>Ga0055483_10000287_pt1 | contig 11540 bp, 8 predicted proteins | sample RushMan_CattailN_5_FD_57938 | JGI IMG/M metagenome (GOLD analysis project Ga0055483, IMG submission 57938) | Wetland microbial communities from San Francisco Bay, California, USA, that impact long-term carbon sequestration - RushMan_CattailNLB_D2 | ecosystem: Environmental > Aquatic > Marine >... | reverse complement strand
TACAGGCCGGCCGCCCCGCTCGAATCGCTCCTGGAGGCTCCTATCGCTTCCTGAAAATCCGGGAAACGGGCTCAACGGAGGCGAACGGCGCCTTTTTCGCGCGGCGCAGCGCGCCGCCGCGTCGCGCCGCTTCAAAAGCGTGAGTGCAATCCCGGCAATGGCTCGCGCGAACTAAATTGACTTCCCCGCCAGCCCGCACCTACCATGGCAGTTGAGCGCGGTTGGGGGCCGCTTTGGGGAAACGCATTTAGGCGCGCGCAGCGCTCCGTCCACGCATGACGCAAAAACACGCCAAGCTGGTCTTTTGGGGCGTTCGCGGCTCCACTCCCACGATCGAGCGCGATTCCGGGCGCTACGGCGGGAATACGCCGTGCCTGGAGCTAACCGCACCCGACGGCACCCGCTTCATTCTCGATTGCGGCACCGGGCTGCGCATTCTCAGCAATCACCTGCGCTCGATCAATGGCCGCTGGGGCGAAGGGCAAACCGAGGGGGGCATCGACGCGCACGTGCTGGTGACCCACTACCACTGGGACCACATCCAGGGCATCCCGTTTTTTCAGCCGTTCTTCGAAGCGCAGAACCGATTTCACTTTTACAGCTTCCAGTCGAAGTTCCTGGGCCGGAACAGCCTCCGGCAAGTGCTGGAAGCGCAGCTCGCCAGCCCCTACTTTCCCGTGGACGTCAGCAACATGCGCGCCTCACGCGTGTTCCGGGAGGTTTCCGGCGGCGAAAAGTGGGATATCGAAGGCACGCACGTGACCACCGCTTGGCTGAATCACCCGCAGGATTGCCTGGCCTACCGGCTGGATACGCCGTCCGGGTCGGTGGTCTACGCCACGGATACGGAGCCGGGCGTGCCGGAGCGGGATCAGAGCGTTCGCGAGCTGGCGCATGGCGCCGACGTCCTGATCTACGACGCGCAGTATTCCCCCGAACAACTGGCTTCCGCCCGCAAAGGCTGGGGGCATTCGAGCTGGCTCGAAGGCGTGAAGATCGCGCGGGAATCGAAGGTGCGCAATCTCGTCCTCTTTCACCACGATCCGGATTCCAGCAGCCGGGTGATCGACGGGTTTCTTTCAGCGGCGCGGCAGGAATTTCCCTCCACGTGGGCGGCCATGGAAGGAATGTCGATGACGCTGAGCGAGCGCGGAGTGTCCGTGCGGCTGCCTAAATCCCGGCTCGGCCAGAGGCGGCGATTGCGGTTTGCGGCGACGGTGAAGGGCGAAACGGATGAGGGCCACGCGTTCGAGGAGCGCGCCACGGTTCGCGACCTCAGCTTTCAGGGCGCCTATCTTTGCCTAAACAGCCGGCCCCGGCTGCAGTCAGAACTGATCGTGGCCATCGATGCGGGGGATCACGACCATTCGAGCCTGCTTTCGCTGCGCGCCACGGTGGTTCACAACGAACCAGGACGCGAGCACGGCCAAAACGGCGTCGGAGTTGTTTTTATTGAAGATGCCGAGCCGGAAATGCCCCGAGACTGAATAAAACTCCAGCGCAGCCGTACGCGAACCAATCGCCGCGTCAAACGGCCGGGACGAGCAGCGTTCCGCCGCCCCATCCGCCAACTTCCGCCGCCGGGAGTCTCTAGTTCTTGCAGTCTTCGAGCGCGGAAAGCTGCGCTTCGAGATCGGCAAGGGCGCGATTCAGCTGCTCGGTGTGGCGTTGGTGCTGGCTGAGTTCCAGATCGCGCTGAACGCGCGTCCGCGCTAGCAACAACACTTGCCGGCGCCGACGAGCTTCGATTTCTGCTGGCGTTAACTGCGGCTTCGTTTTCCCTGGGGCTCTCGTTTTCGAATCCTCGATTTGAGCTTCGACTGCCTTGCTTTCCCACCCTTTAGCCATACTCGAAAATTTTACGCTAGCCAAGGCAGTTTGGGGCAAATTTTTGATTTTTTTTTCCGGAAGAAGTGCCCTAACTTAGGGCAGCGTGAAGGTCACGTAGGCGTTTCCCGCGGTGACGAAAACGTACTGCTTCCCATCCAGCGCGTACGTCACGGGATTCGAACGCAACCCGTGGCCCATGTAGAACTGCCAGAGCAGTTTGCCGGTGGAAGCGTCCAGCGCGAAAAAGTTTCCTTCGTCGGTGCCGGAAAAGACCAGCCCGCCGGCGGTGGCCAGCGTGCCGACCCACGCGGTAGTAAACAGCTTGTACTGCCATTTCAGCTTGCCCGTGGTGGCCACGAGCGCGCGAATCGCGCCATAGGACTGCTCTCCGAGCAACGCGCGAACGCCGCCTCCGCCTACAATGCCCTTCGGCTGCCCCGGCTCGATCTTGCCGGTGCCTTTGATGTAGTAGGCGCCGGTCTCATGCGCGTTCACGTAAAAAAGCCCCGTATCCGGACTGTAGGACGGGCTCGGCCAATCGACGGCTCCGGTGATGCTGGGATAGACGAGCGTTCCCTGCCCCAGCGTGGGCTGCTGATTCGGATTCAGGATCGGGCGGCCGTTCGCATCCAGTCCCTTGGCCCAGGTTTCTTTCGCGAAAGGAACGCCGGTGATGAACTTGCCGGTATCGCGGTCGAGGACGTAGTAGAAGGCGTTGCGATTGGCCAAGGCCACGAGACGGCGCATCTTGCCGCCGATCTTCGCGTCGAAGAGGATGGGAGGCTCGGCGGAATCCCAGTCGTGATTTTCGTGCGGAGAAAACTGGAAGTACCATTTGATTTTTCCGGTGTCGGCGTCGATGGCCAGCAACGAGCAGGTGTAGAGATTATCGCCGGGACGATCGTCGTCGTTGAAATCCGGCGCGGGATTTCCGGTGCCCCAGTAAATCGTGTTCGTTTCGGGATCGTACGATCCGTTGTTCCAGGTGGTGCCGCCGGCGCTTTGCGCCGCGCCCAAACCCCAGGTGTCCGCACCGGGTTCGCCGGGCCGCGGCACGGTCCACAACCGCCAAAGGCGCTTGCCGGTTTTCGCGTCGTAGCAATCGAGAAGACCGCGGACCGCCGCCTCGCTGCCGCCGGTTCCGACGATCACTTTGCCATCGATGGCGAGCGGTGGGCCGGACATCGAGTACCCGAATCGATTGTCGGCCACGTGCACGTCCCATTTCACGGCGCCGGTTTTCGCGTCGAGCGCCACCAGGTGCGCATCGGCGGTGCCGACGTAGACGGTCTTATCCAAAATGGCGACGCCGCGGCTATTGCCGTAGAGGCCGATCAGCACCAGATGCTCGGGCATCTTCGGCGACCAGGTCCATAGACGCAGGCCAGTGCGCGCGTCGATCGCCGTCACCGTGCTGGGAGGTTCGGTGACGTACATGACCCCGTCCACGACGATGGGCGAAGTCTCCACGTTGGTGACCGCGCGGCTGGGCTGGTAGATCCAGGCGACTTTCAGCCGCGCGACGTTCTTGGTGTTGATCTGCTTGAGGCGGGAAAAGCGCTGCGACTGGTAATTGCCGCCGTAGGTAAGCCAGTTTTGCGGCTCGCGATCGGAATGCAGGATTCGCTGATAGGGAACGTCCTGCGCAACAGAAGCTCGCGTCGTGCCCAACACCAGCGCCATCAAAATCAGCGCAACCTTCGCGGCTCTCATTGCGGCTCCTTCAGGCTGGCGAGGTAGGCGACCAGATCGTTGACCTGCGCGCCGGACAGCTTCCCTTTGTAACTGGGCATCAGGCTTTTCCCCGGCTCCTCCTTGAATTCGCGCAGATCGGCTTTATCGAACGAGTGAAAGTTCCCGTTGGCGTCCTCGATCACGATGCGGAAGGAATCCTCCACCACGCGGGTGCCGTCGAACGTGCGGCCATCTTTGGTGACCAGGTGCACGAACAAGTAGTCGAGCTTGCCGCCGCTCTCGAGAAAGTGGCGCTGCTGCGGCAAATCCGAGCCGGGATAAAGGATGGCCGTGTTCAAGTATCCCGCAGTGCGCAGCGCGCCTACATTGGAAAGATCGGGCGCCGAATCGCCGCCCTGCCCATCGATCATGTGGCACCGCGCGCAGCCGCTCGATTCGTAGACCTGCTTCCCCTTTTCCGGATCGCCGGTGATTTTGAAGTTGTCCTGGCGCTTCAGGGTGAGGAGATACTGGACCACGTGCCGGATTTCCGCCGCGGTCAATTGCCCGCCGAACGCAGGCATGCCGCCGCTCATGCCGTGGGTGATCGCGTTGGTCGTCGCTTCCATGCCCAAGGTGAACGGGACTTCCTGAATGTTCGGGGCCATTCCGCCGCCGCCGTCGAGCCCGTGGCACGCGGAACAAGTGCCCTCAAACGTGGCTTTGCCCTGCCGCAAGTCCTCGGTCGTGGGATTCACGACCGCCGCTTCCTGCGGTGCAGCCAACAGCGGCTTCGCCAGGAGCGACAAAGCCGCCAGCGCCAGCCCTGCAACGCAATAAGGCCGAATCGAGTGCATGGAAACTTTCACCGGCGTAGAAATGCTTTGCGCATTTGCGCTCGCCTATTCATTCAACAGCGGAATGTCTTTAGCCTTGGGCGATTCGGGAAGCGTTTTCAAAAAAGCGTAGATATCCGCGAGATCCTGATCCGAGACTGTCTTGGCCGTATACGGAGGCATCGAGCCGCTCGGATGGCGGACGTAGCTTTTGATGAAGGAAAGCGGCAAGGGCTCGGGACCCAGCCGCGGCCCGACGCCGCCTTGCGCCGCGCGGCCATGGCATTCGTAGCAGCCGTAGCTGGTGAAAAGTTTCTTGCCATGCGCGGCGTTTCCTGCCGAAGAATGCTGCGCTTGCCGCGCCGGCAATTTGGGTTCGGCGGCCGCGGCCGGCCGAACGAATATCAGCACGGCAAATGCCAAAGCGACGATCGCCACGACCGCAATCACCGCAAGAAGCACCAGCATATGAGTGCGCAGAGGGTAGCGCTGCGCGGCGCGTTCGAGGAACCCAACCGGTTGCGGGGCCGTCGGCTTTTGCATTGGCGTCTCCTTTTTACCGCGGCTGCGTCAGCACGTTGACCAGCGCGGGTTCTCCGTTTTTCACCACGGCGATGGCTTCGCGCAGCGCGGGCGCCAGATCCTTCGGATCGCTGATCGGGCCCGAGCCGTGCATCCCCATGCTTTGTGCCAGTTTTCCGTAATCGATCGGCGGATCGACCAGAGTGGTCCCGATGGAAGCACGCGTAATGCCCCGTTCGTGAACGTTGGCCATTCGCTGCACTTCCATCACTTCCTGGTGATAGGCGCGATTGTTGTGCATCACGATCAGCAACGGAATGCGGTGGTGCGCGGCGGTCCAGAGAACGCCGGGCGCGAACATCAGATCGCCGTCGTTCTGGATGCTGACCGTGAGCCGGCCATGTTTTCGATTGGCCAGCGCGGCTCCCACCGAAGCCGGCGCGCCGTAGCCGACGCCGTAACCGCCTTCACCGCCGATGTATTGATAATGTTTGTCGAACGCCCACAAGCGCAGTGGCCAGCGGCTGACGAATTGGCAATTCGACACCAGCGACCAATCGTCGTTGCGAATCTGGTGCCAGAGCTCGGCGGACAAACGCGCCGTGCTGATGGGGCTGGCGTCCCAGCCATTGGCGGCAAGATCGCGATTCTGCGCGAGCGCGCGCTGGTGGGCGGCAGCAAGAAGCGCGCCGCGGTCCTGATACGTGCGCTTGCGCTCCGCGGTGATCAGCCGCTTCGCCGCTTCGATTAGCGACGGCAGAGTGGCTTCCGCGTCCGCGGCCATCGCCAAATCGACGGCCTGATAGCGCTCGAAATCCTGGTAATTGCTCTTGAGATAGAGATCGTTGGAATTGATGCTGATCAGCTTCACGCCGGGCTTGGTCAGCGACCGCGAACGCGGATAGACGTCGCCGTAGTAGGCGTTCACGATGCCGTAGAAATCGGTCAGTTCCAGGCCGAGGATTACGTCCGCGTTTCCGACCACGGCGTTGCCGCGCTCGGTCTGGTTCAGCGGATGCCGGGTGGGGAAATTCATGCGGCCGTTGCGATCGACCACGGCGGCTTGCAGCGTCTCGGCCAGCTCGATCATCAGCGCGAGGCCCGCGGGCGTGCGCGCGGCGCGGTCGGCCACGATCACGGGATTTTCCGCCGCTACCAGCCACTTCGCCGCTTCCTGCACAGAGCCGGAATCGCCCTGCGGAGGACGATCAACCGTGACCGGCGGAACGCGCAGCGTGGGATCGTTCGGCATCGGAAATTCCTGCAGATCGGTATTGCACACCAGCGCCACCGGCATGTACGGCGGAGTCATCGCCACTTTGTAGGCGCGCATCACCGATTCGGCGAAGCCCTGCAGCGTGGCCGGCTGATCGTCCCACTTCACGAAATCGCGAATCAAGGCGGCGGGATCCTGGGCGCTGTGGGTCCAGTTGACGAAGCTCGCGCGCGTCTGCGCATCGCCGAAATTTCCCAGCACCACAACCATCGGAACGCGGTCGCAGAACGCGTCGTAGATGGCCATCGACGCGTGCTGCACGCCCACCGTGCCGTGTACGCATACCAGCAGCGGCTTGCCTTCAATTTTGAAATAGCCGTGCGCCATGCCGACCGCGGATTCTTCATGGCAACAGGTGATGAACTCGGGATTCTTGTCGCGGCCGTAATTGATGAAGGACTCGTGCAGGCTGCGGAAGGAGTTGCCGGGATTGGAGCAGAGATACTCAAATCCTACGGCCTTGAACGCGTCCACCATAAAATCCGACCCGGGATGATCGACGGTGATGGGATTCGCGTTCGGTTCGGAAGTTGCGGCAGCCGCTCCGGTTTCGACGCGGCGCGGCAACGGCGGCAACGGCGCCGTTGCGTTGCGTGGTGGCGCAGCCGCATGCGGGTTGGTGACGGCATCCGCTGCGGCGGCAGGAGCCGCGACTAGAGCCGCCGCTCCCACGGTAGCGTTCTTCAGAAAACTCCGGCGATCCACGGGGATATTCTTGAGGGCCATGGTCGTGCACCTCAGCCGTTGAATTTTGGCGGAATTGATATCACAGAACGGGCAGAATGGCACGTACTGATGCAAGGACCAAGGTGAGGGCGCCCGCCGACCCGAATCCGGCCGCGGCCGGGCAAGAATGCGGCCGATTGGTTCATCCGGCACGGGTCTTGTGGTATGTTCGAAGCAACGGGCCCGTAGCTCAGCGGTTAGAGCAGCGGACTCATAATCCGTTGGTCCAAGGTTCAAATCCTTGCGGGCCCACCAGCGTTTCGGTAGAACGTGTGCTAGATTCTAAGTAACGGAGAGGTCACTTCGGGAGTCTCACTACTGGCGAGACGGAAATTTTTGTCCGAGGTGGAGGTGTATTAAGCATGAAAACCCAGCGTACAAAACGAATCGGCATGATGGTCGCCGCGGCCGTGGCGGCTTTGTTCGTCACGACCGCAGCCCGCGCGCAGCAGCAGCCCCAAGGGGGGATCAACAATACGCTGACGCAGATGAACGCGAATCAACAGGTCGATACCGTCAAGGAGAGAAGTCTGGGCGACCCGAGAGCGGCGAGCGAGTACAAATCGTTTGAGAAAGCGAAGGATCTGGACAAGAGAATCAAGTTGGGGAAGGACTTCATTAATCGGTACCCATCGGACTACCGCGCCCAGGGAGTCTACGAACAGCTCGCTCAAGCGTATTATGCAAAGCACGAGATGACAGAATTTTTCTCCTGCACGGATCGAGGCATTACGCTCTACCCAAATGACGCGACCCTGCTTTCCCTGGCCGGCTGGGTAATCCCTCATGAATACAAACCGGGCGACCCCGACGGCGCCAAAAAGCTGGCAAAAGCGGAGAGCTACGAAAAGCGCGCGCTGAGTACGCTGAGCACCATGAAGACGCCGACCAGCATGTCCGACAAGCAATTCGCTGCCTACAAAAAGCAGGTTTCGGCTCTGGCGCACGGAGGACTCGGCCTGATCTATTTCCGCCAGTCGAAGTTCCAGGATTCCGTGACGGAAATGCAGCAAGCCATGGCAGACGCCGCCGCTCCAGACGCCACGGATTATCTCGTGCTCGGGGCGGACTATCAGAACCTGAACCAGATGAAGAATGCGGCCGACGCGTTCAACCGATGCGCGCAGATTCCGGGGCCGTTGCAGTCCGGTTGCAAGCAGTACGCGGACAGCACGGCCAAGCAAGCCGGGGACGCGAAGTAGAATTTCGGAAGGGCGGCATTCCGTAGCGAACATCGCGTTGGTTCGCGCCGGGTACGTGTCTTTTTAGGCCGCCGATCCGATCCACGGCTGGCCATCCGGAAGCCGAGCGAATAAACTCGTCTTGGGCATTTCACACCGCACATTTGCACCCAGGGACGGGTTTGCGCGTTGATTGAAGTCCTGAAAAAGCTTTTCGAACGGCGCTTTCACGCGCCGGTCGAGCGAATTCAGCCGCTGCAGGGCCAGCTCGGCGGCTCGGGCCGCAGGCTCATCCGCCTCGCCGGCGGCCGGATCACCGCTATCGGCGTTCTCTACGACGTGCGCGAGGAAAACGCCGCGTTCCTCGAATTTTCGCGGCATTTTCGCAAACACGGCCTGCCCGTGCCGGAAATCTACGCAGAGGATCTGGACCACGGCGCTTACCTCGAAGAAGATCTCGGCGACGTCACGCTCTTCGAGTTTCTTTCCGAAAACCGCAAAGGCGACGCGCTCTCGCCGGAGACGATCGACGCGTACGGCAAAGTCGTGGACTTGCTGCCCCGCTTCCAGATCGAAGCCGGTAGCGATCTAAATTACGAAGTCTGCTATCCGCGCGCCGTTTTCGACGCGCAGTCGATCGCCTGGGACCTGAATTACTTCAAATACTATTTCCTGAAACTCGCGGGCGTTTCCTTCAACGAACAATCGCTCGAAGACGATTTCGCCCGGCTCACGAAATTTCTGCTGAGCGCGAAGCTCGACTACTTTCTCTACCGCGACTTCCAGTCGCGCAACATCCTGCTGCGCAACGGCGAACCGTACTTCGTCGATTACCAGGGCGGACGCAAGGGCGCGCTGCAGTATGACGTCGCTTCCCTTCTCTACGACGCCAAGGCCGACCTGCCCCCGGAGTTGCGCCGGCAACTGCTCGATCGCTACGTCGGCCGCCTGGCGGCTTTCAGCGGCCGCTTCACCGTTCCCACGCGCGACGAGTTCATGCGCCACTACTACGCCTACGTCTACGTACGCATCATGCAGGCGCTCGGCGCATACGGATTCCGCGGCTTCTACGAGCGCAGATCGCATTTCCTGCAAAGCGTGCCGTACGCGATGAAGAACGTGCGCTGGCTGCTGGACAACGTCGAGCTGCCCATCGCGCTCCCGGCGCTGATGGACGCCTTTCGCGGCATGGCCGCCTCCGAAAGATTGCAAAGCCTGGTTTCCAAGGACGGCACTCTCGTGGTGCGCGTCTTCAGCTTTTCCTATCGCGGCGGCGTGCCGAGAGACGAAACCGGCCACGGCGGCGGATTCGTTTTCGACGCCCGCAGCATTCCCAATCCAGGCCGCGAGGAACGGTTCAAGCCGCTGACCGGCAAAGACGCGCCGGTGATCGAGTTTCTCGACCGTCTGGAAAGCACGCACGAATTTCTCGACCACGCGCTCGCGCTGGTCGAGTCCAGCGTCGGCACGTATCAGCGCCGCGGCTTCACGAGCCTCACGGTTTCCTTCGGCTGCACCGGCGGGCAGCATCGCTCGGTCTATTTCGCGGAGCAACTGGCGAAGCGGCTGAGCGGCAAGCAGGGCGTCGAAGTGGTGCTTCGGCATCTCGAACTGGAGAACATGAACAAATGAAGGCGATGGTTCTGGCCGCCGGGCTCGGCACGCGCCTGCGTCCGCTTACCGACGATCGCCCCAAGGCGCTGGTGGAAGTCGCCGGCCGCACCATGCTGGAGATCACTCTGGACCGCTTGCGCTCGTTCGGCATTCGCGAGGTGATCGTCAACGCGCATCATTTCGCCGATCAGATCGCCGAGTACTTGAAGGCAAACCGAGACTTCGGCATGCGGATCGAGATTTCCCGCGAAGATATCTTGCTCGATACGGGCGGCGGGTTGAAGAAAGCCGCGCGCTTTTTTCTGGAGGGCGCGGCCGGCGCACCTGTCGATGACGAGCCGTTTATCCTCCACAACGTGGACGTGCTCAGCACCATCGACCTGCGGCGCATGACGCAATTCCACGCAGAAAATCGCGCGCTCGCCACTCTGGCGGTACAGGACCGCGAAAGCTCTCGCTACCTGCTGTTCGACGAAAGCCTTCACCTTTCCGGACGCCGAGCGGGACACGATCGCGCAGATGAAATTGCCAGGCATTCGGCGTCGATGAAGCCGCTGGCTTTTTGCGGCATCCACGTGATCTCGCCGCGCATTTTTTCACGAATGACGGAGGAAGGTGTGTTTTCCATCATTGCCGCCTACCTGCGACTGGCCGCTGCCGGAGAAAAAATCATCGCCTTTCGCGCGGATCAATATTATTGGCGGGATCTGGGACGCCCGGAGCACGTTCTGCAAACCGCCGAAGATCTCCGGCAAGGCGTGGTTCGCTAGCGGCCCCAGCGCCGCCCGCACACAGGCAAATCCAAAAAATCAGGCGTAGCGGAAGAGCGCTTTGAAGCCGTAGTCCATGTGTTGCTGAATGTGGCAGTGGAAGAGCGTAAGCCCCGGCTGGTTGGCAACCAGATCGACGGTCGCGCGCCCGTAGAACGGCACGATCACCGTGTCCTTCATAATCCCGGACGTTTTCCTGCCGTTAATGTCCACCAGCTCGAACGTATGGCGATGCATGTGGAGCGGGTGCGCGTCGTCGGTGCGGTTGTGAAAGACGATGCGATAGCGCGCGCCCTGCTGCAGCACGAACTCATTCTCGTGCGGATACGGCTTCCCGTTCACCAGCCAGAGGTTGAACTGCCCCGCCCCGCTGGGAACCTTTTCGAAGACCATGTCGATGGTGTGGTCCGGCGCGGGCTGCGCACCGCCCGGGCGGCCAAAGACGGTGTAATCCCACGGCGCGGGCAGCGGAGGCATCCACTGCGGCTGGCGATGCTGGTTCGCGTATTCGATCACCACGCCCAGGCCGGCATTGCGGATCGCGTCCTGCGTCGAGCCCAGAATCCAGACGCCCGGCTGGTTCATTTCGATGATCGCGTCCACGCGCTCGCCGGGGCCGAGCATCAGCATATCCACGGAGCGCGGCACGGGCACCGGATTGCCGTCGAGCGCGAGCACGTGAAATTTGTGGCCGGGCAGGGCGATGCTGCGATTTTCGATGGCGCTGGCGTTCAAAATGTGCGCGAGTACGCGCTGGCCCAACCGCACGCGAATCGGTTCGCCCGCGCCGAGCACCTTGTCGTTGATGGAAAAAATCAGCGAATCGACTTCGAGTCCGTTGGGCCGCGTGTTGAGCACCGCCGGGCGCTCGGGCTGCGGGCCGCTTTGCCCCTGCTCGTCCGCGTCCATCGGCTGATTGGTGAAAAATGGCTCCCAATCGCGAATCGCCAGAAAAATTTCCTGATCGTAGTGGCCCGGGTCGCGGCCGGAATCGACCATCAGGAATCCGAACTGCCCGGTGTACGTGCCGCGATGCAGGTCGGCCATGGCCATCGTGTGGCTGTGGTACCAGCGCGTTCCTGCGGGCCGGGGCGTAAATCGATAGCGGCGG
>Ga0055483_10000285_pt1 | contig 11562 bp, 17 predicted proteins | sample RushMan_CattailN_5_FD_57938 | JGI IMG/M metagenome (GOLD analysis project Ga0055483, IMG submission 57938) | Wetland microbial communities from San Francisco Bay, California, USA, that impact long-term carbon sequestration - RushMan_CattailNLB_D2 | ecosystem: Environmental > Aquatic > Marine >... | reverse complement strand
GAAGAAAGAAAAATATTTAAACGAAGTAAAAAGAAGTGAAAACACCATTTCCATCAAGCTTGCATATGCAAAAAAGGAACCCATCCTTGTAGGTTTGAAATTAGTTTCCAAACCGGGTAAAAGAGTATACATGGATGCAAATGAATTGAAAGATCATAAAGGGTTTTCGTTATTAGTAGTGTCTACCCCACAGGGAGTAATGACCTCGCGGGAGGCTGTTAAAAAGAATCTTGGCGGTGAAGTTATAGCTGAAATTTATTAAGAAGTATGAGTAAAGTAGGTAAAAAACCGGTGTTAATTCCGTCTGGGGTAGAGGTAGCCGATACTGGCACCCTTTTTGTGGTTAAAGGACCTAAGGGTGAGCTTACGAGGAAATATCCAAGCAGGTTACTGTCATTAAAGATAGATAAAAATTCGGCTTCGATATTTCCCAAATCGAAATCCGAAAGTGCTTATATTAACTGGGGGACCTATAGATCACATCTTAACAATATGGTAAAAGGCGTTTGTGAGGGATGGAAAAAATCTTTGGAATTGGTAGGGGTTGGATACCGGGCTGAATTAGAAGGTCGAAATTTGCTTTTGACGGTTGGGTATTCTCATCCTGTAAGGATTGTTTGCCCTGAGGGAATAACTTTCAGTGTGGAAAAAACGGTAATAAACATAGAAGGTATAGATAAAGAACTTGTAGGCCTTATAGCTGATAAGATCAGGTCGGTTAGACCACCTGAACCATATAAAGGAAAAGGAATCAAATATGTAGACGAAATTATAAGAAGAAAAGCCGGAAAAGCTGCAAAAACGCAAGGAGTATAAATATGGATGTTAAGGAGAAGTTTGTAAAAAGACAAAAAAGAATAAGAAAAAAAATATTTAATCCACTAAGGGTGAGGTTATCTGTTTTTCGTTCGAACAAGCATATCTACGGTCAAATAATAGATGATCAAAAAGGTATCAGTCTGGTTTCGTCAAGTGATCTTAAAATTGATAAAAAGTCGGTCGCTGCCCATAAAAAAAGTGAAATAGCACAACTTGTTGGGGAAGAAATCGCAAAAAAAGCTTTAAAGAAAAAAATCAAATCTGTTGTTTTTGATAGAGGAGGATATAAGTATCATGGACGGGTCAAGGCACTTGCAGAAGGTGCAAGAAAGGGGGGTTTGATTTTCTAAAATGGAAGATAATTTAAAAGAGTATTCGGAAACAGTTATTGAAATAAAGAGAATTTCAAAAAAGACTAAAGGAGGAAACAAGATACGTTTTTCTTCACTGGTTGTTGTTGGTGATAAAAAGGGTAAAGTAGGACTTGGTTTGGCAAAAGCGGCAGATGTTTCCGGGGCGATACAAAAATCGATCTCCGCCGCAAAAAGGAGAATGTTTTTAGCACCGCTTAAAGGGACAACAATTCCATATTCGGTGGTTGAAAAGTATTCCGCAGCGAAAGTTCTTATTAAACCCGCCCCTTCTGGTTCGGGGATAATAGCCGGAGGAGCAATTCGCGTAGTTTTGGAGGCTGCAGGTATCCACAATGCTGTAGGCAAAATTTTAGGAACAAAAAACAAAGCATCTAATGTATACGCAACATTTAACGCCCTTAAGAGGCTTGCGTATTTTGATAAGGTAAAGAAGATTAAGGAGGATTACAAAAATGCATGACGGTATAGGTAAAGTTGTATTGACAAGAAGGAAAAGACTCGGACGGGGTTATGGGAGCGGTAAGGGTGGGCACACAGTTGGCAAGGGACAAAAAGGTCAAAAAACCAGAAAGAGGTTGGGAATTCTTTTTGAAGGAGTAAAAGTTAAAAAGTCATTAATTAAAAGGCTGCCTTTTTTACGGGGTAAAGATCGGTTTAAAGGGAAGTTGGGAAGGCTGATATTAGATATAAGTAAATTAGAAAAAGTACCCTCGGGGACTAAAGTAGATCTGAATTATTTGATAAGAAACGGTTTTTTTTCTGAAAAAGAAGCGAAGAAAAAAGGAGTAAAGATACTTGGAAGCTCGGATATCTCAAAAAAATTAACAATTCAACTTCCGATATCTGACAGTGCCGCCAAAAGCATCGTAAAAGCCGGTGGAAAGGTTATTAATAACGGTTAGTTTTTTACGGTGCTACCAATTTAAATATTTGAAATGTAGAATTATTTTTAGTATGTTCTCTGAAATTAAGGACTTTTTTTTAAACCTGATAAGATCTAAAGATATCAGAAAAAAGGTTATAATCACCCTTTCAATACTCATTTTTTTTAGGTTCTTAGCCCATATTCCCGCAACCGGTATTGATAGAACTTCACTTAGAAACTTATTTTCGAGTAGCCCGCTACTTTCATTATTGGATGTATTTTCCGGAGGAACACTGGCTAATTTCTCAGTATTGGCTCTCGGTCTTGCACCCTATATCAACGCATCAATTATTATGCAGCTTTTGACATATGTTATTCCTAAATTGGAAGAGATGTCTAAAGAAGGAGAATATGGGCAGGAAAGAATTAATCAATATACCAGATTTATTACTGTTCCTCTTGCAGTGTTTCAGGCGTTTGGAATGTATTCGCTTCTCAAAAGTCAGAGTGTTATCCCCAGTCTGAGTTTGATATCAATTTTGACTTTAATGTTGACAATGACCGTCGGGGCCATGATTTCTGTTTGGTTGGGAGAGTTGATAACAGAATATGGAGTTGGTGATGGGGTATCCTTTTTAATATTTGCCGGTATTGTATCAAGACTTCCAATAACAATAGGCCAGTCTGTATCGATCATTCAGAGTCAGGATATTCTGAAGCTGGCGATTTTTTTGATTCTGGCGGTTTTAATAATCGGAGTAATTGTATTTATGAATGAAGCCACCAGACAGATACCTATTAATTATGCAAAGAGGGGTTCCAGAATGAGCATCGGGATGTCGTATCTGCCTTTGAGACTGAATCAAGCCGGTGTTATTCCTATTATTTTTGCCGTATCATTGGTGCTTCTTCCGTCATTATTGGGTCAATTTCTGACGGGGGTTGGTAACCAAAAAGTAGCGCTTTTTGCGGCAAATCTGGCAAGGGTTTTTAAACCTCAGTCCTTAGTCTATAATCTTTCTTATTTTATATTGGTTTTTGGTTTTACCTATTTTTATACCTCTGTTGTTTTTAATCCCGAAAAGATTGCCGAGAATCTTCAAAAGAATGGAGGGTTTATTCCCGGAATAAGGCCGGGAACACAAACGGTTGAGTATTTGAATAAAGTACTAACACGGGTCACTTTTGCTGGGGCGCTATTTTTAGGTATAGTCGCTATACTACCTTCCTTTTTTCAGAATTTTATTGGGATTGCAAATCTGGCTGTAGGTGGTACAGGAATTCTGATCGTAGTTTCAGTTGTACTGGAATTAACACGCAATTTGCAAGCACAATTAGTTATGAAAAGGTACGATTCATTTTTAGGAAGATGAACATAGTCATTTTAGGTCCCCAAGGTTCCGGAAAAGGAACTCAGGCGGAATTGCTTTCAAAAAAATACGGACTTTCTCATATAGAGACAGGAAGAATTTGCAGGGAAATTTCCGAATCGAACCAACCATTATCCAAAAAGATAAAAAAAATATTGTTGGAGGGGAAATTGGTTTCGGATGATATATTAAAAGTAATTATAAAGGAAAATTTAGAGAAACCTAGCAAGAATGGATTTATTTTAGACGGAACGCCGCGGGATGTTGAACAATATAACTTAATAAAAGAAATTTTTGATCTTAGGGGTAGTAAAATCGATAAGGTAATAGTACTGAACATTTCGGAGGAGGAGACTATAAAGAGGTTAAGCAAAAGAAGGACGTGTGAAGTCTGTGGCAAAATATATAATATTGATACCAATCCTTCACCGAATGGTAGCCGGTGTGTGTGTGGTGGTCGCTTGATACAAAGGGATGATGATAAGCCGTCTTCTATTAAAAGAAGACTTCAAACTTACCATGAACAAACTTCGGAAGTGATTCGGTTGGCGAAGTCAAACGGGATATTAGAGGAGGTCAACGGTGAACGTCCGATATATGAGATATTTAAAGATATTGTCGCAAGAATAGAAAAAGATAAAACTCTACACCCGTTGTAATTATCTTGCAGTAAAAAGTTTATTTTTATTAATAATTTAAAATTAATTTTTATATATGGGTAGCATAAAACTAAAAAGCGGTAGTGATATCAAATCGATTATAGAAGGTGGAAAACACCTTTCCGAAATAAAAGGAAAATTGTATGAAAAAGTAAAAGTTGGTGTTAGTTCTTGGGAAATTGAAGAACTGGCTGTGAAACTTATTAAAAAAAGCGGCGGGGAAGCTGCTTTTAAACGTGTTCCTAAATATTCCTGGGCAACGTGTGTGAACATTAATGAAGGCATTGTTCACGGGATTCCAGAGAAAGGCATGGTTTTTCAGGAAAAAGATATAGTAAGTGTGGATGTAGGCCTGTATTTTCGAGGTTTTAATACGGATACATCATTTTCTAAAGGACTCGGGGTTTCGGCTGAGCACAAGTTGTTTTTAGATACGGGGAGTAAGGCACTGGAAAACGCTATTGCGAAAACCGTAACGGGAAACTATATATACGATATTTCTGAAAGTATTGAGACAATCCTTAAAAAGGAAGGATATAACCCGGTAAAATCACTGGTTGGCCATGGTGTAGGAAAAGATTTACACGAAGAACCCCAGATTCCTCAGTTTGTATTTCGTAAACGGACGGAAACTCCAATGATTGTTCCCGGTATGGTATTGGCAATTGAAATTATATATACGACCGGGAGTGGAGAGATGTCTTATGCTAACGATGGATGGACAATCGTAGCTAGTGATGGTAAAATATCAGCACTTTACGAAGACACCGTTGCTGTAACGGAGAATAGTTCTCTAAGAATTACAAAATAAAGCCAGGCACGTATTGCCCGGTTTTTGTTTTGTACAATATTATATGAAAACGATTCAACAAGTTAATGTTTTTAACGGTAAAGTAACACAAGCTTTACCTAATACGATGTTTAAAGTTGAGTTAGATGACGGGAAGGTTATTTTAACAACACTGACGGGAAAGATGAGAAAGAATTACATAAGAATATTTCCGGGTGATAGGGTCAAAATAGAAACGACAAAGTATGATGTTGATAGAGGAAGGATAGTTTATAAATACTAAAATAGAAGAGTAAAAGAGCAATAGGGTAAAAAGAAAGCGTTAAATACTTTTATAAACCACTTGCGCTCTGCCGCTCTTACACTTACGCATATGAAAGTTCAATCATCAATAAAACCAAGATGTAAAGATTGCAGATTTGCAAAAAGAAAGGGAGTTTTATATATCATATGTAAAAATCCCAGACACAAGCAAAGACAGGGTTAACAACCCCGATATTTATGGCTAGAATTGCAGGTCACGAATTTAACGACAAAGATAGGCTTATATATTCTCTGACTAAGATCAAGGGGATTGGAGAGTCTTTGTCAAAAAGAATAATGGCTGACGCCGGTTTGCCTGACGACAAAAGAGTGTCTGCCTTGAAGTCAGAAGAAATCTCTAAGATTAGTGAAGCAGTAGGAAAATATACTATAGAAGGCGATTTATTAAGACAAGTGAGGTCAAATATCGCAAGGCTTCAACAAACGGGATCTTACAGAGGTATACGTCATACAAGAAATCTTCCCGCAAGGGGACAAAGAACTAGGCATAATGCTCGTACAAAAAGGGGAAAAAGAAAAACAATAGGCGCATTTAAGAAAGAGGCGTTAGCAAAAACATCTGCAGCTACCAAATAACAAAAATAAATTATGGCAAAAGCAAAAAAACAAAAAAGTATTCAGACTGCCAGGGGTAGGTTATATATTTTAGCTTCTTTCAATAACACTATAGTTACGGTTACAGACGAGAAGGGTGGAGTTATAGCATGGAGCTCGTCCGGTAATAGCGGGTTTAAGGGTACTAGAAAATCTACACCTTATGCTGCAACAACGGCTGTTGAAAAGGCTTTAAATAAAGCTAAAACAGAGAATGGACTCAAGGAAGTGGAAATATACGTAAAAGGTCCGGGGGTGGGCAGAGACGCTGCCTTAAGAGCCGTACGTAGTGCAAATTTAAAGATATCGATGATTGCGGATATGACGCCTATTCCGCATAACGGCCCAAGGCCAAAAAAGAAGAGAAGGGCGTAAATATATTTATTTTATAATGGCTAGATATACAGGTCCAAAAGACAGATTGTCAAGAGCGGTAGGATTTGATTTGTATGGAAAGGGTGCAAAGCTCACCAGAATAAATGTTCCACCCGGTATGCATGGGAACAGGCGCAGAAAAAGATCTTCCTCCGAGTTTTCCAGACAGCTTCAGGAAAAGCAGAAGGTGAAAATGATTTATCATATTCTTGAAAAACAATTTTCGAGATATATTGCGAAAGCTATGCGCTACAGGGGTAACACAGGTGAACAGCTGTTAAGTCTGCTGGAAAAAAGACTCGATAATTGTGTATACCGTTTGGGTTTTGCCCCCAACCGCATCGCTGCAAGGCAGTATGTTTCTCACAAACACATTCTTGTTAATTCCCAGAGGATAAATATTCCCTCCCATCAGGTTAAAATTGGTGATTTAATCTCTCTAACAGATAAAGCGATAAAAATACCTGCTATTTCAAAGCAGTTGGAAAATAAAGATTATAAACCTCCAAAATGGTTGGAGAGAAAAGGTACCACCGGAAAGGTAATCGGAAATCCGTTGAGAGACGATATTATTGAACCAATTTCGGACCAGGATGTTGTTGAATATTATTCAAGATGAGGCTTTAATAAGCTTTAAGCCTATGATAAACTACCATGTTTTACCGAAAAATAATCGAAAGGCGGTGAGAGAGTGAACGAACCAATATTTCAGATTACAGAGCAAGAGAAGAAAGCAAATTACGGGAAATTTATATTGAGCCCCCTTGAGGCTGGATATGGTAACACTTTGGGAAATGCTTTAAGAAGGGTTCTTTTTACAAGTTTACCCGGAAGTGCAATAACCCAGGTGAAGATTGCGGGAGTTAAGCATCAATTTTCATCCCTAAAAGGAATGAAAGAGGATGTTATTGAGTTTTTGTTAAATTTGAAGAAAGTAAGGATATTTTATAATGAAGAGAAACCCATTAAGGCCAGCCTTGAGGTTAAAGGACCAGGAGAGATCAGAGCGAAAAGTATAAAAATTGATCCGCCTGCAAAAATTGCCAATCCCGATTTAATTCTGGCCTATCTTAATAAAGACAGCACTCTTAATGTGAAAATGGATGTTGAGTTAGGAGTTGGATATTCATCATTTGACGAAAGGAAAACAGATGAAATAGGAGTAATCCCGATGGATGCGGTATTTACACCTATAGTAAGAGTGAATTACAAAGTTGAAGAAACACGTGTTGGAAGACTTACAAATTACGACCGCTTAGTCTTGGAAATTTGGACTGACGGGACTATTGATCCAAAACAAGCTCTTTTAAAAGCAGCAAATATTTTGGTTTCTTATTTTATGCAGATAGTTTCTCCGAAAAAGATTGAAAAGGAAGATGACACCAACAAAGAGGATGATCTGGGTCTTGTAGGGAAACTTTCAGTAGAAGAAATAAATTTGCCGACAAGAGTAGCTAATGCTCTTATTAAAGCCGGATATGACACTGTTGAAGATCTTGTAAAAGCAGAAAGGTCTAAGTTGGTTAAGGTAAGAAACTTAGGCGAGAAATCCGTTAAGATCATTGAAGCTGCATTGGGTGAGAAAGGACTTTCTTTGCGAGGTTAATCTATAATTTTGACGTTTTCACTCTAGGAAAATTATTAAGTCTCTATTTTTATGAATAAGAAAGTGTTTGGCAGGAAATTCTCCAGAGATACAACATCGCGACGTGCGATGTATCGTGCATTGGTCCGATCTTTGATAATGAATCAGAGCATTAAAACTACTTATTCTAAGGGAAAGGTTTTAATACCTATTTTTGAGAGACTGATTAACTCGGCAAAGAACAGTAAATTGACTGAAAAGCGGAAAATAGTTCAATTTACCGGTAACGATAGAGAGGTAGTAGAAAAACTTTATAAAGTTGCTAAAAGTATAGAATCGGATAAGGGTGGTTGCTTGAGGCTTATCAACCTTCCTTCTAGAAGAGGTGACGAATCACCAATGGTAAAGGTGGAATTTGTGAAAAACATTACACCCGATATTAAACCTAAAACAAAGAACATAAAAAATGATGTAAAAAAGAATTCGGGTTTGACAAAAAATCCATTTTCTACGCCTAAGCGTGTTTTTATGGGAAAAAAACGTAAGACACAGAGCATATGAAGACATACCAACCGAAAAAGGCCGAAATAAAAAGAACATGGAAACTGGTGGACGTCAAAGGTAAAATTTTGGGAAGGATTGCCTCTGAGATCGCAACACACCTTATAGGTAAAGATAAAGTGGGATATTCAAAACATATGGAAATGGGTGATTATGTTGTGGTGGTGAATGCAAGTGATGTAAAAGTGAGCGGTAAAAAAGAAAAACAAAAAGTTTATAGAAGACATTCCGGTTACCCCGGGGGTTTAAAGGAGATTAAATATATTAAAATGCATAATGAGAGGCCAGAATGGATTATTCAAAATGCAGTTAAAGGAATGCTTCCTGACAATAGACTAAAATCGATAAGACTTAAAAGACTTAAAATTTTTGCCGGAAGTGAACATCCGTATCAGGACAAAGTTGAAAAATAGCAAAGCTTTTTACTTATGAAGAGTATCAAAAAAAATAATTACATTTATTCCGTCGGACGCCGAAAATCGGCTTCTGCCCGCGTGAGACTTTATAAAGGTAATGGGGAAAATATTGTCAATGGACTTTCAATAGAAAAGTATTTTGATGCTCCGGTTTTTCGGACTATATGGGAAAAAGCATTTAAACCGATCGATGAGATAAGTTCTTATCACTCTACAGTAAGGGTCGTTGGAGGAGGTAAAAGGGGTCAGCTTGATGCTGTCATCTGTGGTATCTCAAAAGCGTTGGCAAAAGCGGAAAATAACAAATTCAGACCATTGCTTAAAAAAGCCGGACTTCTTACCCGGGATGCAAGAGTTAGGGAAAGAAGAAAAGTGGGAACAGGTGGAAAAGCAAGACGTAAAAAACAAAGCCCGAAACGTTAAATTGTTCTGAAATAAAATAAGATTAATGGATGCGGTAAAGTATTTAAAAGACTATATTCTAAAGGCAGAACCACTTTTTACTGATTTCTTCAGGAAAGAACGAGCGATAGCCCGCAATATTGATCCCCTAGCTGTTGAGGTTGTTGATAATCTTGAAAGATTTTTACAGGGAGGTAAGAAAGTAAGAGGAGCACTTACGGTTTTAGGGTATCAAAGTGTTGGAGGAAAAAAAATAAATAATATTCTACCTGTTTCTATGGCGGTGGAACTTATGCACAGCTCTCTTTTAATTCACGACGATTTTATCGACAACGATCTTTATAGGCGTGGAAAACCTACAATACACTCTCTATACTCCAGAAAATACTCTCCCCATTATGGTGCGTCCATAGCATTAATTGTCGGTGATTTAGGAATATTTTTGAGTCATAAGATACTTGCAGGATCAAAATTTGATCCAGTACTTATTAGAAAAGCTATCCTTACCTATGAAAAATTACTTGTAAACACGGGTCAGGGAGAAATTATGGATATTGCCTTTGATTTCAAAAAAAATGCTACCTGGGATGATGTTAGGAAAGTCCGCATCTATAAGACATCGCACTATACTTTTGCAATGCCATTATCATTAGGAGCAATTTTGGGTGGAGCAAATGATGCTGTCTTAGATGCAATTATGAAATACTCCGAACCTGTAGGAATTGCATTCCAAATAATAGATGACCTACTGGGTATTTTTGGTGATACAAAGCTGACGGGGAAAAGCAATAATTCTGACATTAAGGAAGGTAAGATCACGCTTGTGTATTTAAAAGCGTTTGAAAATGCAAATAATTTTCAAAGGAATTTTATGAAAAAATGGTACGGAAATAAGAACATTTCCGCAGATAAAATTGACGAAATTAAAAACATAATTGAAGAAACCGGTTCTTTTCAAAAATGTAGAAATATAGCCTGCGAACTCGTTGTGGAAGGAAAAAGATATACTAAAGGTATAACGACTGACAAAAAAATTCTTGAAGTCTTAAATTCTTTAGCGGACTTTACGGTCGAGAGAAATAGTTAATTATTAAAATTAAATACATGTCTTTGATATAATCTAATCCATGTCACGGGAGGTTAAATCACTACCAAAAGGAACAATAGTACCCAACCATATAGCAATTGTTTTGGACGGGAACGGAAGGTGGGCCAGATCCCGCGGGCTTCCAGTTACTAAGGGTCATGAAGCAGGAGCGAAAGTTTTAAGGGATGTTATGTATGCCTGTAGAAAGTGGGGTATAAATACCCTAACGGTTTGGGGTTTTTCTACGGAAAATTGGAGCAGACCCCACTTTGAAGTACGAAAAATAATGAGTCTTATAAAGCTGACGCTTAGGTCTGAATTGGATACAGCAAAAAAAGACGGAGTCAGATTTCACCATATCGGAAGGCGTGACAGGCTTCCCCATGATTTACTTCAATGGATTAATAAAGTTGAAGACGAAACCAGGCATAATGATAAATACTATCTGAACGTTGCGCTGGATTACGGCGGACGTGATGAAATTATAAGGGCAACAAAAAGAATGATTACGGACGGGGTGAAACCGGATGAAATAGACGAAAAACTTTTTGAAAGCTATCTTGATACAGCAAATCAACCATATCCATATCCGGATCTTTTTATTAGAACTTCGGGAGAATTAAGAACAAGCGGATTTCTTCCTTGGCAAATGGCGTATACGGAATTTTATTTTGAGCAGGATCATTTGCCTGATATGACAGTAGATAAGTTAAGAACAGCAATATTAGATTTCAGCAGGCGCAGAAGACGGTTTGGGGCTAAAGACATATGTCTTCACCTCACATTTAAACCGGAAATGATCGCCAAGCTTGAAATTGCATGGTGGCGTCTGAGAAAAATACCAAAGGGAGTCAGATTAAGAGACTATGCAATCTTACACCTAAAGGAACAATATGGAATATCAAAAAAATTGGCCAAAAGCGTAGCAGCGCTTTTAATAGAAGCGATAGTAAACGGAGAAGAAAAAAAATGGCAAGCAGCTAAAAAGACTCTGAAGAAGTTTTACGAACTTCTTAAAAGTGAAGTTAAATTAGCTTTTGAACCGTCAATTGCAGCATCTTTGGAAGTTAAACTTTGGCAGGAAATTAACGGTAAGGAAAGCCCGGAGAAGGTCGGTGATGTTGAAGATGCCGCTAGACAGTATTATTCAGAAGTATACAGGATTTCAAATTTTCAGGCTACGAAAGTGGCACATTTGTGGGTTTTGGCAAATATTGAAAAAAATTTAGCGGAAAAAGGCTTTGGTGATGAACATTGGGAAAAAGCTGAAAATTACCTTCAGAAGTTTTACAGTGCTTTGAAGGAACGTGTAGCGTAAAAAAAGCAATGCTAAGGTTCTCC
>Ga0055483_10000284_pt1 | contig 11564 bp, 11 predicted proteins | sample RushMan_CattailN_5_FD_57938 | JGI IMG/M metagenome (GOLD analysis project Ga0055483, IMG submission 57938) | Wetland microbial communities from San Francisco Bay, California, USA, that impact long-term carbon sequestration - RushMan_CattailNLB_D2 | ecosystem: Environmental > Aquatic > Marine >... | reverse complement strand
GGTTTTTGTTAGTTTATCGGTCAAAACTCCTCGCCAGGTAGTCTCCCATGATTCTATGCATCACAATATTGACTTTTCAGGCTCAATCATATAAACTATATTTGCTGACTGCACACGTGTGCAAAAACAAAAGTGAAACCATCCGAGTTACATTTTCTGGAATTTTGTAGTATTATTTTCAAATGAAAGACCCATCCCTGATTTTCCCAAAGGTCCAACATTTATCCAAAAAGCAACCTCACCGCTCCGTCACAGGTATGTCGCCGATTTTATAGCTAAAATTCTTTCACCGTACTAGATTTGTACTAAACTGAAGTGAAAAACACCTTACGGAGGTGCCATATAAGCTAACAAGCCAAACTAATCACCCCGGTCTACTTATTACCCGTTTGATTCCATAATTTAAAAGAGGAGAATAAAATGAAAGCTTCGAAATGGCTGCGTTTGATGGTGGTATTTGTTATTGTAGCAGCAATGTTGGCTGCCTGTGCCACTCCCACTCCCGAGGTGCGCATTGTCACGCAAGAGGTAGTTGTCACCCAAGAAGTGGTGGTTACTCAGGAGGTAGTAAAAGAGGTAGTGGTCACCGAAGAGGTCCCGGTCGAAGTGACACCGCAACCGATTGGTGGCGAGCTTATCCTCTATGCCTGCCTATTTGATCCCGATAAACTTGAGGTGCTGTTCCAAACCTTCAAAGCACAATACGGCGTCGATGTTACCTGTCTCGACATGAGCAGTGGTGAAGCCCTCGAACGCATCCGCGCAGAGAAAGATAACCCGCAGGGTGACGTATTATTCGGCACCACCAACCTTTCGCACGTCAACCTGGCAGCCGATGGCCTGACCGAGCCCTATAAAGGTGTAGGTTGGAACATGCTGCCGGATGGGCCAGCCAAGGATCCAGATGGCTACTGGACTGGCTTCTATTATGGTGTGATTGGCTTCGCTTGCAGTCCTGAGCGGTTAGCAGCCATCAATGCTGAATGTCCTACATCATGGGAAGATTTACTGGATCCCATCTACAAAGGCGAAATCGTCATCGCTGCGCCAGCCGCCTCGGGAACTTCTTATACCGTATTAAGTGGCTTGGTCCAGCTGTATGGTGAGGATGCGGCATTCGAATACTATCACAAGCTCAACGACAACATTGCCCAGTACACCGAATCTGGCAGCGCACCAGCTAAATTGGCTGCTGCTGGCGAATATGCGGTCGGCATCGCCTTTGCCCACGATATCCAGGTTCAGCAGGACAAGGGTCTGGATGTAGTGATCAACTTCCCATCAGAAGGTACGCCTTTTGAAATTGGTGGTATCTCAATCATTAAAGGTGCCAAGCACTTAGAAGCGGCGAAAGCCTGGGTAGATTTTGTGTTCGGCCCTGCCTTCCAGCGTTACCACAATGATGTTGCGCACCGTGTGCCAATCGTCAGTGGTGTTAAGTTAGCTGAGGGTACATTCAGTCTTGAGGATGTACATCTCATCGACGGATATGACCCCACCTACTATGCAGCTTTGCGCGATCCACTGATCGCCCGTTGGGATACAGAAATTGGCGTAACCCGTTAAATTTATTCGACAGCACACAGTACTCTCTCATCCAGCATCTCGATGAGAGAGTACTATCCCTGTTATATTTAAAGGACCCCCATGGCCAGGATACTATCTTACCGGCAGGAACTTTCTGACTCACAAAAAAGGCGTTTTCTCTTCATTGCGTTATTGATCGCCGAATTAGCCATCTTAATCTTTATCGCCACGCGGCTCATCCAGGTTAATACAGTGGTAGATCGAGTGGAAGTTATTGGCAACCAGGAATTCACCTATTACAAAAATGTGCTCATTGGCGATCCGCCCTTATTAATTCTTATCATTATTGGCTTGATACTTCCATTAGCCTCTCGTCGCATTCGACATGAACCTGTTCTGCTGGTTACAGTACAGGTGATCATCGTCAGCCTGATTGTTTTTGTATTTTGGCCGCTGGCCAAGGTCTTTATCGAGGCATTCAAATCTGAATATTTGGCTCAGGGCTTTTCGCTGATCCAATTCCAAAAACTACTCACAAAGCCTTCCGTATGGAAAGCATTTACCAATACAATGATCCTCGGGATCACGACCTCAGTCCTGGCTACGGTGATTGGTACGCTGATTGCCTATACCCTCACGCTGACCAACCTGCCTGGTAAAAAACTGCTGCGTAATCTCACCATCCTGCCGCTTTTATCACCACCCTTTGCGGTAAGCTTCGCCTTTATCATGCTTTTTGGTCGTCGAGGACTTATCACCTGGGATATATTCCATATTACAGGATGGAATATCTATGGTCCCCAGGGTATTATCCTGGTTCAGCTGATCAGCGATACACCGCTGGTGATCCTCATCCTTTCATCTGTCTTTGCTTCTATCAGTCGCAATCTTGAAGAAGCCGCCGAAGACCTGGGTGGAACACCGTTCTATGTATTACGCACGGTGACTTTTCCCCTGGTTACCCCGGCTATTCTTACCGCTGGATTGCTTACATTCATCTCTTCCATATCCGACTTTGGCAACCCCATGCTCGTGGGCGGTGGGTTCCAGATGCTGGCAACCCAGGCATATATCCAGATGATCGAAATGTTCGACCTGCAGATGGGGGCAGCCCTGGCCATGCTCCTGGTCATCCCAGCTTTCATTGCCTTCGTCATCCAGAATTGGATCTCAAACCGCAAGTCATACATCACGGTAACCAGTGGTGCAGTAACTGGTTATATTCGCCAGCAGCCAACCTGGATTAAAGCCATTCTCTACTCTATTACCACTTTCATGGCATTCATGACCGTTTTATTGTATGGGTCAATCTTTGTCGGGGCTGCGGTGAATGCCTGGGGATTTGACTACACTCTGACTGCCCGCAATGTCACCGGTCTGCTCACTGCGATCCCTCAAATAAAAAATTCCCTCATCGTTTCAGTCGGTTCTGGCATCGTGGGAGGTATCATTGGCATCGTGATTGCCTGGCTGGTATCGCGCAAGAACTTCCCGGGAAAATCTGTGATCGATTTCTCAGCGACGGTTATGCTGGCTATCCCCGGAACCGTCGTCGGCATCGGTTATATTGTAGCTTTCAATGCTGCGCCATATTTTTGGACCGGTACATTTTTTATCATTATCATTGCCTACGCCTTCCGCCGCCTGCCGGTGGGTTTGCGCACCAGTGTCGCTGCACAAAAACAGATTGATCCAACCCTCGAAGAAGCCTCCCTCGATCTGGGTGCTTCGCGTCTGCGGACCTTCACGAAAATCACCTTTCCCTTGCTCAACCGGGCTTTCTTTGCCGGCGTAATATACATCTTCATCCGCTCGATGACTGACTTAAGTGCAGCCGTTTTCCTGAACGCAGGTTCCACTCAGCTTTACACTGTGCGTATGTTCCGGGTGATGGTAACTGGCACTCCCAGTGAAGGAGCCGCCTTTGCTGGGTTGCTTATCATCATCATCCTGGTTGCACTGGCCATCCTCAGTAAATTAACCGGAAAGAGTTTTATAGATCTATTTAGGATATCATGATGACAACACTAATAACAACTGCCTCCATATCAATTAAAAACCTGACCAAAGACTTCGGGGCTGTCAAAGCTGTAAATGATATCAGCCTGGAGGTTGAAACTGGCACTCTGGTCTGCTTGCTTGGTCCGAGTGGTTGTGGAAAGACCACTACACTGAGGATGGTCGCCGGATTTGAAGAACCAACCTCCGGTGAAATCTATATTGGTAATGAAGAAATTACCGATGTGCCGCCTTATAGTCGACCAACCGCCTTGGTGTTTCAGAGTTATGCCCTTTTCCCCCATATGAGTGTCTATGACAATATTGCATATGGCTTGCGTGCTCGGCGTGTACCAAAAAATGAGGTTGTGAACCAGGTTCAGGAATTTATCAAGCTCATGGAACTGGAAGGACATGAAAAGAAATCACCCTCCCAGCTATCTGGCGGACAACAACAGCGCGTGGCTTTAGCCCGCGCCCTGGTCATCCGCCCGAAGGTGCTGCTTTTTGATGAGCCCCTATCCAATCTGGATGCCCTCCTGCGCGTGAGAATGCGTAGCGAGATCCGCAGAATTCAACAACATCTTGGTATAACCAGTATGTATGTCACTCACGACCAGGAAGAAGCATTCAGCATCGGGGATCGCGTGGCCCTGATGAATAAAGGCAAATTGGTTCAAATGGGGTCTCCCCGCGAGCTCTATCGTGAACCCGCCGACCGGTTTGTAGCCGAATTCGTTGGCCTTTCCAACATTGTCCCCGGGGAAGTGCTTGAATCCAATGGAAATGGGGCGGAAGTAAAGGTGTTGGGGCTCACCCTCCATTGCAGCCGACCCCGCAGGGGTAATAATCGCCAGGTGGCGGTTGTCCTGCGACCCGAAGCACTCAGCCTCGGGAAGGCTGGTGACCAGGGTTTACCTGCCCGCGTGCTAACCCTGGCTTTTACCGGTCCGGTAGCGCGTTATACCGTCTCTATTACAGATGACATCGTGCTGACTGTAGATATTGCCAATCCCGGCCCCGACCAGTTCTTCGAGCAAGGTTCAGAGGTCACTTTGCATCTCCCCAAGGAGATCCCCTCTGTCCTCGAATGAGTGCCGAAGGTACTACTACCCTTCGGTGAATTTGTTTATCTAATCGTTTTTGCCCGACCTGATGGTATCGAATCTGCTCGCCATCTGTTTTGACTTCGGCGATACCCTGGTTGACGAAGCAACCGAAGTAAAAGATCAAACAGCCACGACCCTGTATGCCGAGCTCATTCCCGGGGCGGAGAGCCTGATCCGTGAGATCAAAACGCGCGGCTATCGCATTGCCCTGATCGCAGATGGGCGACCTGGCACCTATCGCAACGTACTTTCGTATTACAACCTGTACAGCTTGTTTGATGCAGTTGCCGTCTCTGAATTAGTGGGGGTGGCCAAGCCTGATCCACAGCTGTTCGTGGCCGCTCTAAACCAGCTGGGGATCTCTCCGCAGGATTATTCGCGTTGCGTGATGGTAGGAAATCACCTTGCCCGCGATATCCGAGGAGCGAATAACCTTGGGATGATCAGCGTTTGGATCGATTGGGCTCCACGCCGTTCAAAGATACCTGCAGACCAATCGGAAGTCCCCCAATATACCATCAAAAAGCCGCTTGACCTGCTCGATTTGCTGCCAGAATTCGAAAAAAAGCTGGCTGGGTAGAAATCACCCCAGCTAGCGAGACATTTTCTCCGAAATTTACTGGCAGGGGATGCCAAAATGAGCAATGATATCGCGCACCCCTTCCACGTGGGCCCGGGGGGAAATATACTGCACGATAGATTTAACCGCTGTATTTGCGTTGGCAGGCGCCGCTTTATAGCCCACCAGGGTCAAAAATGGCAAATCGTTATCTGAATCACCCACACCAAGCATGCAATTAATATCAATACTTGTCTGGCTGGCTAGAAATTGAACACCGCTCCCTTTATTCACCCCCCGCGGAAGAACGTTCAAACAGGATGGTGATTGCACCAGGTCAACTCCCTCACACAGTGGGCCGAGCACGCGTTCAACTTCATATTGCAGTCTGCTTAAATTTGCCGGATCAGTAGCAAATAACGTCAGGGTATATTCTTTTCCGGGTTGGAAAAATGCAAAGCGAGAATCAACCAGCTCAGTTTGAATTCTCTGCCTTACCAGATAGATACTCGAGTGGGCTTCCAGTATCGGGTTAGCTATAAACGAGTAGTTTTGTGGACTATACAAGCCAGCACCGTTTTCGAATACAGCCGGTAAAAAGCCATCAATTGCCTGGGTCATTAATTCCACGTAGGGTGCCGCACGCCCAGAACACAGGGTGACCCCGGGGAGCTGAGAATTTTGGCGTGCGTTACGATTGAGCCCGGCCAGGCATTTGAGCAGATCGTGATCTAAGGCTTTGGTCTCGCCTCCGGTAAGCACACCATCGATATCGAAGATGATTAGTTTTATAGATGAAGTATCATTCATAACAGGATCTTTGACCGAATTAAGATAAGCAGCATTATAACATCCTGGTCTCTCGGAACTAGGCTGTGGAACTCACGCTGAAATATTTCTGGTATAGTTGGCTAAGCATGTTAGCTGTCAAATCACATTTGTACTTGATGAGGAAATCATGAATAATTCCTTTCCCATGAAAATTGCCATCCAAGAGGATATGCTCCCCGGACCCTCCCTCGAAGATCGTTTCCATCAGGCTGCTGACCTTGGACTGCAGGGAATCGAATTTTGGAGCGAAACATTGGCAGGCCAGGTCGGCGAGATAGAAAGGATGAATGGCAAAGCTGGGGTGACAGCCGCATCAATAAATAATGGGCATCGCTCGCGATTTCTAGATCCACAACCAGAGCAACGCCTCAGGGCATTGGATGAGTTAAAAAAAGCCATGACCCTGGCTGGCAGAGTTGGTGCATCAGGCGTGGTTTTTGTGCCTCATTTCTCTGCCCCTTTGCTGCCCGATCTATCACCCTGGATGGATGTGATTTCCGTGGAACGGAATTTGCTCTCTGCTCAGCTCGTGGAGCTGGCTGACCATGCAATGAAGCAGGGTGTCCAGCTGTGGGTTGAACCGGTGAATCGCTATGAAACACATTTGCTCAACCGCCTGGTTGATGCCGCCACACTGGTATCACCCTTAGCTCACCCCAATCTGGGTATCGTGGCTGATCTGTTTCACATGGCATTGGAGGAAGAAGATATCTCTGCAGCCATTCTGGAACACGCCCAATTCCTCGGGCACGTCCACCTTGCGGATAGCAATCGGCGATTACCCGGCCTGGGTCGGACGGATTTTGCGCAAGCGCTTGGAACGCTATCAAAAATTAACTATCCTGGCTGGCTGGCGTTGGAATGCGATCAGCCTGGCGAGAATCAGGCAAATGCTGCCTGGTATATGAAACATTTACCCCATAGTCTTTCATTGATCAGGCAGGGTTTTTTATAATTTCTTGCCCAATGCTTTCACAAGCTTCACCCCAAACTCTTCTGGCTGGCTTTTCTCAATCACCAGCTCCGAGGCCTTGTGGAATTTCATAAAATCCCTCATAGCGATGGCCACATCGCTCACCAGTTCCTCATCTGGTCTGACTCCCTCTTCGAGATAAAGCGCCTTCAAGCGTAAAACACCGGTCTTGCGCTCCAGCTTGGGGTCAAAACGCCCCACCAGCTTATCCTTATGCAAGATAGGAAGGCAAAAATATCCCCACACCCGCTTTGTAGCAGGTGTGTACGCTTCGAGCCTCTGGCGAAAACCCCACAGCTGTTCATCTCGCCCGGGAGCCCACCACAGGTTATCGAATGGGCTCAGGAAGGTGGTGCGCTGAGCCCTCAAGACGCCCTGCGCAGCCTTCTGTAAGGCTTCCAGGTTTGCATGGTGAACCAGGAATGATTGTGCCTCTCCATCTGCCAGCTTCACGTCAATCGGCACAAATATTCCTTCCGCAATCATTTTCTCCAGCACTGGCTTCACTGGCCCCTTTCGGAAGTAGTTATAGCCAATCAGCTGGCTGGTCGAGAACACTCCTAGGGCCAATGCAGCCTGCTCCATCCAATAACGGTCGCGCTGCTCCATCGTCGGAGGTTCCAGGTCTACCCAGGCAGGCAGCACTCTCTCGGTCAGGTCATACACTCGCTGAAAATTTACCCTGTTCGTAATCATCAAGTCGCCGAAGGCAAACCGGTATTCCAGTGCGGTCTTAGCCGGTTTCCAATCCCACCAGCTCCCCCGCCTCGGACCATGGTATTCGAAGTCAGCTGCCTTAAGCGCGCCTTCTTTCCGTATGCGCTCCAGTACCATGTCCATCAGGGTATGCCCCTCCTTGTCAAACCATTTTAGAAATCCTTCGCTGTGGTTTTGCCGCATGCGCTGCATGCGCGGGAGCTGGAAGCGATAATCCTTGAGAGGGATGAATGAAGCCACTCTTTGCCATCCCTCGAACAGCTGGCGTTGCTCAGCTGAATAGATCAGGTTATCAAAATCAGCCGGATGATACGAGCCCAGCCGGCTCCACATTACCAGGTAATGGCTGCGCCGCACAAGGTGAAGGGTATCAATCTGCACGCAGCCCAGGCGCTCAACCATCCTTTGAATTATGGCAGGTCCGGGTGTGGCACCTGTCTGGTTTTCAGAGGTTAGCCCTTGGGTGTGCAGAGCGAGCGTGCGAGCAGCGGATAATGGATAAACTATCATGGATTAATCGCCTGCATAGAACATGACCTCATGCGATAATAATTTCCCCTTCTGGTAGACAAATTTGCCTGAAAAGAAACCGGGCTCATTTAACCAGGGCAAGAAAATGCGATCTCCTTCCCATAAATTCAGGTCAAGAAGCTCTGAATCATCCACCCATTGCAAAATTCCTTCCTCTGAACTATCCATCATCTCACCTTCAAATTTTTCCACCACAAAAACAAACGCGTACCAGTCTTCCTCCTCTGCAAAAGCCGGGAAGGTTAAAAAACCCTTGAATTGCGGTTTGTATGCTGTCAGCCCCGATTCCTCGTAGATCTCGCGCAGGGCGCACTCCTCGGGCGTCTCGCCCGGGTTAAGCTTGCCTCCCAAGCCATTCCATTTACCCAGGTGCATGTCATTGGCCTTCTTAACCCGGTGTATCATCAGGGTTTTCCCACCCCGCCTGAGGTAGCACAGTGTCGCGAGCTTCATTAGCACCTAATAAGTGTGCGGACAAAGCACGTAAAGTGCCCACCCAAAATACATTCGCCCATAACGAGTATACTCTTCCTGGCTTTCGTGCAGGTGATCTACCACCTGCTGCCGTTCGGGGTGATCAGGGTTTTCTTCAATCCACCTCAACAATCCATACCAGTTATCAGCTTCATAACGATCCCATTCATCATGGTTAGAATGCAGCACATACTCGAAATCAAAACCCTGCTGGCGAGCCATTTTCAATAGGTCGGCCTCTGCACTCACTTCGCTTTGCTTCAAGCGGAACTCTTCTGGCACGTTATCGGTCAGCCAATGAACTTCACCGATTACCAATCTGCCATGAGGCCGGATAGCTCCTTTCATGGCAAGAATTGCGTCTCCAAAGCTGCCCCAAATGAAGGTTGCCCCGATGCATGCCGCCACATCGAAATGTTGTGGAGTGTAAGCATACTGGGCAGCATCTGAACAGACGATTTCGATTCGATTTGCTAGCCCTCGCTCCGCTACCTTGTGCTCTGCTCGCTGGCAGGCATAGGTGCGGATATCAATCCCCACCCCAGAAATACCAAATCGCTCAGCCCACAAGATCAGCGGCTCGGCAAAGCCACATCCAAAATCGATTACTTCACCTCCTGGTTTGAGTCCAGCAATCTGCCCTGCCTTGATGATTTTTTCTGGAGAGGTGGGATTTAACAGCTCTATGTAGCGCTCAGAGATATCTTTTAATTCGAGAAATTTCACGGTAATCCTCCTTGAAAGAGTCTAGCACTAATCAGCCTAATTTCGTTTCATGCCATTCGCATGAGCTTGTATGCTATCGATAGCAGCCTCTGCTCGTCTCCAGGGATATTCTCAGATAAGCGTGCCGCCGCTGCCACCGACAGCCAATGAGACAGTTCCTTTTTGTCGAGCGGATGTAGCCGGCAATAGCGATCCAGGTACTCCCGGTAGAACAAGCGCCGTATGAGCCAGACCAGCCCTTTCCGGGTAGCACCGGGAGGTAGCGGCCCGCCTCCAAATAACAGGGTGGAGCGTGCCACGTCCAGCAACGGGCTGCCGCTTGATGCATCGATCCAGTCGATGATTACTGCACCATGCTGAGTCAACAGGATATTCCCGGGATGAAAATCGCCATGACAGAGTTTACTTTCTTTCGGTAAAGTACCAAGAGCATCCAGAGCGGTTTGTCTCACTTTTTCGGGTAGCGGCTTGGCGTTCCTGATCTTGCGCTCCAGGGTATCGTATTGTGAGGGCAGTCCTGGCACGCTGAGCTGGTGCATTTCAACCTGCAGGTCGGCCAGCTGGTAAGCCAGACGCCGATAGTGCCACGGCCTGCTGAATATCATGTCCAGCATGCTGGTGCCCTCCACCCGCTCATATTCGAGTCCAAATCGGCCATCCAATTCAATGACCTCACCCACTGCCGGTACGGGCAGGCCAGCCGCATGCACTGCTCCAGCCAGATTTGCTTCATATTCAGCTGCCGCCTGCGATATTCCCTGTTTAAATAACTTTAAGACCTGCCCACCCTTCCAGGCGTAGATTTCTGCGGTAAAGCCAATCGCAATTGGCGATTCAGGCACGGTCATGATGCTTCTCCAGTCAAGCTACGATTAATTCCCGATTATACTGTTTCATATCCCTCCGTGTTATCCTCACCGCATACGATATCTGGTCATCTAATAATAATTGCATCAGAATCTTCAAATTGCCGCTGCGATGTTAAGCAATTACCCGCACCTTTTTCTAATAGCTGTAATAAGAATGCCATGGGAGCTGTAGAAACTTACAGCGAATTCAGCACTATCGAGTAAAATGTGCTTAATCATTATCTCATACAGGGAGGTTTTTTATGAAGCTTGGTGTGATCTTTCCACAAATCGAGTTCCCGCCAGATCCGGTTGCCGTCCGCGATTATGCCCAGGCAGTTGAACATCTCGGTTACAGCCACTTGCATGCATACGATCACGTCTTGGGCGCTAACCCCGAGCGCCCGGGAGGCTGGACGGGACCCTATACTTACATCAATCCGTTTTTTGAGCCCTTCGTCTTGTTCAGCTACCTCTCCAGCCTGACCAGTAAGCTGGAATTCGTACCTGGCATCCTCATCCTACCTCAGCGCCAGACTGCTCTGGTGGCCAAGCAAGCCGCTACACTGGATGTGCTCAGCCAGGGCCGCCTGCGCCTGGGTGTGGGGAACGGCTGGAACGAGGTCGAATACATCGCCCTGGGAGAGAACTTCCACAACCGGGGAAAGCGCATGGAAGAACAGGTGGAACTTTTACGCCAGCTATGGACCCAACCGCTGGTAAATTTCCAGGGCAAATGGCATAAGATTCCCGACGCGGGAATTAACCCTTTGCCCGTCCAACGGCCCATTCCCATCTGGTTCGGCGGCACAGAGGATCGGGCGTTACAACGCATGGCTCGCCTCGGTGATGGCTGGATGTTGAATACCCGTACCATCGACCAGACCCGGCCGAAACTGGAACAGCTAAACCAATACCTGGATCAGGCTGGCCGTCACAGGGACACATTTGGCCTGGACCTGCGTCTGAATATGAGCCTGGTAGAACGAGAGCAGTGGCCTGATTACCTGGAAGCCCTGGAAGGGTTAGGCGCAACCCACGTCACGATTAATACCATGGGCTGTGGCTTCAGCAGTCCTACAGCCCATATCGAAGCACTCACGCGTTTTGCCGGGGTGATCAAAACAGAGTAAGGTGAATAGGGCTTCATCCGGTCACACTAGCTTACCCAGCCATGCTTCGTGCCGACGCCCGTGGCGCTCATCTTCACGGTAAAAAGCCAGGTAGCTCATCAGCTGGTAGGGCAGAAATTTCTGTTGCTCCGGATGGTA
>Ga0055483_10000277_pt1 | contig 11916 bp, 10 predicted proteins | sample RushMan_CattailN_5_FD_57938 | JGI IMG/M metagenome (GOLD analysis project Ga0055483, IMG submission 57938) | Wetland microbial communities from San Francisco Bay, California, USA, that impact long-term carbon sequestration - RushMan_CattailNLB_D2 | ecosystem: Environmental > Aquatic > Marine >... | reverse complement strand
GTTCATGAGGTGGCTGCAAAGCTTGAGAAGATAAAAGGCGGGTATCAACCTCGAGAAAGTCGAAAATGGAACGACCATGGCGGATACGGGCGGGAGTCGCGACGAGTCCCCGCAGGATGACGTGAAGGAACGGCCGTGGATTCGCTGAAAGTCGTCCATTCCAGGACACGCCGCGCCTTTCATCGGGTCCTCAAGCCGGGGGGGTATCTCCTCGCGGCCGTCAAGGCAGGGCCGGGCGAGGGCTATGTCCATGAACTCCTGGGAATACCGGCGGAGATCTATTTATCACTGTTCGACGGGGCGGAGATCGAGGGCTATTTCGAACGGGCGGGCTTCGTCGTCGAATTCCTGGAACGACGGAATCCCTACGATTTCGAAATCAAGAACGAGCGGATCTTCGCCATCGGCCGAAAACGCCGCCCCGATGAAAAGGAGCGGGCCGAAGCGCCCGGCCTTCTTCGCGCCATCCGCTATCCCGCCGTCCTCCGCGTCCACATGGACTTCCACGGAGGCCGGCTCATCCTGGAAAAACGGCTGCCGGACGGGTGACATCGCGGCTGTCGGCGGAGCCGATAGCCTTTCGGTGCGGGCATCGCGGTGTTCGTCGAAGCCCGGGGTGCTCACAAACTCGGACTTGACCGTGCCGGCTCTGACGGTTTATTCCTGTGTCATGGGCCTCGTTTCGGCGGCCGGACGCGGAAAAAGCCGCCCCCTGGGACCGGATCCCGGGGCGGCCGCCAGCGGCCCCGGGAAAAGAAGGAGTCGACATGAAAGACGCCATCCATCGCGCCCTGGCGGCCATCAACAACGCCTGGAGAAACGGCCGGCCGGAAAGCATGAGCGTATACTTGCATCCCGGAATCGTCATGAAAACGCCGGGGTTTTCAGGGGAAACGGCCGGACGTGAGGCGTTCATCGAGGGTTTCAGGCAGTTCGCCGCCAACGCCCGCGTCCTCGAGTATTCGGAAAGCGACGAGCAGATTGACGTGATCGGGGCTTGCGCGGTCATAACCTATGAGTTCGAAATGATCTATGAAACCGCCGAATACCGGGCCCGATCCACGGGGCGCGATTTCTGGATCTTCGAGAAGCAGGGCAACAAGTGGCTGGCCGTCTGGCGGACCATGATGGATGTCCGCGACAAGAGGCTGGGGGAAAAATAGCCTGCGGCGGCGGCGGTCACCCTGGCGTCCGGCGTCGTAGCATAAAAGGACCAAGGGCCCTGGTGCCCGGCCTGCGTCAGGAGGACGAATGCCCAAAAGACAAATGCCTAAGAAAAGGATGGGGATCTTCCTCATCGCCTTCGTGTCTATCGCTTTGTCCCTGCCGATTCTTTCGGCGGGGCGACCGGAGACGAACGATCCGGTCTGCGTGGGACAGCGGATGGCTTTTTCCTCGCGAATTCTGGAAAAGGAGAAAACGCTTTACGTCTCCCTCCCGGAAGGGTATGCGGATTCGAACGGCCGGTATCCCGTCCTTTACACATTCTATAACGGCGACGCGGGCTTCCTTCACACAACGGGGGTCGCCCGCCTGCTGACCGACCTCGGCCTGGCGCCGGGGCTCATCGTTGTATCCGTGCCCGTGGACGGGATGCGCGATTTGACGCCGACCCGGGCCGCAGCCTACGGGCCGACGAGCGGCGGCGCCGACGCCTTCCTGCGGTTTTTGCGCGAGGAACTCCTGCCCTTCATCGACCGGGAATTCCGGACCGAACCGCGACGACTGGTCTGGTCCCATTCGATCGGCGGGACCCTGGTCGTTTACGCCCTGCTCTCGGCGCCGGACCTGTTCCAGGTCCATCTGACGTCCAGCCCGTTCTTCATCTACGACGGCGGCGACAGGTTCCTCCTCCGGAACGCGGCGCGCCTCCTGAAGCGGAGGAAGGACGAAAAGAACTATCTCTATGTCGCCGTCGGAAACGAGCCCGACCTGAAGCCGACCATCGATGAATTCGTCCGGATCCTGGGCGACACCAAACCGCCCGGGCTGGTTTGGGATTATGTTCAAATGGACAAGGAAGACCATTCGTCGATCCTGGCCCGAAGCCTGACCGAGGGCCTCCGCGCCTGTTTCGCCCGGGAAGGCTTTGCCGGCCGTCGTTGAGCCGGATCCCGGAGGGAAAGTCGGGCCCGGAATCGAAAGGAGAAGAGAAATGATGCCGCACCGGTCACATCGTTGGCTTCACGGTCTGATATTCCTGGCGGGGATATGGATCACCTGCGAGCCCGCATCAGCCGGGCAGGACGGGTCGCCGCTCTCGATCGGGACGCTGCGGCGGCTGCATTCCGAGATCCTCGGAGAAGACCGCGTGTTGTCCGTCCGGGTCCCCGCGGGCTATGAGCGAAGCGGGCTGTCGTACCCGGTGCTCTATCTCCTCTACGGGGACCAGACCGAGGGCTATTTCGCCGAAACCGTCTCCACGCTCGAACGCTTGGAAGGGGGAGCCGAGATCCCCGAATTCATCGTGGTCGGGATTCACAACACGGACCGATACGGGGACCTCCTGCCCGTGCGCGCTCCGGGGCAGCCGGGCGGGGCGGACGCTTTCATGGATTTCCTGGAGAAGGAGCTCTTCCCGTTCGTTGAGTCCGAGTACCGGACCAAGCCCTACCGGCTCCTCGGGGGCCCGCAGGCCGGGGGACCGTTCGGCCTCTACGCCCTGGCCCGCCGCCCCGCCTTGTTCAATGCCATGGTCCTCGAAAATCCGTTCTCGGCGCCGGCCAGCCGCGAGATCCTCCTGGCGAGCCTGCGGAAGTACGCAGCGAAAAAGCCCTCGGCCGGGAAGCTGGTCTTCATCAACACCTTCGACCGGACGGGGTTCCAGGACCATGCCGAGGCCAACAAGGCGCTGACCGACGCCCTGAACGCTTTCGAGCCGGTCAGGCCGAAAGGTTTGCGGATATGGCGGCGTCATCTGGGGGAGCCGACGTTCGTCCCCGCGCTGGAGCTCAAGCAGCCTCTGCGAACGATTTTCGAGGGTTTCTATCCCTCCGAGGCCGCGGCGCTTGACGGATTGTCGAAGATCCTCGCCTATTACAAAGGGAAGAGCGGGGCCTACGGCTTTGATGTCGACCCGCCGGCCTTTTTCCTGGCCATCAAGGCTGACGACCTGAACCGGGCGGGACGCGGGGTCGCGGCCCGGGAGATTCTTGAATACGGCCTGGCTCGTCATCCCACCGATGTCAACTTCATTCTCCGTTTGGGAAACATGGCTTTTGACGCCGGGGAACTGGACCGGGCCGAAGCCTACTTCAAGAAGGCCCAGGAAATCCGCCCGGACCCCTTCTTCGCCTCGCGCCTGGAGGCTATTCAGCGCATGCGCCGGGGCTCGGGCGCCTATTTCCTGTCCGAAGCCTTGAAAGAGGGCCTTCCTGCGGCCAAGGCCAGGCTGGCCGACCTCGAGAAGAGCCAGGACCCTCAGGTCTATTTCGACGAGCGGGAGTTGAACGCTCTCGGATATCGTCTGCTCGGCCAGGGGCGGCCGGAGCAGGCCGTCTTCATCCTCGAGCTTAACGCCCGGCGACATCCCGATTCCTGGAACGCCCACGACAGCCTGGGCGAGGCCTACCTGAAGGCGGGTCGGACGAAAGACGCCGTCCAAAGCTATGAACGCTCCCTGGCCATCAACCCGGACAACTCCAATGCCAAGAAGATGCTGGAAACGCTCCGCGACGGGGAAGCCCTGCAATTCCAGGCTCAAATCGAGCAGGCCTCGCGGGACTCGGGAATTCCCGGGCTGGTGTTCGCCCTCAGGGAGTCCGACGGCCGCAGGTTCATGGGCGCGGTGGGTATGTCCGATGTTTCCTATGGAATTCCGATGCGTCCCGACAGCCGCTTCTACATCGGCTCGATTTCCCAGTCGATGCTGGCCGCCATGGTCCTCAGGCTCGAGGAGAAGGGCAAACTCTCGCTCGACGAGCCGGTCTCGGACTTCGTGGACTTTCCCGGGGCTGACGCGGTCACGGTCGAGATGCTTCTGGACCACTCCTCGGGCTTCGCCGACTGGACGGGCAGGGACTTGGCCGCCACGGATAACCCGGGACTCCCCGAGATGTTGAGGACCCCCCAGACCTCCGGTAGTCTGATCCGGATCGCCGCGGCCGGAAACCCGGCCTTCGCTCCCGGCGAGAGGCAAGAGGCATCCTACACGGACATGCCGCACAATCGGCGGGCATGGTCCGCCCCGATAAACGTTCACGGGAGGCGGTTTTCGATGCTTGCTCCGCGCCGGCTCAAGAAAGGGGTCAATACCCGCCGGTGAAGATCAACGACACGGAGACAAGACATCTCAAATCGGCGTTCACCGGCGAAGATTACGAGATCGACGTCTTCCTCCCGTCCGGATACGCCAACGGCGACGGCGCTTATCCGGCCGTCTACGTGCTCGACGCCGAATACAATTTCGGCTGCGTGTCCTATATCGCCCGCAGGCTGATCAAGAACGGCGACATTTCGAAGCTAATTCTGGTGGGAATCGCTTACGGTCCCGACGACGAGGATTATTACTATAAAACGAGGATGAGGGACTTCACGCAGCCTTCCAAAATCCACGGCTATCAAACCGGAGAAGGCGAAAACTTCATCAGCTTTTTCCAAAAAGAGCTGATCCCCTTCGTCGAGGCCAATTACCGCGTCGAGAAGCGGAACCGGACCATCGTCGGCCACTCCATCGGGGGATTCTTTTGCGGCTATGTGCTATTGAACCACCCCGGGATCTTCGACAACTATCTCATCGTCAGCCCTTCGTTCTGGTTTTCCGGCGAAGGGGTCTTCCGGTACGAAGAGAGCTTCGCCAAGAGTGGCGCCCCCATGAACGCCACCGTCTTCCTGGCCACCGGAGCGGCCGAAAGCGAACGGATGGTCAGGACCACCGAAGAGTTCATTTCCGTGGTGAAGAGCCGGAATTACAAAAACCTGAAATTCAAATCCATGCTTCCCGAGGGCGAGCACCACCGGAGCATTTTCCCCTACGCTTTTACGAGAGGCTTGCAGTTCATCCTAGGACAGGCGAAACAGCTGAGAAGCCAAAGGATCGATCCGAATCGTCCACAGAACGCCGGGTATCGGAAAAAACCAGCAAAGACGGTACCGGGTCTACAAAATGCTGGTTTTTAGAGGAAACCAGACGCCCGTCTTCGCCCGCCGAGGGCCGGCTCGGGTTTCGTCCTCAGTCGCCGCGCCCTTGATTGACTCAAACTATGGGTGGGGTTCGCTCCCCTTGATCTCCGGAATCGACGGAAGGGCAGCGGGCCCCGCCCTGCGGACGCGAAAGACCGGGAAGTCGGCTTCGGCCTGATCGCCCAAGGCCATCCGCACCGAGTCCTCGATGAAGCTTCCCTTGACCGCGAGCCTCTCCCCTTTCTCATACTTCAGGATCTCGAGGGCTATAAATGTCCTGTGCTTCTGGAAGTCCAACGTGTATTCCGCGATGTACCCGCCAAGACGCTCGCCGCGCTGAGTCTGGACGGAAACGGCGTCGCTGAGGATTCTGACCTCGAATTCCCGGGATGGCCCTCCTCCCCGGCGCGGCATGTCCTGACAGCCGACAAACGGAAGGACAACGGCGCAAAGCGCTGCCGTCGCGAGAGTCCTGCCGCGGCGCCTCATTTTCGGGAAACCTTATCCGCGGGAGGTTTGACGGTTTTGTCGGCCGCCGCCGGTGCCGCCTTCCAGACCACAAATATGTTCGTTTGCGCGTCGCCTCGGTAAACGCGGGTTTCCTCGTCGAAGACCGCCGCCGAGCCTCCCCCGAAAATCCCTTCCACTCTGATGATGTCGCCTTTGTTGAACGACCTGTCACGCGTGTAGAGAAAGAATTTTTCTCCGTCGGACTGGACCGCCCAGTAGCCGGGGATCTTCGCCGAATCGACCACGATCTCCGAGTAGCCGCCGGTGATGGCCATCAATCTCGAGTCCGCCCCGAAGCTCACCTCCGACTTATGGCCGCACCCGCAGACAGAGAGGCCGATGGCAAGAAGACAGAAAACCGGTTTTAAGTTCTTCATATATTGGCCGGAGGGGTCAAACGCCACGCGGGCGCTCCTCAATATTGCCGTTGAAATCGGAATTGACTCCCCCTTGCCTGGCCCGGACCGATAGCCGCCCTCGTGAAGGCGAAGGGGCTTGGCGGTTCCTTGGCATCGTCCTCTCCTGTTCGGGTCCAATTGTACATCGCGGCCGTTTCCGGAATCAACGGGCGGCAAGCGGCCGATTCGCGCTGCCGCCGGCTAAGGCCGTCCTTTAGGCAAAGAAGCCGAGTTAACTCGTGCCGAAACAACAACTTCCATTGATCCGGCCCACGGCTACAACCTTCGGGCGGCGGCGGACGTATTCCCTAATGGACTATCCGAGACCGCCCAAGGGGAGAGAAGTGTCACAATGTTCGGGAACTATCTGAAAATCGGCCTCAGGAATCTCAGGCGGCACAAGGGGTATTCGTTCCTCAACATCGCCGGGCTGGCCTTCGGGATGGCCTGCTGCATCCTGATCCTGCTCTGGGTCCGCGACGAGACGGGCTTCGACCGTTTCCACGCCAACGCCGACGACATCTACCGCGTCCTCCAGGAGGTGAAGTTCAGCGACCACGAGACGACCTGGGCCATCAACCAGGGCCCGCTCGGGCCGGGGCTCGAAGCCGATTTCCCCGAAATCGTCCGCTCGGTCAGGTTCAAGGGCCGGCGTTTCCAGGTCAGGCAGGGCGGCGTGTGGCTCCCGGAGGTTTTCTATCTGGCCGACCCGTCCGTCTTCGAGGTCTTCACCTTCCCGCTCGTCGCCGGCGACCCGGCCACGGCCCTCTCCGATCCGCACTCGATCGTCCTCTCGGAAAAATCGGCCGCGAAGTATTTCCCCGACGGCGCCGCCACCGGACAAACGCTCCGCGTCGACGACAAGTACGACTTCCGGGTTGCCGGCGTGATGAAAAACGTCCCGCGCAACTCCCATCTCCGGTTCGATTTCCTCGTTCCGTTCGAATTCGGCCGCGAGCTCGGGTTGAGCGTCGACCGCTGGGACAACAGCACGTTCACGACCTACGTCCAGCTGCGCAAGGGGACTCCGGCCTCCGCCGCGATCAAAAAAATCGCCGGCTATCTCGCCGACAAGCCGACGATCGAGAAGGGCACGCTTCTCACCCTTCAGCCTTTGAAACGGATCCATCTCTATTCGCACTACGAGTTCGACGCGCCCCACGGCGACATCCGCTACGTCCGCGTCTTCTCGCTGGTGGCCTTCTTCGTCCTGCTCATCGCCTGCATCAACTTCATGAACCTGACGACCGCCCGCGCCGCCGGCCGGGCCCGGGAAGTCGGCATGCGCAAGGTCTCCGGCGCCCGCCGCGCCCACATCGCGGGGCAGTTCTACGGCGAATCGGTCCTGCACGTCGCCGTGGCCCTGGCCCTCGCCCTCGGACTCGTGAAGCTTTTCCTCCCCGCCTTCAACTCGCTCGCCGCCAAGGAGCTCAACTTCGACCTCGGCGGAGGGACCCGGCTTCTCCCCGGAATCGCCGCCATCGCCCTCGTGACGGCCCTCATCGCCGGGAGCTACCCGGCCCTGGTCCTTTCGGCCTTCCGCCCGGCCCAGGTGCTCAAGGCCTCGCCGACCGCCGGCCCTCGCGGCCGGTCCTTCCGCCGGGCCCTGGTCGTGGTCCAGTTCTCGCTGACCATCCTGCTCATCGTCTGCACGGTTTTCGTCGCCAGGCAGCTCGATTTCATGCGCAATGCCAAGCTCGGCTACGACAAAGAGAATGTCGTCTACATGGCCATGCGCGGCGACATGGCGCAGCGGTTCGACGCGGTCAGGAGCGACCTCGTCCACCTACCGAGCGTCGCGGGCGTCGCGCTCAGCGAGACGGTGCCGACCTACGGGTATTCGTTTTCCAACAGCCTCTGGACCTGGCCCGGACAGCCGGCGGACAGCGAAATCCTGATGCGCGCCGGAAGCGTCGGCGAGGGCTACTTCGACGTCCTGGGCATCCAAATGCTCGCGGGCCGCACCTTCGACGGCCAGGCCGTTTCGGAGACGAGCCCCGAGTTCGTCGTCAACGAGGAGGCGGCCCGGGTCATGAACCTCGAGGAGCCCGTCGGCCGGTGGCTGAGCGACCGGAGCGGCCGGTTCAAGGGCACGATCGTCGGGCTGGCCAAGGACTACCACTTCACCCCGCTGCGGCAGAAGATCGAGCCGTTGATCCTCATCTACTACCCGCCCGACTGCAACCTGCTCCTGGTGCGGCTCAAGCCCGGAAACGCGGCCCGGGCCATGGCCGACCTCGGAGCCGTCTGGAAGAAATTCGCGCCCGGATTTCCTTTCCAGGCGAATTTTCTGGACGAGGCCCTGGACGACCTCTATAGGAGCGAACAGCGGATCGGCGCGATCATCCGATCCTTTTCCCTTCTGGCCGTGGTTGTCGCCGCCCTGGGCCTGTTCGGGCTGGCCTCGTTTACGGCCGAACGGCGCACCAAGGAGATCGGCATCCGCAAGGTTCTGGGGGCCACGGGGTCGAACATCGTCTGGCTCTTCTCGCAGGAATTCTCCCGGTGGGTGCTCGCGGCCAACGTCGCGGCCTGGCCGGCGGCCTATTTCGTCGTCTCCAAGTGGCTCGAGGGGTATCCGTACAGGATCGGAATCGGGCCGGGCCCCTTCGTTTTCGCCGCCGGGCTGGCCCTCCTGGTCGCCGCGATCACGGTCGGCTACCACTCCATCCGCTCGGCCCGGGCCAACCCGGCCGGCGCCCTGCGCTATGAGTAAGCGGCAGGCATTGGAGAGATCCGCGGGCCCGGCCGAGCCCTGACCGCCCGAATACGAAAACCCGCTGTCGCAAAAGGGGGCGCTCCGACCTGCCCCGGCGATTCGCTCCGGAACGAGTGCGGCGGCCAAGGGAGCGGGCTCGCCGGGGCCCGCTTTTCCACTTGGAAGCCTCGTTTTCCCTAAAAACCAGGGCCGCCAATGCAGTTTACGAGGTAAGGCCCGGACCTGACTTTTTCCCCTTCAGCAACTTCCCTCGGCCCGCCCCCCATTGTCAACGAGTTGAGATCCCTTACCGTCTAACCCAATGAAGCGGATATATAATCGTGACATGGATACGATCGACGAGGAACGGATGATCGCAATGTGCCGGCAGGGAGACCCCGCGGGCTACAGGCTGGTCTACGACCGCTACAGCGGCCCGCTCCTTCGAACCGCCCTGCGCATGCTGGGTCGCCTCGAGGAGGCCGAGGACGCCGTCCAGGAGACCTTCCTCAAGCTGTTCCGGGGAATCAAGGGGTTTCGGAGCGGGGCGCGATTCAGCACCTACCTCTTCCAGATCCTCGTCAACACGTGCATCGACGCGATCCGGAGGAGAAAGCCCGCGAACACTCCAGCCGCGTACACGCCGGAAGTCGAATCTCTGACTGCGCCGTCCGGCCACGAGCTGCGCCACAGCCTGGCCGAGGCGGTGGCCAGCCTGCCCGGCCAGATGCGGGCTTCGTTCGTTCTCTTCGCGATCGAGGAATTCACGCAGGCGGAGATCGCCGGGATGCTGGGCATCAGCGAAGGCGCGGTCAAGACCCACGTTTTCCGGGCCCGCCGCAAACTCCGGGCCTGGCTCGCCGCCTGCCCGGACGGAGGGACATCATGAAGTGCCGCAAGTTCGACGCCTACGAGACCGGGCGGATCACGGCCGCGGAATTCGAGAGCCACATCCGCGGCTGCGCCGATTGCGCGGCCCTCGCGGCCCTCGAGTCGCGGCTGGATGAGGAGATCCGGGCGCTCCGTGAACCCGCCGCGGGCCGGCCGGAGCTCTGGGGCCGCATCGAGACCGCGCTCGCCGCGGAAAAAGTAGAAGCGCCGGCCTCAACGACCGGGGCCGGGCGCGCCCGCCGGGAGCCGCACAGGCGGCCGCTCGCATCGCTCTTCGAACGATTCCCGCGGCAGGTCCTCGTCCCGGCCGGCCTCACCATCCTGCTCGCGCTCGCCGGGGCGGCCGTGATGTTCCTGAGAGTCCAGGCACGCCCTGCCGGCATCCTCGCGGACCGGGCCCTGGCCCGGGTCGAGGTCAAGGAACGGGAATACGCGGAGGCCATCGGCGCGCTGGAAAAACTGGCCGGCCCGAAGATCGAGGCCATGGACCTCCAGATGATGTCGCTCTACAAGGACAAGCTGGCCGCGATCGACGCCCAGATCGAAAAGTGCCGGGAGGCCCTTGCTTCGAACCCGGCCAACGCCCATATCCGGAGCTATCTCCTGGCCGCCCTTCGGGACAAGCGGCAGGCCCTGGCCGATGCGCTGGGGCCGGAAGACCCGGCAAAGACAGACGGGAGGAATCCATGAAAAACCGAGCCTCGGCATTCAGGAGCCTGATCATTCTCGCGGCCGTCGTCGCCCTCGCCGCGGCCGCCGCGATGGCCGCCTCAAGCGGGGGTCCCGCGGCCGGGCGGGCCGGCCTTCCCGGCGACGCGGCGAAGAACGTCCAGTCGAAAACCCTAGCCGTCTCGGCCGTTTCGAGCCCCGGGAAGACGGTGCGCGTCGACGAGACGCGAGCCGGGCTGACGATCACGGGCTGGGACAAGAACGAGGTCGCGGCCGAGGCCACCGTCGAAGTCGGGAACTCCGACCCCGCCCTCATAAAGGAATTCCTCGACAACACGACGCTGACCCTCGAGCCCGAATCCGGGGGGCTGGTTCTCCGGCTGATCTCCCCGATGGACCGAAAGGGAAAGCCGGGAACGGCCTTCGGGAAAATCGCCGAAGCCATTCGCACGGGGCGCTGGAACATCTCGTTCGCCGCGAAAATCGCCGTTCACGTCCCCGCAAGCCAGGCCCTGGAGGTGAAGAACGCCTTCGGCAACGTCGCGGTCTCCGGCGTCGCCGGGCGGCTCGAGCTCGGCAACGAGTCGGGCGAGGTCCGGGTCGAGGGCTGCGGCGGCGAGCTGCGCCTGGAGAACAGCTTCGGCGCGGTCACGGTCCTCGACTTCAAGGGCCCCGCCGACATCCGCGACGAGAGCGGCGAGGTGCGGGTCGAGAACGTCGCCGGCCGGGTCGGCGTCCGGAACAGCTTCAAGAGCGTCCGGTTCCGGAAGATCGGGGGCCCGCTCACCGTGACTTCGGAAAGCGCGGAGGTCGCGGGGAGCGAGGTCGCGGGCGACTGCCAAATCACCTCTTCCTTCAACGGGATCGACGTCCGCGGGGTCACGGGCCGGCTCGAGGTGAAGGGCGAGAGCTCCGGGGTGACGGTCGACGACGTTCGAAAGGATGTGGTCATCGACAGCTCCTTCAAGCCGGTCCGGGTGACGAAGGTCGGCGGCGGGCTGCGCGTCGCCTCCGACTCCGCGCCGGTGTCCGTCGAGGGCATCGAGGGTGACGCCTGGATCAAGAGCTCATTTCAAACGATCGACGTCGCGGGCGTCAAGGGCCGTTTGACAGTGGAGGGGGAATCGAGCGCGGTCGCCGTCAAGCACATCGGCGGGGACGCGAGGATCAAGTCGTCGTTCAAGGACATCTCCGCAGAGGACATCGGTGGCTCCCTCGAGGTCACGGCGGAGTCGGCCAAGGTCGTCGTGAGCGACATCACCAAGGAAACCTCCGTCACGACCTCCTTCAACGGCGTCGAGGCCCGGCGGGTCGGCGGCGGCCTGACGGTTTCCGGCGAATCGGCGAGCGTCCTGGCTGAAGACATCGGCGGCCCCGTGGATATCAAGAATTCCTTTAAGAACGTCGTCCTGAGCCGGACATCGGGGTCGATCAGGGTCCGGGGCGAATCAAGCACGGTCGACGTCGGGCAGGTCAAGGCCCTGCCGCCGGGCTCGGTCATCGAAATCAAGACCTCCTTCAAGCCCATCACCCTCGCCCTGCCTGCGGGGGCCAAAATCCAGGGCACGGCCAAGACGCAATTCGGCCGGATCCGCTGCGATTTCCCGGTTTACCTCGAGGACACGGGGG
>Ga0055483_10000276_pt1 | contig 11954 bp, 9 predicted proteins | sample RushMan_CattailN_5_FD_57938 | JGI IMG/M metagenome (GOLD analysis project Ga0055483, IMG submission 57938) | Wetland microbial communities from San Francisco Bay, California, USA, that impact long-term carbon sequestration - RushMan_CattailNLB_D2 | ecosystem: Environmental > Aquatic > Marine >... | reverse complement strand
GCCATGCTGGCCAGTGATGTGGTGGTTTTGGGGTTGCTAACAACAGTCGAAGGTGTCACACACTATACGTTGACCAAGTATGTCCCAGAAATGATGATCAATATTCTGGCTATTTTCGTCTGGGGAGTCACACCCGGGTTGGGAGGAATAATTGGGTCAGGCGATTATCAAAAAGCAATCAGGGTTCGTGGTGAAGTCATGGCTCTGACCTGGCTCATTGTGACTTCTATGGGAGCAACTATTTTGCTCTGGAATCAATCCTTTCTCAATCTTTGGGTTGGAGCAGGTCACTATGTGGGTCCAGCTGCAAACCTGCTTATCGTACTGATCGTTTTGCAATTTGTCTTTATACGAAATGATGCCAGCATCATCGACGTTACGCTTAATTTGAAACACAAAGTATTTCTCGGAGGAATATCTACTGTATTGTCAATATTGTTTTCTATCGTTTTAATCCACTTCTTCGATTTGGGTATTGTCGGGTTGTGTTTGGGAATAATATTGGGACGGTCACTGATGTCAATCGGATACCCGGTTATTATTGGACATTTTTTAAGTATCTCATTTTCTTCGCAGCTAAAGGGTGTGATACGACCAATCATCGTTTCCTTAGTTATTTTTATAGCTGCGGGAATAAAAGATCAACTAAGCCCATTCTCGGTTAGTTCAGGTATCAGGGGATGGTCAATCCTCCTAGTCCTAGCGATAATAACTTTCTTCGGGATATTACTTCTTGCATATTACCTTGGACTGACAAGAAAACTACAAAATAGCATTCTTAGTCGAATGTGGGCTGTCTTATTGGGATCCACGAAAAAAAAGGAAGATCGTATTTGAATGCCAATAACCATGAATAATTTAACGGATTCAACTATTAGGCACAACCGGCTGATTAAAGAATATCTCTAAAGAGGACAAAAAACCAAGATACCAGGGCTTCACTATGACAACAACGAAAACCAGCGCAGATATCGGAAAACCTGATTCAGTGCTCAGGCAGAAACACCTGTTGATCGTCGGTCCATTGCCGCCTCCTATCGGAGGCTCACCACTAACCCTAAAAATCATGCTTGAGGAATTGGCTCATTACCAGGATCTTCAAGTGACGGTGATCAATACGTCGCCCTTGCGCAGCGTCAACAAGAAAGCGACTGGTTTTAATTTTGAGAAGGTCAAGCGCATGTTCGTGATTCTGGCAAGAAATCAGAACGAAATTCGCCATTGTGATGCGGTTTTGGTTTTTGCCAACGATTTGTTCGCATTTATCCTGGTGCCGTTATTACTTGTGCAAGCACGCCTGTATCGCAAACCGTTCTATCTTAAGCCCGTCGGCAGCGGTCTGGACTTGTTTATGGAGAGTCACGGTCGGGTTGTGAAGTTCATTATGCTGAAAGTACTGCAATCCATGACCGGCATCCTTTCCCAAACCCAATATTTAACCGGTTGGCTTCGCCAGCGGGGTTGTGAAGGTGCTTTTTACCTGCCGGGCTGCCGATCATACCAGCCGGTCGATCCAACCGAGCACCAGCACAATGAAGAGTTTCGACTGATCTATCTGGCGCATGTCACCAGGATGAAGGGGCCATTGATCTTGTTGGATGCTTTACGGTCTATTGATCAGCGAGGAGGTCTCAAGGTCAGTTGCGATTTCTACGGACCTATCCACGATGACATTCAAAAAGAGTTCAGTACGGCGCTCAAAATCACGCCCAATGCACGCTACCGGGGGATTGTTGAGGCAGGGGATAGCCCTCAGACCATTAGAGCATATGATGTCCTGGTTCTGCCAACCTGCTATGATACAGAAGGGCATCCAGGCGTGTTGATCGAAGCCATGCATGCAGGCGTCCCAATCATTTCCACCCAGATCAGAACACTACCCGAGCTGGTAACTCATGGGGTAAATGGGTTATTGGTCCCAGTTGGGGATAGCCCAGCGTTGGCTGACGCGATCATACAGCTAGCTCAAGATTGCGAGCTACGTCAGAAGATGGGTGAGGCAAATTTCTCGAAAGGCTACGAGTTCAGTTCTGATGTGGTTGTTGCCAGGATGATAAGGCATATTTTTCCTGTGTAGGAGGGAGAAACCTACAGGCATACATAATGGGTGCCATCAATGGAAATGACAAGATTTATTTCAATTCATCCAACAGGCACTTTTTATCCCCGATTGCCAGACGCGGACTGCTGTACAACAATCTCTGCGTTTCTACTTCAAGTTTTTATGCCTGGCGCATCATCGAAGCCTGGTCTAACAGCGTATCAACCTCCTTCCCCAGTCTACGAGCTGTTCCAGCGACCATCTCAACATGCCAATTGCGTTTGCCTCGCATGAGGATTTCAAACGCACTATCGATCAATGCTGGCATAATTTCCACTGCTTTCACCATAATCTCGGCTTTGGGGTGAAATTGACTAGGAATTGGGAGCAAAAACCAGTGGGGTTCGAAAAGCTCTGGGAAACATACCATATCACAAATGCTAGTTCTGCTTCGGCTGCTTATACGCCTAACCTGCCTTATGCTGGCGTGTATGAGATCTTGGTTTGGATGTCTTCTTAAACTCACCAAGCTCTGCACATGCGAATCAGCATTCATACGACACAGGGAGATAGCGAGGTTCAGCTGGATAACCCATCTACCCGAATAAGCTGGCAATCACTGAGGACTTACACATTTCGCGCAGATTCTTCGGGCCGTGTCACTCTTCACTCCAGCCTGGACGTGCCGGTTTTAGCACGCCCCGTGAAATGGATGACGACAGCCCTTTACAATGATATGCCAGCGGTAGATTATATCCTGCAACCACAGGATGGGATCATTCTGGTAAATTGCCAACCATGACTAAACAACCTGTTCACAAGACTCATCTAGCGATTTATCTGCCCACCCTGGTTGGGGGTGGCGCCGAGCGCGTCATGCTCAATCTGGCCGGAGGCTTCACCCAACGCGGTTATGCAGTGGACTTTGTCCTGGCGCAGTGTGAAGGGGCCTTCATGCCCCAATTCCCCCCTTCAGTTCACCTCATCGAGTTGAATTCGCGCATGCTGCGCTTCGGGCGTTCACTGTACAGTATACCCGCCCTGGTCCGTTACCTGCGCCAGGCGAAGCCAGACGCCCTGCTCACCGGTTTGCATGCCAATATTATTTCCATTTGGGCCAAAAAGCTTTCGGGTGTGCCTGTTCGTCTGGCAATCGCCGAGCACAATACCTTTTCCCAGCGTAATCAAACGTTGCCTTTTCCCATTAAGCAGCTATTCCCCTGGCTTATCCGCTGGAATTATCCTCGAGCAGATCGAATCATCGCCGTATCGCATGGTTCAGCTGATGATTTGGCAGTTGTTGCTCACCTTCCTCGAGACCGGATCGATGTTATCTACAATCCGATCATCACTCCGGAGATGATCACCAAAGCCAAGATGCCGTTGAACCACCCCTGGTTTCAACCTGGCGAACCACCCGTCATCTTGTCTATCGGCCGTTTGAATCCGCAAAAGGATTACCCTCTGCTAATGCAATCCTTCGCTGGCCTGCGAAAGTCACTTCCCTCCCGTCTCTTAATTCTGGGAGATGGCCCCGAACGGTCTCGTTTATTCGCTCTCGCAGACCAACTGGGACTTGGGGAAGATTTTTCTTTGCCCGGGTTTGTCGAAAACCCCTATCCATACATGTCCAAAGCGGGTGCATTTGTCCTTTCCTCTAGGTGGGAAGGCTTGCCCACCGTCCTGGTTGAAGCGCTATATTGTGGAACCCGCCTGATATCTACAGATTGCCCCAGTGGACCGCGTGAGATATTAAAAGGTGGCCAGTTCGGCCGGTTAGTGCCAATGGGGGATCTGCAAGGGTTGACAAATGCCATCCAGGAAAGCTTATCAATGCCATACCAGCCAGCTCCAGAGCCAAGCTGGCTTCCCTACACCATGAATGCCGTCCTGGATCAGTATGCACGAGTTTTATTCGATATTGAAGTCATAAGCACTAAGGCAAAGGATTAACGTGGCCAGGGAAAAGCTGAAAGTAGGCTTATTAGTAGATTCATACCAAATCCCCACCTGGTTTTTCCGCAGTCTCGAATGGATAAAAAATTCGGATTTTGCTCAGGTATCGCTGGTGATCCTGGCCGCTAAAAACAAGCCAGATTCTCCTAGCCGCTCTTCCCACCCAAATTTAGTCTATCGCTTTCTTAATGCGATAGACCAGAAATACGTAATGAGAAGACCAGATGCCCTGTGCCTGGTCGATCTGCGAGTCTTGTTCCCCGATGTACCTGATTTAACCATCCAACCAGCCCAACAGGGAGACCTTCTTGATTTCTCTTCCTACGATTTTCAGCAAGCTCAGACAGCCGACCTTGATCTGATCGCCAGCCCGCAAATTCATCATTTCTCAAAGGGGGCGCTTAATGCTGCGAGGTACGGCTTCTGGTGTTATAACTTCCCATCGGGATCTAGGAGAATGCTTACCGGTTTTTGGCAAACGGTACTGCTGAAGCCAACCACAGAGGCTACCCTGTTGATGTTTACTCTCGATTTTCCGGGTGGACAAACAATTGATCAAGCTCAATGCATGACCTACCCTTTTTCACCTGCTCGCAACCGGAACACGCTATTATGGACTGCCTCCAGCTTCCTACCCCGCCAGATCAAACGGCTTAAGGAATCAAGCCTAATTGAATTTAAGCATGGAAGCGTTAGATTCGCCACAAATCCGACACTCCGCGAAACACCAGCGTTCCCATCTAACGCCAGGGCAATAGCAGGGTATATCCAAGTTCTCGCGCGCCAGTTCGTAGAGCTAGTAAATAGGGCTTTCAACCTGGACACATGGTATTTAATGTTCGATAAATCAGGAACTAATTCCTTCAACTTAAGCAATTATCAGAAAATTCTTCCACCTAAGGATCGTTTTTGGGCTGATCCGCACGTCATTGAGCGGAACGGCAGCAATTTTATATTTGTCGAGGAATATCCGTACCGGGAGAGAAAGGGCCGGATTGCGGTGATCGAGACCGACCACCTAGGAAAAGTGAAGCCACCGGTACCGGTGCTTTCACTACCTTATCACCTGTCTTATCCTTTCGTTTTCGAGCAGGATGGCAGGCTGTTCATGATCCCCGAAACGGCAGCTAACAGGACCATTGATCTATATGAGTGTACGGGTTTCCCTGACCGCTGGGAGTTTCGACTGAGTCTACTGCAAGGTATTCGAGCAAAGGATACAACAGTGTTCTATTACCAGTGGAAATGGTGGTTGTTTACTGGCGTCACCGAGAACTTAGAAGCGCACCCCGAGTCTGAACTCTTCCTCTTCTACGCGGATGAGTTGCTTACAACCAACTGGCATTCTCATCCACTCAATCCGGTGATTTCGGATGTAACCCGAGCGCGCCCGGCGGGAAGGTTGTTCGAGCAGGATGGGAAACTCATCCGCCCTTCACAAAACGGCGCGGGGATGTATGGCTCGGGCTTTAACCTGAATGAGGTTCTCTGCCTGAATGAGACGGAATACGTAGAGAAAGTGATGATCCAGGTTAAGCCGGATTGGGGTCCTCACACGATCGGTACGCATACCTTCACTCGGTCGGGAGCATTTACCGTAATCGATGTGCTGACACGGCGAAGCAAGTTTTTCTAAGATTTTCAGCAGTTAATCAGTTCTTCGGATTGAAAATCACCTGCTTCAGCGACTGGATGAAAAGCCGAGTAAAATAATGAAGGATGCCCCACATTGGAGCACTGAGCTATAGTAATCCAATCAACATAGTCATTCGCACAGCGATCAAATACCGCATCTACCCGGCCCAAAAGCAGGCTGAACCGATAGTGAAACAGTATTGTTGTGCGTGGTTTGTATGTAATCACTTTTTGGCGGTACGGAAAGCAAACTGTCATGCGCACCAAGATGACCCGAAGAAAGGGTTGAACTAGTCCGATACCGCCGAGTATCTGAAAGAGCTCAAAAAACAACCTGAATACGCTTGGATAAAAGGAGCCCATTCGCAGGTTCTCCAGCAGTCTTTGATGAACCTGGATATCCTGAACGGCTCATCACTAAAGCGACTGCATGATGATAGCCAATTGTGTAATCCTTTTCAGAAAACCATCAAATTACCTATAAACTTATGGCTTAGAAATTTTTGTATCAAAACTGGTGGCTATTTATAAAGATACACTTTCCAATGGGGGGAAAAAGAATAACCGCTGGAATACATCCAGCTGAAATATTTCTCGATTGAGGTTTCCAGAATAACAATACTGGTTTTCCAGTTGAACGGTCCCTGATTTCTTAATTTCCTTCCTCAAAAAAATGATGCGCACCACCTTATTTTCTGCCAGAACGCATTCTTCAGATACTGATTTCTTCGTTTGTACATTTTGAAAAGCAGAGCGCCCATAAAGGGTTTCGTGTACAGGCTGAGAACACATTAGTCTCTGCTGGATCTCAATAAAACTGAAGAATTAATCTGAAAATTCTGTTTTTTAGGGATACCTTTCTTCTACCAGGCGAATATGCAAATCCGAATTAGTCAACTCAGGAATTCCAATATCATAAAAATAAGCTTCCTCCTGCTGGGAATACTAATTTCAGGAGGAGCAGGCCTATCTTATCTATTTTATCCATCGTCCTACACGCCGCTCATCCTTGCAGGTGGGATAACAACCCTGGCATCGGTCATATTCATTTTTTTGAAACCCGAGTGGGCAATTTACGCGGCATTATTTTTCGTACTAATGCCCCAAGGACTAATTCCAATATCACTTAATTCTCTTCTCAACCGGGTTCTAACTGTTGCAGCTTTTGTGACATGGCTTGTGATGGTTATTGTCAAGAAACAGCGAATACGTTGGACACTGACTTCAGTACTGATGCTTGTTTTTATAGTAATCGGGATGATTTCATTACTATGGGCAAGAAATTTGGATGCGGGCTTTTTGCTAATGCAGGTTTATTTCCTGAGATTCCTTTTTTATCTATTCTTAATTCCAAATGAAATCAGAACAAAAAACAAGCTGAATCAATTTATGAATGTACTTGCCGTTGCAGGGTGGCTTCTATTGGGGGCTGGATTGAACGATTTGTTGAGAGGAGGATATTTTCCTGGGATTCGCCTGCAGGTGTTGAACATTGATGAAAATGAATACGGGGTATTGCTGCTAGTGACAATGCAGGGCGTTTTATGGCAGGCAATGCGTCCTTCCAGGAAATCACACTGGCTAGCGAAGCTAATGCCCTATATCTTCATCACTCTGGCATTAGTTCTTGTTGCGACCAGTGGATCTCGAGGAAGCGCCATTTCATTAGGTGTAACCCTAATGATGTTTTTAGTATGGAAACCAACCCGCCGTTGGGGTACGTTGGGGTTTTTCCTGTTGATGGCAGGTCTTATAATTGCACCCGTCATTTTCCAGACTACAATCGACCGCTTCATGGTTCAAACTGGTGATACAGCATTGGGAGGGCGAGAACCACTCTGGTCCGCAGCCTGGCAGATTATCGTACAGCATCCTCTACGTGGTGTTGGGATAGGTAATTCATCCTATGAGATCATGCCCTACCTTTCTTTGCTTCGAGCTGCGTCTGGACACACCAGCGTTTCGATGCATAACCCGGTGTTGGTTATTTGGAGCGAAACAGGATTTCCCGGGATCATCATCTACCTCAGCATCCTGGCGAGTTCAATTGGATCATTTGCCTGGGAATATTACCGCTACAGAAAAGCAGGCGGTAAATATCTCCTTTCGTATTTTGCAATCATTGGAGCAGTTTTTTGCGGTTACATAATTTCCTGGATCAAGGGAGGAGGGATGGAATCTGTTCATTCCTATTTCCTCATGCTGTCGGTTCTGTTGATACCATCAGGAATGTACATGAATACAATCGAAGGAAAAGAGTCAGCCGAGGCACGATCCACTGTTGAAGAAGAACTGCCTTCTTTCACAAGAAAACAAACTGGACTTAATCCAGTCAAGGATCAAACATAGAACTGATCGATAAAAATGATGGCGTAAATTTACAAAGGGATTTGTACTTGATAAGTATATAAAAATACTTTTCGAGAATTTGTGATCTGGACAATTTGAGGAAATTGAATCCCAGTTGAAATATCAGAAGCACATAAGCAGTAATGGGATAGACGGAAAAAGCGCAATGCATTTCATGTTTATGGCACAATGTTATGCCCCAGAAGATGTCAGTGCTGCAGTTTTGATCACTGAGCTAGCCACCGATTTGGTTAATAAAGGGCATAAGGTAACCATGGTTACGGGAGCTCCCAACTATCCGTATGGAAAGGTCTACCCGGGTTATAAAAACTATCTTTACAAGGTAGAGATCCTGGAAGGCGTTCGTGTGGTCCGCACATGGAGCTATATTTCTCCAAAGAAATCAATCATTCCGCGAACACTGCACTACGGCATTTACAGTCTCACCGCTTTCTACGGCGCCATATTGGCTGGACGACCAGACATATTGGTCAGTTACTCTCCCCCTTTACCGTTGGGCGTTACAGCCTGGTTGTTGAGCAGCCTGTGGCGTGTACCCTGGGTGCTCCAGTTGGAAGATCTGTATCCTGATGCTGCTATTGCCGCTGGTGTATTGAAAAACAATGCCCTGATAAACCTCTTTACAGCCATAGAACGATTCCAATACCGACACGCTGCACACATTTCATTGATCTCTAATTCATTTCGGCGAAATTTACTCAACAAAGGCATATCTGGCGAGAAAATCACACTCATACCCGTCTGGGCGGATCCCGAATTAGTTTATGAAATGCCAAAGGAAAATGGGTTTCGAAAAAGGCATTCTCTGACAGGTAAGTTTGTTGTGATGTATGCTGGAAATCTGGGTCTTACATCCAGTTTTGAAGACGTGATGCAAGCCGCTAAATCCCTGAAGGATGAAAAGGATATCTGCTTTGTAATTGTGGGGGAAGGCGTGAAGAAATCGGATATGCAGCAATTTGCCAGGGATGAGAAGCTTGGAAATTTGAAATTTCTGCCGTTTCAACCGCGTGAATTATTTGCTGAAATGATGACAGCAGCTGACTTGCATTTTGTAACGCTCAATCAAAACTCATCTCTGAGCTCTTTGCCAAGCAAAACTTTCAATATTATGGCAAGCTCACGTCCAATACTTGCTGTAGCCCCGGTCGAATGTGAATTGTCAGGCTTGATCAGTGAGGCTAACTGTGGAATGATCATTCCGCCTGGAAATCCACAGCAGATCTCTCAAACAATCCTGAAAAGTAGAGGTCAAATCAGCAAGTTAGATGAAATGGGGAAAAATGGGCGGATAAAACTGGAAGAAAAGTATTCTCGATCAGCATGCATAGACAAATATGAAGATATGCTTCTTGAGGTTCACAAGAATAGAGGATAAAAATGAAAATATAATTTTCCGGGTAACTTGTTAATTTTCCCTGTAAGCCGGGAGTAAAGAAGATAAATCAATAGATTGAATCCGGAAAAGTACCGATCTTCCTTATTTAAATTGACCCAAATCGTGGATCAGCTATTTTTTGTCACTAAACAGCGAATCTGTTCGCAATCACAATTCCCGTCTTGATAATTTTGTCAACTTTCTAAATCTCAGGTAAGGAGAGATTATAATGAAAAGGCTGGCTAAAATTTCGCTCTATTTGTGTTTATGCATTGGGCTTTTCTTTGCCCCTATTGGACAACACTCAGCGAATGCTGAAGCTTTCATTCATCACGGCGTCATCCGTGAAGTACGGAAATTAGAAGTCAACGAGATGGGCCTTACTCATCCAATTGGCCTGGCTTATCTTCCAGTATCTAACCATTTGCTTGTTTCAGAATCGATGGCAGAAAATAAAATCAAACTATCGGAAATCACTCTTTTCGACCATTTGATCTATGTTACTTCCCTAGATGGAAGCATAACGGGAGCTTCTAGTATCATCTTTGACTCCCACTTCAATCGACTACTTCTTATTGATTCGGCAACAAGTGAAATCATTGCTATAAATTCAAGTGCTAAGGAAAAGATAAGCCTACAAACAAATTCTGTGAAACATTTTAATACAAAAGAGTTTAATCTTCGTAACCTGCAAGGTTTAACGATTGATCCTGTCTCAGGTGAACTATTTATTCTGGACAATACTGGACTTCAGATACTTGTCCTTAAACCAGATCAAGATGGTAATCTGGACAGTTCCAGTGTTGTCATAGATAAAAGAGCTTTAAAATTTAATCTCCGTGATATGGATTTGAACAAACCACAAACGTTGGCATATAATTCTGAAAATAATCACTTATATTTACTATTTTCGAAGGAACAGAGCATACTTGAAATGACAACGCAGGGTGAAGTTATCTCCATGCTTGACATATCACCTTTCGGATTGACATCACCTGAAAGTATGCTTTTTGCCCCCAGTGCGGATCCTACCGATCCAACGAGTATTACCCACCTGTATATCGCCGATACGGGAGGTAGTCCATCATCCGGAGTTCCAACAAACGGGCAAATCGTAGAATTTGCACTCACTGCTGCCCCTCAGGCATTAAATACAGTGCCTACAGATATGGCAACTTTGATAAAAACCACACTGACTTCAGCGTATTCACCTCCAAGCCCGGATCCTGATGGGTTGGCATACCTGCCAGACAGAAATTCTTTGCTGATCAGTGATAGCGAAGTTAATGAGATACCGAATCTATTTACAGGCAAAAATCTCTTTGAAGTTTCATTATCGGGTCAGGTACTAAATACCTATACTACACTTACCACCCCTTCTGATTTTTCGGACGAGCCGACCGGAGTCGCTTACAACCCCCAGAATAGGCATTTATATTTCAGCGATGACAATAGTTTCCGAGTTTGGGAATTAAATCCAGCAGGCGATGGTCTATACAACACTTCTGATGACGTGATCACATATTTCAGAACCAACAGCTTTAGCAGCAATGATCCTGAAGGTATCACCTATGATACCTCGCGCGGCCATCTTCTGTTAATTGACGGTACTGGTGCAGAAGTTTACGATATCGACCCAGGTTCTGATGGAATATTCACTGGAGTAGATAACAATGTTAGCCATTTCGATACTGAAGCATTGGGAATCATTGATCCTGAAGGTATAGAGTTTAATCCGTATAATGGACACCTGTATTTGCTTGCAAGCCACGATCGGTTAATTGCTGAGACACTAACCGATGGAACCCTGATTCGTTATATTAGTGTTAGTTCTGCGAATCCAAGAATGCTTGGTGATTTAGCCTATGCTCCTGCAAGTTCGGGCTCAGGATCGAATAATCTCTATCTTGTATCACGGGGAATAGATAACAACGAAGACCCTAACGAAAATGATGGTGTATTATATGAAATGACGTTTCCTCAATCAGAGACTAATCAATCACCAATTGTACACGCCGGCTTTGATCAGGCCATCACCTTACCCGCCAGCGCCAGCCTGGCCGGGACAGTCAGTGACGATGGACTACCCAACCCTCCGGGTGCAGTTACCCTCACATGGAGCGAGGCCAGCGGACCGGGTACGGTTACCTTTGTCAATCCTAATACGGCCAGCACCTCCGCCAGCTTCTCTGCCGCGGGCACCTACGTCCTGCGCCTGACCGCCAGCGACAGCACCCTTTCCAGCTATGACGACGTCACGATTACCGTCAATCCCGCTCCACCAGTCAACCAACCCCCCATGGTAAAGGCAGGAATTGACCAAGCCATCACCCTGCCTGCCAGCGCAAGCCTGATTGGATCAGTTAGCGATGACGGGCTGCCTATTCCCCCAGGGACTACCAGTGTTACCTGGAGTAAAGTCAGCGGAGTGGGTACGGTCATCTTCTCCAACCCGAACGCTGTTAATACTACAGCCACCTTCTCTGCTGCTGGCAGCTATACGTTGCAACTCACAGCCTATGATGGTGCTCTTTCCGCCTATGATGAGGTTTCTATTACCATCAATCCAACTCC
>Ga0055483_10000275_pt1 | contig 11983 bp, 10 predicted proteins | sample RushMan_CattailN_5_FD_57938 | JGI IMG/M metagenome (GOLD analysis project Ga0055483, IMG submission 57938) | Wetland microbial communities from San Francisco Bay, California, USA, that impact long-term carbon sequestration - RushMan_CattailNLB_D2 | ecosystem: Environmental > Aquatic > Marine >... | reverse complement strand
AGAGACTTCTTCTATCGTCTTCTCACCATTAACAACATACCATTCTATTCCCCTCCATTTGTTCTTTGCCATATCATCGTAACCAGCAACGAGTTTTTTGAAATAATCAATGCTTTCGTTGTCAAACGGATCTCCCTCTTTATCAGATTCTTTCCGTTTCATTGCACAATCTTCAGAAACACGGATCAGAATTATTGCGTCCGGTTTAAAATCACCACTGACGATCTCGCTGAACTTTTTGATGATATTTTGGTCTCCCCCCTCTGCCCATCCCTGGTATGCGTTTGTAGAAGAATCATAACGATCTGAAAGAACTATTTGCTTTTTGACCTTTACCGAAGGAATTACAAGGGTGTCAAGCCATATTTTTCTGGAAGCAAAAAAAAGTGCCATTTGGTGATCCGCATTCGCCACCTTTTTGGATTTTAATTTGAATATTAAGTCTCTTATTTTTTCCGAAGCCTCAACTCCCCCGGGTTCTCGTGTTACTACCACATCATAACCTTTATTCTCCAAATGATTTTCCGCTCTTTTAATTTGTGTAGTTTTTCCACACCCACCAATCCCTTCAAAAACAATAAATTTTCCTCTTTCCATTTCTGCTATTATATTAAAGAAAACTTAAAATGTTGCAATATCAAAATCTTTTAAAAGATATTTTGGAAAACGGTGTCATAGAAAAAAATGAAAGAACCGGAACGGGTACTAAAAAAGTTTTCGGAAGGCTTTTGACTTTCGATCTTTCAAAAGGATATCCGCTTCTTACAACCAAAAAAATGTTCACAAAAGGTATTATTCATGAACTTTTATGGATGATATCCGGTAATTCAAACATCAGATATCTCGTACAAAACGGTGTAAATATATGGAATGAATGGCCTTATCAAAATTACCTGAAAGCAAATAGACTGGAAAAAAAATTCCCTACATATAGTAAGAAATGGAACGAAGAGAAAAAACGGTTTATTGAAAAAATAAAAATTAATGCAAATTTTGCTAAAAAATGGGGTGATTGCGGTCCTTTTTACGGTGTTCAGTGGAGAAACTTTTCGGGAGTCGATCAACTCTCAAAGGTAATCAAAGAGATAAGGAATAATCCGGGAAGCAGAAGACTTATTGTGAATGCATGGAATGCACCCCTTATCAGTAAAATGGCACTTCCCCCGTGTCATGTTATGTATCAGTTCGGTGTTTCCAAGGGAAAACTTTCCTGTATGATGTACCAAAGATCAGTAGATACATTTTTAGGACTTCCCTTCAATATAGCAAGTTACGCACTTTTAACAATGATGGTTGGCCAGGTTGCCGGCTACAAACCGGGAAACTTGGTAATGGCTTTGGCAGACACACATCTATATTTAAATCACATAAAACAGGCAAAAGAACAAATAAAAAGAAAGCCTTATAAACTTCCCAAAATGGTTTTAAACAATAAGGTAAAAAACTTATTTGATTTCAAGTACGAAGATTTTGAACTGGTCGGATATAGATTTCACCCTCCGATTACGGCAGAAATATCGGTGTGAATTTAAAATATAAAAAGATAATAAATAGAAACAGTAAATGGTGAATATTGATTGGTGACCGGACAGATAAGGACAATGAATAATGAATTCCGATCCAAGATTTTTAATTATAGTTTATTGTTTACTGATAAATGATTTAATATGATAATTTCCATAATTGCAGCGGTTGCGGAAAATAACGTCATAGGAATTAATAATAAACTTCCGTGGAAACTGCCGGAAGATCTGAAGCATTTTAAAAAATTGACAACCGGACATACGGTTATCATGGGACAAAAAACATTTGAGTCAATCGGAAAATCTCTCCCCGGAAGAACAAATATAATTCTTTCATTTGATGAAAATTTCAAATACCCCGAATGCATAACTGCAACATCCATCGAAGAAGCATTACGAATTGCCAGTTCGCGAAACGAAACCGAGGTTTTTATAATCGGAGGTTCTTCCGTTTACAAACAAACGATAGAGATCGCGGATAAACTTTATATCACAAGAATCTATCATAAATTTAAAGGTGATGTCTTTTTCCCAAAAATTGATTTAAAAAGGTGGAAAATATTATCTATAGAAAAAAATCTCAAAAATAAAGATAATTTATATAATTTCAACTTTATCTGCTACATAAAAAAATAAATGTTATGAAGTTTTTGGAATAATTTTATTCAACTCTTCTGAGGTCATTAATTTTGCATTTTTTATTCTTCTCGAACACTTATCTCTAATATCGGATGGGGTTTCAGGATTCTTGATTTTTTCCAATAAAACTGAGGGGTCAAAAATATCTGAATAAATTATATCAGCTGTATTACCTTCTCTGTCTATTTCTACTTTGTCTATAACTACAAATCTCTCCTGTGCCATAACAATCAGGGTTCTTTTTTATTAGGAACACCTCCTTCCATTGTCGAACTTGGTTTTCCGGCAGGATGATCATCTAATGGCCAGTTGAAAGGTATGCCGTTACGTATACATTCTCTATACTGCTCTTGTATGTTCGGCAGTTTGGATATTTTTGCAATCGTAGATTTTAATTCGTTTATTCTTGCGATAGTTGCTTCATCAACTTCTTTAGGTACCTCTTTACCTTTTATTACATAGTCATAAGCCGAAATATATTTATTAAATCTTTCAACGCCCATCATTAAAAAGATACTCACTTAAATTAAATTTTTCAAGACTGTAAAAACCCCAAGTTGTTGGGTAATTTTAAGAGGATATACTATTTATCCACAAAGTAAGAATTTATTTTTCGTTCCAGTCCACCCTTGTTCCCCTTCTTGAAGCCTCTTTTTCAGTAAAGCCTTTTTCGTATCTTTTCTTTAGCTTTTTAATATTTTCCAAGAGTATTTCTTCAAAATCCCATCCGTAATAATTACATATCATTGCAAGATACCACATTGTATCACCAATATTTTCGCGTATGCCTTCAGTTTGATTATTTCCGTGATAAATTGTTTTTTTTATACACCCAGCCAGATCTCCTGCCTCGCCGGAAACACCCAAACCCCAGTTTGCCAGTTCGTCCTCCCTTTTAGCAAAATCATCCTTTGCAGTAGTTTTAACTAATTTTTGATATTCTTTTAAATTTAAGGTTTTATTTTTCATGCAACTGCTATTTTATCACAATATTCTGGAAGCTTAGTTGTGCTTACATCGGGTCTAACTCGGTTTTCTCCAGCTGGCCCATTTACATTTCGGGTATCTGGAACAGCCGTAAAACTTCCTTCCTCTTTTTGTGTTTTTAATGATTACATCTCCGCTTTTACACTCCGGACATTTTATACCCACCTTTTGAATATATTTCGCGGTATATTTGCATTCCGGAAATCTTGAGCAGGATAAAAATTTCCCAAATCTTCCTATGCGTATTATTACATCTCCAGTTTTACATTCGGGACATTTATCCCCTGTTTTTTCCGCGGCTATCGCTACTCTTTTGGAATTTTTATCAACATCCTCCAACTTTTTTGAAAAGGGATTATAAAAATCCGAAATAAGACCCACCCATTTAACTTCGCCGTTTGCTATCTTATCCAAACCTTCTTCCATTCCTGCCGTAAATTCATAGTCAAAAACACTCGGAAAATTTGCAACCAAAAAATCGTTGACCGCAATGCCGACTGCCGTCGGAATAAATTTACCCTCGCTTTTTTCTACATAATTTCTTATTTGAATAGTATTTATAGTTGGCGCATAAGTTGAAGGTCTTCCAATACCCAATTTTTCCAATGTTTTTATAAGAGTGCTCTCCGTATAACGCGGAGGCGGCTGTGTAAATTTCTGTTCCGCAATAACTTTATTAAGTTGAAGAACCTCATCTTTTTCGACATCAGGGAGTACCATCTCACTTTCGGTTTTTACGCTTTTACTATTCTTGTTTTGCGATTTTAAGGTATCCTTTTCATCGCTTATTCTCTTCAGATACAATGTACGCCAACCGTCGAACTTCATAACCTGTCCTGATGCCCGCAAAAGATACAAATTACCGGAGTCCTTTGGTAAACCTTTTACATCTATCGTTGTTTCGTCATATACACTTGCAGACATTTGGCAAGCGACAAATCTTTTCCATATAAGATCATACAAAAGACCTCCTTCTCTGGAATACTTTGCATTTTCCATCTTCAAAGTTCCGTTAATTTTTCTTACATCAGTTGGTCTTATCGCTTCGTGGGCTTCCTGCGCCACCTTCGATTTGGTTTTATAAAATCTCGGCTTTTCGGGAAGATATCTTTCACCATAGGAAGATTTGATAAAATCCCGAACCTTAAAAATTGCCTCACCTGCAATATTTGTAGAATCTGTCCTGTGGTATGTGATCAAACCTTCCTCATACAACGCCTGGGCTACGCTCATTGTTTTTTTGGACGACCATCCGAAAATTCTTGCGGCAGATTGTGACATAGTCGAAGTGGTAAAAGGCGGGTATGCATTTTTTACAACTTCTCTTTTATTTACATCGGATACTTTATATTCTGAAGAATTGAGTTCGGAAACTATCGAATCAGCTTGTTCTTTATTTTGGATTTGTGCCTTTTTATCATTTATCTTTACCAGCTGTACTTCAAATATATTATTTGGAGTATTTTGAGTTTTTGACGTTTTAAGTTTTACATAAATTTCCCAATATTCCTCACTTTTAAAACTCTGGATCTCTCTTTCTTTTTCAACGATAAGTCTCACACAAACGGACTGTACTCTTCCTGCGGATAAACCGCGCCTAACTTTCTTCCATAATACCGGCGACAATTTATATCCCACCAGCCTGTCAAGCACACGCCTTGCAACCTGTGCGTCTACTAAATTTTTATCAATATTCCTGGGGTTTGAGATTGCTTCTTCTACGGCTGATTTAGTAATCTCATGAAATACAATTCTTTTGACTCCGCTTTTGGATTTTAAAATATCATAAACATGCTGTGCTATTGCCTCCCCCTCTCTATCGGGATCTGTAGCTATGTATATATGCTTTTTATCAATCGATAGATCCCGTATTTTTTTTATGGTATCCGATCTTTTACTGACTGCTTGATAGTCCGGTTTGAAACTATTTTCAATATCTATAGCGAGCTTGTTTTTTGGCAAATCTTTAATATGTCCCATTGTAGCCTCAACAGAAAAATCTCCACCCAAAAAACGGGAAAGTGTTCTTGCTTTTGTTGGTGATTCTACAATAATCAAATCCATACTTTAATAAATTTCTAATTTATTTAATTTCTGTGCCGAAGACAAGAGAACTTGTTCGACATTTCTAATCAATTAGCAGTCATTAAATTTTCAAAATTATAATTTGATATTAGTAATTAGACCAATTTGACATTTGGGATTTGAGACACTCTCAAATCCGTTTATATACTCCTCCACCCAGATCTTTGATCATACCTTTCAATTGCATTGTCATCACAAGAGACGAAGTTCTTGAAATCTCCACACCTGTAATTCTAACAATTTCGTCAATATGCATCGGCTCGTTTTGCAGTATTTCAAATATCTTTTGTTCCTCAGCATTTTCCGGAAATACTTTCAAAAATGCACCTCTATCTACTTTAACCTCCAAATCCAATTCGTCAAGAATGTCTTTTGAACTTGTTATCATCTTCGCTCCGTTTCTTAATAGAAATAATGGTGCACCGCTTAGCGGTGATGTAATTTGTCCCGGTACTGCAAATACGGTACGCCCCTGATTGGCTGCGTGTGAGGCGGTAAGAAGGGTTCCGCTTTTTTCAGCGCCTTCTATTACCACTACAGCTTTGGATAAACCGGAAATTATTCTGTTTCTGATAGGAAAACTATTTTTATATATTGGCGCCCCCAAAGGAGATTCTGAAATCACAGCTCCTCCACTTTCGGCAATTTCATGAGCTAATCTTAAATTCGAATATGGGGTAATTTTATCCAACCCCGAAGCAATTACCGCAATACATCTTCCACCGGCATCGATCGCAGCTTTTTGCGCAATTGAATCAATACCCAGAGCCAAACCTGAAACAATTGTAATTCCATATGCTGACAATTCTGTAGAAAATTTCGTAGCAACTTCCCTGCCATAAGATGTCATCCTGCGTGAACCTACAATTGCTACTGAATTAATATCTTTTTTAGATAAATCGCCGATAACATAAAGCAAAACCGGGGCATCGTCAATTCCGCGTAAGTTTTCCGGGTACGAACTCTCTTTGATAGAGATGCAATCAATTTTAAGTTTTTCTAATTTATCAAAATACAAATCTGAATTAAAAGTTTTCCTATGGTTTATAAAATTATCCGCAATAGTTTCCTTTATTCCCACCTCCATCAACTTACTTTTCGTTAATTGCCATACTGATTTTGTATCACCAAAATAATCCATTAGAAGCTTTATTCTTTTGGGTCCGAAAGCGGTAAATGTTGAAAGGAGTATCAAATAATATTTATCGTTTATTTTCATAAATTTTACCGTTTTATAATTACTTGGAAATTAAATTGTTCTTAAACCAAAAATCAAATATGCTTCTTGCTATCGGACCGGCGACTTTTGAACCTTCTCCACCCTGTTCAACGAGAACGGTAACAATAATCTGAGGATCGTCCACGGGGGCAAATGCCGTAAACCATGCATTGCTATTTACATCTGAACCCAATTGCGCAGTACCCGTTTTACACGCTACGTCAACACCGTATTTATCTTTAAAATCAAAAAAGGTATATCCTGTACCTCCGGTTTTACAAACACTCTCCATTCCGGTCTTTACAATATCGATATTTTTAGCAGATATTGATAAATCTCTGCAATTAGAATCTCCTTTTCCACTGGTGGTAAATGTTAAATGTGGGGTACAGATTTTTCCACCGTAGGCAATTCCTGAAATAGCGTTGTGTATACCAACCGGGGTTATTGCCAAATCCCCCTGTCCTATCGATAAGTGATAAGTATTTCCGAGATACCATCTTTCACCCCTCACATCTTCCTTCCAATTGGGGTCCGGAACAAATCCCGCTATTTCGCCATTCAAATCTATACCGCTTAAACCTGAAAGGCCAAATTTATTTGCCCATTCAACTTCATTGTCAACTCCGGTAAGCTCTCCTACTTTATAAAAAAAGGTATCTGTTGAACGGGCAAGGGCGCGTTTAACATCAATGCTTCCCTCCGATCTTCCATACTGCAAATAATACCAATTTGAATAACTGTAATTACCGTAGGGTGTATTAAAAGTTATTTTACCCGTGTCAGTATATCGATAATTTTCATCTATGCTGCCTGTTTCAAGCGCAGCAATCGCAACAAGCGGTTTGAAAATAGAACCCGGTGTATATTTTCCTGAAATTACACGATTAAAAATGGGTAAATCTGGATCTTTTAAAATATTACTTATTTCATCCTGATAATTGCTTTGAAAAATATTAGGGTCATATCCGGGAGAAGAATATAATCCCAATATTTCACCGTTTTTACCGCTGACAATTATTCCTCCCTTAACTCCGTTCAAAAGACCCGATATATACTCCTGTAAAGGATAATCAATAGTTGTCTTAAGATTATTGCCTTGAACCGGTGACCGTTCACCCAACTCTCTTACAAATGAACCGTCCGCTTCAACTTCGACCAAAATTTCACCATCACTTCCTCTGAGCCGACAATCATAATATCCCTCCAATCCCGATCTACCCACCAAATCTGAACCCGACCTTACACCTTTATCTATACATTCGGAATCGATTTTCTCCAATTCGTTTTCATTAACAATTCCCAAATAACCTGTAATATGACCTCCCATCTCCTTAAGTGGGTATTCCCGCTTCCATTGTTTTACTTCGGATATTTTTTGAGCATCCGTATCCTTTTCAGTTGAAACATAGTAACCTTCGGCCTTTTTATAATATACCGATGCACTCTCAGAAATATTTCTGGCAAGATATTCCCCACCCCTGGCGACTATTTCCCCCCGTGGAGCCTTAATCGTAATAGATCTTATTCTATTTCCATCAGCAAGCTCTTTATAATAATTACCTTTTATTACCTGGAGTTCAAAAAGACGTGTGAACAAAATCAATAGGGAAAGTATAAACAAAGCACGTAGAATAAAAACTATTTTCTTAAAATCCATTTATAAACCTTTTGTTATTTTTAACTTAGACATCATTTTGGGGTGTTCCAGAAGATATGCGCATCCTTTTACAACACAAGATAACGGGTCATCAGAAATATAAACCGGCAATTTAGTTTTTTCTGAGACAAGCTTGTCGATTCCCTGAAGCAACGACCCACCGCCTGACATGGTAATTCCTTTTTCCATTATATCTGATACGAGATCCGGTGGTGTTTCCTCCAGAGTACTTAGGACGTTGCTTATAATCTCCTGTACAACGGGTACAAGAGCCTCTCTGACTTCAGATGTATTTATCTTTATAGATTTCGGAAGACCCGATTCAAGATCCCTCCCGCGGACGATGTAGTACTTCTCTTTTCCCTGCGTAAAAGATCCCAAAGAAATTTTTACATCTTCTGACGTGGTCTCTCCAAGTAATAGTGAGTATTTTAATTTTACGTAATTTGAAATTGCCTCATTCATTTCGTCACCCGCAATTCTTATTGATCTTCCGACAACAATCCCACCTAATGATATAACCGCCATTTCTGACGTTCCTCCGCCAATATCAATAATAAAATGACCACCCGGACTTTCAACTTTCAAGCCCGCTCCAATTGCAGCTGCCATGGGTTCTTCAATAAGGTTTGCTTCTCTGGCACCGGCCGATGTAGCTGCATCAGATACCGCTCTTCTTTCAACCTCCGTAACGCCCGAGGGTATTCCGATTGCCACCCTGGGTTTAGGAATTTTCGGAATCATATTTTCTGACGCATGAACCTTCTTTATATAATGTGAGAGCATTACTTCAGCCGCATCAAAATCGGCAATTACTCCGTCCTTTAGGGGTCTTACAACTTCAATATTGGCCGGGACCCTACCCATCATTTTCCGTGCATCAATTCCCACTGCAAAAATTTCTTTTGTCTTTTTATGTCTCGCAACCACGGAGGGTTCCCTTATAAGACCTCCCCTGCCGGATACCCAAACAACAGTGCTTGATGTACCCAGGTCAATTGCCATATCATACGAGAACAAAGACAGGACTTTATTTATCCGGTTCATGATTCCCGATAACGGATAATCGTGTTTCCTAAGTTTTATATCCATAACTTGGAGGTGAATTATTTTAAAAGTATAATCGTAAAAACATATTAAGTTAATAGCAATTTTATAAAATGTTAATAAATATTATTCAATTTTCAATTTATTAAATTTAATTTCATTATTTATTATGCCGGGTCTATTTATAAATTAAAATCTAAACTTGTCAATAAATTTCCATATCCTTTAGGCTGTGGTAGTTTATTGCTTCATCTAATATACTATTTAAAATAATTATATGAAACCAAACAGAATTATCAGTTATTTATTTGCAATTCTATTTTTTACAATTCCTCTTGCATTTTTCCCTTATACCTCAGAGTTGTTCGAGTTTAACAAGATAATCGTCGTTTATACCATCAGTGTCCTAATCGCTTTTTTTTGGTTTTACAGAATGATAAATGAGAAAAGAATAGTTTTTAAAAGAACAATACTCGATGTTCCCATTTTGATATTTTTAGCCAGCCAAACAATCTCGACAATAATCTCGGTCGATGTAAGAACATCGCTTCTAGGTTACTATAGCAGATTTAACGGAGGATTATTTTCCTTATTGAGTTATTCATTTTTATACTGGGCTTATGTTTCAAATATGGAAAAACGTCATGTATTCACCTCCGTAAAAACAATGCTCATTTCAACCCTCCTGGCTTCTGTCTATGGAATTCTGGAGCATTTCGGAATAGACAAAAACATCTGGATCCAGGACGTTCAAAACCGCGTCTTTTCTTTATTCGGACAACCCAATTGGCTGGCTGCTTGGCTGGTTGCGATAATTCCTATTACCCAAATTCTGATTCTAAAAAATTACTCTATTTCCTCTATAAAAGACAATCAAAACAATAATGGGTTGATAAAAATAAACACGACGCTTTTATATATTATGCCTGTGGTTTTTTTCCTCACGCTTTTATACACAAAATCAAGGTCCGGTATTTTGGCTTTCGTTATAACTGAAATAATATTCTGGGGTCTTATTATCGTCTCAAAATATCAACCTAAAAATAAAAGTCTCATTAAGAATTTCTCTGCTATAAATCTCTCATTTCTTTTAATCATTATCCTAACAGGAACTCCATGGACACCATCACTTGCTTCAATCATTCAAAAAACAAGCAGGGGTTCAATAAATCCAAATCCTGTCGAAACCAAAACGCAAATAAATATGCCTGCGCTTGAAGTTGGAGGTTCCAGTTCAAGCGAAATAAGAAAGGTTGTCTGGAAAGGGGCCCTGGATATATGGAAAAATTATCCCCTTTTCGGATCAGGCGTGGAGACGTTTGCGTTTTCTTATTATCAATTCAGACCACCAGAACACAACCTTCTTTCGGAATGGGATTTTTTATATAACAAAGCCCATAATGAATATTTAAATTATATGGCCACCACCGGAACCGTCGGAATTACCGCATATTTTATTATGATCCTATTTTCGTTAGCACAAATTTTAAAATTAGATCAAAAATACTCAGGTGAAGACAAACCATCATCGCTCAAATCCAAAATTATTTCGTTTAATCCTTGGCAAGTGGCTATACTTTCTGGTTATGTTTCGATCCTGGTTACAAATTTTTTCGGATTCTCCGTGGTGCCGTTAAATCTTCTCCTTTTTTTGTTTCCTGCAATGATAATAGGTTTGGAAAATGAAGGTACAGATATAAAAGTTAATACCACATCAAGAGCAGAAGCTACAAATACACAAAAAACTTCGGTCACATTTGCGGGTATAATATCTCTTTTACTCCTCTATTTAATTGCACGTTATTGGTATGCAGACATTTTATATAACCGTGCGGACAACTTTCTAACATCCGGAAATCTAATCAGTTCCGTAAATGAAATCAATTCTGCGATCAAACTGTCACCACACGAAGCTATCTACTACGATAAACTTGCAAGCGCTTTATCGAACATCGCCTTAGCTTATAATAACCAGGACAATCGTGATTCGGCGGAAAAATACAGTGAAAATGCCATAAAAACTATTCTACTTGCAGAAAAAATGTCCCCCAACAATTTAAATATCATAAGAAATAAAGCAAAACTAGCAATCCAGCTATCCGATGTCAATCCGGTATATATTCTGGAAGGTAAAAAAGCACTCCTGCGAGGAATAGAGCTTGCTCCGACAGATGCAAAACTATATTACAACTTAAGCCTGGTTTACTACCGCATCGGTGATAATCCGGATACTCTTCAAACTCTCGAAAAGACAATTGCTCTAAAATCAAATTACAAAGAAGCAAGATATGCATACGCCATTATTCTATCGGAAAACGGTGAAAAAGATAAAGCGAAGGAGCAGCTAAACTACATTCTGCAAAACCTTGACCCTTCAGATTCTAATGTTAAAAAGGCATTAGAAGAGATTTAGACTTTCGCAAACATACCCAGATTCATGTAAAATATGGAAAATGATTCGAAAAATTATTACCGTCAAAGACCCTGTTTTAAGAATTACCTCAAAAGATGTAGTATCCTTTGATAAAAAAATTCAAAATCTGATTAAAGATCTGAAAGAGACCTTGGCTATCCAAAAAGATCCGATCGGTGTGGGTTTGGCGGCTCCACAAATAGGTAAGAATCTTAGACTCTTTGCAATAAAACCCAAAGATAAAATAGATATTATTATTAACCCGCAAATTGTTTCAGTTTCCCGAGAATTCAAAGATGTTGAGGACGGGCATAGTAAGCTGATGGAGGGTTGCCTTTCACTCCCCAATCTCTACGGACCCTTAAAAAGACCCGACACAATAAAAATTAACTATCTCAATGAAAGTGGTG
>Ga0055483_10000272_pt1 | contig 12004 bp, 14 predicted proteins | sample RushMan_CattailN_5_FD_57938 | JGI IMG/M metagenome (GOLD analysis project Ga0055483, IMG submission 57938) | Wetland microbial communities from San Francisco Bay, California, USA, that impact long-term carbon sequestration - RushMan_CattailNLB_D2 | ecosystem: Environmental > Aquatic > Marine >... | reverse complement strand
AGGAAGAACGCGTAGACGCCTTCCAGGGGAAGCGTCTGCCCGAACACCCCACCGCCGAAACTCGAGAACCGGCTCCAGTTGGTCCCGAACTCGAATTCCAGAGGAATTCCTGACACGACTCCTAGGGCAAAGTTGATGGCGAAAATCTTGGCCCAGAATTGGGCGGCATCGGCGTACCGCTTGTCCTTCGTCACCAGATGCAGAGTGGAATAAAGAGCGATGAAGAATCCCAGCCCCATGGTGAGAATGGGGAACAGGTAGTGAAACATGACGGTGAAGGCAAACTGGATCCGGTGGGCAAAAACAGCTTCGTTCATAGACCCTCCCTTTAACGAACGCGGGACAGATCATCCGCCGGCTGGCAAACGGAGGCGCCGTTTTGTCCGGGGCAGGTCAGACGGGAAAACGGTCGGGGGTCCGTATGCTTCAGAGAGCGGCCGGGTTCTGCACCGCATCTTTGACGCTTAGGTCACAACCCTGGCACTTGTCCTGAGCTGGCAAGCTTCCAGCATTCCTGTGCAATGGCCCAGTCTTCCCGCGCGGCCACCACGACCACGCGGACGGCAGAATCCGGTTCTGCGATGTCGCAATCAACCGGCAACTGGGTATTCTTCTGCTGATCGAGCTTGAGATCGAGAAATCCGAAACCCTTGCAGGCTTCCGCGCGCACCTGGGACGAGTTCTCGCCGATTCCGGCGGTGAACGCCAGAGCATCCAGACCGCCGAGCGAAGCGATCATCGCTCCGATATGCTGGCGCAAGCGGTGAATAAAGGTGTCAAAAGCCAGTCGGGCGCGTGAGTTTCCACTCTCGATGGCCGACAGGATTTGACGCATGTCGTCGGACACTCCGGACACTCCCAGCAGACCGGACTCACGGTTCAGAAGTTCCTCCAGCCGGTCGGCAGAATATCCTTCTTCTCTAAGCAGATGAATCAGAATACCGGGGTCGATTGTACCGCACCGGCTTCCCATCATCAATCCTTCGAGCGGTGTAAAACCCATCGTGGTGTCCACGCTGCGACCGTTCCGCACCGCTGCCAGCGAACACCCGTGCCCCAGGTGGCATGTCACCAAGCGCAGGGATTCCAACTCTTTCCCGATGATCTGGGCCGTACGTGCGGCGCAATACTGATGGCTGATCCCGTGAAAACCGTAACGTCGGATTCCGCGCTCATACCATGCATACGGGCCTGGGTAGATGGCCGCATATTCCGGCATGCGGCGATGAAAGGCTGTGTCGAACACAGCCACATGCGGCTGCGATTTGAAGATCTGCTCTGCTGTTTCAATCCCTTCAACCTCAGCAGGGTTGTGCTCTGGCGCAAACGCCGACAAGTGGCTGATGGCCTGCCTGACCTCCGGCGTAACAACCGTAGGCGCGGAATATTGCTCTCCTCCGTGGACCACGCGGTGGCCAACCATATCAACTTCAGCGGGATCGGCAAGGACGTGCGCCGGACCTTGCCAGAGAGTCTGCAGCGCGTACTCGGTGGCAGCCTTCTCCGATTGGATGTTGGGCTGCTCGTCAACAACCCGCTGGCCCGCGCGCTTCGCCCGAAGCCGTACGTTCTTAAATGGCTCCTCCCACTCCATGTGGACTTCCCACAACGGGGCTGGTGGCGTTTGCGGCAGCGGTTCGGTCAGCTCGTACAGGCAGCTTTTCAGGCTGCTTGAGCCCACGTTGAGCACTAATACCTTCATGCGACTTCAGCACTTTCAGCTTGAGGATGTTCGGCTCCGGTCTGAGAAAGGAGACTCATTCTCACAGCCCTTCTGGCAGTTGGTGCAGGGTGATTACAGATGATCCAGCATACCACTTGGCCGAGAGATCTCCAACCCGGGTGGCTTGATCTCGCAACACCATACTTCGGCCTGCCATCCGGGCTCTGACGGAGACAACAGGCGAATACGAAAGAGCTACACAAGCCAGCGAAGCAAGCACACTTAAATGCCGTGCTCAGGCGAGTCTGTTTCGCAGGCTTATGTGCTGCCGCCTCAGGGAAAGGTAGAGACTGCTCACTTCTGCGGATCACTCGTGGCCGTGGTCGTGCCCAGACCCAGGTCCGTCAGAATCTTTGGATTGGCCTGACCCATGGCCAGGATATTGTGGCAAACATCGCAGTTCATCGGGACCATCTTGCTCGGGTCGGAAGCCGCATGCAGCGTTCCGTGGCAACGGAAGCAGCCAGGAAAGTTCATGTGGCCGAGGTTGTTGGGATAAGTTCCCCAGGTCACCTTCATCTTCGGGAAAACGTTCTCGTCGTATATCGCGATGAGGCCTTCCACAGCCTGAGAGACCTCGGGGCGATGCTGCGCAAAGACCTGAGGGTATTTCTGGCTGTAGAATTGTGTCAGCCCGGCGGAGATCTTTTGTGCGGCTTCGCGCTGGCTGCTGTATTTGGCTTCTAGAAGCGACAAGCCTTCTTTCTTGACATAGGGCAGCGCCGACGAGATTCTCCCGTTGGCCATCGCGTCATTCATGGCTTCGCCGGGCAGATAGAATTTGTGAGAAGGCTGATTGTGGCAGTCGATGCAATCCATCACACGGCCGTCTGCGGGATTGACCGTTTTGGGATCTGTTTTCTGGTCCACAAAGAGCTCTTTCTTGCCGGTCCTCGTGTCGATGTACTCGACCCAGTGCATTTTCTGCCGGCTCTCATCCGCTCCGTATCGAATCGTGATTCCGGGGCTGACATGAGCGCCGTGGATTCCACCCAGCCCCTCTCCTCCTCCGATATGCATCAGCAGGACTGTCTTGGTCAGCGTATTGGTTTCGTCGTCAGCGTACTGCGGAATGACCTGCAGGCGGTTCCCTTCAAACCTTGCCGGCCAGTGGCATTGTTCACAGGTCTGCCGGGCCGGTCGCAGATTGGTAACCGGAACGGGAATCGGACGTGGGTAGATGTTTAAGAGGGTTGCATAGACCTGGTAGGCCCCCGATAATTTGTAACGGACAAACCACGAGGCTCCCGGGCCGATGTGGCACTGCACACAAGCCACGCGAGCGTGCGGCGAATGCTCATAAGCAACATATTCCGGCTGCATGACCGTATGGCAGGTCTGGCCACAAAACGTCACGCTGTCCATATAATTCACACCGGAGTACATCAGTTGAGCCCCGATAACCAGATTGACGATGGTGGTCGCGCCCACAAAAAACAAAAGCTTCCGCAACTCTGTGTTCTTGAAGTCCAGCGGAGGAAAGTCCGCGGGATAGATGCCCCGGTGGCGCTCCCTTCGCGCGCGAAAAATCATACCGGCCGGAATGAGAACCAGCCCGCCAAAGAAAACCGCGGGCAACCCCATAAAGGTGAGAATCCCAGCGTAGGGACTATTAGTGAAACCCCGCAAAATGACTGGCAAAAGAAATAACCATAAGACTGCCCCCGTCGTAACCAGTACGACCCCGATCCTGCTCAACCAATTGCCCGAAAGATAAATGTATGGAGAAAGCCATTTCTTAAACCCGTTGCTTTGATTAACCATCCTTACTGTCGTCCTCCTCAGGCTGCGCTGGATTGTCAGCCTGTTCCTGCCCTTGCTCCGAATCTTGTTCCTGTTCGCCTCCCTCTTTCTCTTTGGGGTCGGACTGTTCCTCTCCGCGCCGCCTGACGCTGTGACCAGTCAGCCACGCAGGGTCCATGGGATAAACTTCAGGATCAAAGATTACGGAATAAAAATGCCATACCAGAATAGCAAGGGCTGCCAGCACCGCCTCGTAAAAATGAACGGTACTGGCAAATTGTAGAAAACTCATGGGCAGCCATGCAAGCACCAGATTGTGCGCCCACAGCATCAGACCTGTTATCGTCATCAGCACGCCGCCCCAGATCACCGCCCAGTATTCCGCTTTCTCCACGTAGCTGTGCGAGGAGCGCGGCGGGCGCTTATGCCTTAAGCCCAGGTTATAGGCGAACGTTGTAACTGCCTCGCGCACGTCAGCGTGCCGTGGCCAGAGTTCCAGCCAGTGCAGGCGCAACTTCCGGCTCTTGATCAGGGAGATGATGTGCATCCCGGCGACCGCCATGAATACAACCGCCGCAATACGATGGATGAGAGAGCGCAGTTCCCATCCCCAAACCACGACCAGCAAGGGCCGGGCCCACGTTGCGGTTGAATATTTGAAGGCAAAGCCTGTCCAGACCAGCACGATGAAAGAAATCAGCAGGAGAACGTGCTGCAGGCGCTCGAACCTGTACATGCGGATGTCATTTGCCTCGCCAGGCTTCGCAGCCGGCTGAATAACCGAAGGAAGGCTCGCTTGCTTGATCCTTCGCAGGCGCAGATCAACCAGCTTGCTGACCCAATCACCAATATTGTGCAAGAACATCAACCCGATCAGGAGAGGAATGGCAATCAGGTAAAAGAGGCGAATCCAGCGGACGGCGGGTGGCTGTCCGCTGCCGCCCGGCAGTTCATGCACGGATCCCAAGGCAAAACGTGTTCCGGCCCCGGGATGGCACTTGCCACAAGTCTTGGGCAGGTTCTTGGGATTGATGGTGGAGCGCGGATCCGAAGACGGAAGGATCAGATGGATCCCGTGACAACTGGCGCAATTCGCCGCGGTCTCGGAGCCTGCCTTGACTGCAAGCCCGTGGAACGAGGCATCATAGCTGAGAAGCCGGTCCGGAGGGATGTTAAATCGGCTGTTCAACCGGACGTTCCCATGACATTGCCCGCAGGTCTCCGGAATATGCGTCGGGGAAACAGTCGAACTGGGATTTGTAGGCGGCTCGATATTATGCGCAGTGTGGCACGTCGTGCAGACGGGAGCCTCGTAGACACCGCGCTTGATGGCCTGGCCATGGACACTCTCATCGTAGTGCTGCGCGATTTGTGCGTGGCAGGCGCCACACAACTCCGGGATGGACTTCTTGAAGGCCCAGGTGTTCGTTCTCTGCAACTGGTGGGCATCACCATGGCAAATCTGGCAGGTCGGCGCAGCCTTGTTTCCGCTGGCGTATGCCATCCCATGCACGCTGTGCGTCCACTCACTTGCCTGCTTCGTATGGCATTGGGAGCACTTGGGCAGAACTACACCCTTGGGGTGGGGGAAGGCCTTAATCCCGGCATGGCAGGTGGTGCAGCTTAGGCTCGCGTGTGCGGAGCCTTTGAGGGCTTGCGCCTTATCGGTATGGCAGGTGGCACACTGGAGCGTGTCGGAACTTTGTGCCCAACCTGTGGAGGAGAGCATAAGTACTGTTACCGACACTACCGCACACCGCTGCCAAGCGTTCATCTTTAGCCGTCGTTTCCAGGGACTTCAAGTTTATCCCGGCAGTTTGGCACCCTGCTGCCAAACGTAATAGAGATACATGGTCGCGATCAGCAACCCGTAGACCACAACAATCGCGGTCAGGATCTTGCCCCACCGCTCGATGATTTCCAGCCGCCGGCTGAGCTTGACCTGTGCAGCAACTTGCGGGGCATCGCCCTCCAGCACATGGATCGTCTCGTCTTCATGGCTGGCCATCATGTTTCGGTAGATGGCCAGCACGGCAACCACAACCACAAGAGGAATCCAAGTTGCAAGATAAGGAGTGAGGTTCATGGCACCTCCAATCGCTAATCCCGCGGATGACTACCCCCGCGGATTCGCCTCTTACTTCTTCCCTTCTTTCTGTTCGGATTCGCAAGCCTTCAGATTCTTTTTTTTCTGATAGCATTTGCCCACATCGTTGAGTTCCTTCGCGCCCATTTTCACATGGCACGTTGTGCAGGCTGTCTTCTCTTTCTTCGCAATTTCCATCGTCCCGAAGGAAGAAAGAGAAGACAGTGAAATAGCCACAACCAACGTGATGCAGAACACTCCAACCTTGATCACCTTGCTCATAGTGGATACCTCCGGGCCCATTCGTCAGGCGATGGCCGCGTTCTCAAATCGGGCCCTATTTCTTTTTTGCCAGATGGCGAACATACTCGACCATCGCGCTGATTTGCTTCTTACTGAGCTGGCCTCCATATGCAGGCATGATTCCCTTGCCCTTTTCGATGACAGTGCTGAGTTCGGCGTTGGATTTCGACTGCACGGCCTTCGTACGGAGGTCAGGGACCTTCATATTCTTGCCCATCGGTGTATTGCCGCTCCCGTCCTTCGCATGGCACATCTCGCATTTCGCGTCAAAGACGGACTGAGCGCCTTGTGCCCGCAGTTGGGTAGCCTGCGAGAAAAACCAGGCGCCTGCCAGCACAACGGACAGAACTACAAGACCTGCAGCGTTCACGAGCTTGTTCATTTATGAATTCCTCCTTGTCGCTCACGTTGTTGAGAACCACCTTCTCGAATCATCTCTCGTCTTGTATGACATTTCAACAATCACGCACCAAAACCTAGAAGTCGCGCGTCCAGCGAATCGTCAGCATATTGGCGCTGAAGTTGTTGACAGTAATGATCTGCTGGATGTAATAGGTCCGCTGCAGATCCACCGAGAGCGTGCCGGCCTTGGGGAAGTTGAAATAAACCGTGCCGGTCGCATAGGGCGAGGTTAACGGCCCGTAAACCGGGCTGATGCCGCTTTCCTGGCCCAGGCCGGTAGTACGCAAATAGTTCCCGGTGAAGCGGAACCCAAAGTATTTGGACGGTTGGGCGGCAAGTCCCGCCTGCCAGATCCGGTTGAGCGCCTGGTCGCGAAGCGTGTCGGTGAAAACCACCGAGCGCTGGTACGTAATGATTCCCGAAGCGAACTCGTTGTCGTAAGTAAAGCCGGCAAACAGCGAATACTTCGGGTTGTAGGTGTAATTCAGCATGATGGAGTTGTTCTGCACCTTGGCGTGGTATTGCACCGCCAACAGCTTTTGATTGACGAGATACAATTCGTCGCTCAAAGTGAGCTTTTTATTGAGGTGAACGTTTCCAACTACGCGTGCGGTTGTATCGGTGCGCGGCGTGAGGGACGTATAAGAAGCCCCGTTGTTGAAGGTGCGGATCTCGCCACGGACGTCGAACCATTTGGAGGGCCGGTAGAAGGCGCTCAGGATGGGCGACACAGCATGGTTCAGAAGCGTACGAGCGGGGTCCACGACGCCGTCTTCTTTGGCCTCGACGTCAGAGTCGTACAAAGTCACACCGGGGCTGATCACCAGGTTGTTGGCCGGGGTGAAGATCATCTTGATATCGCCCTCATGCAGGCTGAACTTCCAGTTATTGTCAACACTGCCGTTTGCGCTGGCCGGGGGAGCCGTTACGCCATTCGTGGTTCCCGTGAAGACGCTGATGAAGTCTCCGCTAGTATCAGTTGTGAATCTTGTATAGCGGTAATCCGCGTCGATACTCCACCAGGGCTTTACATAAAAGGTGAAACCCTGCTCAACAATATTGTTAGGTTCGCTGACGTTTGACCGACCGCTTTGACTTATTACGTAATCTGTTGCCGGGGTGTCGCCGCTGGGCGGGTTGACTCCACCAAACGTCTGGTCAAGGGTGGCCGGACCGCTGTAACGGTAAAAGAGGTAACTGCCGCGCATTGACATCCACGGAGCGGGCTTGCCGGTATAAGAAAATTCGCTGACCGGCGTTGTCAGCCTCCGGTAATCACTCCACGAGGCATCGTAAAGAGGCCCGCCCGCCGTTTCAGCGATGGACGACTCCCCGGGGACGGCGGCGTTCATCGTTATATTGTCATCAAAGGTCTGGTAACCCACGTTGTAGTGGAAGTTCCAGTCATGCCAGGTGTAATCGATGCCGCCGGTAATGCGGTTGGCATTATCAAAGGTTGGCGCGTACAGAGAATACGCGTTCGCCCTGGCGTACCCGCCCCAACTATCCGGCTCGTCGAAATAGGCCGGCGAGAAAGTGGTGAAGGTTGGGCCGCTGAACGACGTCCGGTAATACTGGAAACTAAAGCGCAGGTTGTTCGTGGCGTGGATCGTAAAATCAATGGAGCCAACCTTCCGCACTGTCCCCCAATCGTGGTTATCCGTGAGTCCCGGGGTATTCGCCGTCGGGATGATCACGTTGTCGTTCTGGTTCCAGAAGAAATACGACTGGCGCCAGTTGACGCGCAAGTCATAGAGCTTGTCTTTCGAAAGAGTCAACTGGGCGGCAGGGAACGGATCTCCCCCCAGACCGCTTGTCGTCAGCGAGAAATCGTTCGCAAACGCATCGGGATTGTCATTATGGCCGAACATGTTGAAGTCCATGACCCGCGGTCCACTCTTGAGGTCATAAAGCTCCTGGAACATCGGCTCGTAGCCTTTAACATCCGTGAAGCGATATCCTACGCTGCCGGACCCCTGGACCTGAAAACCACCCCAATTGAGTTGAGGCTCGCTTTGGTCCTGCGCCTTCAGTACAGGTAACATCGCCAGGAAAACTACACAGAAAAAGAGCAAACTACGTGTGATTCGCACGCGAAACCTCCTATCGCAACAAGGTCGGGTCAAAGTTGGATCCATGGATCGCCACATGGCAGCGGGTGCAGTCTCCGGAAGTCTGGAAACCTCCCCGGCTGTGCGGCACGTTTGCCTGTCCATGCCATCCTGATATCGGGGGCGTAGCATGAACAACGGTGTGGCACTGCAGGCAAAGCAGCCTTTGCTCGCGGCGCTTCAGCAGGAAGTTGTTGACGCTTCCGTGCGGAGTGTGGCAAGCCGTGCAGCCATCCACTCTCACCACCGCGTGTTCATAGACGAACGGCCCGCGCTTTTCCACGTGGCACTTTACGCAGGTCTCCCAATTCGCATGGGTCAACTGGAAGTGGTTCATGGTGCCATGAGGATTGTGGCAATCCGTGCACTCCATGAAGCCTTCGCCAACCCGGTGATGTTCGGGCAGTGCAAATTGCGCCTGGACGGTCCGGTGGCAGCTGTAGCAGAGCTCAGGCTGCGGCTCTTTCAACAGGCCATCCGTCCTCCAACGAGCATCCTGGTTCAGCCGGGGAACCGAGAAGAATTGCCCTTGCGCAGGCTGGAGCTGGGCCTTGCCGGCCTTTGCCAGCTCGACAGGGTGGGGAGAATGGCAATCAATACAAGTGACGCCGGCGGTGGCATGAACCGAATGCGCAAAAGATTGCTGCGGCTGCCCACTCTCGTGGCAGCGCAGGCATCGCTCCGCGTTCTCCTTAGGGCTGCCATTGAAGCTGTAGATCAACTTCATACCCGCAGCCTGCTTCGCCTTGTCGCCGCCGGACTTCTCTTCGGCATCAGCATGCGCAGCACCGGGGCCGTGGCAGCTTTCGCACCCCACGCCCTCCTTCGCCCCCTTGGGAGCAATATTCGCGTGAGCGCTAACTTTGAATTGGGACGCTTCAGCTTGATGGCAGATTGCGCACGTGGCTTCGCCCACGTAATCGCTTGGCTGGCCTTCCGTGGGGGCCTTCCAGACAACAGATGGACCCTTGGTCGGAGCCGGCCGCCGCTGAGCGTAGAGGTAGGCTGTGGACACAAGCCCAAACATACTTATCAGGAATGCAGCGCTTACAAGCAATTTCAACAGTCGCTTCATTTCGCTCTCCCCTCTTCCGCTTTCGTTAACCATAGAACTCCTCTTCCCGTGCAAACTAGAACTTCAAGGACAACTCATCCACAACAAATCTGTGAGCTCGACCACACGCCGGCCCTGGCTGTCACAAACGCCTTCACTGGCCGTCGCTTTGGGCGGACCTGGCGCGACTTCGACCTTGGCGATGTTGCCAAGGCAAGCAAAAATGATTGATTGATTTCCGCCAGCTTTCGGCAGCTTGTGGGAGCTAGACATCTCATAGACCCATCCGCTTGGAGTTTCTCCTCCCAACCGGCAGTCAAGAGCGCCCAATTTTGGAAATCTGTGACCTATCTCACATTGTGTGGCCGAACTGGCCCAAGAGTCAATAGGGTTGAAGGTACCAGCCGTTCGAGCCGCACGGCTATCGACCGACAGCCGCTCACAATCATGGCGAGTTTCCTCTCGGCTGACGATACAATCATCTTCTGTGGCTGTACTTAAATCCATGCTACTTATCCTTGCCGGATCCTCAGGATGCATTCTGCAACTTCCGAGACCGACTAGCTGTTTAGGTATGAAGTTTTAGCAACGAATGGCACATGGGGCAGTGAGCTTGCTCACAGAATGTTGTGATGGACATCACGGGAAGCTTTTGGGGGGAACGCTGAATTCGCAGGATACATGCGCGTTTCCTGCAGGTGAAGGATGTGAGAATCCTCATCAGAAATATCAAGGTTCCCCTCTAAATAACTCATGATTGGACGCCTGTCTAGGCTCACTGGGGAGGCAGAGTTATTCCTCGATAGAGGAGTTACTACCATGTTTCTCGGGGCCGCATGCTGGGCTTTCCGATTATCCGCCATGCCAGGGATGCTCAGGCGAAAACGCCTAGTGTGCCAAATCTGACACGAGCTTGCGGCATCGGCCAGCAAGCGGAAACCGATGGGCCTGAGTTCGTGGAGGTGAAATGCATCCGCAGCCTTCTGGCTGGTGGTCACAGGATGGTTTTTATATCCCGATAAAGGCTCGGCGCGAGACCACAGAGACCGACCGAGAGTTCATCGCGGTGATAGAAAATCCACAAGGGCGTGGCTCTCAGTCACCGTGAGAGGCTATTTCGCTTGTGTTGAATTGTTCGGTAGGCGTTCAGTCTCACGCGTCGTGATTTTCACCAACCTGGTCACTATGGCTTTCAGCAAAGTGGGGACAGGCATCTCCGTTGCGCGCAATGTTGCAGCATCATACGGACTTCAATCGCGAGAGGGAGATGGGAGAGTCCGTTTGGAGCACAGCCAAAGCTCGAAGCCCCGCCCCACGCAAGGATGGTCGCCTATGCGGGCTGCTGGGATTGAAGGCGAATGATCGTCTCCCGGAGCCAGGTCTTGAGCGCCTCCTGCATGTCCGCCTGATTCTGCGCTTCTTCCATCGCCTCGACGGTTTGCCCGGATTGATCAAGAGGAATGTGATGGCAAGGCATGGCTGACAATCGCTTCTCATCTGGAACGAATTCCATCAGCGGGCATTCGCCGCATGGGTGGGTGCGGTACGGGTAACCATAATTCAGGCAGGTAAGAGAGTCCGCAAAGACCGTCGAAGCTCGTGTTGCCTCTCGCCGATCCGGAGCACCGTATCCGCCCTTTTCGATAAACTCCAATTCGGATTTGAGTATTGCAAGAATATGCTGATCCTCTTTTGGCATCTTCCTCCCCCCTTCGAAGAACTCTGAACGCTTTCCCCGTGCTCGCAGCCACGTCGAGTCCTTCTGACTGCGAAGCCTATGACTCTTCGCAAGCTTGGGCTGTGACGCAGGTCACACCAAAATGTGATTTCCGATTTTTTATTTCGGAAGGAAGAGACAGACACACTCCACCCTCCTCACCCGACAAGCCCACTTCGCTCAACCGGCCAGTCTCGCACCTTGTGCTTTAGCTTGATTCCTCGTTTCCGCTTCATTCCGTATGAGTACAGTCGCAAGATTCTGCGCTGCCGTCTCATCGAAGTCCTTCGTTCGCGTCAAGCCGCTACTGTTTCAATCGCGGCCTTCGTAAAGCACTTCCGAATCTCCGCGACAATTTCATCAGAGGGAGCCCACTTGCCAATAGTGGCACAGGCCCCGAGGTCGGTGTATCGCCTTCTCGCCTCGGGCAGTGGCGCGCTCTCTGTCAGTATGACCAGCGGTTGAATCTCCATTCTCTGGATCTCTTTCAGGATCTCTTCGTGCTCGATGTCCCAAAGGTAATCATCCAGCAGGACCAGGTCAAACTTCTGAGATCGCAGTAACTCCAAACCTTCCTTCCCGCTCCACGCCGTCCGTGTTTCGTAGCCTTCGGTCTCAAGCAGACCCTCCAGAGAAATCAACACGTGCTCGTCGTCGTCGATCACCAGAATCCGTTTTTTTGCGGCTTCTTTAAACATCTTGTCACCCCGGCCGCACCTTACACTTACCTCCGCTTCTAGGATACAAATTTTTCGCTGTAGCTGCGGTGACTGCAGTCACCTCCTGGTGTGACTATCGCCGGGGCTCGTTCGCAGATGAGGGGGCGTAAAATCAGAGCCCGTGGAACAAGAAAGTTGGCTGTTAA
>Ga0055483_10000270_pt1 | contig 12008 bp, 9 predicted proteins | sample RushMan_CattailN_5_FD_57938 | JGI IMG/M metagenome (GOLD analysis project Ga0055483, IMG submission 57938) | Wetland microbial communities from San Francisco Bay, California, USA, that impact long-term carbon sequestration - RushMan_CattailNLB_D2 | ecosystem: Environmental > Aquatic > Marine >... | reverse complement strand
TAGAACTTGAGCTTCCGAGAGAATATTTCAACCCATCAAGTATCGCAGCTCAAATATCTGATGCAAAAACCATGATGCTCTCTCCTTTGGAATATGCGGAGGTTATCAAAGGCAAAAATCAGGAAAAGATCTTTCAAATCTACAACATATATGAAAAGGAGCTGAAAAAGGCCGGTGCATTGGATTTCGATGATCTTCTACTTCGCGGTGTTGAACTTTTTGATAAAGATCCGAATATCTTAAATAAGTGGCAAAAAAAACTTACACACATTTTTGTCGATGAATGGCAGGATACCAACAAAATTCAATATAAGTTGACCAAACTTTTAGTCGGGAAAAGAAAAAACTTAACTGCAGTCGGAGATGCATCGCAAAGTATATATTCCTGGAGGGGGGCGGACTATAGAAACATAAATTACCTAATAAAAGATTTTCCCGATCTGAAAATAATCAACCTCGAACAGAACTATCGTTCTACTCAGATAATTCTTGATGCGGCAAACTTTATAATTCAAAAAAACACTTCTCATCCGATCCTGTCACTTTGGACTAAAAAGAAGGGAGGACAAAAAATAAAACTATATCGTGCAAAAAACGAGCTTGATGAAGCGGATTATATCGTCAGACAGGTTGATACACTAATAACCTACGGTTATGAATTCAAAGATATTGGTGTGTTATACAGAACAAACGCACAGTCGCGTGTTTTAGAAGAAGCGCTTCTGCATGCCGGAATTCCATATGTTCTTGTCGGAGGAGTAAGGTTTTACGAAAGATCCGAAATTAAAGATGTTCTATCGTATCTCCGACTTTTGGAAAACTCAAACGACAGAGTTTCAGATGAAAGAATAAAAAAACTGGGAGTAAGAAGGTATGAAAAATTCAACGAGATGAAAAAGGATCTTAAAGAAATCGAGAAAATTACTACTATTAATCTTTTGGATACTGTCCTTCTAAGAACAGACTACCTTTCAAAATATAAAATTGAAAGTGAAGAAAATCTGGCAAGATTGGAAAATATTAAAGAACTCCGATCCGTCGCCACAGAATTTCCGCTCCTTTCTGATTTTTTGGAAAATGTTGCTCTTATAGAACACGAGGAAAACACTTCAAACAGAAGATCGCTGAAAAATTACGATGTAAAAGAAAATGCAATAACTTTAATGACACTTCATGCAGCAAAAGGACTTGAGTACGAAGTTGTTTTTATGGTTGGAATGGAAGAAGGGCTTTTCCCGCACTCGAGAAGTCTTTTTGATATTCAGGAACTTGAAGAGGAACGACGGCTTTGCTACGTTGGAATTACGCGCGCTAAAGATATTTTATACATGACGTATGCAGGAAAAAGACTTTTTTTCGGACAAAAATCATCAAATCCGCCCAGCCGCTTTATAATCGACATTCCCGAAAACCTGCTAGAGGGTGAAGAAGGTAATTATCAAGGACTTAAAAACATACAAAATCTTTTGGGAAATGATGATTTTGATGATGATCCGGACGACAATTTAAATTTTTAAAATTGTCATATTCTAGAATACTCCCCTTCGGGTACAATATTTTTTTACCTAAAATTTTCGTTTCATTTTTTTAGGGCACTACCCGCTTTCTGTTGTATCATATACTCATGGGTTTCAGATTGGTAAAGGACTCGGAAAGAGAAGGTTTTGACCTGATGGCTGTGCACCCGCTGCAGACTTGGGAATGGGGAGATTTCAGAAAAGAATCCGGAAACGGTGTTATACGTTTTGTCAATGCTCATAAAAAAACGGTTATAGATTCCTATCAGCTTTTAATACACAATCTCCCGTATTCAAGCTATAAGATCGGAACACTTATAAAATGTCCAAAACCCACCAAGGAATTGTTTCCGTTCATTAAAAAAATAGCTAGGGAAAATAAACTGATTTTTATAAAATTGGAACCAAATGTAGTTATATATTCAAACACCTCCACTGGTAAAACTTCGACTTCTAATCGGGTAAGCAAACCCCCAAGCAACAGCAAATCACCAACCGCTAATCAACTTATATCTCTTCTAAAAAACAACGGGTGTGTGAGAGGAAAAACGCTTTTCACTCCGACATCCTTTTGGATAGATTTAACAAGACCGGAAGAAGATCTTTTAAAATCATTTTCTCCAAAAACGCGTTACAACATAAGACTGTCTGAAAAGCACGGAGTAAAAATTACGGAAGATAATTCCCAAAAAGCATTTGATAAATATTTGAAACTTACTTTTGAAACTGCAAAAAGGCAAGGTTTTTATGCCCACACCGAAAAATATCACAAATTAATGTGGAAGTCCTTATATAAATCACCGACCACAAATCATAAATCACCCATCGCCCGCCTTATTACTGCTACCTACAATAACGAAATTATTACAACTTGGATACTTTTTGTTTGGAGAAATTTTTTATATTATCCTTACGGTGCCTCATCTGATAAATATAAAAATGTGATGGCAAATAATCTCATGATGTGGGAAGCGATAAAATTCGGCAAAAAAATGGGTCTAAAAACTTTTGATCTTTGGGGGCGGGAAGAAGGAAAAGGGTTTACCAAATTTAAAGAAGGATATAATCCTCAAGTTGTAGAATTCTTGGGAAGTTGGGACCTTGTAACAAATAAGCCTTTGTATTATTTATATAGAGTTATAGATAAATTACGATGGAAATTACTTAAATTCCCGTCAAAAATTAAGCTTAGATTAAAATTATAAAGCTGGCATCCATATTAATGTATCGATACATTAATAAAATATGAGAATAATAGAAAAGAAAGCTTGGCCGGAATTCTTTGAAAAAGTTAAAAATAGAGAAAAAAATTTCGACGTAAGACTTGACGAGTTTCAATGTAACCCGGGTGATGTTCTTATATTAAAGGAGTGGGATCAAAAGCTGAAAAAATACACCGGAAGAGAAATAAAAAAGACGATCGGATATGTTCTTAAAACCAAAAATATCGAGGGGTGTTGGAAAAAGGAAGATATTGAAAAACACGGTTTTTTGGTTATTGGTTTTAAATAGAAGGATATTTCTAATTCCCAATGTCCTACAAAAATATAGCCGGCAAGCTGAAATCGTACAAAAATTCTAAAAACATAAAGGGTATGGCAAGGTTTGGAATTAACTCCAAATACGCACTTGGAATTAAAATCCCGGTTCTTAGAAAAATGGCGAAGGAAATTAAGAACAGAGATGACTATAAAGACAACCCCACCAATCTCCATAGCCTGGCAGATAAATTGTGGAAAAGCAAAATCCACGAGGCAAGAATTTTAGCTTCCATGATCGATGTTTTGCATCTTGTATCAGAAACCCAGATGGATAATTGGATAAAAGATTTTAATTCGTGGGACCTTTGTGATCAAACCTGTATGAATTTATTCTGGAGGCATCCTCTGGCTTATAAAAAGGCATCCGAATGGGTAAGCCTTGAACATGAGTTTGAAAGGCGTGCGGGTTTTTCTTTAATTGCAGTCCTTGCGTGGCATGACAAAAGTGCCGATGATGAAAAATTTGAAAGATTTTTACCTCTAATTCAAAAATACTCTACCGATGAAAGAAATTATGTAAAAAAGGCGGTCAATTGGGCACTAAGGCAAATAGGAAAAAGGGACCATACTCTACGTATAAAATCAATAAAAATCGCCGAGGATTTAAAAGATTCCAACAATAAATCGGCAAGGTGGATCGGAAGCGATGCTTTTTGTGAACTATCCGCGAAACCGTAGAGTTTTTTTGCTTCTCATTTTACTCTTCGGGGTAATTTCACCGCGGTCTCTATTTATCTTTTGTTATTATCACTTTAGAAAGAAGATCCTGCATGCCTTTTGGTAAATAATTAAATTCTTCCCAAGAAATGATACCGTTTTTTTTAATAGTTTCTCTTGCTTCAATAAAAGCATCTACTACATCCCATTTTTCGTCTTCAAACCCATCACGGTGGTCGATATATTCATGAAGAGCGTTTTCCCCCTTTTCCTCTAAAAGGGCTTTCTCGACTTTTATTCCTAAACGAATTCTTTCAAGCATAATATTTTTTAATTTTTAATCATAATCTGCCCGGCAAAATAATTTATACTCACAGGATTTGCACAATATGTTTCCCGAACAACCAAAGTCCGATTTCTCTATTTGTTTTCTATAATCTAAAATCATTATTCTTGCCTCTTCTAGCTGTTTTGAAGTTCTAATTGTAGTTACTATTTGCGGATTGTCAAAATAATAAAGTGACAACTTTACATTTTCCGGTTTTTGACCAAACGGATACTCGGGAATTAAGGTTCCTGCAAGTGCATAAATGGAAAGCTGAAGATCATTATCCGCCTCTCTTTGCGATAGTGGTTTTGCGCCGGTTTTATAATCGATGATATGAATTCCATTTCCGTCTTTATCCACCCTATCGATCTTTCCCCCAACTCTCAAATTATCAATTTTTATGCTAAATGGTTGTTCCGTTTGGATCGGAATTACTTTCGGATCAAAAAAATTTTTAAAATAATGTTTTAAAAATTTTTTTGCTTTGTCGTAGGATCTTGTCTCATGGCCTTTGCCTAAATAACCTGTCGAGACCCACCTCTCTTTCAAAATCTTATACATTAAATCCAGTGACGGTTTCCGACCCTTTTTTACAATGTCATAAAACTCCTTCATTGTTGTATGGAAAGTGTTGCCGAAACTTTGAGATGAAGACGGTGGTGTAGGAAGTTTATAAATATATTTCAATTTATAGTGTAAAGGGCAGATTTTAAAAGTCTCAATTTGGCTGTAGCTTAAATAGGTGACGTTGGGAAAAAGTATCTTACCTTTATTGTTAACTGTGTAGTGTTCCGGAGGTTTATAATCCATAAACGAAAGCTGGCTCCCTGTTTTTTCAGGAGCCATTGAGGTCTTATCTTTGCTGCCCAACGCTTCAGAAATAAACGGTGATAGTTTTTTTTTTCGCTTCCCTTCCCCATAATAATCCGAGGCGGTCAGGTAAAGCTTTTCTTTTGCACGCGTCATCCCAACATAAAAAAGCCTTCTCTCTTCTTCAACATGGTAGTCCCCCTTTGGTAAAACCTCTTTGATAAGATCTTCGGGGATTGGAATTTGTTCCCTTCTTTCAGTTGTAGGAAATCTTTGAGCAACAAGGTTTACTAAAAATATAATTGGAAATTCCAAACCTTTGGATGAATGAACCGTCAAAATATTTACTGCGTTTATATCATTCCAATCGATGTCTGACACAAGCGGGGATTCGCCCAATTCTGTTGCCAATTCTATCCAATCAACCACCGCTCTGACCGTTGCGTCTTCGTGCTCTGTTTCATAAGTTTTTAACTTATCGAAAAACTTTGAAATATTCTTAGCCTTTTTTTCCACACGAGAGGTATCGGGGTTTAATAATTTTAAGATAAGACCCGAATCGTTTAAAAAATTGTATAGAAGCTGACCGGCTGTTTCTTTGTTAATAATTTTTTGCTGCTTCAAAATTATTTTTACTAGCTTACTTACTTTTTCCTTGCTATCCATGCTGACAAAAATATTCTTTATTTTTTCACAAGCCTCAAAAATAGTCAGGTTTTCCCATTTCGCGAAATTTGCAATTTTTATTAGGTCGCGGGGATCTATTTCCAAAACATCCAATGACAAAAGTCTATACATTGCAACCGAATCTTCCAAATCGTATAAAATTTTCAGAAAGGAAATAAGGTCAACAATTTCCGGTTGTTTGAACAACCTCCCAGGACCTAAAAATTGATGCGGTATCCCATAGCGCGACAATGCCCTAATAAAAGGATCCGCGTGGTTATTGGCGCGAACAAGAATTGCGAAATCACGGTAAGAAAAAGTTAAATTTTGGTCAGTGGTTAGTGTTTGAATCTCTTTTGCAACAGCTTCCGCTTCATTTTCTATCCGACCCGAGTGAATAAACTTCACTCTTTCGTCAAAACTATATTCGCTTTTAATTCTTGACTTCAGTTTTTTACTTATCTTTTCGATAACCTCCAGCCTGTCGGGATTATTATACTGAATCAGACGATACGCGCTATCCAAAATTTCCTGATCCGACCGGAAGTTGTCGGTAAGAGTCACAATCTTTGACTTTGAAAAATTCTTTCTGAAATACAAAGCATTCGAAACAGCAGCACCTCTAAATCGGTAAATTGACTGGTCGTCATCCAAAACAACGGCAATATTGCCTTCTTTTCCCGCTAGAAGTTTTATAAGCTCATTCTGGGAAATGTTTGTATCCTGAAACTCATCAACAAGAATATATTTGAGTCTTTTTCTATACTCTCTTAGAACGTTCGGTCTTCTTCTGAAAAGATAAAGTGTCTTTACAATAAGATCGCCGAAATCCATTACCCCTTCTTTTGCTTTCAGCTCATCGTAAATTTTGTAGGCCTCTGCCAACTCTCTCCATTTCTTTAATTCAAACCTTTCTTCGTCCTTAATTTTTGATTTTCTATTTTTGATTTTTGATTTCACCCAATTAATATATTGATTTGGGGTTACGTCCTCATCCTGAAGCCGCGAAAAATGCTGCAAAATGCCGTCAATAAACTTTGTAGGGTTTCCCAAAGGCCTGAAGTAATCCAAGTCAAATTGAAACAGATTTTTTTTAAAAAATTGAACCGATTCACTTTGGGTATTAAGTTTGTATCTTGGATTAAACCCTATATGTAAAGCGGAATCGCGAAGAATTCTGTCGCAAAAAGAGTGAAATGTTGAGATCCACATCTGCGTGTAGCCATAGGGAAGAGCAATATCTACCCTTTCCTGCATCTCACGGGCTGCCTTTTCCGTAAATGTAAGAGCCAGTATTTCCGACGGCTTTGCCAGTTTTTTTTCGATTAAAAACTTTATTCTCTCCGTAATAACCGTAGTTTTCCCGGTTCCCGCACCGGCTATTATTAAAAGAGGCCCTTTTTCGTGTTTTACCGCCCTCAACTGCTCTTTATTCAACTTTTTCTTCTCCATAATTTCCCAAATTTTACCATTTAAAATGTTGTTATCATCCGGTAAAGGAGGTGTTCACACAAACCTAGACAAAATTATTACACTATTTTGTTGTTTTATTATTAATATTTCAGCCTTTTAAAGTTTTATTATTTTGGTCACTTTTGCTTTCCAAATTTCTCGTTGAAGAAATCTTTTGTCCAAGCCGAGAAAAAAGGGGTACAACTTCTGACATTGTGTTGTGGGCGTTGGTTAGGTGCTTTTGTAATACAGACAGTCCACCCTCAACTTTTTCATAATCCTTCTGAATTGCCCTAAGCGCAGCAAGTATTTCTTTTGCCTGGCTTTCGATTTTTTGTCCCTCGAAACTCATAAGTATAGCCTTCAGATATGCATAAAAAGTTGTAGGGGAAACCGGAAGAACTCTTTTTGCACCTGCATATTCAAACAGAGAAGAATTGTTAACCACTTCATAATAGACGGCTTCGGATGGAATATACATTAATGCATAATCTATTGTCCCTTCCTCAGTAAGAATATATTTTTTACCTATATCGTCTATGTGTTTTTTAACATCTGTTTCAAATTTTTTTTCAAAAATATTCTTATCATCCTGTAATTCTGATTTGTTCATCTTTCTGAAATTTTCCATGGGGAATTTTGAATCAACCGGTATAATTCCCGCCGATGTTTTTATTGCAGCATCGACCCTTTCTCCACTTCTGAAAACATACTGCAGATTGAACGACTCTTTCGGAAGATACTGCTTCAAAAGCTCGTTAAGAACCTGTTCGCCGATATTCCCTCTTAATTTGGGGTTCTTAAGAAAATCCTGAAGCTCTTTCATCCCCCTCCCAATTTCACTCATTTCACCGATATTTCTTTTCACTTCCCCGATTACTTTCGCCGCATTATCCAACCTATCGTTAAATGCTTTTCCCTGAGCATCAAGTCTGGTGTTTGTGGTTTTTAAATATTCCAAAAGCTCACCGGAGGGTTTCTGGCTTTGAGAAATATCGTTTAATTTTTTATTTATATATAAGATAATTACAATAAAACCGACAAGTATCGCCAATAGATAAGCCATTTCCATAACAATATCTTAACATCAAAACATCCCTTATGAGAAAAAGAACACTCGAAAGAAAAAAGGAAATAAAATTAAGAAGAAATTTTCTTCCGACATTTATTATTACCGTGTTTCTTTGGATCGGTCTTATCTCGGTAATATTTTTGATCGATCCGCAACAAAAAGGGGCTATGGTTATATTTTTTTTAATAGCTTTTTTTGCATTTTTTTTTACTCTCTCAATTGTATTTATAAATTCAAGAAGGGGATTTTTATTATCCTTATGCACCATCCTTTTCATGATCCTTAGATATTTTGGATTTGGCAATTGGCTTAATTTTCTTTTAATACTGGGGGTTTATATTGTTAGCGAAATATATTTTTCGCAAAATCTTTAAAAAGAAAGACCCTTTTCCGGGTCCTTTTTCAAAATAAGATGCAAAATAAAAAAATATAGAATTAACGCTCCATAAAGAGTGTGTGATCTTAGAAAAACCGGAAAAATCGCGGGGTTTCTCATGTTTACAGCAATCGAAAGATAGCTTAATCCCAATACTGAGTAATATTTAATATTCAACCGTTTTCTTTTTATATAAAAAAACACAACCATTAAGGGAATAATTGCATAAACAAAATGGTGTTGCCATGAGACTCCGCTTATAACAAGACTTAAAACTATTAAAAGTCCGAAGCATAATAAATAGCGAAAAGATGAAATACTTTTATTTTTCCGGAACACCAACGCTGCAATAACAGTCAGCACCAAAGATACTCCAGTTTTAATTACAAGTTGTAACGTAGTATTTCCAACAATCCTTGCCAAAAACCCGGACAAAGATTGGTTATAGTATTCCCCGGGTGTCAAATTCAATAAAAAGGGGAATACCTTAGTGAAAAATATAAAAAAAGCAGCATGTTCAAAAAACAAAAACGAAAACAATAAAACAAAAATTATAGAAATAATAGATGCAAATAATGTTTTCCATTCTTTAGTCAGAATCAAAAACAAGAATATTATAATGGGAAATATTTTTAAGAGAATAGAAGCCGAAAGAAAAATTCCTGCAAGGACTTTTTTTCTTTTTATAAAAAAATAAATAAATAAAACCAGAGCCAAAAACACTACATTATTTATCTGTCCCATACCAAGCGTAAATTTTTCCGGAAAGAAATTGAAAATTAAAACAGAGAGCAGCAGAAACGTATATGAAAATGGTTTTACCTTAAATAATTTGAAAAGAATAATGACGGAAACAGAGAAACAAAATACTGAAAACACCGAAAATATGTTTCCCGCGATTTTTAACGGTAATAATATAAAGGGTAAAAATATAAAAATTGTTGAAGGGGGATATATAAAGCTTCCTACAACCCTATCATCAATAGTATAGGGGTTTTCACCGGACACAATTGTTTTTGTGCCGCTGTAATAGCTTGTAAAATCGGGGTAATAACTATACCATACGGGTTTTATAATAAAAAACAATGATGTTAAAAAAAGCGCAAAAAATACAGCTTTTATCAAAGACGGGTTTTTAAATTTAACCATTCTTTCTAATAATATCTTTCAATAACCATTTTTGCACCAGCCTGACTTACCAGCCTCAAAATAGGGTATAATCAGATGCATGAGTAAAAATAATTATTACATCACCACTACTCTACCATATGTAAACTCGGATCCGCATATAGGATTTGCGCTGGAGATCATCCAAGCTGACGTTCTTGCCCGATACCAAAAACTTTCCGGCAAGCGTGTTATTTTTAACTACGGTACGGATGAACACGGGGTAAAAGTTTATAATAAGGCAGTTGAGGAAGGAAAAAATCCGCAGAAATATACAGACGAATTATCGGTTGTTTATAAATCTCTTAAAAAACACCTTAACCTCTCTACTACCAATTTTATAAGAACAACAGATGCGTATCACATCAAAGCAGCTCAGGAATTTTGGAAAAGATGTGATAAAAACGGAGACATTTATAAAAAGAGCTATAAAATAAAATATTGCGTCGGATGCGAATTGGAAAAAACAGAATCAGAGCTCGTTGACGGAAAATGCCCCATTCACCCGTCGCTTAAGATTGAAATTAGAGAAGAGGAAAATTATTTTTTCCGTTTCTCAAAATACCAGAAAAAACTTTTAGATCTATATAAAAAAAATAAAGAATTCGTTGTTCCAGCCAACAGATTAAGGGAAATAGTAACTTTCGTTAAAGACGGATTGCAGGATTTTTCAATATCCCGCCTAAAGGAAAAAATGCCTTGGGGAATTCCTGTCCCCGACGATCCTGAGCACGTAATGTATGTTTGGTTTGACGCTCTTATAAATTACATCTCAACGATCGGATGGCCGAAAGATAAAAAGAATTTTTATGATTTTTGGCCGGGTGTACAGGTTGCAGGCAAAGACAATCTAAGACAACAGTCCGCAATGTGGCAGGCAATGCTCGCATCAGCGGGGCTTCCTTTTTCCGAAAAAATTTTTATTCACGGATTCTTGACACTTAACGGGCAAAAAATTAGCAAAAGCTCAGGTAATTCCATAGACCCCATAGAACTGGTAAAAAAATACGGAACCGATCCCGTAAGATATTACCTGCTTTCCAAAATCAATCCTTTCGAAGATTCGGATTTTACCTATGAAAAATTTGAAGAAAGTTATAATTCAGATCTTGCAAACGGGTTAGGAAATTTAGTAGCAAGAGTGGCAAAGATGTGTGAATCTTTTGATAGAAATTTCGAAAATTCTTCTCGACAAATTTACCAAAGAGTAAAAGAGTCAATCCTTTCTTTTCGTTTTGATCTGGCGTTTTATGCCTTAAAATCAAGCGTCTCGAAATTGGATCAAAAAATTAATATAGAACAGCCTTGGGGTAAAAACGGAGAAGAACTTTACACGATACTTACTGATTTAGTTTCAGAAATTCGGAAAATCGCATTTAACCTCGAGCCGTTCCTTCCCGAAACAGCAGAAAAGATAGAAAAACAATTTAGAGGTCCAAAAATCAAGTCTGAAGCGCCGCTATTTCCAAGGCTGAAATAATATAAAAACAATTCAAACATTTTTGCCTAAGTAGAAAAGGCGGAGTCGACATGGGTTTAATTTGTATTTATTTACAGTCATTAGTATCATTCGTATTCACTAGAATATTTACACCGTGATTAAAACATTTATTCTGAAACATGAAAGAAATGTCCAAAGAATACTGGAAATACTTCCGGGTTTTGTTTCGTGGAATATTATTCTTTTTCCTTATTGGGGAATTTTTGTTATTCCAAATATTGTTGCATACTTTGTACTTATTTATAACGTCTATTGGTTCTATCAGTCAGCAACCATTGCAGTCACTTCATACATCTCCCATATCAGAATACAAGCATCAATGCTTTACAAATGGGAGGAGGATATAAAATCCTTTCCGGATTATAAAAAGGTACACAATATAGTCATAATAACTACCTATAAAGAACCGCTTCACACCTTGGCCAGAACACTGCAGTCCTTAGCCGACCAAACTCTTTCCAAAAAACAGATCAGCGTCTGTCTGGCGATGGAATTCAAGGAACCGGAAAATGAAAGGGGCGCAAAAGTAAGAGAGCTTCGAAAACAGTTCGGCAACGTATTTGCAAATCTTTTTGTAACAATTCACAAACTAAATGAAAGGGAGGTTGTCGGCAAAGCCTCCAACGAAAGACATGCTGCAATTTGGGTTAAAAAGGAATTGGTTGACAAAAGAAAAATAGACATTAACTATATAACTATAACAAGCTGTGATGCAGATCATGTATATCACCCCAACCACTTTGCCGCACTTACTTACAAATTTTTAGACAACCCCAAAAGACATCTGTTATTTTGGCAACCAGCAATTATGTTTTACAACAACATTTGGGAACTCCCCGCAATAACAAGAGTACCAAACACACTCGGCTCAATTTGGAACCTATCCCAACTACCCAGAAAGGACAGACTTATTAATCAACA
>Ga0055483_10000268_pt1 | contig 12021 bp, 9 predicted proteins | sample RushMan_CattailN_5_FD_57938 | JGI IMG/M metagenome (GOLD analysis project Ga0055483, IMG submission 57938) | Wetland microbial communities from San Francisco Bay, California, USA, that impact long-term carbon sequestration - RushMan_CattailNLB_D2 | ecosystem: Environmental > Aquatic > Marine >... | reverse complement strand
ATTGATAGGTCATACTCTTTCTCCTAAGGCAATATTCCCCGACTTAACCAAAAACCTAAGATTATCTAAGGTTTGTGACTCTATGCGTGGTATATAAATTTTATCACCCTTCACATCCTCTGCTATAATTCCTGTGCCCTCAGGCAGGCAGCCGGGGATGAAACTGATACTGGAGAGCCAGATGAATATTGAAAACCTCGAAGATTCGCCGCAAAAACAGGTAAAGATTAGCTGGCACGCCATGACGCCCGAGCAAATCCTGCAGCAGCTGGCGACCCCGCCCGAGACGGGGCTTTCGTCGGATGAAGCCGCTGAACGCCTGGAAGCTTTTGGGCTGAACCAGCTAACCGAATCAGCGGGGGTTACTTTCTGGCAGATGCTGATTGACCAGTTCAATAATTTTGTTGTGATCATGCTGATTGTGGCGGCCATCATCTCAGCCATACTGGGGGATTGGGAAGAAGCAGCAGCCATCCTGGCAATCGTGATCTTAAATGCTACCCTGGGGGTGATCCAGGAGCGTCGTGCTGAACAAGCGCTAGCTGCATTGAAAAAATTAGCTGCACCCGAGGCACAGGTAATCCGCGATGGGCAAAGGCAATCTGTGTCATCCACCAAGCTGGTGCCAGGCGATATCGTGCTACTGGAAGCCGGCAATTATGTTCCGGCAGATATTCGCTTATTGGAAGCGGCGAACCTGCGCATTGAAGAGGCCGCCCTGACGGGTGAATCGGTGCCGGTGCAGAAGGACGCCAACATTCACCTGGAAGCCGATATCCCGCTGGGTGACCGTAAAAATACCACCTTCATGGGCACACTGGTTTCCTATGGCCGCGGCAGAGGCGTGGTGGTGGGCACCGGGATGCGTACTCAGATAGGTATGATCGCGGAGATGCTGCAGTCGGTGGAAAATGAACCCACCCCCCTGCAGCAGCGCCTGGATCAGCTGGGTAAACTCCTGGGATGGGCTACCCTGGCTATCTGCGGGATTGTGTTCGTGGTGGGCAGCTTGCGCTTCACCGACCTGGGGCTGCTGAGTGCCAGCGGTGGAGGTGTGCTGGCTTACTTACAATCGGCCAAGGCCGAGATTGTCAACATGTTCATGCTGGCTGTTGGGTTAGCCATCGCGGCGGTGCCTGAAGGACTACCAGCCGTGGTGACGATCAGCCTGGCATTGGGAATGAGCCAGATGATCCAGCGGCATGCCCTTATCCGCCGGCTATCTTCGGTGGAAACACTGGGATCAACCACAGTGATCTGTTCCGATAAGACCGGCACACTAACCCAAAATGAGATGACATTAACACGCATCTGGGTTTATGGCCGGGAGCTGACAGTATCCGGTAAAGGCCACAGCCTGCGTGGAGAGTTCCGGGAAAACGGTCGAATTGTTGATCTGAATGAGTTCCCCGCAGTGACCACTGCTCTGTGGGTGGGAGCTTTAAATAATGATGCCGAATTATATATTTCTGGCTCACGCGATGAGGAGCAAACCTACCGCATGACTGGCGACCCCACCGAAGGAGCGCTGGTGGTGGCAGCAGCCAAAGCCGGGGCACTGCCCAGGCCATTAAACCAGGCTTACCCGCGCGTGCAGGAAGTGCCTTTCGATTCAGAACGCAAACGCATGATCACCGTGCACGAGATCCAGGAATCTGATCCTGAAGATTTTTCACCCTTCTACAAGCATGAAACAGGTGGGTACGTGGTGGCAATTAAAGGTGCACCAGACGTAGTGCTGGGTTTATGCACCCATTACCAGCGCGTCGATGATACTCGCTCCACGCTAACGGAAGAACAGCGCATGCGCATCTTGAATGCCAATGACCAAATGACCCAGGAGGCTTTGCGTGTATTGGGGGTGGCATTCAAAGTCTGCCAGAATTTTCCTGACATGGATAATATGAAAGAGCTGGAAGATGGCATGACCTTTGTAGGCCTGTTGGGGATGATTGACCCGCCTCGCCCAGAAGTGACACCCGCTTTGGAAAAAGCCACCCGGGCGGGAATCCGCACGATCATGATCACGGGAGATTTCCCTAAAACTGCCCGGGCGATTGCCGAGGCGATTGGCTTGCTGAAACCCGGCCACCAGGTGCTGAGCAGCGGCGAATTGGATGCGCTGGATGATAAGCAGCTAAGGCAGGAAGTGAAGTACACTGACGTTTTTGCACGGGTTTCTCCAGAACATAAGCTGCGCATCGTGGAAGCTTTGCAAGACGATGGCGAGGTGGTAGCGATGACCGGGGATGGGGTAAATGATAGCCCCTCCATCAAACGGGCTAATATCGGGGTAGCCATGGGGATCACCGGGACAGACGTAGCCAAAGAAAGCGCCGATATGGTGCTCACCGATGACAATTATGCGAGCATTGTAGCTGCGGTGGAGCAGGGCCGCATCATCTACGATAATATTCGCAAGTTCGTGTTCTTCCTGCTTTCTTCGAATGTGGCCGAAATCATGGTTATTTTCCTGGCGACCCTGGCGGGTTTACCTTCGCCCCTCACGGTGATCCAGCTGCTGTGGCTGAACCTGCTGACGGATGGGGCACCAGCACTGGCACTGGCCATGGAGAAAGGCGACCCGGCTATCATGGAGCGCTCTCCACGGCCGCCTTCCGAGCCAATTATTAACCGCAGCATGCGTTCGGGCATCCTGATCCAGACCATTTCACAGACGGGGGTGGTGCTGGGGGCCTTCGTGGTGGGACTGCTCTGGCACCTGGAAGCCGGGGCTCTGGTGCCAGCCGGAATGAACCCCATCGCATACTTGCTGCAGCACGACTGGCGCGGGGTAGACGTGCAGACCGCCGAGACCATGGCTTTTGTAACGCTATCTTTGTGCGAGCTATTCCGGGCTTACACGGTTCGCTCCGAGAGACTGTCCGTCTTTAAATTGGGGGTTTTCTCGAACAAGTACATGCAATATGCAGTGGGACTGTCAATCTTGTTGCTGGTGCTGGTAGTGAGCGTGCCATTCTTACAGCCGATCTTCAACACTCACTTCCCTAACCTGAGAGAGTGGACCGTGATCATCTCATTCTCATTAGTACCGGCAGCGGCAGAAGAAGTGAGCAAAGCGATCATACGGTGGAGAAGCCGCTAACGCGTTTACTAACTACCATCAGGTAAGATAGCTGGCAGGAATCTGCAGTAAACATAGGGACACGATATATCGTGCCACTGCTGCTATTATATGAGTTATAACAAGCATGGTTAATGTAAAACCAGAATATTTCGTTTGAATCTATAACCAGCAAGATAACCAGTAACCTTCAGTATCCTTCAGTAACTTTTTGGAACTTGGATTGATTAAATCCTTGTAATTTCTCACTAGTTGGCGAAGGTTCTAAATGATATTCGATTATAAAAAGCGGATTACTTCGTCGGGCTTCTGAATAGTATTATAAATAAAGATTTCCAGGCCGCTCTCCTCGTAATGACAGTTGGCGTTTATGAAACAGTGTGTTAACGATTGAGTTTGGTAGAAAAGTAATTTAGGTGCTGTATCACATTTTTATATAATACCTTACTCCTGTGGTCATTGCGGAATCCAAGACGACTTTTTTTGGAAAGCGGGCGTACATGGTAGATTACATACTTATCATACTCAGCAGCCCGCTGAAACAATCTGCCTTTCGTTTTACTTTCAATATAAGAATTTCTTGAGTTTCTCCGAGTTAATACAAATCCTTCGTCGAACTGTAGTGGCGCTACACCCCTACGTGGAGGTAAAAAATGCCAATGAAATCAATCATCGCTTAAATTGGTCAGGAACATGCACCAAGAGGATTAATAGAGAAGGGTAACCTAATGATAGCTGTATTCCCCATGTACTTTGTAGTATATAATAATCATAGGCACACAGGGTGACAAAAAGATGATTGATCAAGATAGGCTGATGGCAATCTTCGAATATCTGTCGTCAGAGAAAAAGATGGTGAAGCTGTATAACACCTACCGTGGGCTGCCGATGGATATGGACACCACCATCCTGGGGGTGGACCAGGATACAATCATTGCCAGGCTGTATGGATACCAGGCAGTAAGTATGGCGCTGGAGGGGCAAACTCACCTGATGGCGTCCAGCTTACCCGAAACCTTGCGAGCCACTGTGATTGATGTAGATATCAAGAAAAAAAAGGCGATATTACGCGACTTTACCAGTGTCGGGGGCAAGATAGGGATGCGCAAGCTGGTGCGGGTGGAACCCAGTGAGACGTTGGAAGTCCAGGTTTATGATGGGCGGCAGCGGATTGGCGGGCGCGTGCTGGATATTTCTGGCGAAGGCATGTGCATTTACACTTTTTTTGCCCATCTGTATGGATTAAAATTCGATCGTGATAGAGAAGTTATTGTAGACTTTAAGCCTCCAAACATGGATCATGTAGTACGTTCTAAAGGTCTCATTACCCGCCTGATCAGCCGGCGGGGAACACAATTCCATCGTCTGGGGGTAAAAATATATCCCAGCCGGGAAGTGCAAGCCCTGCTGGACGACTATATTAAATACCGCCAGCGGGAATTAATGGATGAGATGGAGAAAAATTACCTGTCATTGAGTCGCAAGAGACCCTGGCGAGGCTAGTGTATGTCGCTTGATTTCCTCCAGGTTAGCCAACAAGTGAAAAAGCTGGGTGAGCAAGCCGTCGGACGCCAGCAAGACCTGGCCGATAGGCTTCTGCAAGCGGAGGCGTCATTAGAGAGCCATGCGGCAGAAATCGAGCACTTGCAAAACAAGGTGCAACAAGTGGTACATCATTATGATGCCACCTTGCGCTGTGCTGTGCCTGTGGAAGAGGGGTTAAATTCACATTTCCCTTTACCCTCCACACCAGACCAGGTGACCCTGATTGCGGCAGACGGCTCTCAAATCTTTGCCGACCGGCATGCCGAGGTAGACTATTGCCTGGTGAACACAGGGCTCATCTGGATGCGCTATGGATCGCCTGAAGCGCCGCAGACCAGCATCCAGAGCCGGCTGATTTATGCCGATCAATTGGAGGGCATGTCGGATGACAGGCTTTCTCTCCAGCGAGACCTGGCCGAACGCAGCAGACTGCTAGAACTGGCAAAGCAGGTACCTGCACCGGTAATCACCCTTACCGATGGACCGCTGGAATTGTGGACGACCACTTTGGAGGAAGGCCGGGTAGCAGGGGAATTTAAACAATCGCTAGAGCAATATTTAGCTGTACTGCACCAATTAAGAGAACTCAATGCTACAACCGCCGGCTATGTGGATAAACCCGGGGCAGACCTGGTGGTGCGCCTGCTGGAGGTGGCGCAGGCCACTACCGAAGACCTGGCCCAGATGAAGAAATTCAGACCTCTCAAGGGTGTAACGGATAGGGAGTTATTCCGGGAAGTGCTGGCTGATGGTGAGCGTTCGGCAATCTTTGCGATTCAATCACGCTCCTCCTCTCAATATCAGGGGGAGATGAGCCTGTATTTCTTTTATCTCAATGTAGGGAAACCCGATAAACCCTACCTGACCAGGGTAGAAATCTCCAGGTGGGTGGCGGAGGATGCAACCATGCTGGACAGCCTGCACGCCGTGCTGGTGAGCCAATGCCGCATGATTGGGACCAGGGCATACCCCTACCTGCTGCACCGGGCACATGAGACCGCCCTGGTGAGCCTGGAAGACAAGGAGCAGGTGACGCAGATGATCGTTAATGAGCTGCGTAAACGCGGGCTCACGGTGGATGGCGAATCGGCCAAGCAGTATAACAAGGATGTATCAGGTAAACGGACGAGGTATTCAGCATGAAACAATACGAGATCGGGCGGTTATTACGGGCTGGCACCACCGGGTTTGTGGTGGGATGCCGGGTGGCACAGATCGATGCGCCGTCGTTTGGGGCGCTGGTGCGGGTGGCCCTGGACGGTGATTACCAGGTATACGGCCTGATCTATGATATACACATCGATGATGATGGGTTGGTGCGCCAGCTAGTGACAGCGGAGGGAGTGGCTGAGGCGGTAATTGCCGATAACCGGGTCAATCGCAATGTGCCGTTAGAGCTTAGTGTGCTTACGGTGGGTTACAGGCTGGATGGCAAGGTCTCACACCTGCTGCCTCCACGACCACCACTCAGCTTGGACGTCATCTATTTGTGTTCCGCCGAGGAGATCAGGCAGTTCACCGGGGTGGGGCGGTTTGGTTATTTCAGGCATATCTTACGAGCAGCCGACCTGCCCGTGGGCGAATTATTGGCAGCGCATATCCAGCAGGCAGGTGCAGCCCACACTGAAGCAGGAAAAGGAGAGTGGCGGAATGCCGCCACGCAGGAGCTGATTACCCTGCTGAGAGATGATTACGCCACCCTGATGAGCGTTCTGGGTGCTTTGGGAGAAATAAGATAACCACAAAGGGCACAAAGGACACCAAGAGATATAAATAAAATATATATTGAGACCAGCAGATTTTTTGATAATTATGAAAAGATGGATATAAAAAAGGTGCCTGTAAAAACACATTACGTTGCCGTGCCTCCCAGAACAGAGGAAGTTACCAAGAAAATTCTGGATGTAGCTTTCAAAGTACATACAGCGTTAGGTCCGGGATTGTTAGAGTCGGTATATGAGACCTGTCTTGCCCATGAACTTCGATCGAATGGGCTGATGGTGGAGGCCCAAATATCACTTCCAGTAGTTTATGATGGCATTACTGTGGATTCAGGATTACGTCTAGATTTACTGGTTGAGAAATGTGTGGTTGTAGAGATCAAAGCTGTTGAAAATATCATTCCATTATACAAAGCCCAATTACTCACTTACATGAAGCTGACCAAGACTCGGATTGGATTGCTTATCAACTTCGACACAATCCATTTGAGAGACGGAATTAATCGTTTGGTAAATTAATAATCCTTTGTGACCTTAGCGTTCTTCGTGGTTAATAATTATGGATGAAACTAAAAAAATAATTGGATATGTGGTTGGAGGGGGGTTGCGGGAGAACCTGCGGGTGCGGCTCACCATCCCGTCGCAGGAGGTGCAGGAGGGGGCGTTTGTGGTGATCGAAAGCGGTGAATGGCTGTTTTACGGGCTGGTGACTGACCTGCAGCTGGGCTCAACTGACCCGCGCTTCGCAGATGAACAGTCAGAGACCCGCTTGCCAGCTGAAATGGCCGCCTTGCTGCACGGACAAACCCTGTATACCACCCTGGAGGTGCTGCCAGCATTGATGCTGGAGCGCGGGCCAGATCTAAGCTCACCGGATTATGCCACCTGGCAGGCAGAGCATGGTGAGGGGCTGCATCCTATGCCGGTCAAGACCATACCTCCACATCACGCTGAAGTGCGCCTAGCGGAGGAAGGGGATATTGCTGAGATCTTCGGTAAAAAAGAAGACAAGGGCAATTTTGTGATCGGCTATACACGCGAGCAGGGTCACCCGGTATGCCTGAACCTGGATAAGTTCGTCCAGCGCTCAGCCGGGGTGTTTGGGGCCACAGGTACGGGTAAATCTTTCCTCACCCGCCTGATGCTGGCAGGCTTGATCCATCTCAACACAGCCAGCGTGCTGGTTTTTGATATGCACAATGAATATGGCTTTGATGACACAGCCTCTGATACGCATGTGACCGTCATCGGTTTAAAAACCAAGTTTGGCACCCGCTTGCGGGTGGTGGCCCTGGGAGCAGGATCACTCATCCGAGGACTGGCTCCTGATTTGACCCTGGAAATCGACGAAAAAGATATTACGCCGGGTGATATCGAGATGCTGATGCGTGAGCTCAACCTGCGCGAGACTACTCCCACAACGCTGGAAGCACTGGTGTCTGATTTTGGACAGGGCTGGTTTAAAGCCTTCCGCCAGATGAGGGTTGGGGCAGTGATCGAGACCGAAGATGGTAAGAAATTCCCCGCACCCGATTCGGTGGCAGCCTGGGCCAACTCAGCCGGGGTGAACGTAATGGCAGCCGAAGGGCTGCGCAGCAAGATGCAGCGCGTGTATAACCTGGAATATATCCGCGAAAAACCATCTGGGAACGGAATTGATGAAATCATCAAGACCTTAGAGGCCGGGCAACACGTGGTGTTATCGTTTTTCGACCATGAAAAAGACCTGGACTACCTGCTGGTGAGCAACCTGCTCACCCGGCGCATCCGGGAGAGGTGGGAAAAACTCACCAATGATTTCAGGAGTAAGGCGACAGATGAACCTCACCCGCTGGTGATCGTGGTGGAGGAGGCTCACAAACTGCTCAACCGCGAGATGGCCGGACAGACCGCCTTCAGCACCATCGCGCGCGAGATGCGCAAGTATTACGTCACACTGTTGATCATTGACCAACGGCCAAGTCAGATTTATGACGAGGTGATGTCACAGCTGGGCACGCGTATCTCGGGTTGGTTGGGAGATGAAGATGACATTCACAGCGTCCTGTCAGGTCTGGCAGGCCGGGATGCACTGCGCGGTATGTTAGCACACCTGCAGCCCACCCAGGAAGTGCTCCTGCTGGGTTGGGGAGTGCCCATGCCCCTGCCAGTACAGTCAAGGAGGTACGATCAGAATTTCTGGGATGAGCTGTTGGGTAAAAATAAAGGCAAGATATCTGCTGAGCAGGCGATTGAGGACCTCGGATTTTAATCAGCCGGAAAATTGCTCATTATTTTCGATAAAGTTGTCTTAAAATAAAAGGCAGAAATGAAAATGATTTCGGACGTTGAGATCACATTGCCACACGGGTATTGGCTCGCCATTGCAGAATGAAGGAGGAAACATGGAAATCATAGAATCAGGCATTGGGGAGATGATCCAGCCGCCAGATATCGAGGATTTCAGGGAATGGAACCGCACTCAGAAAACGCGCAAGCTGGTGGATAAACGCATGAGTGAGCAGGAAGCCATCAGCCGCTTTGTCTATGATGGTTGCTACATTGGCACCGAGCTATATGGTACCGTGCGCTGCCCGATGTCGGTCTCACGTGAGCTGGTGCGCCAGGGCAAGAAGGATTTGCGAGTCTGCGGGCAGGGTGTGTTGGAGCTGGACCTATGGATGGCGGCTGGGCTGGTGAAAAAGTTGGATATCACCTATATCGGTCTGGAAGTATATGGCACCTCCAGCGCTTTACGCAGGGCGGTTGAATCGGGCCAGATCGAAAAATGTGTCGAATGGTCGAATGCCTCCATCTCGTGGCGCATGAAGGCTACAGCCATGGGAGTGCCTTTTTTGCCGACTCGCTCGATGCTGGGCACCGATATGGTGAAGTACAGCTCTGCCAAGGTGATCGAAGATCCCTTCACCGGACTAAAGGTATGCTTGCTACCAGCGCTGATATTGGACGTGGCTATCATCCATGTGCACCGAGCTGACCGTTATGGCAACACCCAGATTGAGGGCATCACCGGTTTTGGAGCTGAGATGGCCAGGGCTACTAAACGCCTGATCATCAGTGCCGAGGAAATCGTTGATACCGATGAAATTCGCAAGTACCCAGATCACACGATTATCCCCTATTTCCTGGTGGATGCGGTGGTGCACGCCCCATTCGGCTCGCACCCCGGTGAAATGGCATATATGTATGGGCGCGATGAGCCAGTCATTCACGAGTGGGTCGAGGCCAGCAAAACTCCTGAAGGCGCCCAGGCTTACCTGGAAAAATATGTCTACGGGGTGGCCAACAACCAGGAATACCTGGAGCTGATTGGCCAGGAGCGCCTCTCCCAATTGGTAGACGAACGTGAGAAGCGGGTTTAGCAGGAGGGATGATGATGAGTGACCAAGCTTATTCAAAAACCGAATTGATGATCTGCGTGGCTGCCCGCCTGTTCGAGGATGCGTCCACAGCATTCATTGGCACGGGCATCCCCATGCTGGCAGCCATGCTGGCCGCCAAGACGATTGCTCCTAACCTGGTGCCGGTGTTCGAGTTTGGCGGGCTGGGAGCCATATTGGAAGACCTGCCGCGCGCCGTAGGTGAAGCGCGCACGTTCCACAAGGGACTGGTGGCAGCCGGTATTTGTGAGCTGATGGAGACAGCCCAGCGAGGATTCATCGACTATGGCTTTCTGGGTGGTGCGCAAATTGACCCTTACGGCAACCTGAATAGTGTGACCATTGGAGATCACGATCATCCCAAGGCTCGCCTGCCAGGCAGCGGCGGTGGCAATGATGTAGGCAGCCAATGCTGGCGTACGGTGGCGATCATGCAGCATGATAAACGCCGCTTTGTACCCAAGGTTGATTTTCTCACCACGCCGGGTTACCTGAACGGTTATTTAGCCAGGGAAAATGCCGGTTTACCTGCAGGTACAAAGCCGATCTACGTGGTCTCTACCCTAGCGCTGATGGATTATGACGACGGCCCCGGGGGCAGCTACCGCATGCGCCTGGCAGCCACTCACCCGGGAGTGACGGTGCAGGATGTAATCGACAACACCGGTTTCGAATTGATTATCCCAGAAAAAGTGCGGGTGAATGACCCTCCCAGTGCTGAAGAGCTGCGCCTGTTAAGAGAAGAAATTGACCCCGAAAAGTTTTATATCTGAGTAGCATATGACAGAGTTCATTTACCTGATCCACCCTTACCGCCACGAGTTTTTTGAAAATCCAACGGAGCTGGAAGAAGCATCTGTGGAGGCTCACTTTGAGTATCTGAAGGAGGCTGCTGACCAGGGAATAGTGCTGCTGGCAGGGCCATGCCTGGACGACACTTTTTGGGTGGTGGTGTTCAGAGCTGAAAACGAGCAGGATGCCCAGAATTTTATGATGAATGACCCATCGGTTAAGAGCAACGTGATGATGGCTGAACTGCATCCGCTGAAGGTAACGCTGAGGGGAGGTTGTTGATCTATGCTGGTGGCCATTAGTGATTTACATTTTGATGACGGCACAATTGGTAAGTCGCTGTCAACCGATGCGTTTCACCTTTTTTGTGAGCGATTAGAGCAATTAGCCTTTAGCGCCTCCCTGCGCAGTGACGGCAGCTATCGACCGCTGGAAAGTATCGATTTACTTTTGCTGGGAGATATCTTTGAGCTGATCCACTCGACTCGCTGGTTGAGAGAGAAAGAAAATGAAGCAGACTTCGTTCGCCCATGGGACAACCCCAGCCGGCCCGAGTTATCAGCAAAAATACAGGATATCACGCAGGCCATTTTAGAGCATAATGCGGGATCTATGACCATCATGAGGCAGATGGCCAACGGCGAAGCCATCTGCATCCCACCAGCCAACAACCGGGGAATACCCGCGGCAGACGCGAGTGAGCGTATCCCTGTGCCTGTGAATATTTATTATATGGTGGGAAACCACGATTGGTTCTACCATTTACCCGGCGAAGCATACCAGCAAGCGCGCAGCCAATTCATTAAAGCCATGGGGTTGCAAAACCCTGTAGCGCCTATCCCCCATGAAGTACATGAATGGGATGTGCTGGGTGAATTATTTGAAAAATACCGCATTTTCGCACGACATGGTGATATCTACGACCGCTGGAGCTACAACGCGCAATATGGTAGAGATGCACCTGCACTGGGTGATGCCCTGTCGATCGAATTAATCAACCGCTTCCCGGAAGAAGTCGAAAAAAACCTGGGCGATGCCCTGCCGAGCCATTTTTATCGAAGTTTACACGAGATGATCAATGTGCGGCCCAATGTGGCTGTGCCTCTGTGGATTGGTGGGCAAATCAGGCATTATGGCGTGATGGCGAAGCTGGAGGAGGTGGTAAAAAGTATTTGGAACCAGCTGGTGACGGAATTCCTAGACCTGGACTTCGTGCGCGCCTTCGAAAAACGCTGGAACCCATTCGACAGCGTAGACGAGCTTTCGCTGGTGCTAAAACTCACCCGCTGGACTTCGATTGAGAATTTCAACCGGGTAATTCTACTGATCAAGAAGAAGCTTTTCCAGGACGACCCTTCATTTGCCAAACAGGCGCTCAAAGAAAAAGCCTTTACCAGCCGCAAGGCAGATTATATTGTTTACGGGCACACCCATCACCATGAGATCATCCCGCTAGATTCCTACCATCGCAATGGTAAGGAAAATTATCAATTCCTGG
>Ga0055483_10000261_pt1 | contig 12057 bp, 8 predicted proteins | sample RushMan_CattailN_5_FD_57938 | JGI IMG/M metagenome (GOLD analysis project Ga0055483, IMG submission 57938) | Wetland microbial communities from San Francisco Bay, California, USA, that impact long-term carbon sequestration - RushMan_CattailNLB_D2 | ecosystem: Environmental > Aquatic > Marine >... | reverse complement strand
CATCGATCTTTCGCAGGTCGATACCGTCACACGTGCAATCGGGCAATCCCTTCGATCAAACGATTCATACCATGTTATTATTGTAAAGAGCACGGTTCTTCCTGGAACAACTGAAACACTCGTAATGCCGTCACTCGAAAAAGAATCAGGAAAGAAAGCTTTCGTGGATTTTGGAATCGCTTCGAATCCTGAGTTCCTTAAGGAAGGAACTGCGGTTGATGATTTTTTCCATTCTGACCGTATTGTTATCGGGACCAATGATAAGAAGACAGAAGAAGTATTGAACCAGTTATACCAACCTCTCAAGGCGCCAATTTATGCCACAACGATTCGCACATCGGAAATGATCAAGTACGCAAGTAATGCTTTCCTGGCAACCAAGATCAGTTTTGCCAATGAGATCGGGAACATCTGCAAACAGATGGGTATCGATAGTTACGAGGTCTTTCAGGGAGTGGGTCTGGATCAACGGATCAATCCGCATTTCTTTCGAACCGGTATCGGATTCGGTGGATCCTGTTTCCCAAAAGATGTCAGGGCACTGATCGCCCATGCAAGGACTCTTGGGGTTGAACCACGGATTTTGGATGCAGTCATGGGAACGAACGAGGATCAACCCGGGAAAATGATCGAGCTCCTGAAACGGCACTTAGACATCGCGGGAAAGACGATTGGTATCCTCGGCCTGGCTTTCAAACCGGACAGCGATGATGTGCGGGAGAGTAGGGCAATTCCTGTCATTGAAGCGCTCCGAAAAGAGGGAGCATGGATCATTGCCTATGACCCTGTTGCGATGGATAATTTCAAGCATCTCTTTCCCGATATCTCGTATGCGAAAACAACGGAGGGCGTTTTAGCAGCAGATGCAGTGCTCATCTTGACCGAGTGGAAGGAATTTGAGGATCTGGATTATCGTACTAAAACAGTGATCGATGGCAGAAGAATCGGGAAAGCACGCAGAGAGGCAACCGTTTACGAAGGAGTCTGTTGGTAAATGAAGGTCAGAAAAGCAGTCATCCCTGCCGCAGGGCTCGGAACGAGGTTCCTCCCGGTAACAAAATCGATGCCAAAGGAGATGCTTCCTGTCATCGACAAACCGGCAATCCATTATGTCGTCGAAGAAGCGGCAAATTCCGGTATCGATGATATCCTTATTATTACTGCCCGAGGGAAAAGGGCAGTAGAGGACTATTTTGACGACGCTCCCGAACTCAGAATGCACCTTGAACGACAAGGAAACACCCAAAAGCTGAAAGATCTTACCGCGATATCGCGATTCAGTGGTATTCACTTTGTCCGTCAGCGTGAGCCCAAAGGCCTGGGCGACGCCGTGCTCTGTGCAGAAAAGCATTGCGGTAATGATCCTTTTGCCGTTCTGCTCGGCGATGACATCATGAAAGATCGTATCCCCTGTACGAAACAGCTGATCGATATTTTTGAGAAAACAGGTTCCTCGGTCATTGCGATCCAGGAAGTCGCCAAAGAAGATCTGTGTAAATACGGCATTATACGAGGGGAAGAACACGGTGAAAATCTCATCCTCCTCAATGATATCATTGAAAAGCCCAGACCTGAGGACGCTCCATCCCATTTCGGGTCTATTGGCCGTTATGTCTTCACCCCTGCCCTCTTCTCCTGCCTGAAAAAAATCAAGCCAGGAGTAAAAGGGGAGATCCAGATAACTGATGCTATACGGCATCTCATGAATCAGGAGGATGTCTATGCATACCTGTTTCAGGGAAAACGGTTCGATACGGGAGACAAGCTCGGGTATATCGAGACGATCATCGAGTATGCTCTCTGTGATGAAGCAATGAGTACCCCCTTGCGTGAGTTTATTAAAAGGACGGTGAAATGAGGAAAGCACTGGTTACCGGTTGTGCCGGATTCATTGAAAACCACGCTACCGATTGCACCTGATTGACGGTAATGAGGTCATCGGGAAAGTTTATTTCAAAGACTATTATCCCGGTCTATAGAGGAAGCCAGTATCCATTACCCTAGAAACAACCACCTTCTTCACCTGTTTCAGGATGGACATCGGGAAAATGGGGTTGGAGCTTTATATCTAATCATTTCCGGACCTGCATGGTAAAAGTCTTCATAATTGTATCAAGGGAGAAGATTTTCTGCATGGCGACGGGCATTATCAGAAAGCTGCTGATAAACATCTTCTGAATCAAGAGTTACAATCGTCTTCCCCGATTCTTGCATGTTTGAGGATACCCCCATTCCCCACTCCTACATGAATGCCCCCGACCCGACTTGCGATGGAAGGTACTGGAATATATTATATTCGTTTTACCCATGACCTCTACCTCATAGATCTCCGAGGCTCCTCACTGAAGGTAACTGGTACCAGAGGACGTTAACAGGCTCATCGAAGTTCAGGCTTATACGGCTTTATGTCATCATGGTGTAAAAATGGGTAACATATATATACAAATACAGAGATGCTTGTGATGCAGATGTAGTGCTCCGAAATAATAAATCTGCGAAAATAGTTCAACAATAGGCGGGTTATATGAGGCGTGGTAGCTTACTATCGTTAGCGAATGCTTTGGCTCAAACATCTCCAGTTACCGGTACAGAGACCCCCGGTCAGTTTAAAATCAAGGTCAAAGACAGAGCAAAAACGTGGAATGAAATTTGGTGTGAACGGCAATTACAGGGCCTGTATCATTCAGAAGATATCTGTCTCCAGGATTTGATTTTTGCTGATGGATTTGATACCAAAACAGGCAAAGTTAATTCAGAGGACTGGGCTCACCACATCAGGGAAATCTCAAAGAAAATTGATCTTACCAGGGGGGACTCGATATTTGAGATCGGGTGCGGGAGTGGCGCTTTTTTGTATCTGTGGTACAACGAAGGATATCGTGTAGGAGGAATTGATTATTCTGAGAATCTCATTCAGATCGCGAATCAGGCTATGAAAGGAGTGAATTTCCTCGTATCTGATGCAAACAAGGTTGATACTGAGGAAAGATTTGATGTCGTTTTATCCAACAGTGTTTTCCAATATTTTAGGAACTATTCATATGCAAAAGAAGTCATTGAAAGGATGATCCTGAAAGCCAGGAAAACAATAGCTATTCTTGAAATTCCTGATTTGGCCAAGAAAGAACAATCGGAAAGTGCACGAAGGGCGGCTCTTCCCGAAGGGGAGTATGAGAAAGAATACACTGGTCTGGAACATTTATACTATGAGAAGGACTGGTTCACTCAATTCTCCGATATATTCGGGTATAACATCGAAATATTTGATCAAGATTTCAAGAATTATGGGAACAGCCAGTTTCGGTTTAATGTCATCATGAAAAAATGATTGAAACCACCGCTATCACTATTTTCAAGTAATCCCTGGAAATTGTTCAGATTATCAGTTTCCGCCTGTTCCAAACGGCTAAAGATAGTCTTTCCACCAATAAACAGTTTAATTATAGTAATTGTGCTAGATTATGATAATATGCAGGGATTAATATTAGCGGCGGGGATGGGCAGGCGTCTTGGAGAGATGACGCGGGATCGTACAAAATGCATGATTACAATAAACGGAATCACCCTAATAGAGCGATTATTAAGACAGTTGTCCCACGAGGGTATTCGTCGAGTTGTCATAGTTATCGGATATTATGGTGAAAAAGTTAAAGATTTGATTGGGAATAATTTTGAGGGTATGGACATCGTATATATTGAAAATGATGTTTACTATAAAACCAATAATATCTACTCTCTCTATTTAGCTAAGGAAATATTATTACAAGATAATACAATTCTCTTCGAATCAGACATAATATTAGAAGATTCAATAATAAAACAGGTAGTTAATTCATCATATAAGGATTTGGCAGTTGTTGCGAAGTATCAAAACTGGATGGATGGTACAGCGATCATTTTAGGCGAACATGATTATGTCATCGATATACTTCCGAAAAGATATGTTGATCATTCGAAAAATTTGAATTATTTTAAGACGGTTAACATTTACCGTTTCTCGCAAAAATTTTCCGAACAAATTTATGTTCCGTTTCTTGAAGCTTATTGCAAGGCTGTTGGGCATAATGAATATTATGAACAGGTGCTCCGGATTATTTCTTCACTCGAGGACAAAACAATTCAGGCACTCGTACTGGACAATGAAAAATGGTATGAAATTGATGATATGAATGATTTCGCCATTGCAGAAACATTATTTGCTGAAGAAAATTATGAGTTAGAAAGTTATTACCATAGATTTGGGGGATTTTGGCGATTTCCTTATTTATTAGATTTCTGTTATTTAGTAAATCCCTATTTTCCTTCTCAAAATATGTTAGATGAAATGGCCCAAAGTTTTCGCTCAATCGTTACTCAGTATCCTTCCGGACAAAAAGTTATGCAATCCCTCGCATCAAATGTTTTCAACGTGAGCTCCAAGCAAATCGTTGTTGGCAATGGAGCATCAGAGTTGATCAAACTATTGCAGGAGGGGTTTGAAGGTGTAACCGGTATCGTCAGACCGTCATTTGATGAATATGGCCACCGTACTGATAACGAACGCCTTCGCGTGTTCATACCATCAAACGGAAATTTTTCGTATTCAGCAAATGAGCTCATAGAATTTGTTAAGTCTGACAGTATTGAGAGGTTAGTCTTAATTAATCCCGATAATCCATCAGGACACTTCATCCGGGAAAATGAAGTTTTATATTTGTGTTCTGAACTGAAGAGACTGGGCTGTGAGCTTGTAGTCGATGAATCTTTTGTAGATTTCGCAAAAAAAACAGTGAAATTCACTCTATTTTCATCCGAAACATTGGAGAATAACCCAAATTTGATTGTAATAAAAAGTATCTCAAAATCCTTTGGTGTTCCAGGACTCCGACTGGGAGTATTGGCTGCCAATGAAGAATTTATTCAAAAAATGAGCAAAGAAGTTACAATTTGGAATGTAAATTCCCTTGCCGAATTTTTTTTACAAAGAATCGGAAAATATCAGTCTGAATATCAGGATGCCTGCAGTAATATAGCTGATGAAAGAGATCGTTTTTACAAAGTACTGAACGAAATTGATTTCCTGAGAGTTATCCCTTCGGAAGCAAATTATTTTTTATGTGAAGTTGGTTCACCATACACCTCGTCTGCTATTGCTCGATATTTGTTACATTTCAATAACATACTCATTAAGGACTGTTACGGAAAACCTGGAATTGGAAATCGGCAGTTTGTTCGCATAGCAGTCAGGGGAACAGAAGATAATAATCGACTCCTGGCTATTTTGGCTCAGTTCAGGAACTATTACAAGGTCGACCGTTGGTTAAAAGACCGTTCCTGACAGGGTTGACTTCATCATTCCGGTGATTCGACCGGAACTCCAATTCCTTGAGATAGAGCAGGAATTTCTGCCGTCGTTCTTTGACCGATGACCAGAATCCCTCGATTCCCTTGATATACACTTTTTCGCTGACACATTTCACCCTGAGATCGATCCCCGATGACGGAACCCCCAAAAGATGAGGCCGTTATAACTCAGGAACTCAGCGGTATAGACGAGGCCTCCTCGTTTGACTTTTTGGAATTCTAGTTTGAGGAGGTTTTCCGCTCCAAAATCCTGAACAAATCTACCCGCACTTAACCTCCGCGTTCCAGGATCCGGAATACAGAATCTTTCCGGTTGCACCTCGACCGTGTAATCCTTTCCTCTCCTCACCGAGCTACGATCCATCAATCTCACCGGATATCGAAAGTTTTCATTATTTGTGCGGTTGTACCTGAAAATTCGGAAAGGTACAAGGATCCTGTAATTTTCCCACCGATATTACGATAGCCTTTTATGGAATAGCTCAATGACTGACAGGCACGAAACATGGAAATATCAAAAATATGCGAAATCGTAAATTTTGACCTCAGGTGCTTATTAAAAAATAATTAACACGGAAATTATCGGGGCAAGCTTGGGTTATGGAAATAATAAATCATTTATACTCCATTATACATAATTTTTTGATTAGTTTGGCCCAAATATCTCCAATTACCTATACGTAGACCACCGGTCAATTGTTTTAAAAATCAAAGTCAAAAATAGAGCAAAAACTGGCATGAAATATGAAAACCTGGCATGAAATATGGAACGAACGGCAAATTCAGGGTCTGAATCAATCAAACGATATAGGTCTCCAGGATTTGCTGATAGCCGACGGATTTGATACAAGGCTTAGCAATCTCAGTTCATTAGAGAATTGGGAGGAATATATTACACTTATCTCCAAAAAAATTGATCTTGTTCCTCGTGACTCGATATTTGAGATCGGTTGCGGGAGTGGTGCTTTTTTGTATCTGTGGTATAAGGAAGGACACCCTGTGGGGGGAATTGATTATTCCGAGAATCTTATTTCGATCGCGCAACGGGTTATGAATGGAATGAATTTCCAAGTATCTGATGCAATTGATGTGAATATCGATGAGAAATATGATATAGTCGTATCAAACGGAGTTTTTCAATATTTTAAGAACTATTCTTATGCAAGGAAAGTAATCGAAAGAATGGCCATGAAAGCCAGAAAAACAATTGCAATCCTTGAAATTCCTGATTCGGCCAAGAAAGAGGAATCAGAAAGTGCACGAAGGGCGGCTCTTCCCGAAGGCCAGTATGAAAAAGAATACACAGGTTTAGAGCATTTATATTTTGAGAAAGGCTGGTTCACTCAATTCTCCGATGAATTTGGATATGATATCGAGATATTTGACCAAAATATCAAGGAATATTCCAACAGCAAATTTCGTTTTAATGTGGTCATTAAAAAATGAGAGGGAGAAGGATCGTTTCGCATGCAGATTGATTTCATTGCAGACCACGACCTGCAGGTGCAGGCCGCGGAAAGTATCTTCGAGGAACTGAGCAGATACTTTGACTGCAGATGGCGTATCGGAACGAACCTGAAACCATCAGGAGCCGAGGTCGCAATCATGGTCGGCCATCCGGGAGATCACCCCCTGATCAAAAAAACCGGGGTGTCAATGGTGAAGAACAAACGTTCAATACCCACCGTTTGGCATCCATTGGAGAGCGTGTGTTCCCCCATTGATTCATTCAAGGCACTCTGGCGCGGATATAAGTATTTATTTTTTTTGTCGCATGATCTTGGCGATATTGAAATCTATAAGTTCGAACAGCGTAGGCTGAAGACCTATGATATCATCTTTGCTCCGAATGTTTTACATTACACGCATGCAAAAGAGCACCTGGGTCGTAAAGCCATCGTCATTCAAACCGGATGGGCAAAGTACGATAAAATGCAATTTGGCGATAAATATAAAGAATTGGAGCAAAATATTAAAAGACTTCCCTACAGGTTTACGATTTTGTATGCTCCTTCATTCGCATGGACATATGAATGGAAGTACCTGCTTCCTCTCCTAAAAAGCCTGCCGTGCAATGTAATCCTCAAAAATCATATTTATATTAATAAGGGGCAGCCATTGCCGAAGGGGTTGGAATCGGAGTATCGTCAGCACCTTGAATCCGCTGAAGAGATGGAAAACTTCATGGCAGAAGGTAGTCCGACGAATGCGATAGTGGCTCCGCGAGAGTTAAACATCTGCAGCCTGTTCCCCTACGTCAACCTTCTGATTTCGGATCAGTCATCGGCACTCTTGGAGTTCGCGCCTTTTGCGACCTGCATTGAGACTGGACATTATATCCCGAATCAAAAAGATATCGAGCCTGTACTCAGCCGCATATCAGATGACATACTTTTTCTTGACAAAACAAAAATTTGTGAAGTTTTTAGCTCAATGGAAAACCTTCGTACTTTTATGAGGCAAACCAAACCAAAAACAGGGTTCACTGCCAATAAGATATCAACCGGAGAAATGACATCGTTTCTCATTCGCAAATATCTTGAAGAATGGAGAAATCCATCTTCCACATCATGTTTGGATAAAAAGAATATTGAAGACCAAATGGTGGTGTGGAAGGACGAATTTATAAGAGTGAAGACCAATAAAGAAAACTTCTGCTACTCTCACTCATAAAGATCATCCTTTCGGTGATTGTGCCAGAGCTCCACTTCTTGAGGATAAGAGGTATATCCTATCCTAGAATTTACCTCCTTGGAATTCCGCAGGCATTCTTTTAGCTGTTATACAGTGATAACAGAGAGAACACAGGTCTTTTATCACGTATCCAGAAAGTATGAAGTCTTAAAATTCTAAGAATTTCATCCGCCCTTATTCTAGAATTCTGCTGAACCATGTACTAGTAAAGAAAAGAACGTATTTCTTGAGGATTTTCCGGGCTCGATATTCTTTGGGCTCTCTTCATTCGTGGTTTATCCTCGCATCAATAACTTTTAATTCCACTAGATTCTAATTTTACGTAGAAAATGAGTAAGAATTCTGTGAGAATAAGGTCGAAATTAGATAATAATAAGAAAGTTATTGCTGTTGCATTAAACCCTCGAAAAGATCTTACCGCCTTCTATAAAGGTCTCCTCCCTTTTTTGAAGGGAGTACCTGATAAAGGATATCAATTGATATTTTTAACAATCGATAGTCCCCTCAACGGAAATACCTATCTGCAGATTGAAGGACTAAAAAACATTTTTCTCTGCACACCGGATGAATATAAGGATCTGGATTTTGTTGATTTATGGATAGTCTGGGATTATTCCCCCTACGAGTGGACCTTGCCGGAAAATTCTAAAGTGATGACTCTGGTCCATTATCTCAGTTTTCACTCACCCGTAGAAGTCGTTTATGGCTATGGATACGGAGCCGATTATTCTTTCCTGATCAGGGGTAGCAGGAAGGAATATTCGAGAAATTCACGGATGATTGAGATGGCCGCCTCATTCGCATACCCGGTGATGATGCTGAAAAAAAATGGCTGCCTCATTCCTGGGGGATATCCTGAAGCTGACGCCCTCTTCAATAACTATCGCCCGAACCAGGAGAATAAGGCGATAACCTTCTCTCCAACAGGCGCTTCGAATCATGACCCTTTGTTATCCGGCCATGGAGCAAAAATCATATCCTGCCTGCTGCAATCATTCCCGGAACATACGATTATTTTCAGGCCGACGCCCCTGGATAGAGAACTGGAATACGTAAAATCCATCGAGAAGACATTTGGGGTATATGATAATTTTCTCGTTGACGTTGGTGACCTGCAGGACACCATCAATAGAACGCAGGTGTTACTTGGCGATATTGGTGGATTAAAAAATGTTTTTGCCATTGCAACGTCCATACCCTACATCCATTGCGATTTTTCTTCGGGACAAAAACAGATTGTAAAGGAACTTCTTGGTTATAAGATAACCGATATCGAATATCTGGTCCCCTTAATAAAACAGATCCTCCAGGGAAAAACCATTCCCAAAGAAGCAGTTGATTCATGTATTGTAAACCTTGGGAGTTCGGGGAACTACCTGCTGGAAAATATCGACTACATACTTGAGGATAAAAAACATCCTGACTGGTTTTACTATGAAAACAAACAGGGCTTTGGACAAAAAGAAATCAAAGTACCTGAAGATTATTTCCCCTACATTCAGAAAACCATTGGTTCCAATACCCAGCGACCATCATCACTGAGGATTATCGATTTTGCATTGCAGGATTTTCCTGATAATGCTTTTCTTTTGGGAATCAAGGCTAAATATCATTTCTACATCGGTGAGTTTGAAACTGCACAAATGTATTTGGCGAAGGCAAATGCAATTGATCCCTTTGTAACCGCACAAACAATTAATGTACAATTGGATGATCGTGAAGTGTTGAACCAAGTAGTAAGAAAGTCGGTTAGACGCTTCTTTGGCAAAATAAAAGATATATTGTCTCTCCGGTATTTTAGGAGATGGCGATTCGTATCTGGTTGAAAAAAAGAAATACCTGATTGATATTACACCAGTTATCCTTTAACAAACAATTCGCAGTTAAAAAAAAGTTGAGAGATCTGAAATTTAATCAACCACAAGATCTTTGGACCTCCGGTTAAAAAACCTAAAATATGTATCGTGGAAAGGTTGTTATTGATAGCAGAAGAATTAGAAAGGCACGGATGAAGCCACCATTTATGAAGGAGTCTGCTGGTAACAATGAAGGTTAGAAAGGCGGTAATCCCTGCAACGGGGCTTGGGACACGATTCCTGCCGGTGACGAAATCGATGCCGAAGGAGATGCTTCCGATCATTGACAAACCGGCAATCCACTATGTTGTCGAGGAGCCCACCGACTCCGGACTCGACGATATCATCTTCATTACCGCCAGAGGAAAACGGGCAATAGAGGACTATTTTGATGACACTCCTGAACTCCGGATGCATCTTGAACGAAAGGGAACTACTCAACAATTGAGAGAACTTAATGCGATATCACGATTCAGCGGCATCCATTTTGTCCGTCAGCGTGAGCCCAGAGGCCTGGGCGACGCCGTTCTCTTTGCAGAAAAACACTGCGGTAATGATCCTTTTGCTGTTCTTCTCGGGGATGAAATAATGAAAGATCGAATTCCCGGCATAAAACAGCTGATCGATATTTTTGAGAGGACTGGATCTTCGGTGATTGCGATAGAGGAAGTCCCGAAGGAAGATCTTTGCAAATACGGCATAGTACGGGGGAAAGAAGAGGGTGATAATCTCCTCCTTCTCGAAGATATCATTGAAAAGCCCAGACCTGAATCTGCCCCGTCCTGTTTTGGCTCGATTGGCAGGTATGTGTTCACCCCTGCACTCTTCTCCTGCCTGAAGCGTATAACGCCGGGTGTGAAAGGAGAGCTTCAGCTCACTGACGGAATCCGGCTCCTCATGAAGCAGGAGGATGTCTATGCGTACCGGTATCAGGGAAAAGGTTTGATACAGGAGACAATTTCGGTTATATTGAGACGATTATCGAGTATGCCCTCGGTGATGCACGATGCGTACGCACCTTACCGAGTTTCTTAGAAGGAGTTTGAAATGACAAAGGCAATGGTTACCGGTTGTGCCGGCTTTATCGGGAGTCACATTACGGACAGTCTCCTTGCTGGCGGGTACGAGGTCATAGGGATCGATTGTTTTACGGACTATTACCCCCGCTCAATAAAGGAAGCAAATATTCTTGAAGCCCGGAGAAATCCGAGCTTCACATTTATCGAAAAAGACATCATGGACCTGAAGGAATTTCCAGAAGTAGATTATGTTTTCCATGAAGCGGCACAAGCGGGTGTACGTGCGTCGTGGGGATCAACTTTTTCTATATATACTCGGAACAATATTGAAGCAACACAACACCTGCTTGAATTTTACAAGGGAAAAGATCTTAAAAAATTTATCTATGCCTCGTCGTCTTCTGTATATGGAGACGCTCCCTTGCCGATGCGCGAAGACATGCAACCCCTGCCGGTATCTCCCTACGGTGTTTCAAAGCTTGCAGCAGAACACCTCTGCTACCTTTACTGGAAAAACTACGCTGTGCCTACCATCTCTCTTCGATATTTTACTGTCTACGGACCCCGACAGAGACCTGACATGGGTATCAATAAATTTGTCTCAGCGATACGAAACGGCACACCAATCACTATTTTTGGAGATGGCAACCAGACCCGGGACTTTACTTTTATCAAGGATGTCGTCGAAGCAAACCTGCTCGCCGCGAAGTGTCCCGAACATGGTGGCGTATTCAATATTGGGGGCGGGAACAGGATTTCTGTCAATGATTTAATCAAAGAAATTGAGAAGGCAGGGGAGAAGAAAGCTATCGTCAGGTACTTCGAATTTCAGAAAGGCGATGCTATGGATACACTTGCGGACACGAATAAGGCCAGAAAAGAACTGGGATGGCAGCCAGGGGTGTCGATTTCGGAAGGAATTAAAAGATATCTACGGGCAACACAGGAAAACAAATAAGGGTACTTATCGACGATTTACGAATGCGGGTTGATACTCCTCGCATGGGGGAGAGTGAAAAAGGATTGAGATTCTTCCCCCTGGTTTGTTGTTCATAATTTGCGTTGATTGATTAATATCCGGCCACCCGCATATTCCCGGGTGCCCGGTCAATGAATTTCATCGAACTTCAGGAATTTCCTGTTGA
>Ga0055483_10000260_pt1 | contig 12088 bp, 10 predicted proteins | sample RushMan_CattailN_5_FD_57938 | JGI IMG/M metagenome (GOLD analysis project Ga0055483, IMG submission 57938) | Wetland microbial communities from San Francisco Bay, California, USA, that impact long-term carbon sequestration - RushMan_CattailNLB_D2 | ecosystem: Environmental > Aquatic > Marine >... | reverse complement strand
CGTATTCTCAGGGAAGTGGATCACGCCAACCAGCGAACCCTGGGCAATCTTGCCGTAGAGGACATTCCCTCCCGCGTCGGGACTCTTCGCCGCTGTGAGATCCTTGCGCAGCCATACTTCACACAGCACTTTGCCCGCGCTGTCTTGCAGGCTCTCGCCCTGGGGCTGCAGAAGGCCGCTAACAGCCGAGGTAACATCCCCTCCGGGCAACCCTTTTGTAGCCTCAACCTTGTATGTACCTTGCGCAAACGCAACTACACTGATCGCCAGGCATGAAGCGAGTGAAAGAACGACGAGCCGTCGCATAGGGAACCTCCGAGGTGAACGCGCCAGAATTTTAAGGATACCTAACGGGAAGCAGGCGCGCGCCCACTCCCCGTTTTGATGCCTTCTCCTGCCAACAAGTTACAGGAGGTCAGTTGGAAAAAGTGCCCACAAACGCGCTGCGGCCGTCGCGGTTGTTCCAGACAACGCCCAGGCCTTTGCCGTTGAATGAAGCTTCGCGCGTAAAAGCAGGCATGGAATTTTGAATCTTGATGAGCGGCGGGTAATAGGTGTACTCATTGCCGCAGATGATGTCACCCTGGCAGAGAGCCCTTGTTTTCACCACCGCAAGATTTCCCGCCTTCAGCACATCGATTCCGTGGTCACTACCTGTGCCCACCTGCAGGCTGATCGGAGCCACATCAACGCGGACCACATGGCTCACCAATTCTCCGGCCTGCGATTTCACAAAGCTCTCCAAAGCTTTCTGCTGCTGCAGTGTCGCCCGCCGGTCGAGAATCAAAACTGCATCAGCCGGGTATGGACTATGGAAGGGATCGCCCAGCGTAGTGCTGGCCTTCACCACCGCAACCGCCGTCAATCCGCTCAAGTCAGTCCCGTTCCAGCTTCCATTGGTGATTTTCCAGGCAAGAATCGCTCGCTTACCCGTAAGATCAACCTGCGAACTGGCAAAGCAAGGACCTGTCCAGACGTCTGCGTTTCTTACTTCCAGATAATCTCCGTTAACAGCGGCCTGACTCGGAACAACCGCCAGCCCCACAAGGACTAAAGCGGCAAAACCCATCGCTACGATCTTGCGCATCGTTGCCCTCCTTTAATGCGTCGCCCCATCGAATAGGAATATTTTAGCGCACATTGAAAGGATGAATCAACGGTGGCTCCGTCCAAGCGCCACCCTTCAGGGCAGGATGTTTTGTTGCACACGCACTACGGTTGGATTCGACAGGGCGCATGCCGGGCCGAAGCCCGGCACGACGCGCAATGGAAGCCAATCGAATGGCTTGCCAAGTTTTTCGTTCGCGATGCTACAGGGGATCGTAGCAGCCGCGACCGGGTTTGCAGGCCCCGGGCTCGGCCACCTGGCCATCCGGTCCCAGACAGTTAAAGGTGTGGACACACCAGAAGATGCCGCTGCTCATGCTGGGAATGTTGGGATCCGGTTCAGCCTGGACAAACATTTCCTTCGAATGGAGGCAACGGCATGGTGCGTGACTGATTGTTTCCAGATTCAAAGGCTCGGGCATAATCACGCTTCTCCTTTCACAGCGCGCAGAAGAGCTCGTTTCACGGCAATGCGCGCAAGTTGCACCTTGTAACCGTTCTGGCTGAGCGGCGTGGCTTTGCTCACCGCAGCCTTACCTACTTCATCAGCAACTTCTTCAGAGACGGTCTTTCCATGAAGGGCTCCCTCAGCCTCAGGTGACGGCCAGGGCACCGGGGCCACGTGCCCCAGAACCACGCGGGCTTTTTTCACGGAGCTCCCATCCATCTCCAGGACGACTGACGCTGCCACCAGGGGCCAGTCCAGTCCTTCCTTTTCACGGATTTCGTAGTTTGCCATTTTCGCGCCGCGAGAGGGCGGCACCGTGATCTCCGTCAGGATTTCGTTGGGTTTGATCACGTATTCGCGCTCGTCCTCCGTTTTGGGGGCTACGTAGAACTTGCTGAGATCAACTTCGCGTTCCCCGCCCGGCCCGTGTAACCTGACCTTGGCGCCCAGAGCAATCAGAATAGGAGCCAGCATGGAGGGGCTTACAAAATAGGCCGGTCCCGAATTCCCCAGAATAGCGTCGTAGTAATTCTGGCCGTTCGGAATGAGGGGTTTGCCCTCGTGCTGGGCGAGCAAACCATATCCGTTGCGGAAGTACCATCCCCGCGGCCGCTGGAGCAATTCGCCGCCGAGGGTCCCCATATGGCGCATCTGCTCGCCCCGTATGCCGTCGGCCGCTTCCACAAGAGCCGGATAATGCTCCTTCGCGGAGGGGCTGTCCAGGAGCTGTTGAACGGTGGCCAGTGCCCCCAGGCGCAACCCCGAGCGGTCGCTGAATTCGACGTGGTTCAGGCCCTTGACCTTCTTCAGGCTCACCACGCGCTTGGGAGTCATAACCCGGTCCTTCATCGCACTGATGAGGTCGGTTCCTCCGGCCATCACTTCGGTTTCGCCCCAACTGCTGCCGAGCAATCGGACGGCGTCCTGCACGCTTTTTGGACTTGCATATTCGAAAGGTTCCATCAGGCCTTCGCTCCTTTCTCCAGTGCTTCAAGGACCTTGTCGGGGGTCAACGGGAGTGTGGGGACGCGCACGCCGATGGCGTTGGCCACGGCATTGGAAATCGCGGCCCCCGGAGAGATAACCGGCGGCTCGCCCAGGCCGATCACGCCCCGCTCGTCGTATCCGGGTCCCGTCATCATGTGAACTACGAATTCGCCAATGTCTCCGATCGTGGCCAGCTTGTAGTACTCCATGTTCGGGTTAAGCATCACGCCGAGCGTCTCGTCCATGACCTTCTGCTCATACAGCGAGTAGCAGACGCCCATGATCAACGCGCCGTAAACCTGGCTTTTCGCGGTCTTCTCGTCGATGACCAGGCCGCAATCCTGGGCGGCGACGATGCGGTTCATTTTCACCAGGCCGGTCTCCGTGTCGACGGAAACGTCGGCAATCTGAACGCCTCCCACGCCACTGTTGGTCAGCTCGCAGGGTCCCGGGTTCTTGCCGGTTGCGTGAATGGTCTTCACGCCCAGCTTGGCGCAGGCCTCTTTCCACGTCAGGCTTTTTGAGGGATCCCCCGTCACCTGGATCTTGCCGTTCCAGGCTTCCAGTTGCGCGGGCTGAACGCCCAGCGAAGGAGCAACGGCGGCGAACAGCTCATCGCGAGCATTGATCGCCCCGCGGCGTGTGGAACTGGAAACTCCGCCCACGGTGGTGCTCCCGCCACTGGCGCCGTCGGGTGGATACTTGCTGTCCCCGATCTCCACTTTGACGCCATCGAGTGGAAGGCCCAGAGTCTCCGCAACCATGATCGCGATGACCGTCCGAGTTCCCGTCCCCAGATCCTGGCTTCCGAGCTGCACGGTAACGGAGCCATCCGGCCGGATAATCACGTTGCAGTTGCTGAAATGGCCCCGGCCGCCCCAAGTGTGCAGACTGACGCCCATCCCGCGCTTGATGTGGCCGGGCGTCTTATCGCCACGCTGGTGCCAGTTCTTTTTCCAGTCGGCAAGCTCCGCCGCCTTCTGGAGTTCCTCGGTGTACGTTTTCCGCAGGATCTCGGGCGCCAGGTCGACGTTCTTCAACAGCAGTTCGAGCGGGTCCATCTGAAGCTTCGCGGCCAGGTCGTCGATTGGAGCCATGGTCAGCAGGCAGGCTTGAGGGTGATTGGGCGCCCGCCAGGCGCGAGAAGGACCGATGTTTGTGGCAACCGCCGTGTGCTTCCAATGGCGATTCGGAATATCCAGAACGTAGGGCAGCGGAGGATGTCCTGACGGCCCAACCCCGCCGGTTCCCCAGGTATCGGAATCCCAGGCGGTCAGGGTTCCGTCCTTCTTGGCGGCCACACGAATGTGTCCGAAGGCAGAAGGACGTGCCCCAGCCATCTCCAATTCGGTGTCGCGGTCCAGCATCAAGCGGACCGGCGCGCCCGCCATCTTGGCAAGCTGTGCAGCCTCGATCCCCCAGCGGTCGGGAGAAAACTTGCTGCCAAATCCGCCGCCGATGTACTGGCAGATGGTCTCGATATTACTGTCGTCAACCTGCACTTTTTTCAGTCGCAAGCCCTGGCCGAACTGGCCGGGGCCTCCAGAAACGTTCTGCGTGGAGGTCCAGGTCTTCAGGGACTTGGCATCCGTCCACTCAACCGTGTTGCCGTGTGACTCCAGGCAGCAGTGAGTAATAACCGGCAGCCCGTAGTACCCCTCGGAGACCACAGCGTCAGGATCCTGAAAGGCTTTGCTGGGGTCGCCAGTGGTTGATTCGCCGGCCGGCTTGGTTCGGCCTTCCGACTCCGCCCGTTTCAAATCCTCTTCACGCACAAGGTGAGGAAGCTGCTCATATTCAACCTTGATCAGGCGGACAGCATCTTCGGCAATCTGCTCGTTGACGGCCGCAACGGCCGCGATCTCGTCGCCGGCCCACTGGATTTCAGTGCCCGGACCTTGGATGATGAGAACAGCTTTAACGCCGGGCAGCTTCTGTGCAGCGGAAATATCCACCGAATTGACTTTCGCGTGCGCGTAGGGGCAGGTGCATAACTTGGCAATCAGCCTTCCGGGAGGATTCATGTCATAGGTGTATTTCGCCCGCCCGCTTGATTTCTCCGGACCGTCAATCCGATCAATGCTCTTCCCAATCAGCTCGCGATGACCTGCTGGCGGATAATCATATTTACATGCTGCCATGCGCGCCTCCCTTCATCTCTTTGGCTGCTTCAAGAACTGCGTGTCGGATTCCCCTGTAAGTTCCGCAACGGCAGATATTCCCTCCCAGGCTTTTCTCGATCTCTTCCATCGTCGGGTTGGGATTTCGCTCCAGGAACGCGGTGGAAGCCATCACAAATCCCGGTGTGCAGAAGCCGCATTGCTGCGCGTCATGTTTGACAAAGGCGGCCATCACCGGCGTGAGCTTTTCCGCGCTGCCGATGCCCTCGATGGTGGTGATGTCATGCCCCTCAGCCTCAAGGGCCAGAACCGTGCACGCATAAACGGGTTTGCGGTCCATCATCACGGTGCAGGCTCCGCAGGTGGCGCGATCACAGACCTTCTTGGAGCCGGTAATGTCCAGATCGTCGCGCAGGGCGTCGAGGAGCGTAACCCGTGGTTCAAGCTTCAGCTTATGGATCTTGCCATTCACGCGAAGGGTTACGGGAACCGCACCGGGACCAACAAATCCGGTTTCCGGCGGCGGTGGTGCAGCCTTGGCTACCGCGCTGCCGACCAGTAGGCCGCCGGAGACAGTGACGCCCGCTCCCTTCAGGAAATCCCGGCGTGTGAACGACGACTTCTCCGAGCCAGCTTTTTGTGGCCGGTCCTTTTTCCGTCTCATAATGGGCTCCTTATTGGGTTTTATATTTCAGCCGATCGAATTACCCGGGCTCTCTTTGTTACTTAGAAAGATGATACCCGCAACCGCCTAAACACTAGATGAAGCGACCATTATAACACTCGATAATTTGTCGACCACGATTTTCTGAAAGCGAGGGAGGTTTCTTTTCGAAAGCCTTAATGGCCGCCAGAACCGTCGCCGGTTTCGGCCAAAACGGATTCCGGCGCCGTAACCTCGATTGCTGCTTCAACCGGCTGGCGATGGAAAATTCTGCCAAGCCAGCGCTGAAACTGATCCAGGTAGGTGTAATAGACCGGGGTAACATACAAAGTGATAACCTGTGAAAACAGGAGGCCGCCCACGACCGCCAATCCCAAAGGCCGCCGCGATTCCGCGCCCGCGCCCAAGCCCAGTGCGATGGGCAAAATGCCCATAAAAGCGGCAAAGGTCGTCATCATAATCGGACGGAAACGGACGATGGCGCCGTGGTAGATCGCTTCCGCGGTGTCTTTCCCGCCGGCCCGTTCCGCATCCAGGGCGAAGTCAATCATCATGATCGCGTTCTTCTTAACGATGCCCAGCAACATGATGATGCCCACAAACCCGTAGAGGTCGAGTTGAAGGTGAAAGGCCATCAGGGTAACCAGGGCGCCCAGACCCGCCGAAGGCAGGCCCGAAAGGATGGTGATAGGATGGATGAAGCTCTCGTAAAGAACGCCCAACACCAGGTAAATCACCAGCACCGTGGCGATCAGGAGTATTCCCAATCCCACAAGTGACGACTGGAACTGTTGAGCGGTCCCTTCAAAACTGCCGCTGATGTCGGCAGGCAGCGTTTCGCGGGACAGGCGGTCAACTCCCGTGACTGCGTTGCCCAGCGCCACTCCCGGCTTCAGGTTGAAGGAGATGGTGACTGAAGGAAGCTGGCCATAATGGTTCACGGACAAGGGTCCAAGACCTTCCGTCAGCTTGGCTACGGTGTTCAGAGGAACCAGCTGTCCGCTGGACGAACGAACGTAAAGCATGGACAGATCGGACGGATTCATCTGGTATTGGGGTTCCAACTCCGAGATGACCCAGTACTCATTGTTGGGCGCATAGATCGTTGAAATCCGGCCCTCGCCGTAGGCTGTGGTCAGAGCACTTTCGATCTGAAAAGCAGTCACACCCAGCGCCTGCGCCTTATCACGGTCAATCTTGATATTGACCTGCGGATTGTCGATCTGCAGATCGGTCGTCACATCCTGAAATCCCGGAAGTTGCCGCATCTTCGCTTCGAGAGTCCTCGCGTTTTTGTAGAGTTCCTGGGTGTTGGGGCTCTCCAGCGTGTATTGATATTGGCTCTTGGTTAAATGGGCGCTGAGCTGAATCGGAGGGGGATTCTGCATGAATGCGAAGATTCCCGGGACGGCAGCAATCGCCGGGCGCAACTGCTGAATGACCTGGTCCGTGCTGTCAAACCGGTATTCCGGCCCAAACGGTTTGTGGGGAATATGGAAGAAGTTCTCCAGCCCCGCGACAAATTCAGCCCACGCAGACGGATGGTCCTTGAGATGACAGAAGAAAATGCCGGAATTGCCCCCTCCGGAAGGCCCCCCGGCTCCGGCCAATGAGAAAATGGTGGCCACATTGGGGTTCTTGCGAACAATCGCAACCACCTCTTGCTGGAGCTTCTTCATTTCTTCAAAGGAGGTGCCCTGCGCCGATTGTGTGAAAGCAAAGATCGCTCCGCTGTCTTCACTGGGAATAAACCCTTTGGGAATCTTCAGAAACAGGTATCCCGTCAAGATCAGGATCAGAATCGATGCAATCAGCACTGTCAGCCGGTGCCGCAAAACTCCACGCAAGCTCCAGTCGTAGCCTTGGAGCAGGTGGCTAAAGCCGCTTTCAAAGGCGTTATAGAGACGGCCGTGCTTCTGGGTGCGAGGGTGACGCAGGAAGCGGCTGCAAAGCATGGGGGTCAGGGTCAAAGAAACCAGCCCCGAGACCAGTACCGCGGACATGATGGTGACGGCGAATTCGTGCAGCAGCCGTCCCATGATTCCGCCCATGAAAAGCACGGGGATAAACACGGCGGTCAATGACAAAGTCATCGAAAGAATGGTGAAGCTGATTTCCTTCGACCCGTTCAGGGCAGCTTCCATGACTCCTTCGCCCAACTCCATATGCCGCACGATGTTTTCGAGCATGACAATGGCGTCATCCACCACAAAACCCACAGCGAGCACAAGGGCCATGAGGGATAAGTTATCCACCGTGAAGCCCGCCAGATACATCACGGCAAAGGTGCCGATAATGGACATGGGCAAGGCCAGACTGGGGATGATCGTGGCAGAAATGTTGCGGAGAAACAGGAAGATGACCAGAATCACCAGGAACAGGGTCAGATAAAGGGTGAACTCTACGTCGTTGATCGAATCCCGGATGCTGACGGAGCGGTCAAACTGGATCTTGAAATGAATCGAGGCCGGAAATTCCGACCGGAATGTGGGCAACAGCCTCCTGATGTTGTTGACCACTTCCACGGTGTTGGTTCCCGGCTGGCGCTGGATGGCCAGGACCATGGCCCGTTGGTTGCCAAACCAGGTTGCCACCTTGTCGCTTTGGCCGCCGTTGATCACGTTCGCAACGGCATCCAGGCGGATTGGAGCGCCATTTCGATAGGCAATGATAATGCGCCGGTAGGCGGCCGCGTCGTTCAGCTGGCCTTCGGCCTGGACCACGAACGACTTGTGCGTGCCATAAAGGGTCCCGGTCGGCAGGTTGACGTTGGCATTCTGAATGGCCGCCGTGGCCTCATCGATTCCGATCTTTCGCGTGGCAAGAGCCTTGGGATCAAACTGCACGCGCACCGCATACTTCTGTTCGCCAAAAACCCGGACCTGCGCCACTCCGCTGATCATCGAGATGCGTTGCGCCATCATCGTGTCCGCATACTCGCTGGTGGTATAAAGCGGCAGCGTGTCAGACCACACCGCCATGTAGATGATCGGCTGATCGGCCGGATTCACCTTGCGAAAAGTGGGCGGCGACGGCATGTTGGGCGGAAGCTCGCCCTCGGCCTGGGTGATCATGGACTGAACGTCCTGGGCGGCCGCGTCAATGTTCCGGCTGAGATCAAACTGCAGGCTGATCTGGGTGCTTCCCTGGGTATTGGTGGACGACATGGAGTCGAGGCCGGCGATTGTGGAGAATTGCCGCTCGAGAGGAGTCGCCACCGATGAGGCCATGGTTTCCGGGCTGGCTCCGGGAAGGCCGGCGCTCACCGTGATGGTCGGATAATCGACACTCGGCAAATCGCTGACCGGCAGAATCCGGTAGGCCATGATGCCGAACAGCAGAATGCCCAGCATGATCAGTGTCGTCATGACGGGACGGCGAATGAAGATTTCAGAAAGGTTCATGAGGAGCTTTCCTGCGCAGAGGCAGTTTCGTTCTTGAAGGAGACCTTGGCACCGGGAAATATTCGAAGCTGCCCGTTGGTCACTACCGTTTCCCCTGGAGTAATACCTTTTTCAACGATCGTATAGCCGCCAAGCGTATTTCCGACTTGCACAGCACGATACTCGGCCGTGTGGTCTGCCTTGATGACATAGACGAATTTCCCGCTTTCGCCCGTCTGGATGGCCTGGGAAGGAACAACCGTGGCGTCCTTCTGCACGCTGAGATCAAGGATGACGTTGACGAACTGCCCGGGCCACAGGCGCCGGTCACCATTCGCAAACGTCCCTTTCAGCTCAATCGTTCCCGTGCTGTTGTCCACCGTGTTGTTAATGAAACTCAGCGTACCGGTTGAAGGGTCACCCTCCTGGCCGGAGGGATACGCAAGAACCCGAAGACTTCCGCGGGACCGGAACTCTTTGACCTGCGGCAAAAACTGCTCCGGAACCGAGAAATCAACGTAAATGGGCGTGATCTGATTGATAACCACCAAGTCCGTCGTATTGTTCTTGACCAGATTGCCCGGATGGACCAGCAGGCTCCCCGTACGCCCGTTGATCGGCGAATAGATGGAACAGTAGCTGAGCTGGATCTTTGCGTTTTCGACGGCAGCCTCATCCGCCTGGACAGAAGCGTTCAGGGACTGAGCATTGCTGGTGAACTGCTGGTACTGAATCTGCGAGACAATGCCCTCTTTCTCCAACTGGGTGTATCGCTCGGCTTCAACCCGGGCATACTGGGCCTGGGCCTCGTCGCGGGCCAGGTTCGCTTGGGCCTGATGAAGCGCCGCCTGGAACGGCCGGGCATCAATGCTGAACAGCATGTCGCCCTTCTTGACGTCCTGCCCCTCGGTAAAATAAGCCTTCTGGATTTCGCCATCCACCAGAGACCGGATCGTAACGGTGGTGTAAGCCTCCACGTTTCCGATGGCAGTTATCTGCATGGGCATATTCCGCTGGCTTGCCTTCGCCACAACCACCGGCACGACCATGTGCATCATATCGGCCTGAGAAGGAGTGCTCTCCGCTGTCTTTTCAGAACAGCCAGCAAGAAGCAGGACAGACAGAGACGCTGCCCCCAACAACGCTAAGATTTTCAGTTTGCTTGACACTTTTACCAATCCTGATCTCATTTGTTTTATGACGATTCAAATCCAGGGCGCGTTACATAAAATTCGAGACGGTTCGAGCGTTAAACCGGGTTCTTCAAAGCCTTCACAGGATATCGCACCAAAATCAAGATTGTACACGAGTGAAGGTTGAATCCTTTGTGCTACCTGCTCCTGGCATTGCTGATAAGTCAAGAAACGCGGGGTGGCTCAATCACGCTTCCTCTGCCTTCCCGTGTGCGCAAGATCGCCTTTACCTATCCTAATCATTATAATTGAAAACTGGTTTTTGTGGCACACTCCAGTTACACTCCAGGGCGCAGCCATGTAAGGCGCTGGAAGGGCCAGCCGGAGCTCCCTGCGCAACTCCTTCAAACCAGGCCGAGGTAATTGTGAACATTAAGAAAGAACTTATGGAGATTCCCCATGCCCTGCAGCAGATGCTGGAGGAGGGCCGGCCTCAGTACGACGCTCTCATCCGGCGGGTCGGTTGGACCGAACGGCCCGTCTTTATCATCGGCGACGGCTCATCCTATCCTGCGGTGCTGAGCGGCGCCTCGGCATTCGAATCCCTTCTCGGCGTTCCGGTCGTCGTGCGACGGCCGGCGGCTTTCAGCGCCTACACCACTCCGGCGCTTGCCGCTCGCTCGCTGGTGATTGTGGTTTCAGGATCGGGCGACGGCGAAGAGACCTTGGCGGCCGCCAGGCAGGCAAAGCACTGCGGGGCGATTGTCTGGGCCGTAACGGCGGACCCCGCATCCGATCTCGCCAAACTGGCTGACGCCACCGTCAACTATTTCCCGGGCGAGTCCGCAGCCGAAGGCGCTCAGTCGGTTTTCTGCCGGCACGCCGTGATGCTCTTCCTGGCCGTCGCGGCCGGCCATGTCCACAAAGGCCCGGCCCGTCACCTCACGGAGCTGGAAGAAGAGCTCGAAAAACTGCCCAGGCATGTCGAATGGGTCCTGAACCAGATTTCCGATGCAGGCCGCGCCCTTGCCACAGAACTCAGCGCCTTGCCGAAAGTCTTCGTGGTGGGTGGAGGCCCGTTTCATCCTGTTGCGCTCCAGGCCGCTGATCAGCTTGGAAAGCTGGCCGGAATGAATGCCAGCGGCTTTGAATTGCTGGACTTTCAGGAAGCCTTCCATCGCCCGCCGCAGCCCGGCGAGGGAATTCTTTATCTTTCCTCGTCGCGGTGCGGGCTGAAAGCGCAGGTTCACGAGTCGGTCCGCGAGTTCAGGCATAAGGCCGATCAGAAAATCTTCGCCATTACGGATGGCAACGATCGCCAGCTCTCGGAGCGTGCAACGCTGGCTGTATTGCTGCCAGTCCTAACGGAAGCCGGAGCAGCATTACTTGCCCTTGCATTTCTTGATCTCGTAACCCATTACGCCGCCCAGGCTTCCCCTCGCGGCTCCATTCGAGGCCGTTAGGCCCCAAAGCCCGCCAATAATCAGACCGGGGCATAGTAACTTTGTATTACACAGTTCCGAAAGTGAGTTATTTCGGCAATACAATATCATTGACAAATGAACTCCGTTTCTGATTTGATAAATGTATGGATATCGGCAAGCGAATTCGGGCCCTGCGCGAGGCCAAAGGGCTTTCACAGGGCGACATTGAAAAGCGCTCAGGGTTGCTGCGTTCGTATATTTCCCGCGTTGAAGGCGGATACACCGCTCCCTCCCTGAGCACGCTGGAAAAATTTGCCAAGGCTTTGGACGTCGAGCCTTATCAGCTTCTTTTCCGCGGATCAGGACATCCGGCAGCCCCGCGAATCCCTCCCCAGGCGAGCCAGTCAAAATCGGCCCGCAAGCTGGTTAAGTACTTCGAAAATATGACCACCACAAACCGCAAGTTGCTTCTTACTCTTGCCAACAAACTGGGCAAAGACTAGCTCCTCGCAGACGCTCCAACAACGATCATTCGTCCAAGGGCGGTGGTTTGCGTCGGGGCGGGGTTTCAGCCGTGCAGACGGGAATAGGGCAGGCTCTTATTGGGAGGACTTGGGTCCACTCGCGGTTGTGGGATTGGCCACAGACCTTGCTAGGAGTTCGTCCAGGGTCTTGTTGATTCGCACCGTCTGAGTGCGGATCTTAGCCAGCAGAAACAAGCCGATAATCAATCCCAGAACAAAGATCAGAATAAAACCGACTACCACCACGAGCACGACAAGTTGAATGGCCTGTGGATCGTACATAGCAATGTCTCCGTTT
>Ga0055483_10000257_pt1 | contig 12121 bp, 11 predicted proteins | sample RushMan_CattailN_5_FD_57938 | JGI IMG/M metagenome (GOLD analysis project Ga0055483, IMG submission 57938) | Wetland microbial communities from San Francisco Bay, California, USA, that impact long-term carbon sequestration - RushMan_CattailNLB_D2 | ecosystem: Environmental > Aquatic > Marine >... | reverse complement strand
GCTAAGTTACATGAAATCAGTACCTTGTAGAAAATTGAAGGACTTGATTCGGAGTGAGATCGCGGTGGCATTGTTTTTTCTCTTTTCGCCGGGAACTCTGTGAAAATCCCAGCCAAAATCTACTTTTATAGCCTACACTTTCTGACTCCGGAAGTCAAGAAAGTTCCCGCGTGCCGGCGATCTGGCAAAACTCACGACCGCGTGTTGCGAGATCCCCTGTGACCCGCATCACTGCGCAGGGCGGCTCGAAGGGGACGATGTCGAGCATCTGATCGAAGCAATCCCTTTCTTGTATTGATGCTTCATTCGGGAGGTGTTCTCATGAAAATCAGGCATGGTATCTTGATGCTCATATTCATGTTCGTCGCTTCCCTGGCGTTCTCAGCCGGTGAACCTCAGATCACCGGCACATGGCAAGGAACGCTGAAGGCCGGCCCGCAGGAGCTGCATCTGGTTTTGCACATCAGCCAAGGCAGCACCGGCGCGCTGAAGGCCAGCCTCGACAGCGTGGACCAAAACGCCTACGGCATTCCGGTGACTTCGATTTCCCTCAACAGTCCCAAACTCAACTTCACCATCGACTCGATTCACGGTTCTTACGAAGGAATGGTTGCGGCCGATGGGAAATCTATTGACGGCACATGGACGCAGGGCCAGTCGTCCCCGCTGAACTTCACGCGTACGGCCCAGACAGCCAAGGCTGAGCCCAAGCCGGCAAAGCCCTCGGACATTGATGGCGCCTGGCTGGGAACATTGGATACAGGAATGGTAAAGCTGCGCGTGGTTTTCCACATCTGGAACACCGACCACGGCCTCGCCGCCACCTTGGACAGCCCTGACCAGGGTGCCAAGGGCATTCCGGTTACATCGGTGGTTCGGGACGGTTCTAAACTCACGCTGGAATCGAAACCTATTGGGGGCGAATTTGTGGGCAGCATCAACGCCGACCGCACGGTGATCTCAGGCACCTGGACGCAGGGCGGCGGGACCCTGCCGCTCATCCTCAAACGCGTGAAAAACCCGGCGGAACTTAAGGTTCCCCGGCCGCAGAATCCGAAGGGGCCCCTTCCCTATCGCCAGGAACAGGTGCGGTTTGAAGACAATCAGGCCGGTGTCCAACTGGCCGGAACCTTGACCATCCCTCCCGGCAAGGGACCGTTTCCGGCCGTGGTTCTGATTGCCGGTTCGGGCCGGCAGAATCGCAACGAGGAGGTGATGGGCCACAAGGTGTTTCTGGTGCTGGCCGACTATCTGACCCGGAAAAACATTGTGGTGTTGCGGTATGACAAACGGGGCGTTGGCCAATCGGGCGGCAATTACGCTGCGGCCACAACTGCAGATTTTGCCAACGACGCCGAGGCGGCATTCAACTATCTCCGAAGCCGGCCAGAGGTCGACCCGCAAAAGGTCGGGCTGATCGGCCACAGCGAAGGAGGCGAGATTGCACCCATGGTAGCGGCCCGCGACCGCAACGTTGACTTCATCGTGATGATGGCCGGACCGGGCGTCCCCGGCGCCGAGATTCTGGTTGCGCAAAGCCTCGCGATTTCCGAATCGATGGGCATGAGTCGTGAGCAGACCACGAAGAAGGCAGACCAGGAACAGGAAATTATGACGCTGGTCGAAAATTCCAAAAGTAGTGAACAACTGCAGAAAGAATTACACGAAAAGCTATCCGGAACAGTTCCTGAGGCGCGGCTGGGAGCCGCAATCAAGGTGTTTGACTCGCCCTGGTTTCGCTACTTTGTCCGTTACGATCCCGCGCCCACACTCGAAAAGGTCAAGTGCCCTGTGCTGGCCATGATTGGCCAGAAAGATGTGCAGGTGCCGGCCGGCCAGAATCTCCCCGCCATCCGCAAAGCGCTCACGGCAGGCGGGAATAAGGATTTTGAAGCGGTCGAAATGCCCGGCCTCAATCACCTATTCCAGCCCGCAAAAACCGGCTCGCCCACCGAGTACGGGCAGATCGAAACGACCATCGCTCCACTGGCGCTTAAAAAAATCTCAAGCTGGATTCTGGAGCAGACGCAGCATTAGAGCCGTTGTAGCGCAACGTTAGCCTTTTAACGTTGCGGCCTTTGCAGCGCATCCCTCGCACAACTCCCAGACCGGAGGGCAGGCGCCGCGCTCTAAGGTCGGGCGTAGCTGAGATCTGTCTTACCTTTGCTTCGTTAGCCTGAGGTAGCCTTCGGGGTCGTCCACGTCAAGGCAAATCCCTGGGTCGGAGACCTCAACATACTCGGTCCGTTCGCGATATTTGTGGATCACGCTGTCGGCGCCCTGGTCAGGGCCAAGAGCCAGAAGCTCGGTGAACAATTCTCTCCCCACCAGGATCGGATGGCCGTGCTTGCCTTTCAACTGAGGAATGACAACCGGCTTACCGGTAGACTTAAACCTTTGGATTAGTTCCTTGACAGTATCTGCTGACATTGCCGGGTGATCGACGAGGCACAGAATAACGCCATCAGGCTCCTTTCCCGCCAGAAAACGTAACCCGGCCTGCAGTGATGAAGTCTGTCCGCGGCGGTAGTCCTGATTCACAACCACCTCGACAGCGGAGAGGTCGATGCTCTGCTGGATCTCTGCCGCGTGGTGGCCCAGCACAATCACAAACCGCTCAATGCCTGCATCACGCAAAGTTGAAGTAATAGTTTCAAGAAATGTACGTCCACGATACATGAGCAAGGCCTTATCGACGCCCATGCGGGACGATTCACCAGCCGCAAGGATCAACCCGGTTAAACCCGGCGGGGAGGATGCAGCGGCTGCAGACTCTGGATCACGGCTCATGAGGTGTGCTGGACTTTCGGTTTGTAGGCGAGCGAGGCAGCCGAGGGCGAGACGTTTCTGCGCACGGCGATCATCTCCGCCACAATGGCTACGGCAATTTCTTCCGGGGTGAGAGCGCCGATGTCGAGGCCCACGGGTGAGTGCACCTGCTCAAGCCGGTCGGCTGGAACGCCTTCCGCCGCAAGAATCTTGAAGAACTCGGCGAGCTTGCGCTTGCTGCCCACCATGCCGACGTAGCGGGCCTGCGTCGAGACAGCCCAGCGCAGGCAGTCGAGGTCGCCCTTGTGGCCACGCGTGGCGATCACGATGTAGGAGAGATCGTTGGGCGCGATCTGCTGAAAGATTTCTTCCCAGAGGCCGGCATGAGTGGCGACCGCCTGAGGGAATCGCTCCGGGTTGGCGAAGGCTTCGCGGTCGTCCGAGACGACGATGTCAAACCCCGCTAAGTTCGCCACCTTTGAGACACTGAGCGAGACGTGCCCGCCGCCAAAAAGATAGAGCGTGGGCGTGGCCAGGATCGGCTCGACGAAAATGTCGAGCGAGCCGCCACAGACCAGCCCTGTGTCATATTCGGGATTGGCGTTCAGATTGAAGTGCAGACGGCGCGGCTTCTCTTCCTTCATCACGTCCTGCGCCACCGGCCAGACCTCGGCCTCAACGCAGCCGCCGCCGACGGTGCCTACGATCGAGCCGTCATCGCGAATCAGGATCTTGGAGCATTCGTAGCTGGGGATGGAACCCTGCACCTGAATGATGGTGGCAAGAGCACCCTTGCGGCCTGCGTTCCGCAACTTGACGATTTCGGCAAAGACGTCGCTCATAAAAATTATTCTCAGGTTAAACTGGAGTGCTGGCGTTGTCAATCGCCGCCGCACGGCCGAACTCGGCCTTTTCCGCGGGGTCTAAGGGGATCGCGAGTTCGACAGAAATCAAAGCACAATAGGGGGCTTCGGTATGAAAGCTGTTCGATTCCATCAGCACGGCGGTCTGGAAGTTCTCAAATGCGAAGACGCGCCTGACCCTGAAATCCAGCCGAACGAAGTGCTGGTGAAGGTGAAGGCCTGCGCGCTGAACCATCTCGATTTGTGGCTGCGCGACGGCGTGCGAGCGTGGAAGTTGCCGATGCCACACATCCTCGGGAGCGACATTTCGGGCGAGGTTGCGCAGGTGGGCTCGCTGGTAACGCACGTTAAGGCGGGCGACCGGGTGCTGCTGGCGCCAGGGATCAGTTGCGGCCAGTGCGAGGCGTGCTGGAAAGGCCTGGACAGCGCCTGCCGCAGCTACACGCTGTTCGGAGTGATGGTGGACGGCGGCTATGCCGAATACGTGAAGTCGCCCGAGAGCAACGTGATTCCCATTCCGGGCGATTTGAATTTTGATGAAGCGGCCGCGGTGCCTCTGGTTTTCCTGACCGCGTGGCACATGCTCTTCGGGCGGGCAAAACTGCAACCCGGTGAGGACGTGCTGGTGATCGGCGCCGGCTCGGGCGTGGGCAGCGCCGCTATTCAGGTGGCGAAACTTGTGGGTTGCCGGGTGATTACCGTGGCGGGCGGCGAGGCAAAACTGGCGAAAGCTCGCGCGCTCGGCGCCGACGAAGGTATCGATCACACCAAGCAATCGATCGCCGAAGAGGTGATGCGGCTGACCGGCAAGCGCGGCGTGGACGTGATTGTGGAACACGTGGGCCAGGCGGTGTGGGAAGACTGCTTCAATTCGCTTGCCACCTACGGCCGGCTGGTGACTTGCGGCGTGACCAGCGGACCCGAGGTCAAGCTGAACGTGCAGGCGCTGTTTGGACGGCAGCGGACCATCCTCGGCTCATTCATGGGCGGCAAGGGTGAATTGATGGACGTCCTCAAGCTGATCGGCGAACGCAAACTGAAACCGGTGATTGATTCGGTCTTCCCACTAGCCGAGGCCGCCAAGGCGCAGAAGAAAATGGAAAGCCGGGACTTCTTTGGAAAGATCCTGCTGCAGCCGTGAGACGCCCCCGCACCGGTGCTCCCATTCGAGCCTCCCAGTTGCCGGTCACTTGTTCCCACACGCGCAGTGCGACGAATATTGGCGCAATTGCAAGAATGACGATGGTGAGGAACATCGTCAAGTGGTAGAGGCGGCTTCTTGGGTAAAATGCCTTGTATTCGACTGCAAGTCGGTTCGACCATCCGGGTGCTAACGTATGGGGAATCTTGTTTCCTGGCGGCAGGTTACGATTCACTCTGAATATCATTAGATGGTAAAGGCCGAATGCGGGCAGGGACGCGACCACAAGGCCTATAAACAGAACTGTTTCGTATTTGCCCATCATTAATCTATCCACGCTACCCGCGGCGCAAATAAGCCGAGATCAGGATCACCACCATGGCCAGGCTGAAAGCGATGGAAAGCCAAAGGTTGCGGCGCTGCCGGAACCAGTTGAAGATGCTGAGCGGGATGGTGAGGCACAAGACGATAGTAAAGATGATTAGCGCAAGAACGATCTTGACGGTCAGAACCTTCCAGTACGGCCCCCACGGTACCAGCCATACCAGTTTGACGTTATAGAGTCCTGAAGCCAGCAGCAGGGAAATCACCGACCACGCGACCCAACGGAACCTTCCCAGAACGACTTTCAACAGGCCGTCTCGCTGCTCCTGCCTCAGGATTCCTACCGATGGGAAGAGGATGAAGAGCATAAACGCCATTCCTCCCACTCCAATGACGGCGGCGCTGACGTGAACCCACTGTGCGAATGTTGCCATTCTTCTCCTTGCAAATAGTTGAGTTACTGCTTAATGAACTGAAACCGGAATGGCTACTTCTAAAACGTCAGGATTGAACGAAACCAGTGGTGGAAAAAGCGCGCAAGAGTTCGGGATGCCCGTGACGCTGCGAGTCCTTCTAGCAGGTGCAGAAGCAAACGGCGTTACGAATGGGCTTCAGCCAACTGGTCGATCTGCCGCGCGAGATCGAAGTCCTTCTCGGTTACGCCGCCTTCACTGTGCGTGGAAAGCGAGATTCCCACGATGTTGTAATTGATGGTGATGTCGGGGTGATGCCCGGCCTTTTCGGCAACCTCGGCGATCTTGTTGACCAGGCCAATGGCGGGCATGAAAGACTTCAGCGTATACCTCTTCTGGATGGCTTTTCCCATGGGCGACCATCCCCGCATTTCCTTGAGCTTCTGTTGGATCTCAACTTTGCTGAGTGCTGCCACAATGCCTCCTTCGCCTTGCTCATTTCGGATTCGAGTATAAAAAGGCAGGCGACACAAGTCAACGGAAGTATGCTCCAATCGGGCAATCCGGTTAGAATGATTTGTGATGCTCCACGAAATTCTTCCTGTCGGATTGCTGGCATGCAACTGCTCGGTGGTGGGCGATGACGAAACGAAAGAAGCGATTGTCATCGACCCCGGCGACGAAATCGAGCGGGTGCAGCGGATTCTCAACCGGCACGATCTGAAGGTGAAATACATCGTGGCAACGCATGCGCACATTGACCACGTGGGCGGGCTAAAGAAGCTTCACGAACTGACGGGGGCTCCAGTGCTGATGCATGAGGACGACCTGCCGCTCTATCAGAACTTGGACGCGCAGGCCGCGTGGCTGGGTGTTGAGGCGCCCGGCCGAGTGGAAGTGGACCAGTTCCTGAAGGAAGGTGACAAGCTGAGCTGGGGTTCGCTGGCCGTCGAGGTCCTGCACACGCCGGGACATTCGCCGGGCAGCCTTTCGCTCCACCTTCCAGGCGAGAATGCGCGCATCTTTGCAGGCGATACGCTGTTCCAGGGCAGCGTCGGGCGCTGGGACTTGTGGGGTGGCTCCGAGCACAAACTGCTGCGCTCCATTCACGACAAGCTTCTACTTTTCCCAGACGAAACTCCCGTCTTTCCAGGCCACGGCTTGAGTACCACCATCGGCCGCGAACGCGAATCGAACCCCTTCCTGCAGGATCTGTAATCCGGACCCGTCAAGACGTGCTGGGATTTGCAAGGGGCCCACGGTCACTTCAGCAACGGAAGGATGGCTTTGAATTCGGCAGTTCCGCTCTTGCCGAGCAGTTCGTAAATCATCATTTCCGTCGAACTGATGACGGCCCCGGCTTGCTGCATGCGGTTGAGCCCCACCTTCCAATTCTCCAGCGTGCGTGACGACGTAGCGTCTCTCGCGACGTGAACCACGTAGCAGGTGTTCAGCGCTCCAAGAACCGTCTGCGTGACGCAGACGTGCGACTCGACTCCCGCTACCAGCAGGGTGTCGCGGCCTGGCGCAACTTTCTTGAGATGCGCAAGGAACTTCTCATCGCCGAAGCAGCCGAAACTCGTTTTGTCGAGCGGAGTGATTCCAGGAGCGGCGCAGGCGACATCCGAGACCAGCGGCCCCAATCCTTGCGCGTATTGCGTGGTCAGGACTGCGGGGATTGAGAGAATCTGGCCGAGGCGAAGCAGGAGGACACACTTTTGGGTGACGCGATCGGCCTCAAAAATCGCAGGCATCAGCTTCGTCTGTGGGTCGATGATTACAATCGCTGAAGTCTTCGGATCAAGAATGCGGGCTGCAGCATTGGGCGAATTGGTCATGGGTGATAGTCCCCTGGCGTTGCGAAAAATGGCTTGGTCCTTATTATAACAAACACGTTTTGGACGCCCTTCTTGAGCTCAGCTATCGACCCCGGCTTAAAGAGCGATGCGTCGCATGGTGACAGCGGTAAGCAGTGCTTTGCATCGGATGGCCAGTGCAGTTATGATTCTTGGCCGGAGAGGAGGTCTCAAAGTCATGCCCAAGTCCACCAGAAAGAACAATAGCAAAAGAGGCCGGCGCAAGTTCCTGAAGACGATGACGCTCGGGGTCTGCACGCTCGCCTTGCCGGCGGGTTCGATTGCCGCAACAGGTTCCCCCGTGCCGCCCGCAGCCCCAGCAGAGGATTCCCGTGGTGAACCTATCACATTCCCAAGGATCTTCCGTGGGCGGCACCGTGAGATGATCGGCTTTCCACTGGGCGGCGTCGGCGCGGGATGCATCAGCCTGGGCGGGCGCGGCCAACTGAAAGAATGGTGGATTGTGAACCGGCCGGACAAGGGAAGAGCGCCGCGCTACGCCTTCCCCTCGATCCGGGTGCAGAGCGCAAACCGAAAGCCCGTCGCGCGCGTGCTGGAATCGAGAATCATGCCTCCCTATTCCCGCGGCCCCAGTGACCTTGGTTCCGACAACGTGCCCGGCCTGCCCCGCCTCGAAAGCTGCACCTTTACGGGCGCGTATCCACTGGCGCGGATCGAGTTTGAAGATTCGAAATTGCCGGTGCGTGTGGCGCTCGAAGCCTTCACGCCGTTTATTCCTCTGGATGCCGACGAATCGGGCCTGCCCATGGCCGTGCTACGGTATCGCGTGAGCAACCCGGGTAACCCAAAGGCCAAAGTATCCATCGCGTGGTCGATTGACAATCCCGTTGGCCAGAACGGCAGCGAGAACTCCGGTCATGGAAGGCAGAACGATTATCGTGAGAGCGCCGGGGTGCGAGGCTTGCTGATGCGGAATCCATTTCTCGGCGCAGCGGACCCGCAGGCCGGCAGCTTTGCGCTGGCGCTGCTGGACGCTGACGAAGGAAATCTGAGCTACTTGAGCGGCTGGCCGAGCGCCGGCTGGTGGGAAAGCCCGCTGCTCTTTTGGGAAGACTTTTCAAGCGATGGCCACCTGGGGCCGGAAGCCGCAGCCCGCAGTGCGGTCGGGGCGGTGTGCCTTGAAAAGGAGATCTCCGCAGGTGGAAGCGCTGAATACACTTTTCTGCTGGCCTGGCATTTCCCCAACCGGACGCCCAAATGGTGCGGGTGGTCCGCTCCCAAAGGCCATGAGAACGACGTCATCGGAAATTACTACTGCACGCGATTCAAGGACGCTTGGGCAGTGGCGGAATATGCCGCCAAAAATCTTCCGGACCTCGAGGCGCGCATGCGCAAGTTTGTTGACACAATCCGCGGCACCACGCTCCCGGGGGCTGTGAAGGATGCCGCGCTTTCCAATCTGTCCACGTTGGTTTCGCCAACTTCGTTCCGAACCAGTGACGGCGCTTTCCACGGATTCGAGGGCTGCGTTGACCACGCGGGCTGCTGCTTCGGAAACTGCACGCACGTTTACGCCTACGAACCCGCCACGGCGCAGGTCTTCCCTGCTCTGTCGCGCTCATTTCGTGAGCAGCAATTTGGCTTCTCGACAAATGCCGAAGGCCTGATGGACTATCGCGAGTTTCTTCCTTACGGCATTGCGCATTTTGGAGTGGCGGCCGCCGACGGCCAGATGGCCTGCATCGTGAAGGCCTATCACGACTGGCAGCTTTCGGGCGATACGGCCTGGCTCCGGCGCCAGTGGCCGGGCATCAAGCGCGCGCTCGAATTCGCGTGGACCAAAGGCGGCTGGGACGCCAATCGCGACGGCGTGATGGAAGGAGTCCAGCACAACACTTATGACATCGAATTCGTCGGCCCCAATCCTTTCTGCGAATTGTGGTACCTGGCCGCGCTCCGCGCTGGTGAGGAGATGGCGCGCGCGGTGGGCGACGCTTCCGCTGCCGAGGAATATCACCGGCTCTTTGTGAAAGGCAGCGCGTGGGTGGACGCCGACCTCTTCAACGGCCAGTTTTACATTCAGAAGGTTGGGTCGATTCCCAAGAACGACGTCTCCAAAGGCCTGCAGGAAGGCATGGGCGGAACCGATACCGAAAATCCTTCCTACCAGGTGGGTGACGGCTGCCTAAGTGACCAGTTGATGGGCCAGTATTTTGCACAGATCGCCGGACTTGGCATGTTGGTGGATCACGAGCACATTCAGAAGACCCTGAGCTCGATCTGGAAGTATAACTACAAGCAGAATCTGGCGGACCACGTTTGCGTCGAGCGCGCCTACGCCGTCAACAGCGAAGCCGGCCTGGTTATGTGCGAATATCCGCTCGGCGAGCGGCCGCGCGTTCCCTTCCCTTATTTCGCAGAAGTCTGGAGCGGCTCGGAATACGCCGCGGCGGCCCTGATGATCTATATGGGAATGGTTTCTGAGGGCGTCCAGGTTGTCGAAAACACCCGGCAACGTTTTGACGGCGAGAAGCGGAATCCCTGGAGCGAGGCAGAATGCGGTTACCACTATGCACGGCCCATGGCAAGCTGGGCACCCCTTCTGGCGCTCAGCGGCTTTCGTTATTCCGGCATCGAGAAAAAGATTGTGGCCCAGCCGCTGGTAAACCTTGATCATTTCTCATCCTTCTGGTCAACGGGGACGGCGTGGGGCAACTTTTCACAGCATAAGCAGGGATCGAAGACGCAAATCAGCCTTTCCGTTGTTGAGGGCAAGCTGGCATGCCGCACGGTGACCGTCAGGGCTCGAAAGGCGGTAGGAAGTACCCCGACAAGCAAGATTGGCAACAAGTCCCTGCCCTTCAAAATTCAACAGAAGAAAGAGGAGGTCACCATTGTCTTCGCTCCGGATGTGGTGCTGGGCGCCGGAGACGAGTTGGTTATGACGCTATGAAGAGCATTCGTATGACTTGTGCGAAAAGGCCGCAGGGAAGAGGGCGGTCGCAGCGCTGCAAAGTCCAGCCTCTAGATCCGAAGGACGGGGTTAAAAACTCCTCAACGCTGATTGCCAATTCCGGCTATTAGGCCAATAATGAGGTATGCGGGACGAGGTTGGCCCGGCCTCATCGGCAAGTGAAGCAAGACAAAGCTTTTCGGGCCCGTTCCCTGCAGTTCGCCAAACGCATTCGAAATATGAAAGGCGTTGGTGTTATGAGTTTTGACCGGGACCTTATCCCGGCTTCAAGGTTGCAATTGCAGCCTGTTTTTATTGAGGAGGAGTCATGTGGGAGTATGACCAGCAGATGAAACTGAAGATCGGCCTGGCCGAGATGCTGAAGGGCGGCGTGATCATGGACGTGACGAACGCCGAGCAGGCCAAGATTGCCGAGGATGCCGGCGCCTGCTCGGTGATGGCGCTGGAGCGCGTGCCTGCGGATATCCGCAAGGAAGGCGGCGTAGCACGGATGGCGTCGATCAAGATCATCAAGGAAATCATGAAGGCGGTCACCATCCCGGTGATGGCCAAGGCGCGGATCGGCCATTTTGCCGAGGCGCAGGTACTGGAGTCGGTCGGTGTTGATTACATCGACGAGAGCGAAGTGCTGACGCCCGCCGACGAGGAGCACCACATCCACAAGTGGCCGTACAAGGCTCCGTTTGTGTGCGGCGCCCGCAATCTGGGCGAGGCTCTGAGAAGAATCGGCGAGGGCGCGGCGATGATCCGCACCAAAGGAGAAGCCGGCTCCGGCAACATCGTCGAGGCGGTCCGCCACCTGCGCGCCATCACCAGCGAGATGCGCCTGCTCACTACGCTTCGCGAAGAAGAGCTGATGGCCAAGGCAAAGGAACTGGGCGCGCCGCTCGACCTGGTGAAATGGGTGGCACAGAACGGCAAGCTGCCAGTGCCAAATTTCTCTGCAGGCGGGATTGCCACTCCGGCCGATGCGTCGCTGGTGATGCAACTGGGCGCGGAAGCCTGCTTTGTTGGCAGCGGCATTTTCAAGTCCTCCGACCCGGCCAAGCGTGCCAAGGCCATCGTGCGCGCCACCACGCACTACAACGAGCCCGCCGTCGTCGCCGAGTGCTCGGAAGAACTGGGCGAGGCCATGCGCGGACTCGACGTCGCCAAGATGGACCCGAAAGAGATGCTGCAGACGCGAGGGTGGTAGCAAGTTCTGAATTTATAAAGTCAAGGCGCCTTTTTATAGATGCGCCAACGATTCGCACAACGCCTGGAGAATTGCGTGAAGGACGGTCATCATGCCAGAACTTCAATATCCTGTTGGCAAGTTTCAGCTTCCTGAGAAAGTCTCGGACCAGGACCGGCAGATTTACATCAAACAGATTGAAGAAACGCCGGGGAAGCTGCGTTCGGCGGTGGCGGGGCTGAGCGACGAGCAACTCGCCACACCTTATCGTGAAGGCGGATGGACGGTGCGGCAGGTGGTGCATCATCTGGCTGACAGCCACTTGAACGCCTTTATTCGCTTCAAGCTGGCCATGACCGAGGACGAGCCGAGGATCAAAACTTACGACCAGGGGCGCTGGGCCGAACTTGCTGACGCGAAGACCGGGCCGGTCGAGACCTCGCTGACGTTGCTCGAATCACTGCACAAGCGTTTTGTTGCGCTGCTCAGGTCGATGAGCGCTGCCGATTTTGCGCGGACCATGGATCACCCGGAGCAAGGGATCGTCAACCTTGAACGCTACCTGAGCCTCTATGCGTGGCACGGCCGCCACCACGTGGCGCACATCACCTCGTTGCAGGAGCGCATGGGCTGGAACAAATGAGGC
>Ga0055483_10000250_pt1 | contig 12231 bp, 12 predicted proteins | sample RushMan_CattailN_5_FD_57938 | JGI IMG/M metagenome (GOLD analysis project Ga0055483, IMG submission 57938) | Wetland microbial communities from San Francisco Bay, California, USA, that impact long-term carbon sequestration - RushMan_CattailNLB_D2 | ecosystem: Environmental > Aquatic > Marine >... | reverse complement strand
GCGACCGCCACTGTCGCCGTCATGCTCAACCACGGCTGGATGGCCTCGCTTGCCACGCCAGACGCAGAGGCGATCGCGTTCGCCGCCTGGAGCGTGCCCCTCTGTGCCTTCCTCGCGTTCGAGCTCTTCGGCAGAAGCGCCGCCTCCCCGCATATCGCGCTGCGCGGCGCTCGCGAGCTCCGACCCGCGGCTGCGACCGCCCCTTCCGAGCCCGATGCGTTCAGTCGATCGCTGTCAACTCCTTCGGCAGCGAGCTGAGATTCCGATGGCCATCGTCCAGTAGGACGACGAGATCCTCGATCCTCACGCCCAGCTCGCCAGGCAGGTAGACGCCGGGCTCCACCGTCACCACGGTGCCGGCCCGCAAGGGCTCCTCGCTTGCGGTCTTCGATAGCCGCGGACCCTCGTGGATCTCCAGGCCCACGCCGTGCCCGAGACCGTGCCCGAACCGCTCGCCCAGTCCCGCCTCCTCGATCACCGAGCGCGCGTCAGCGTCCACCGCCCGGCCGCTGCGTCCGGGCGAGAGCGCCTGCAACCCTGCCATCTGGGCGGCGAGCACGAGCTCGTAGATCTCGCGCGCATGCTCGCTTGGCCGTCCAGCCGCGTAGGTGCGGGTGCAGTCTGAGCAATAGCCGTCGAGGATCGCGCCCCAGTCGATCGTCACGAGCTCGCCGGCGCGGATCTCAACGTCGCGCGGCTGCGCGTGGGGCAGCGCCCCGTGGGCGCCCGCCGCGACGATCGTGGGAAACGACGCGCCCTCGGCTCCGAGCGCCCGCATCCTTCCCTCCAGGTCGATCGCCACCTGCCGCTCGGTGCGCCCGATCAGGCCCTGCGCCAGAGTCTGGGACAGCGCCTGATCGGCGAGCTTCGCCGCCGCCGCTATCCGCCGCTGCTCCTGCTCGTCCTTCACCTCCCGCAGCCGCTCCACGACGCCGCCGCAGGCGGACAGCTCGACCGGCGCCTGCTCCAGCAGCTCCGCCATCCTGCGGTGCCTGGCGACGGACATGTCCCTGTCGTCGAACCCGAGCCTCGCCGCGGTCGCGCCGTCAGACGGGCTGCTCAGCCGCTCGGACAGCAGGGAGCTCACCGCCTCGGTCAGCTCGCCTGGGGCGATCGCCCGCTCGCACTCGGGCGCCGCCGCGCCCACCTCCTGCTCGGCCTGGCTCTCGTAGCGGAAGTCGGTCACGAACAGCGGGCGATCGAGGCCGAGCGCCTGGCCTCCATCGGCCGCCGGAACGAGCAGCAGCCCGTTGGAGCCGCTGAATCCCGTCAGGTAGCGGACGTTCGCGGGCGCCGTGACGAGCAGCGCCTGCAGCGAGCGCTCCGCCACCTCCTCCTCCAGCCTTCTCAGCCGCTCGCCCGCGCTCATCTCGCCGCCTCGTCCAGCGCCCGCCGCAAGGCCTCCAGGGCGATCCTGTAGCCATCTGGTCCCTTGCCGGACACCTTCGCCACGCAGAGCCCCTCGAACACCGAGACCCGCCGCCACGGCTCGCGCGACTCCACGTCGGAGAGATGGACCTCCACCACGGGCAGATCCGCTATCTCCAGCGCGTCCCTGACCGCCCAGGAGTAATGGCTCCAAGCCCCGGCGTTGATGAGGATCGCGTCGCTCTCGCCCCGCAGTCGATGCAGACGCTCGATCAACGCGGTCTCCGAGTTGCTCTGGAAGAAGCGCGTGCGCATCCCCAGCTCGCCCGCGAAGCCTTCGATCTTGCGCTCGAGCTGCAGCAGGCTCAACGGTTCGCCGCGCTCGTCGCCGTAGTGGCGCGGGCTGCGTCGTGCGAGCATGTCGAGGTTCACGCCGTGCATCACCTCTATGCGATATCCAGGAGCGGTCGTGCTCATTCGCTCAGCTCCGCGACCGCCGCATACAGCTCGATGCTCGGCACCCGCTGGCCGATCTCCACGTCGCCGGGCGCTTTCACCAGGACGAAGGGAACGTGCCTGCCCACCCGCTTCTTGTCGCGCCGCGTCGCGGCGACCACGTCCCTCACAGGCACGCCGCTCATGCTCGTGGGCAGACCCCGACTCGCCATCAGCTCCGTCAGGCGCTTGCGCAGATCGTGCCTGCCAGAGAGCCGCAGCGCCGCGAGCAGGCCGAGGCCGACCGCTTCGCCGTGAAGGTACCGGCCGTAGTCGGTCGCGGTCTCGATCGCGTGACCGATCGTGTGGCCGAGGTTCAGCGCCTGGCGCGCGCCTCCGTCGCGCTCGTCGCGCGCCACCACCTCGAGCTTCGCGCGAGCGCAGGCCACGATCGTGCGCTCGTCCACGGGCTCGTCCCGGTCCACGCGCTCCCACAGGTCGCCCCCCGCGATCAGGGCCGTCTTTGCCACCTCCACCCAGCCGGCGGCGATCTCGCGCTCTGGCAGGCTCTCCAGCGTGTCCGGGTCGACGATCACGCCCGCTGGCTGGTGGTAGGCGCCGACGTAGTTCTTGCCCTCCGGGAGATCCACGCCGGTCTTGCCGCCGTAGGCGGAGTCGACCTGGGAGACGAGCGTCGTGGGCACCTGGACATAGGGGACGCCCCGCTGGTAGGTGGCGGCGCAGAACCCCGCGATGTCGCCCACCACGCCACCGCCGAGCGCGACCACGTGGTCGCCTTTGCTCATCTCGGCGGCGAGCAGCCCGTTCCACACCATCTCCGCGGTGCGCACCGTCTTCTGGGCCTCCCCCGCTGGGAAGGTGATCATGCTCGCCAGATCGCCAAGGGCGCCTCCGTAGATCGAGGAGACGGTCGTGTCGCTCACGCAGAACGGCCGCGAGCGGCGGCGATCCAGTGGCCACGCGTCGGCCGCCGGGGCGTCGCTGCCCAGCAGCCCTCGGGCTATCAGACCCCTTCCCACGAGCACCGGGTATTCCCCGGATTGCGAGCTCGCCCACAGCATGCGCGTGCCCACGGGCGCAGACTGCAGCGCCCGCAGGCCCCTGAGCGCCTTGACGGCGACCCCGGGCACCGTCGCCGGCAGGATCGCGTCGGCCAGCCGCTCGTATGTCGGCGCCCGCTCGCCGTGGAGCGCGCGGAAGGTCTCCCAGTCGCGTGCGAGCGGCCGCTCCTCGCGCCCGGCACCCCGTTTCGAGACATCGCCGTCCTGGCCCTCCCCGTCGCCTGACGCCTCCTGCGCGGCGCCCTCGCCAGATCCACCCCGGCTCGTCGCTGGCGAGATCCCCCTCACCCGCTCCCACGCGGTCCCTGGGTCGATGTCGAGCAGCACAACCAGGTAGCTCGCCAGCGCCTCTCTCACCCGCTCGGAGAGGACGCTGCCGCCGCCAAGCGAGATCGCCGCGCCAGGCGGAGCGCCCTCGAGCAGCTCGAGGGCGACCCGCTCCTCTGTCTCGCGGAAGGCCGCCTCACCGCGCGCCGCGAAGTCCTCGGCGATCGTGCGTCCAAGGTGCGCTTCGATCCTCGCGTCGCTGTCGATCGCGGTACAGCCGCCCATCCGCTGGGCCAGCGCGCTCGCCGCGGTCGACTTGCCTGCGCCCATGAAGCCGATGAAGACAATTCCCCGCCACGGGGTCCAGACCGACCGCGGCGTGCCGCTCTGCCCGCCCCCCTCGTCGATCGGGGTCCAGGCTATCTCCCCCATCCGATTCGCTCCTCGTAGGAGGCCAGCGCCGCTCTGACGTCGTCGATGTGGTCACCGCCGAACTTGCGCCTGTAGGCGTCGGCGAGCACGAGGCAGATCATCGCCTCCGCGACCACGCCCGCCGCGGGCACCGTGCAGGAGTCGGTGCGCTCGCGCAGCGCCTGGGCGGGCTCGTGGGTCTCGGTGTCAACAGAGCGCAGCGGCTTCGTCAGCGTCGGCAGCGGCTTCATCGCGCCGCGCACGATCAGAGGCTCCCCCGTGGTCATCCCGCCCTCCAGGCCGCCAGCCCTGTTGGTCTGCCGGTGAAAGCCCTCGCCGCCTGAGTAGAAGATCTCGTCGTGGGCTTGGGAGCCGGGCAGCCCCGCGATCTCGAAGGCGTCTCCGATCGCCGCGCCCTTCACCGCCTGGATCGAGCAGATCGCCATCGCGATCCGCCCGTCCAGCCGCTGCTCCCAGGAGATGTGCGACCCCAGCCCGGGCGTCAGGCCAAAGGAACGGACCTCGAAGACGCCGCCGAGCGACTCGTTGGCCTTGCGCAGCGCGTTTATCTCGGCCACCATCGCCCTGCCCACCTCCGCGTCCAGGCAGCGCACCGGAGAGGCGTCCACTCCGTCGAAGTCGGCGAGCGTCAACTCGGTCTCCGGGGCGATCGGCGCCTTCACAGACGCGATCTGGATCACATGGGAGCGGACCTCGACGCCGAGGGCGGAGAGGAACGCCCTGCACACTGCGCCGCCCGCCACGCGCGCCGCCGTCTCCCGCGCGGAGGCGCGCTCCAAGATGTCTCTCACGTCGCTCAGCCCGTACTTCCAGGTGCCGACGAGGTCGGCGTGCCCCGGGCGAGGCAGGTGCACCTCGGGCACCTCGGCGTCCACCGGCCACGGACTCATGCGCTCTTCCCAGTTGGCGAAGTCCCTGTTGGCGACGGTGAGCGCGACGGGGCCGCCGAGCGTCCGGCCGTGGCGCACTCCGCCCGTGAGCTGGGCCCTGTCGCTCTCGATCTTCATCCGGCCACCGCGACCGTGGCCGAGCTGGCGACGTGCGAGGTCCGCGTCGATCCGCTCCCGCTCGAGGGTCAGGCCCGCGGGCAGACCCTCGACTATGCAGGTGAGGCCGGGGCCGTGTGACTCGCCGGCGGTGATCAAGCGCAGCGCCATGTGGCGCTTAGCTTATTCAGGCGAGGCGATTGCCGGCGGGAGCATCAGGCCGCGTCGCAACGCGAGCCTCATGCCGAACTTCGAAACCCTGCTCTCTGAGGCCTTCGCGGCCTGGGCGCCGGCGGCCGCCTTCTTCAGTCTCGTCACGGTCAGCTCGTAGGAGACGATGCTGCCGTCCGCTTCCTCGTACTGCAGTTCCTCGCCCTTGTGGGGCGCGAGCTCGATCCCCTCGCAGTTCGCGGGACCGGGCTTGCACTTCGCGGGGCCGTGCAGGATCGCCGGTTCCACCAGCAGGAATATCGCCTTCGAGCCGTCAGAGCTCACGCCGCCGAGCTCGACCAAGGGCTTCTTCTTGCTTGGCAGCGGCGCGAGCAGGACGATGTCGGTGAAGACCTGCGGCTTGCCCTTCGGCTTGCCTTCTTCGTCCAGCCGCTGCAGCTTCGCGGAGACCTTGTACTGGCCACTCGCCTTCGGGGCGCCTTCGCCTGCGCCGCCTTCGGTTTCTTCGCCTGACCCTTCAGCGCCTGTTTCGGACGAGGTTTCGGGAGCGTTTTCCTTTGATTCGGATGCACCTTCGTTGGCCCCCGAACCGCCTGACCCCTTGCCCGAGCCCGATGCGCCGGAGCTCGATGAGCCTTCGTTGCCAGAGCCAGATGATGACGCAGAACCGGACCCCTTCGAGGCTTCGCTGGCGGGCAGCGGCTTGAACGGGTTGCGGACGTGGCCGCCGTGCTGGTAGGAGCCGCCGCTCGTCGTCTCCGCCAGCGCCGCGTGCGGATCTGCCGGCGCGCTGCTCACTTCGGGTCCTTCCACGGAAGGGACGGACGTCGTGGCCGTGCTCGGGGCGCTCGCGGTCGTGGCCGGACTCGATCCGCCCGTGACCGCGTAGCCGACCGCGACCGCGACGGCGATCGCGGCCAGGACGAGCAGTGGCAGCATCCGCCTGCTCGTCAGGTCGCTCTTCAGGGAACGCAGGAAGTCGGTCATGGAGCCTTCACCACCGCGGGGGCTGACGGGTTGCCGGAGGATGAGGAATTCGAGGTCGCCGTCGTGCCCGCGGGCCCGGTGGGCGTCGCGCCGGCGGTCAGACCCTGGCCCGTGGGCAGGACGTAGGCGGTCGCGGTCACTGTGCCGGTCAGCGTCGACCCGCCCGCCGCTTCGCCGCTGGAGCCGCCGGGGGTCAGGCTCATGCCGTCGATCGTCAACAGCCGTCCCTTCACCGCGACCCCGCCGGAGTGCAGGCTCACCGTGAAGCCCTGGAGCTTGTCCATCAGGTGGTAGAGGTCGAAGAAGGAGCCAGTGAAGGTGAACGTGAACGGCAGCTCCTGGAAGCCGCCGCTTGATTCGGCGCCCGTCGCCGTCGACAGGGACGCTTTGGAGGAGGATCCACCGGCGTTGATCGCCTGGAATTCGACGTGGTCATGGCCGGAGGCGTGGTCCAGCTCGTAGACCAGGGAGGGCACCTGCTGATCGGCAGGCACCGCTTCGCCGAGGCTCACGATCGTCGCATATGCAGAGGCGTAGCGGCTCTGAGCGTCCTTCGCTTCGGAGAGCTTCGCGTTCGCCGCGGCGAGGCTCGCCTGGGCGGATTGCACCTTCGATTCCACTTCGCCCGCCTTCTTGCGCTCAGGCGAGACGGCGAGGATCCACCCCGCCGCGAGGATCGCGAGCGCCGCCAGGACGGCGACCACCATGCGGTCGCGGCCGGTCATCGCAGCCCCACCGTCCCGTTTGCGCCCGTCGATTCGGCTGAGCCTGGCGTTTCGCTATTCGCGGTCGTCGCGCTCTGGCTGGCCTGACCGCCTGTTGGAGCACTTGGCGTGGGAAGCCCTTCGAAGGCGATTTCGAGATTGAAGCTGTCCGGGCAGGAGGAGCCGCTCGCAGACGGCCCGCTCGGGGAGCTGCCCGCCTTCGTGGAGCTCTTCAGGCTCACTTCGCTCACGCCGTCCATCAGGCGCAGGCGATCCATCGCGAGCGCCACCTCGGACTGCGTCGTCGCGCAGCCGGCGATCGTGAAGACGGGCGTGCTGCCCGGAGGTGTGGCGGAGGTCACGCTGGAGGCCGCGCTTGCGGTCGTCGTCGAGCTGCTCGTCGTGCTGCTCGCGGTGGCTGAGCTGGCCGCCGCGGCGCCGATCTGGCCGTCCATCGAGGTGAGGGCCACGTCGCTTGGCAGGACGCGCCCCAGTTCGTGCATCGCGTGAGCCCAGTCGAAGCGGGTGTCCGCCAGCTCGCGGACGGTCGCCAGCCGTTCTTCGCGCAGCGCGGCGAAGCGCGTGTAGGGGGCGAGCTTCGCTGCTTCGGCTTCGGCATGCGCGGCTTCGGCGCTCAGCTTCGCCGCTTCGCCTTCGCGGGTGGAGATCGAATGGCGAGCGCTGCCGTAGAGCAGCGCGAGCACCGCGATGCCCGCGAGCAGGCCGACGACCACGTAGGCGATCCCGCCGGAGCGTCCCGCCGCGCCGCCCGAACTCCGCCGCTGCTCGGCGGGGATCAGGTTCACCGCTCTCACGGGGCCACCTCCTCCACCGCCAGGCCGGCGGCGATCGTCAGCCGCTCCGCGGGAACGGACTCGAAGTCGCCGCCACGTCCGAGCGCCACCACGCGGCGCCGCACCCTGTGGCCGAGCTCTGACTCCAGCGCGGCCGCGAAGCCGGATATCTCCAGGCACGTGCCGCTAAGGATCACGTCCTCCACCGCGCCGCCGCTCTCCTGAGCGCGATGGAAGTCGAGTGAGTTTCGGACCTCGCCGGCTATCTCCCTCACGCCCGTCCTCATCACCGCGTCAGCGTCCACGCGGGCGGGATCGGAGCCGTCGGGGCTGGCCGTCAGGTCGACCTCAGAGAGCAGGGCGCGGGCCTCGGCGAGAGCGATCGACTGCCGCTCGGCCAGCTGGGAGGCCATCGCCTCCAGTCCGCCGCCCACCGTGCGGGTGAACCTGCAGGTCACGCCTTCGGCGATCGCGAGGTTCGTGAGGCCGCCAACGTTCAGGTACAGGGTGCGTCCGCCCTGGCCGGTCGCGACTGCGCCATCCGGCGTCGCGTTCGCCGGTCCGCCTGCTTGGCTCGCTGCTCCGCCGTCGTTCGGCCTTGACAGTCCGTCGATCGCATCGATCGCGGATGCATGCGGGGGATCGGAGCCCGCCGCGCTTGTCGATCCCGTATCGCCCACCGATGCGCCCTCGTCCGTCGCCGCCGGGTCTCGATCTGACGAGCCTGGGAGGCCAAGCGTCTCCGTGGCGTCGCTCGCCGCGCTCTCAAGCTCGGCGTCCTCGCTGCCGCGGTGCAGCGCGCGGATCATCGCGAAGGCGGACAGGTCGACTCCTACAGGGCGCAGCCCCGCCGCGGTCACCGCTGAGACCAGGCGCTCCACCATCTCCCGCTGAGCGGCCGCGACCACCACCCGCTGGCGCTTGCCGGAGGGCGTGTCCACGATCCCCAGCGGATGGAAGTCCAGGACAGCGGAGGCCAGCGGCATCGGAATCTGGTCGGCCGCCTGGAAGTTCACGGCCGCCATCAGTTCCTTGCGATCGGTGATCGGAGGCAGCTCCATGATCCTCACCACGGTGCGCTGATTGGCCAGGCCGACGCGGACACGACGGCTCATCCTGCCGTCGCGGAAGAGCTCTCGCAGCGTGTCCGCCAAGAGCTTCTCGTCCAGGACCTCGCCCTCACGGACGGTGTCGGCGGGCAGCGGCGCACCAACCGCGCGCTGGACGGAGACCACCCCGTTCACGCTCGCCTCGACCGCTGCCACGTAGCCAGGCTGGATGTCCAGGCCGACGACCCCGGAGCCGCCGCGGCCGCGTCGTCGCGCCGGGTGCCCGACTGAGCCTCGCCGTCTCGCGGACGATGTCGGCTTCGAAGCTGCCTTCGACTTCGCGGTCAGCTTCGACGAGATGCTCTTCGGCTTGACGGCCGCCTTTGCCTTCGCCGCCGCCTTTGGCTTCGAGGACGCGGAGGGCTTCGCCCGCTTCCTCGACGGCGCTTTCGGCTTCGGCATCGAGACCGGCCGGTTCAGGGACTCCTTCATCTTCGAGAGGGACGGCATCAGTGCAGGAAGGAGGTCGAGTACCAGCTCAGGATCGTTCCGCCGGCGAACAGCGAGACCGTGGCTCCCAGCGCCAGGAACGGGCCGAAGGGCACGGCCGTCTTGCGGCCGTCCCTCACACCCTTGCGCGCGATCACCACGGCCCCCACGAGCACGCCCGCGATCAGAGCTATCAGGATCGCTGGGATCACAGCCTTGCCGAGGAACAGGCCGATCATCGCCGCTAGCTTCACGTCGCCCATCCCCATCCCGCCTGGGTAGGCCAGCGCAGCGAGCAGCAGCGCGCCGCCCGCGCCGGCGCCGGCGATCAGCCGAGCCGGCTCGCCGGACGGGTCCAGGGCCGTGCCCAGGACGATCGCAAGAGCGCAGCCGGGCAGGGTGATCGCGTTCGGCAGGACGCGATGCTCGAGGTCGATCAGCGCCAGGGGCATCAGCAGCAGGACCAGGGCGATCCCGAGCGCGACCGCTCCCGCGCCGCTCTTGCCCAAGACCACGGCCACGCACAGCCCCGCCGTGCCGGCCTCCACCAGCGGATAGTGGGCGGGGATGCTTGCCTTGCAGGCACGGCAGCGGCCGCGCAGCACGAGCCAGGAGAGCACGGGGATGTTGTCGTATGGCTTGATCGCCGTGCCGCAGGAGGCGCATCGCGATGCGGGCCTCACCAGCGACTGCCGCGCTGGCAGCCGATCCACGACAACGTTCAGGAAGGAGCCGATCACGGCGCCCAGGACTCCTGCGAAGGCGGTCTCCATGGAAGTCTCATCGACCGTGCTCACAGTGGACTTGAGCTTTGTACGCCGAGAGGGGGACGGCCATCCGGCCGTCCCCGTTCGCGCTCGCCTGCGTGAGGTCCCCAGGCGCGCCGTGAATGAGTTGGACATGCGCCAGGCCACGTCGGTCGCGGGGATCTCACGAGACGCCGCGACCGCCGCCGCGGTCGTTCCGCAACGCAGACGGGGGCGGCACAAGGCCGCCCCCGTACATCCGATCTTCGTCACATCCGCGGTCACGCCGCAGACGCTCAGATCAGACTGCTGCTCTTACCATTCGGATGATGTCACGCACCCACCGGACGGATAGGTGCCCGAGGCGGCCGTGCAGGTGCGCGTCACGACACCCGCTTCATCCTTGATGGTGAACGTGTTTTCGGTCGACGCGGCGGTCGCGGTGATTTCATAGCCGGTGCAGCCGCCTTCGGTGCAGGCTGCCGGCAGCGGTACCGCTTCGCTGATCCACGCTTCGCCTTTGCCTTTCGCGATCGGGATCGATTTTTCGTATTCGTTGATCGTGGTCGTTGACACGTTGGCGTAGTCGCCGCTGTGGTCGCTCGAGATAGTCGCGGCCACCGTCGCCGCGTTGCGCACGAGGCTCTTCGCCGAAGAGTCATTCGCCTTCTGAGTCTGGTTGAGGAAGGTCGGGATCGCGATCGCGGCGAGGATGCCGATGATGAGGATCACGACCAGCAGCTCGATAAGGGTGAAGCCACCCTCATCGGATGCGCGCTGGCGCAGTCGTTGCAGCATGGATTGTGCTCCTTGTATCCGGTTACAGAGCGCCAGCCCGCTGCTCACCGCGCGCGTCGCGGTGCGTCCCCCCGGTCGGTGACCGATATGTGATCCCTTGCGAGAGTCGCCGGCTTTGCTACGCGCCATCCTGTGGCGCTCTGCCATTGAACCTCGGCGCTGGCATTGTTCGACAGCGCGTGCATCGGCAATCGGCACGGGAACTTGAATCCTGCACCTCTCCCTGGACGCCCTGTCGTACCCCCCGCCTCGCCGCGCCGCCGCACATCGCCGAGACGGCGCGGAGCGGTGTCGCTCAGCTCGCGCCGTCGCTCTGAGCCGCCGAGGCGGCGGGCTGTGGCTCGCCCTGCTCGACCGGCCAGCGCGCCTGGGCGTCTATGCCCTCGATCCGGCGACCGGTGCCCTCGCACCAGGGGCAGTCCACCGAATGCTCCTCGCCGCCCAGATGCGAGATCACCTTGCCTGAGCCGCGGCAGGGCATGCACTCGCGCTCGGACTCGCCAGGCCCGCCCGCCTGCTCCGTCTGCGCGGAGCGCTCGTCTTCGTCTCTCTCAGCAGCCAAGGGATCGGGGAGGTTAGCGGCCCGTGCGCATGCGCGCCGCGCTAGCGTAAGCGCCATGACAGAGGCACACAGGTCGCTCAGCATCCTCGTCGTCGACGACGAGGCGCCCCTGCGGGAGAATCTCACGCGCTCCTTCTCGCGGGAGGGGCACGACGTGCAGGCCGTCGCCACAGGGCAGGAGGCGATAGACAGGGCGGGCAAGGAGCACTTCGACGTAGTCCTGCTTGACGTCGCGCTCGGGCATGGCCCGAGCGGCTACGAGGTGTGCAGGACGCTGCGGGAGCGCAGGAACGTCGTGCCCATCATCATGCTCACCGCCCTGGACAGCGAGGCGGACGCCGTCCAGGGCCTCGAGGCGGGCGCGGACGACTACGTCACGAAGCCGTTCGGGCTCGCGGAGCTCAGGAGCCGGATACGGGCGGTGCTGCGCCGCTCCGTCGGACGCGGGGTCGCCAAAGACGCGGTCTCCGTCGGCGAGGTCACCCTCGACCACAGCCGCAGGGAGGTCACCGTCAGGGGGCAGGCGGTGAAGCTCACCTTCTCGGAGTTCGAGCTGCTCTCGCGGCTCATGTCCGAACCGGGGCACCTGTTCAACCGTCAGGAGCTGCTGCGGGCGATCTGGGGCGACTCCGCCTACAGGGACCCGCGCGCGATAGACGTGCATATCAGGCATCTGCGGGAGAAGCTCGAGCGGCTGCCGGAGGACCCGAAGCTGATCCTCACCGTCCGCGGCGCGGGCTACCGCTTCCAGTCCCCGTGAGAGGCGGGGCGGCGCGCATGCTCCGGTCGCTCACCGGCCTGCGCGCGCGCCTGCTCGCCGCGCTGCTGATAACCAGCGCCGTCACGCTTGGCGTCGCGGCGCTCGCGCTGCTCTCCCCGCTCGAGCAGCGTCTGCGCGAAGACGGGATGCGGACGGTGCGCAACGCGATCAGCTCTGTGCACCACCAGTTCAGCGGCGTCGACGTCGTCAACGGCAAGCCTGACACCAAGGACCTGCGGGACATCGCGACCGTGCTCGCCCGCCGCAGCAACGGCGCCCAGGTCACCGTCCTGGACAGGAACCTCGAAGTGGTCTACGCGCCGCCGATCCACAACCTCGACGTCCCGGACTACTACGGAGCGGCGCGCAGAGCGCTGCGGACGGGCCACCAGGCGCGCATCACCGCCGGCGAATCGCTCATCGTCGTCGAGCGCCTCCACATCGGCTCGCCAGAGAACACCCTCCCCTACGTGCTCGTCGTCGTCAAGCACCTCGAGTACGTCTCGGTCGCCTTCAAGGTCGTCAGGGACGCCTTCATCGTCGCCGCGGCCGCGGGGCTTGGGATCGCGCTGCTGCTTGGCATCGGCCTCGCGACCACGCT
>Ga0055483_10000247_pt1 | contig 12306 bp, 11 predicted proteins | sample RushMan_CattailN_5_FD_57938 | JGI IMG/M metagenome (GOLD analysis project Ga0055483, IMG submission 57938) | Wetland microbial communities from San Francisco Bay, California, USA, that impact long-term carbon sequestration - RushMan_CattailNLB_D2 | ecosystem: Environmental > Aquatic > Marine >... | reverse complement strand
TTAGAAGCTTTATCTAAGGAATTAACTGGAATGATCCTGGATAATTGCTTTAAAATAATGATAAATATGGTAAATATAACTCAAGAAGCCAGTATTAAGGTTAATACATCTAATAAAGAGCTTAATACCGATTTAAGAATTATCCCCTGTTTAAATTGTTGAGAACTTATTTTGCTGAATATAATACAAACGGTGAAAAAATGAAAGTAATTTTAAATGTAGCTCACAGCATATGTCCACAATGCAGTGTTGGTTGTGGAATAAACCTGATAACTAAAGAAAATAAAGTGGTGGGTACCTATCCCTACAAAAGACATCCCATAAATGAAGGAAAAAATTGTGAAAAAGGAAAAAACTGTTTTAATTTAATAACTACTAAAAATAGATTAAAAAATCCCCTTATAATAAATAAAAACAGTAATTTATCAAAATCTAACTGGGAAGAAGCTTTAGATTTAATAGTTTCCAAAATAAAATCTTATTCTCCTTCCCAGATTGGGATAATAGGTTCAGGAAATTCTACAAACGAAGACATGAAAACTTTGAAGAAATTTGCTGATGCCTTAAATACAGAAAATATAGGGTATTACACAGGAAATTTTCCTGAATTTGACATAAAAACTGCCACTTTTGAAGATTTAGAGGATTCAAATTTCATTTTGATAATTGGGGACGTAATTAAGGAAAACCCCTTACTGGGCAGAAGAATAATTATTGCCAGTGAAAACGGTGCAGAAATAACATCTGTAGACTCTTCAAATAAGACTTTCACAGGATTAAATTCAGATAATTATATTCAAATCAGGACAATTTCAGAATTTTTGGATAATATGGATCCAAATGTACTTAATAAACTAAATGAATCATCCATCATCATATTCAACAAATTAGATCATAAAGAAGAATTTGAAAAGATAGTAGACATTGCAAAAAACACCAAATCTAAAATACTCCCTGTAATGGAACAATGCAATGCAAGAGGAGTCATGAAAATTCTTCCATCATTAGATAAGAATGGAATAGCTGAATTAATATCAAACGTAAAACTTCTTTATGTGGTGGGAGATAATCCTGCATCTTATGTAGAAGAATCATTAAATAACCTTGATTTTTTAATTACTCAAGATAGTTCAGTGAATGAAACCACTTTGCTATCTGATGTGGTACTTCCTGCTTCCTGCTGGGCGGAAAAAACTGGAACTTTTATCAATACCACTGGAAATGTACAGAAAATTTCAAAAACCGTTCCAGCACCAGGAAGTGCCCTTGAAGATCAGATAATTATTAGTAAAATTGCAAAAAAGATGGGAATTGAATTGTAGGTGATAAAATGAACCCCGAATATTTACTTGCCAGATCAAAAAATCCCGAAATACTGGAAAAGGGAGAATGTGGTGGAGCTGTAAGTTCTATTTTCCAGTACCTCCTGGATAAAGAAATTGTAGATGGAGTTTTAACTCTAGTAAGAGGCGAAGATGTTTATGATGGTATTCCTTCTCTTATCAAAAATTCAGAAGATATACGTGAAACCTGCGGTTCACTGCACTGTGCACCTACCATATTTGGAGATTTAATAAGCAAATATCTTACTGAAATGAAACTTGCTGTAGCAGTGAAACCATGTGATGCCATGGCCATTAATGAGTTAGAAAAAAGAAATCAGCTGGACAGGGAAAAAATCTATGAAATAGGTTTAAACTGTGGTGGAACTGTAATGCCAATAACTGCCAGAAAAATGATAGACATGTTTTATAAAGTGGATCCCGATGACGTGGTCAAAGAGGAGATAGACAAGGGAAAATTTATAATTGAACTTAAAGATGGCAGTCATAAGGCAGTTGAAATAGATGAACTTGAAGAAAAGGGCTATGGAAGACGTGAAAATTGTCAAAGATGCGATCTTATGATCCCTAGAAATGCAGATATAGCCTGCGGTAACTGGGGTGCAGAGCCAGGATGGACATTTATAGAAATAAATACAGAAAAAGGAAGAGAATTAGTGGAAAATACCAAAAAAGAAGGTTACATAGAGGTTAAAACTCCTTCTGAAAAGTCTTTAACAATGAGAAATAAAATTGAAGAAGTCATGATAAAACTTGCAAAGAAGTTTCAGGATAAATATCTGGAAGAAAATTATCCCTCTCCAGAAAAATGGGACGAATACTGGAACAGGTGTATAAAATGCTATGCATGTCGGGATGTTTGTCCTGTTTGTTACTGCAAAGAATGTGCACTGGACAAAGAATGTTACGTTAAAGAAGATCAGGTACCACCGGATCCTCTCACTTTTCAGGGAGTTAAGTTGTCTCATATGAGTTTTAGTTGTATAAACTGCGGTCAGTGCGAAGACGTGTGCCCTATGGAAATTCCTCTGGCTGTAATCTACCAAAGGATGCAAAAAAAGTACAAAAATAAAACAGGGTACACTGCAGGGATAAGTGAAGAATTACCTCCATTATACAGCCCAGAAAAGGAGTAAATTTAAAAAAAAATTTAAGGTGATAATAATGTCTGAGCCAAAAATAGTAGGATTCTGTTGCAACTGGTGCTCTTATGGAGGAGCGGATACTGCTGGTACTGCACGTATGCAATATCCTCCAGGAGTTAGAGTTATAAGAGTTATGTGTTCTGGGAGAATCAATCCAGAAATGATACTAAAAGCTTTCAAAGAAGGAGCCGATGGAGTATTCGTAGGTGGTTGTCACATTGGAGACTGCCATTATGATTCCGGGAACTATAAATGGAGAAGAAGAGCCAAATTTATAGAATATCTCCTCCCTGAGTTTGGAATAGATAAAGACAGATTCAAATTCGAATGGATTTCCGCTTCAGAGGGTGAAAAGTTCCAAAAAACCATGACAGAATTTTATAACCACATAAAAGAAATTGGACCTCTTAAAAGGTCTAATTAACCTTTATTATTGCATTAATACTCATGTTTATAATCAAGCGCAAAATCCATTCACTAATTGTGTTGATTAATTTAAGTGTTTTGCTGAAGACAGATCATCTCAGGATAATTTGCACAAATTCATAGTCATGAATGTTGATTAATTTTATAATATAAAAAAATTCATATCCCGTATGGTGAATAAAATGAAAATCGCAGTTTATGGTGCTGGAAATCAAGCCCTTTATGTGAATCATCTCAAATTACCAGAAAAATACGGTGGAAAGCCACCATATGGAGGAAGCCGCATGTCCATTGAGTTTGCCCAGGCAGGATACGATGTATATCTTGCCGAGCCAAACAGGAAAATGCTCTCCAACGACCTTTGGAAAATTATAGATGATTCAGGAGTAATTGTTACATCCAACGATATTGAAGCCGCTGAAAATGCTGAAATAGCCGTACTTTTCACCCCTTTTGGTAAAAAAACATTTAAAATAGCCAAGGAAATTATCAAACACATTCCAGAAAATGGAATAATTGCCAATACATGTACTGTTTCTCCAGTAGTGCTCTACTATGTACTGGAAAAAGAACTTAGAAAAGACAGGAAGGATATAGGCATTACTTCTATACACCCTGCAGCAGTTCCTGGGACTCCACAACATAGCCATTATGTCATTGGAGGGCATCCAAGCAATGATATTGATATTGCAAGTAATGAACAGATCCAAAAATGCGTAGAACTCGCTGAAAGTTGTGGAAAAGAAGCCTATGTAGTCCCTGCTGATGTTTCATCAGCCGTGGCTGACATGGGATCACTCGTAACTGCCGTAACACTATCTGGAGTACTTGACTACTACTATGTAGGTACTCAGGTCATTAAATCGCCTGCAGAAATGGTTGAAAAGCAAATTCTCATGACTTTGCAGACCATGGCTTCTCTGGTGGAATCTTCTGGGGTGGCAGGAATGTTAAAAGCAGTGAATCCCGAGTTACTGGTGAAAGCTGCTAAATCAATGCATCTGCTTGAAGAACAGGAAGAACTAGACGCCGCCCTAAATACATTATCCAAACTGGAGCCAGAAGTAATGCAATGGGCTGAAAAATCTTCCATAAAGCCAACTAATTTAGTGGCAGCCCAAGCCCTTGCCAGTGAACTGCAGAACCTTATGGGAAAAAAAGCGGCTGAAGGTACAATCCGCCGGTGCATGCGTAAAATGTTTGATTAGCTGAATTAATAGTAGCTAACGTAATTCATTGAATTATCAGTTTAATTCTTTAAACAGATTCAAAACATTGTCCTGTTTAAATAATTCAAAATTATTTGATAATTCATTATAATCCATTTTTTCCAACTTATTTTTGAATTAGTATAGTGTTTTAAAAGTCTTTTTTATTTAATTATCAATTTTAATTTAATTTTTACAGTTTAAACATGATAAACAAAATATTATAGAGTTTTAAACCACATACATCATTTTTTTAAAGGTTAAAATGATTTAAAGAAATCTAAAAAAAGAAGTATTAAACCATACAGTATGAACTATTTAAAGGGATTTAAGAAATATGTAATACTAAATTTAATTTTAATGGTAATGTTTAAATACCAAATACCTTTATTTAAATTTATAAAAAATTTTTTGAAAACACTGGATCTTTTATTTGAATAAAACCAGATTTTAATCTTATAACATTTGATAAGCCAGTGAAAGCCAAAAAGGTGACTAAAATGCATGAAATAATAAAGGAATCTGTAAATGATATGGATATATCATTAGAACTTTGTAAATCCCAAAAAAACGTTGTTGACACGGTTGACGCAATATCAGAACTCAGTACTGAGGAAGCTATGAAACTGGGAATGAATTTTAAAAAGTTTCCGTTAGGCTGTGATTTGACAGAAATCATTATAGGAACATGCGCATCTGACCTGGAAAAACAGGACCTTCTCGGCAACTGCATCCTGGCAAATATGATAGGGGCGCCCATACACATATGTGCATATGCCTTTGCAGACATTGCAGAAGCACATGATGTGCAGGGAATTGACATTATCAGGGAAGTTAGCAAGGTGACTGATGTTCCTTTGGATCTTGATCATTTTGGCCGCTACGGCCCAATGAGGTTTCCTAAAGAAATAGTCAGGTGCTCAGGGCAGTGTTATTATCAGGGGCCTCATTTTGAAGAATGCCCAAAAGGAAGGATACACGCAAGACTTATTGATAAAGAAAAAAAAGAAGAAATAGGTAAGGAAGAATGGATTAAACTTTCTTCTTCAGTAGCAATTAATTTAACAAGTGAACAAGGAGGAGAAGGCCATGCAGCCCCCATAGAAGAGGCAGAAGAGGTTGCAAAGTTAGCCAAAAAACATGGTAAGGGATTAGAAGCCATCATGTTCATTGGTGATGGTTATGATGACCTGATAACAGGTTTTGAAAAAGCCCTAGATATGGGTGCTGATATTTTCGTTCTGGAGGGTGGTCCATTTAACAATTCCAAAAATAGACTGGACACATTTGCTAAAGCTGTTGCCATGGCCAGAATTCTGGTTCCCGGCAAGGTAGTTGCAACCAACGGCGCCTATGAAGACGAATGCAGGGTTGGTCTTAGGGCTGGCCTTAACGCAATTATAACAGGCTTTCCAAATAACCATCATGGATATATGTGTGGATATTCTCCAGGGACTGCCCGGAGAGGTATTTTTGGCCTGCCCAGAGTTATAAAAATGATAAAAGAAGAGGTTAAATGTGAATCAACTAACATCCCTATACAAAGAGGAGAGTTAGAAGCTCTGGCCAGAGCAATAAAGATAGTGGGAATTGATAACATATATCCGAATAAAATAGGTTCTTTAGAAGTTGGAGATGCCCATTGGGTCGCTTTAGCTAATTCAAATCTTTATAAAAATATAAAGATAGAAAAAACTGCACAAGATGTTGTATGCAATTTGAAAGGAGATACTGTATCCTTATTAGGGGGCAGATTCGTTTCATGGGCTATAGCCAAAGAATTAGATGGTGTCGTGGATGAAATTATTATAAGCGATATTGATCCATGGGTTGAAAAAGCCACCGTTCAAAATTTAAAGGAAGAGCTTAATTCAAATGTTAGTGGTGCTGGATCTGATGATAAAAAGGCCGCCAAAAACTCAAAAAATAGCATAATAACATCAACGGTTCCCCAAATCGCGGATAAGATTTTAAAAAATATATCTGGAGCTATTAAGTTGATATAAATCTTAAGGAAGAAGTATAAAATTTTTATTAGATAATAGGGCATCAAAATGATACATTTGAGCGGATGAATTTTGGATGCCCTACATTTGGTTTTGAATTTATATCTAATTGGTGGATTTTTAGGGAAATGATAATGGCAAAAGGCACACTTGAACCTGAAATTTTTCCTTTTAATAATTATTTAACCTATTTGCCATTACAAACAAAGATTAGCCCTTTTAATATATAATACTTTCTATTTACTTTGTATTATTACTTAAAAGGCAGATTTAACCAAAATCTTAATACTTCACTTAAAAGTAATAAAAAAAGGAGTGTATTTTTAATATTTATAATAAATCTTTTTCAACAAAGATAAGATTTTCATCATGTGTTAAAATATATTTATCTTTATTCCAGTTGAGTTTTCTTAAAGAAGTCTCTACAACCCTTAAATTAGTTTTAGTGTAAGAAAAAGTTGTCCAAGCTACACAAGAACCCTTTCCTGCAAAATCAGAATTTAAATTCACAAGTTTTTCTATTACTTCAAATTCAGTTAAGTTATTATCTGCCATTTTTATTCTCCAAAGTCTATAGGGCATCTAAGATAATGTGAGATAATATAAATGCCCTACATTCTTCTTTAATTAGGGATCTAAAAGGTCTTCAAACACGATGTGTTTAGAACCTGCAAAAACATGTAGTTTTTGAAGGGGTTTTTAAACTTTCCTAGTTAGGAGGAAACTAATGGCAATAAATTAATATTTAAACTCAGTATTTTCTTGTTTGAGTAATACCTAATCAATTCTTTGCCATCACAATCATCAATTAGCGCTTTTTATATATAATACTTTCTATTTACATCGTATTATTACTTTTAAGGCAATTTTAGCCAGATTAGTAATACTTAATCAAAAAGTGATGCTATAACTTAAAAAATAATCTAATTTTAACATTTAAACATTGAATCACCTAATACAAAAGCAAATTCTTGAAAACACAAATAAACTGTATATTAAAATAAGAATAAAAAATTTTTTTAGATATCCATTAAAATTAAGAAATTCAGAATTTTAAAGTCCATAATACCTTCAATCCAATGAACGCTAAAATGTGAATACTTTTAAAGGCTGAAAAAGTATCCTAAACTCATTATATCTATTTACCCTCCCTTTTCAAGATCACAAAATTCCATCTCTCAAATTTTTCCTTTAAAATATCTTTAGGCCGTTTCAATACTGCAGGATCTCCAATTATCTCTTTCGAATACTTTACCAATTCAGAATCTTCAAGTAATTCCTTTGAATATTTTACCAGTTCTGAATCCTTAATAATCTCACTTGATCCTTCAATTATCTCCTGTGGAGCTGGTATCATGTCTGACTCCTGAATCATCTCTTTAGTTTGCGTGATTTTTCTTTTGTAAATACCCACTGGAGAAAGTATAAGTATAAGAATACTTAAAATTGCCCCTAAAATCATTATAAGGTGCATTCCATTTGTAAAATCATATGCAGCTAAGTTAAAAAGCTGATTTTGTTCTAAGAGCTCTGGACTTATAGTTGTGTACAGCAATATACCTGCAATGGATACACCAAACACCATTCCCAGATTTCTCATGGTTACTATGATACTCGATGCTACTCCCTTCTTTTTATCAGGTATAACATTCATAATTGCCCTGTTATTTGGAGCCTGGAAAATAGCTGCACCTACTCCCAGTAGAGCCAGTCTCCACACAACGTCGAACATGCTGGAGAACATTGTAAGGTAAACCATAGAATACAAAGCTAAAGTGCTTATTAATGCCCCGATAATTGCTAGTGGCCTTGAACCTATTCTATCAGCTAATGTTCCACTTACAGGCGCTAAAACCATCATGATCACAGGGTTAACAGTTAATATGATCCCTGTAAATGCTGCATCAAATTTCAATACTTTCTGCAGGTAAAATGGCATTATAAAGAGAATCATGTACATACTTATATAATTAAAATACAAACTCAGATTAAATGCAGAAAAGGTCTTGTTTTTAAACATTTCAAGGTCAAGAAGAGGATCATCTGTCCTTTTTTCATTCCATATAAACAAAATTAATGTTGACATGGCTAAAATAGTCATTAGTGCTGTTACAACATCTATTTTGGAAGTTTGAATATTATTAAGTATGTATACTACAGAAAAAAGGCATAAATATTGCAGTATAGCTCCAGAAACATCTAATCTGACCGGTTTAAATTCTTCCCTTTTCAATATTTTATAGCATAACAAAAAGCTGATTATACCAATAGGCACATTAACCAAAAATATGGTCTGCCATCCTAAAATCGTCTGCAATAATCCCCCAATTGCTGGACCAATTGACAAACCCGCTGCAATTGCCACCGCGTATATACCTAAAGCTTTACCAGTTTGACTGGGTGGAAAAGCATCTTTAACTATGCCCATTGACACTGATATCATCAAAGCTGCGGCAATTCCCTGTAAACCCCTGAAAATTATTAAAAATGTTATCGAAGGAGATAAACTGCATAAAACTGATGTAATAACAAAACTAATCAGCCCAACCATGTAAATTCTTTCATGGCCATAAAAGTCACCTAAACGGCCAAATAATAGGACAAATCCCAATAGATTAATTAAATAGGCTGTTATAATCCATTCTGAGCTTGCAATACTCGTAGAAAAGAAGGTTGTAATTGTAGGTAACGAAACATTGACTATACTGGCATTAATAGGTACCATTATGGTTCCTATAGCAATTGCAAATAATATCCGCCATTTTCTCTCTAAAACATTCAAAACAATTTCACCTGAGTCAAAAACATAGACTTATCTAACCGTATTTTATGTAATTGGTCATTAATAAATATTTTGGACATATTAATCCTTGAAAACTTAGTTTTTTATTAGATATCAAAAAGGATATCCTAGCTGTTAATTTACATTAAAATCAATAAAAATAAAAGATTTATATCTTTTGTTCAAAATAATGCATAGTATCCATTTTAAAATAAAATAAATAATGAATAAAGTTACTCATCAAAAACAGTAACTTTATTCATTACATCATTAGCTTTTATCTTATTTACAACGTCCATCCCCTTAACAACCTTACCAAAAACAGTGTGTATGCCATCAAGGTGTGGTTGTGGTGAATGTGTTATGAAAAACTGGCTTCCACCAGTATCTTTACCTGCGTGAGCCATGGAAAGAGCCCCTGTACCATGCTTGTGAGGGTTTATCTCACATTTTATGGTATAACCTGGTCCACCTGTTCCATCCCCTTTTGGGCATCCTCCCTGGATAACAAAGTTTGGAAGAACCCGGTGAAAGGTCAATCCATCATAATAGCCTTCTTTTGCAAGCTTTTCAAAGTTAGCCACTGTGTTTGGCGCTTCTTTATCAAAAAGTACGAGTTCTATATTTCCTTTATCAGTTTCAATTATTGCTTTTTTCATTTTTTCACCATTAAGTAATTTATAGTCAAGTACAAAAGTTTAAACTAAACTCAGATTGAATTTAAAAAGTGAGTCGAATTACTTAAATTCACTTTTAATGATTTCAATATAAGTTCAATATTAATGCTTTTAACTATAAAATAATATTTAGATAGAATAATTTATTGTATTAAATATATGAAGTTAACTAAATTTAATCTTTTTAAGTATAAAATTGACTTAGAAACTGTGCATTTTCAAGCTAAAATTCCATTTAATCTTTAAGTCTTTGAAATTTTTAAAATTAGAGGCATGATTTTAATAGGGGATAAAACAAAATTATTTAGTAAAATAAATTTCAATGATATAATAGAATTTTCTACTCACTCAAAAAATCGAAGCTTTCAAAATTGAAGATTTTGAGGGATTTTTCGAGGGCATTAGTTATAAAGGTGATTTAATGAATACAGACGAAATTATGGCTTTAGATAAAGAGTATGTCATGAAAACATATGGACGGTATCCTTTAGCCCTTGCAAAAGGAAAGGGATCTCTTGTCTGGGATATGGAAGGTAAAACGTATATTGACTGTTTTGCAGGGATCGCCGTAAATAATGTGGGGCATTCACATCCAAAGGTCGTAGATGCCATATGTGAACAGGCTAAAAGGATGCTTCACTGCTCAAATCTTTACTATACACAGGAACAGGCAGAACTAGCAAAATTACTTACTGAAGTTTCTCCGCATGATAAAGCATTCTTCTGTAACAGTGGCGCAGAGGCAAATGAAGGTGCTATAAAACTAGCACGAAAATTTACAGGAAATGGTGAGATAATTGCCATGGAAAACTCATTCCACGGCCGGACTCTTGCCATGATCACAGCTACAGGCCAGCATAAATATAAAAAGGGCTTCGAACCGTTGCCATCAGGATTCACACACGTCCCTTATGGAGATATTGAAGCAATTACAGAGACTATAACCGAAAAAACTGCTGCAGTTCTGGTAGAACCGATACAAGGCGAAGGTGGGGTAGTAGTGCCTCCAGAAGGCTATTTAAAAGAGCTTAAAAAACTCTGTGATGAAAATGATATCCTTTTAATCTTTGATGAAGTGCAGACAGGTTTTGGAAGGACTGGAGAAATGTTTGCGTCCGACCTTTTTGGTGTAACTCCAGATATTACAACTGTTGCTAAAGCTTTAGGTGGAGGATTCCCAATAGGCGCTGTACTTGCCCAAAAAGAAGTAGCTGATGCATTTGAACCTGGAGACCATGCTGCAACGTTCGGTGGAAATCCACTAGCATGTGCCGCTGCAAAAGCCAGTATCGAAGTGATAGTTAATGAGAAACTCCCTCAAAAAGCAAAAGAAATGGGAGATTACTTTAAATACAAGCTTAATGAGCAGAAAAAATTGTACGGTATAGTGGAAGACGTGCGCGGTGTTGGTCTAATGCTTGGAATGGAGCTCAGCATTAACTGCGGTGATATTATAAACACTGCCATGGAACAGGGTGTTCTCATAAACTGTACAGCTGGTACTGTTTTAAGGTTTTTACCGCCGCTTAACATAGATAAAGGTCAGATAGATACTGTTACATGTGTCTTGGAGACTATTTTAGAAGGGCTCTCTTAATTTAAGGTTATTTTTCCTATTTTCTCTTATTTTTAAATTGAAATATATCAAGACATTTCAGTTTTAGACACTAATGATCTTTTAATAATTCTTTTTTCACTTTTACAGCTTTTCTAAAGTTGGGATCTAACTCTAAAGCTTTATCTATGCATATTAATGCTTCTTCTTTTTCGCCAATTTTCATTAGGATCCTAGCTTTATTTACCCATATTTTTTTGTTTTCATCTAACTCTAAAGCTTTATTAACACAGTCTAAAGCTTCATCAAAACGTTCTAACTTATAAAGAGCCAAGCCTTTATTATTCCAAATTATATAATGACGAGTATTTACTTCAAAAGAATTATTAAAACAATCTAAAGCCTCATCATAACGTCCCAACTTCAAAAGAACAAAGCCTTTATTATTCTGAATTATACTACGCCATCGATTAAATAATCCATAATTAATATCCTTTTCAATAATATAACTCACCCATCTGTATATTTTTTATTAAAAGATTAATTAATTAATCTTTAATCTAGAATATGTCCACTGGTAAATTAATAGTGAAATTATCATCAACATCCCTATAAACCGCCCTTATAATCAATTCATCATCAGATAGCCAACAACAACAATACTTCCGGATTAGCCGCTATAAAAACTCCTATAGCCACTATTGTTGTTCCTATTGCTCCTGCAGTTATTTCATTAGAGTGATCATGAAAGAAGTCATTAATATGATTAGGATCCAGTGGAATCTCTGAAGGAGGATAACCGAATGGGTTGTATGGTGGATTGGGTATATTCCACGGAAATGGAAGCCTATCAGGCGTTGGAAGAGGAAGTAGTGGAATTGTATATTCTGGATGATCCCCATGTCCTTCCCTTGAACCGAACTGGACTATATATAAAGGACCAGTTCCAATGAAATCACCATCGTAATCCGTTACTTCAAGGTGAATATATTGATTACTATAGTGATCACCAGGATATACGTATGCATATGGATTAAGGATACCTGTAATATCAACAGCTGAACTCAATCCCCAAACATATATTGTTCCATTAGGTCCTGTAATGGCCAAATAATTATCAGCCCAGATCTTATTAGTAAGAGGATTTTCCCAAGGAGAAGACGT
>Ga0055483_10000246_pt1 | contig 12309 bp, 10 predicted proteins | sample RushMan_CattailN_5_FD_57938 | JGI IMG/M metagenome (GOLD analysis project Ga0055483, IMG submission 57938) | Wetland microbial communities from San Francisco Bay, California, USA, that impact long-term carbon sequestration - RushMan_CattailNLB_D2 | ecosystem: Environmental > Aquatic > Marine >... | reverse complement strand
GTTGCGACTCCAAATCGAGCTGCACGTTGAACAGCTCGGAAAGCTTGTCCAGCGGCACGCTGCCGCGCAGCACCATCGCTCCGCTGCTTTCGCGCACCGCGTCCGGAGCCGGGTGCCGGTCCTCTTCGCCAATTTCGCCGACAATTTCCTCAACCAGGTCCTCAACCGTCACCACGCCGGCGACAAGACCGTATTCGTCGATCACGACCGCCATCTGCTGGTTCTTGCTTTGCATCTCTTTCAGCAGTTCGGAGCCGAGCTTCGTTTCCGGAACGAATAGCGCCGGCCTCATCAGTTCGCGGACCGTGCGCCGCTCCGCGTCTTTCTCGGAAATTTCCAGCATGTCCCGTGCAATGGCGATGCCAACGATATCGTCCAGGGATTTCTCGTAGACAGGCAGCCGTGAATATTTCGTTTCCACGATCCGGTCGCGCAATTCTTCCAGCGTGGCGTTTGCCGGGATGGCCACGATGTCCGGCCGCGGTGTCATCACTTCGCTCACGCGCTTGTCCCCAAATTCGATCACCTGCTCGATCAATCGTGCGTCGTCCTGCTCGATCAGTCCTTCTTCCGTGGCCGCATCCACCAGAGCTTCGATCCCTTGTTGCTCCGCTTCGGGCTCGCTAGGCTCCTCATCGGAAATCCGTAGCACCGACGCGACGAGATCAAGACCAGCATGAATCGGCCAAGTAATCCAAACCAGCAACCTCACGAACGGTATGAGCGGCTTTATCCAGTTTCCCCGTGTTCCCGCCAGCAGCAGCGACGGAAAGAACTGCATCGCGATTACCACTTCTGCGCCGAGAAACAAAATTCCTTGCACGGTCTCTTCCCACAGCTCCGGGACGAACATCACCACTCCGCCTGCCGTCAGCACCGCTACCATCGCCAGCCACAGCCGCGTCAGCAGGTTGAAAGCGAGCGCCGCCCGCCGCCGGTCCATCTTGAAGAGGGGCTCGATTTGTGCCTCAAAGTTGCTGAGGTGCTGATGAATTTGCCCGCCGGAGACGCGGCCCAACTCTCGATACAAGCGGTCGAGATACGACATCACCACGAGCCCGGCCGTAAGCACGAGAATGCCGAGGGTGTAGGCCAGGATACTCATCTCTTAACTGATTCCCAGTTCATGGCGCACCCGCCGTTCACGTCGGTCCATCTGTCCTGTGTCGGTCTCATGGTCGTAACCCATGAGGTGCAATATGCCATGGAGGATCAAGATGCGCATTTCTTGGGAAAATGTGCGGCCAAAGCGGCGGGCGTTGCGCCTTGCGACCGCCGGTGCGATGGCAATGTCTCCGAGGTAATATTTCGGCAATTCCGAACGGCTAGGCGGGGCCGCTTCAAAGTGATTGCGCCAGGCGCGGCGCGAAGCTGTTCGCTCGCCGTCGGCGGTAGTTCCCGCATCGGCCGGAAATGAAAGCACGTCGGTCGGGCCATCCTTGTGCCGGTAGGTGCGATTCCATCTCGTAATTTCCGCATTCGTTACAAGAGCAACGGTTAGCGAACCCTCCGGCAGTCGCAGCGACCGCCGTGCGCGGCTCAAGAACTCTTCCAGTTGCCGTTTCGGAACACGGACGGCGTGCTGGCGATTCAAGATCGTATCCCGCAGCCGAGGCTCTCGGTTTCTGGTGTTACGGGTCGCACGTCTTCCCCGAACTTCGCCGCTCACTTGCCGCGCGACTTTTTCGTTGCTGGAGCCTTCGATGGCACTGCGGCTTGCTTTGTTCTTCGGGCAGCCTCGGCACTTTTGTCCCGTGCGCCAGGGCCGGCTTTCAGCGCTTTTCCTCTCGTCGCCGCGCTCTCGATTCCCGTCTTGGAGGCCGCCTTTCCCTCAGCTTTCGCACCGGCCTCTGGCTGAATCTCGGCCGTCGCTTCTTTGCCTTTCCGTTTTTTCTCTAACTTTTTCGCGGGTTCTTCTCTGATGCCCGCCAGGTCGCGGAGCAGCTTGGTGCGTTCCTCCGGAGTGCGCGCCTTCCCGCGAAGCTGCTTCTCAAAAAGCCGTTCGAGGATTTCGTCGAATTTGGGCCCTCGCGGAACGCCAAGGGAGTCGAGTTCCGCCACCGGAAGCGCCAGCCGAAGCGGGCGCCATTTCTGCAGAAAATTCCGGACTTTCGAAACCGCGCGCGAATCCGAAATTTCCGCTTCGATGAAAACCAGAATCTCCGGCGGCAGGGAAGCAAGATAAAAATACGCGTCGCGAGGCGATTCCGTCTTGCGGCTCTTCAACACCTTCACGACGTTCCGCGCTTCGCCCGGCAACTCGACGATCTCGTCGATTTCCGCCTGGCTGTAGTTCGTGTCGCGCAGCACGGCGGTTATCTCTCGCGGCTTAAGCCGTCGCAGCATATACAGCGTCGTCGCGGCCCGTAATCGCGGACGGATTCCTGCCTCGAGGAAGTTCATCCGCACCTTGGAAAGCTTGCTCAAGGAGTCATAGTCCGGCTTGCGCCGCTGCAATTGCGGATGAATGGCGGCAAGCAGTCCTTTTGCTTCCCACAGCTTTAGTGCCGGTGCGGCATTTTCTTCTCGAGCCATGGCCCGCATTTCTTGGCCCGCGTCAGGCGGCTCGATGTGCTCCTGCATCCCGCGCTCCATGGCCAGGTCGAACCATTCCTGCGTGCGCGATTCCATGTTGAACGTCATCCGTGCGCAATAACGTAGAATTCGCAATAAGCGCACCGGCCGGTTCGTGAACGCATGAATCGAAAGTGCGCGCACCTCTTGCCGTTCCAGATCCGCCAAACCGTTCGTTGGATCGAGCAAGAGTCCGCGTGACTGCGCGTTCAGCGAAATCGCGATGGCGTTGATGGAGAAATCGCGGCGGCGCAAATCCTCCATGATTCCCGCGAAGCGGTACTCCGGCTTTGCGCCGGGACGTTCGTAGACGTCATCCCGCGCCGCGGAAATCGATCCGTCCGCATCCCCGGAGAAGATGATTTCGTAGTGGCGCGTTCTCTCATTTTCGGAGAGCACGCGCGCGCCGCCTTTTTCAAGCTCCCGGACCATGCGCAGGGGATTGCCCTCGACCGTGAAATCGAGATCGCGGATGGGCTGTCCGGAGATCAGGTCGCGGACCGCGCCGCCGGTCAGATAAATGTTCATTTCCTGCGATCGAGCCAATTCCTGCACGCGCTCAAGCGCCGCCCGTTGTTCGGGAGACAGCCTGCTTTCCAGCAAATACATGTAATCGGGCATGAGGTCTTGCGCCTCCTGGCCTGTTTTCCGCGGCCTCCTAGGCGCGCGGGTGATGCGCCTTATAAACCTGCTTCAACCGTTCCTCGACGACGTGTGTGTAAATCTGGGTCGTCGAAATATCCGAGTGCCCCAGCATCATCTGTACCGCTCGCAAATCCGCTCCGCGGTCGAGCAAGTGCGTTGCGAAGCTGTGCCGCAGCATGTGAGGCTTCAAATGCTTCCGCAATCCCGCCCGTCGCCCGTACTTCGCAAGCGCTTTCCAGTACGCGACGCGGTCCATCTTTCCGCCCCGCTGATTCAGGAATAGATACGGAGACGATCTGCCGCGCAGAAGCTTCGGCCGTCCCCGCTCATAGTACGTTCGCACCGTTTCGAGCGCTCGCCGCCCCACCGGAACGATTCGTTCCTTGTCGCCCTTGCCCAGGCAGCGCAGGCATCCTTCGTCCATCTGCAGGTCGGAAACCCTTACGCCGCAAAGCTCCGAAACGCGAAGCCCGCACGAATACATCAGCTCGATCATCGCTTTGTCGCGCAAGCCAACCATCGTCGATACGTCCGGTTGCTGCAGCACGCGCTCCACTTCATCTAGACTCAAGAACTGCGGCAAGCCGCGGCGGAATTTTGGCGATTCCACGGTGGCCGCCGGATCTTCTTCGATGTACCCCTCCAATAGCGCGAAGCGGAAAAAATTGCGAATCGTCACTAGATGCCGCGCCACCGAACGGCTGTCCAGCTTGCTGTTGTAGAGCGATGCCAAGAAATCGACGACGTCCGCTCGCTGCACGTCGCGTGTCGAAAGGCCGCGCTCTTTTGCGAACGCGTAGAACTTCTCGATGTCGCGCCGGTAGGCCTGGATGGTGTTATCCGAAAGGCCTTTCTCGACCCGCAAGCTGTTCAGAAACGTACGAATATCCGCTTCCAATAGAGCATCTCTCGATTCACGCGCCGCTCACCGGCGAATGTTTGCGGCGGCCGCGCGCAGCTAGACCCTGCTTCCCATTGCCGGAGCCGTCGCCGGCTCCGTCCTTCTCAATAATAGAAAAAATTCGCCGATCTCCTCGCATCGTAGCAGCCATGCCAGAGCGAAATACGCTGCCGCAGCCGCGCCGATGGTACCGGCGAGCAGTCCCGCCTGCACGATGACGTGGCTTGCTCGCGCGAAATGCGACCATCGCAGCGTTCCGTACGCCGCAACTCCCATTCCCGTTGTGCAAGCGGCTATCTTGCAAAATGATTGCAACAAGCCGCGCGCGCCGAGCCGTCCGTAGCGCTTGCGGAACAGAAAAAACAGCGCGCCGAAATTGAAATAGGCCGCAATCGAACTCGCCAGCGCCGGACTTCCGTTCGAGAGCGTCCGAGAAAAGAACAGCAGGAAAAATGCGTTTAGGACGATGTTCAGCCCCAGCGCGTAGGCTCCCGTCCGCGCCGGAGTCGCGGTATCTTGCGTGGAATAATACATCGGCGCGATCAGCTTCACTCCCGCGAATGCCGGCAGCCCCAGCGAATAGTAGAAAAGCGCGCGCGTGGTCAGCGCCGTCGATGCGGCGGTAAACCGGCCGTGCTGGAACAGTACCTGAATGATCGGCTGGCGCAGCAGAACAAGCCCGACGGCGGCCGGAATGGTGATGAACGATACGATGCGCAGCGAGAATCCGAACGTGCGCTTCATCTCGCTCCATTTCCCGGCGGCCCATTGGTGCGACATCGCCGGCAAGAGTGCCGTGGACATGGCGATCGCGTAGCTGCCCAGCACCAACTGCATCACCCGGTCCGCAACGTACAGTGAAGTGATGCTGCCTTCCGGCATGCGCGACGAAGCCGCAAAAATCGTGTCCACGAACATATTGATCTGGTAGACGCCCATGCCGAAAAACGCCGGCGCTGCCAGCCGCCCCACTTTGCGCACGCCCGGATCGGAGACCGAAAACTGCGGCCATAGCTTCATTCCGCGCCGCAGCAACGCGGGAATTTGCATGCAAAGCTGAATCACGCCGCCGATCAAAATTCCGACCGCCAGAGCGACGGCGGGCGAACGATATGCCGCCGGGGCCCAGCGTAAAATTGGCCGGTAAACAATTCCAAACGAGCATGCGATCAGCGCCAGATTGAAAAAGATCGGGGTGGCGGCCGGCAGTGCGAACACATGAAAGCTGTTCAGGATCGATGCGGCAACCGCCGCCAGTCCGATAAACAGAACGGCAGGGAAGATGATCCGGTTCAAATAAACCGCCAGTTCCCACTGACCGTGGTGCGCGCCAAAAATCGTGAGCAACCCGATTACTTGCCGGGAGAACACCGCTCCGAGTAGCGCGACCGCCGCCAGCGTAAGCGCCACGTCCCAAAAGACTTTTTGCGCAAACGCCCACGCCTTGGAACCGGATTCGTTGTGCAGGTAACCTGCGAATACGGGTATGAACGACGCTCCCAGCGAGCCTTCTCCTGCCATTCGCCGGATCAATCCCGGAATTCGGAAGGCTAGGATGAACGAGTCGGCAGCCGGCGACGTGCCGAGGAGGAGAGCTATCCGCTGATCGCGTAAGTATCCGCAAATGCGGCTGATAACCGTTACAAGGGCTACCACCGAGGCCGATTTGAGTAACTGTCCCTTGGTGGTCAATCGGCTTGTGCTCCGATGCTAACCCTTTAAACACCAATAAGTTGACATCAGCAGCCAACTGCACGATAACATAACCTTCGTCGGCATAGCAACCTTCCAGGCAGGAACTTACGTGAAAAGCCGGGCAACAGCTTCCACACACAAGAAAGTCGCCGTTTTTCTGCTGGATGGCGGCTCGCAGCCCGGCTATTTAAACCCGGCCACACTCGACTCCGTCGAGAGCATTGATCTGCTGAGCCCCGGGGGAGAGCACCGCTCCATGCCAATCAAAGACATAAAGGCCGTCTGCTTTGTGCGTGAATTTACCGGCCCGTTCGAACCTGAGCGTAAGACGTTCCTGAGTCGTCCCAAGCTCGACGGCCTCTGGGTCCGGCTCCGCTTTCGCGACGATGATGAAATGGAAGGCGTCGTGCCCAACGACCTGCTCGCCATGCTGGGATCCGGCGTGCAGCTGACGCCGCCCGACCTGCACGGCAACGTCGTCCGCATGTTCATCCCGCGTTCGGCGCTTGTCGAATTGAAAGTTCTTGGCGTCGTTGGAGTGGCGCGCCGGCCCCAAGCGAAACCCCGCGAGCGCCCCGAAGTCCCCGAACAACCAAAGCTCTTCCGCGAGTAGCGCTGCCGGCGTTCCTGGCTACGGCAGGGAATTAACTGGCCCCGGTTTGCTTCCGAAAGAGACAATTTGGACCTTCACACACCAGTTTTAATGCGATAATTGGACTATAGGAAAAGACAATGCTTCAAGTGCATTTACAGCCCGAAAGCCACATTCCGCTCTACGTCCAATTGCGCGACCAGGTTCGCGCGCTGGTTTACTCGGGGGAGTTGCGATCCGGCGACCGTATTCCCGCCAGTCGTGAGCTGGCGGGGCAACTCGGTGTGCATCGCACGACCGTCGCCAACGCCTATGCCGAATTGGAAGCGGAGGGCTTGATTCAGGGGCATGTCGGACGCGGCACGTTTATCTGTGCTCCGCCGGTCAAACGATTTTCTCCGCCGCCGCGATCTAACGGACACGGCGGCGCGATGCGCTGGGAATCGCTCTTTGCCGACGAGCGCGGAGTCGAGGGCCTGAGCCGCGTGATGCCGGAAATTCCGCCGGGTGCGATTGCATTCACTGCCGCGCGACCCTCCGATGAGCTGTTCCCGCTGGAAGAGTTTCGCCGCTGTGTGAACGCCGTCCTGCGAAGAGAGGGCCGCAAAATCCTGCAGCTCGGCTCGACAGACGGCTACGGCCCGCTCAAACAGGCCGTTATCGACCTACTTAGCGCCGAGGGCATGAATGTCCGCCCCGAGCAGCTGCTCATCACCGACGGCTGCCAGCAAGCCATTGATCTGATTTGCAAAGCACTCTTGCGTCCAGGCGATTCGGTGGCGCTCGAAAACCCCGCGTATCCTGGCGCCATCGCGATCTTTGCCGGCGCACGCATTCGCACTCTGCCGGTGAGCGTCGAACCGAACTCAGAGCGCACCGGCCATCCCGGTCTCGATATCGACGCGCTCGAAGCCGTCCTGCTTCAAAATCGCATCAAGCTGATCTTCGTCACCCCGGATTTTCATAATCCCACCGGCACAGCCCTGCCGCTGCCGGAGCGCCGCCGTTTGTTGGAACTCGCAGTGCATTATCAGGTTCCGGTCGTCGAAGACGCGATCTACGCTCGCTTGCGCCTCCATGGCAAGCCTATTCCTTCGGTCAAATCGCTGGATACGACCGGGAATGTAATCCAAATCGATAGCTTCTCAAAGATTGCATTTCCGGGACTGCGCGTCGGCTGGTGCATCGGTGCGGAAAGCGCCATCGAGAGGCTGCGCTTGGTCAAGCAATCGACGGACCTGCACAGCGATCAACTTTCGCAAGCGGCCATGGCGGAATTCCTCCGCCGCGGATATCTCGTCAGGCACATCGCGCGAATGAAAACGGTGTATCGTGGCCGTCTGGAAGCGATGGAGCACGCACTCGAACGCCACATGCCGCACGGCGTCACGTGGACTCGCGCCGAAGGCGGTATGACGCTTTGGGTCACTCTACCGTCAGGTTTTGACGCCGGTGAGTTGCTGATTCACGCGCGCGAGCGCGGCATTATCTTTCTACCCGGGCGATATTTTTACGCCCAGCATCCGCAGCCGAACACGCTTCGCCTGGCGTTCGCTAGCGTCGATGAAAAGCGTATCGCGCGTGGCATCGAGATGTTCGGCGAGTTGCTAAGGCAGGAGCTCCGGAAACGCCAGCGCGGCGCGCACGACGAATATCAAGCGCGGGTGGCGCTGATCTAGCCAAGCCATGCTGCTCGAACCCAAGCCGGACAATGCTTGCTTCGCCTGCGGTGGTGCAAATGCCCGCGGCATGCATCTCACGTTTGAGCAGGACGACGCGGCAAAGCGCATTCGCGGCTCGTTCCGCCTGCCCAGCGAATATCAAGGTGGGGCAGGATTCGTCCATGGCGGAATCATCGCTACCTTGCTTGACGAAGTCATGGCCAAGGTCAGCCGCTTCGCGAAGGACCATGCGGTTACCGCCAAATTGACCGTCGAATATTTGAAGCCCGTGCCAGTCGGCGCGGATCTGATCGTCGAGGGTTGGGAATTGGAACGAAACGGGCGCGACCGCTTCCGCCAGGGCGAGATTCGAAGCTCCGCGGGAGTCGTTTTGGCGCGCGGGCGAGCGCATTTCGTCGAAATCGGGCAGGAGCGTCTTCAGGCGAGCATTCGCAACGCAAATGCGGAGCCCGCCGCGGGCGATTTTGGAAAGTTTTGACGGGACTCGATCCCACAGAGGAGCAGGTCATGGACGTAATGAACAACAATTTGTGGCGTGTGAAGGTTGGCTTGGCCGAAATGCTGAAGGGCGGCGTGATCATGGACGTGACCAACGCCGAGCAAGCGAAGATCGCCGAGGACGCAGGAGCGTGCGCGGTGATGGCTCTCGAGCGCGTGCCGTCCGACATTCGCAAGGAAGGCGGAGTGGCGCGCATGGCCGCGCCCCGCGTAATCCGCGAAATTATGGATACCGTTTCCATCCCGGTGATGGCCAAGGTGCGCATCGGGCACTTCGCCGAAGCACAGGTGCTCGAAGCTCTCGAAGTCGATTACATCGACGAAAGTGAAGTCCTCACGCCCGCGGACGAAGAGCATCACGTCTGGAAGCACGGCTTCAAAGTGCCGTTCGTTTGCGGCGCGCGCAATCTGGGCGAGGCGCTGCGGCGGACTGCCGAAGGCGCAGCCATGATCCGCACCAAAGGCGAAGCCGGTTCCGGCAACATCGTAGAAGCGGTGCGGCATATGCGCGCGATCGTTGGCCAAATGAAGCGCCTAACTACGCTCGGCCAGGAAGAACTGATGCATGAATCGAAGGAACTGGGCGCCCCGCTCGATCTCGTCACCTGGGTCGCCCAAAATGGCAAGCTTCCGGTTCCGAATTTCTCGGCTGGCGGCATTGCCACTCCGGCGGATGCGGCGCTGGTAATGCAGTTGGGCGCCCAGGCGGTGTTCGTCGGCTCCGGCATCTTCAAGTCGAGCGACCCGGCGCAGCGCGCCCGTGCCATCGTCAAAGCCACCACGCACTATAAGGATCCGAAGGTCGTGCTGGAAGCTTCCGAAGAACTCGGTGAAGCGATGAAAGGCCTCGACGTGCGCCAACTCGAAGAAAAGGACTTGCTGCAGACGCGCGGCTGGTAATCGCTGCGAGCGCAATAGATAGAATTCGCATCAGCGACGTACCCGGTGAGGAATGTCTGACGAAGTGAAAATTGGAATTCTCGCCATTCAAGGCGACTACGAAGCCCACGCGAAAATGCTCGACCGTTTGGGAGTGAAGTGGACGTACGTCCGTCGCCCGGCCGATATCGACGGGATCTCGGGAATCATCCTTCCCGGCGGCGAAAGCACCACGCACCTGAAAGTTATGCGGGAAGAATGCCTGTGGGACGCGCTGCACGAATTTCATTCGCGTGGCGGCGCGTTCTTCGGCACCTGCGCGGGAGCGATCTTGCTGGCGCGTGCAGTTCACAACCCGCCGCAAGCGTCGCTCGGTTTCCTGGACGTCTCGATTTTGCGCAATGGCTACGGCCGGCAGCTCGCCAGCGACGTGCACGAAGGAAGGACGAAGCTGCGCGACGAGCCGATGGAAATGGTCTTCATCCGCGCGCCAATCATCGAATCAGTTGGCGCGGGCGTCGAGGTATTGGCCGAGGATGCGGCGCATCCGGTGCTCGTCCAGCAGGGACGGATTCTTGCCGCCACGTTTCATCCCGAGCTGACGGACGACCCTGCCGTCCATCGTCACTTTCTTGAGATGATTCAACACAACGGCAACGACTCATCCGCCGCAAAAGCCGCGAAGAAGCCGGCCGCCAGCGCGGCCAATTAGTCGTAATACTCCGCGCCCAGGTGGGTGATGAGTTCTTCTCCCATCATCCAGCGCAGCGTGTTCTTCAGCTTCATCAGCTGAATGAAGAGGTCGTGCTCCGGATAAAGCTCCGGCGCGCACATCGGAGATTTGAAGTAGAAGCTTAGCCACTCCTGAATCCCGCGCATCCCGGCGCGCTTCGCCAGGTCGAGGAACAAGACGAGATCGAGTGCGATCGGCGCGGCCAGAATCGAATCGCGGCACAGGAAATCAATTTTGATCTGCATCGGATAGCCCAGCCATCCGAAAATGTCGATGTTGTCCCAGCCTTCTTTGTTGTCGCCGCGCGGCGGGTAGTAGTTGATCCGCACTTTATGGGTGAACTTGCCGTAAAGGTCCGGATAAACCTTCGGCTGCAAAATATATTCCAGCGCGCCGAGCTTCGATTCTTCCTTGGTCTTAAACGATCCCGGATCGTCGAGAACTTCGCCGTCGCGGTTCCCGAGAATATTCGTCGAAAACCAGCCGTTCAGCCCGAGCATGCGCGCCTTCAGCGCCGGCGCGAGCACCGTCTTCATCAGCGTCTGCCCGGTCTTGAAGTCCTTTCCGGTGATCGGCACATCTTTGGACTTCGCATACTCTTCAAGGGCGGGGAAGTCCGCGCTCAAGTTGGGTGCGCCGTTCGCGTACGGCACGCCTTCGCTGATCGCGGCGTACGCGTACAGCATCGACGGCGCAATCGCCGGGTGATTTTCCTTCATCGCCTTTACAAACGACGCCATATCCCGATGAACGTCCTCGGCCTTCAGAAAGACCTCCGTCGAGCCGCACCACAGCATCACCAGCCGGTCGAGCTTGTTCTTCTTCTTGAACTCGCGGATGTCTTCGCGCAGTTGCTCCGCCAGATCAAATTTCGTTTTGGCTTTCTTGACGTTGGTGCCTTGCAGGTTCTTCACGTAGTTCTGATCGAAGGCTGCCTTCATCGGCCGGATCGTCTTTAAAAACTTCTCGGCCTTTGCCAGGTCTTTCGCGTCCAGCACGCCGGCCTTCGCTGCGGATTGGTAGGCTGTGTCGGGGAATATGTCCCATCCGCCAAAGACGATGTCGCTCAATTTCGCCAGCGGCACAAAATCCTTGATCGCCGGAACGCGATTCTCCGTCCGCTTGCCGAGGCGGATCGTTCCCATCTGCGTCAGCGATCCCACTGGAACCGACTCGCCCTTGCGAATCAACTCAACACCGGCCATGAGCGTTGTGCTCACGGCCCCCATCCCGGGCGTCAACACGCCCAACTTGCCTTTTGGCGTAGCAAGACTTGCAGGCCTGCGCATTCAATTGCCCCCTGATCTGTCCGCGGAAAATAAGAAGCGGTTCATGTTCAGCGAAATGCCGGCTTGCCGCCGGTGTCCTCGGGTGTCGCCTGCACCCGGTTCATGCATTTTGTTGCACAAAGACAATCATCATGCGGCATCCGCGCCGCTTTTGCAAATCGTTTCAAAGCGTAAAACCCTTGCTCGAAGAGTTTTGCGCTTGGGTAACACTCTCTTGCTTCAGCGCGTAGATAAAATTGGGACTCTTGTATTCTACTTGTGGAGTGGGCTTGGCGCGTCATTCCTGCATCGAAACATATCGCCGCGACTGAGCTTGAATTCGCGCCTCGCTCTAGAGAACCAAGGCGTGGGAGGGTAACGATCATGACTGGCGAGACCTCGCCAAAGAAACTGCATATCCTGAACCGGCCTGCTCTTTCAATACGGAGAGGCTTTAGGCGCATGCGACACTCGCGAAATCGGTCGAGAAGCCTCGTGCTGCCACTGCTGGTCGTAGGCTCGTGCTGCCTGTTCGCATGGCCGTCCTTGGCCCAGACGGTGGCTCTAACGGCTGCGCCCCAACAGCATTCGCAAACGGCCGCGCAAGTGCCGTCGACGAAGGGCGCGCCGCTGACCTTGACCCTGGCTGATGCGCTGGCCCGCGCCCAGAAAAATAGCCCGGATTTTCAAAAGGCGCTCGCGGCCGTAAAACTCGCCCACTATAACCAAGTGCAGGCTCGCGCCGCCATGCTTCCCGCCATCAGTAATCTCACTCAATATCTGAACACCCAGGGAAACGGCATATCGCCGGTTGGCCGGTTTGTGACCAACGACGGCGTCCA
>Ga0055483_10000245_pt1 | contig 12312 bp, 9 predicted proteins | sample RushMan_CattailN_5_FD_57938 | JGI IMG/M metagenome (GOLD analysis project Ga0055483, IMG submission 57938) | Wetland microbial communities from San Francisco Bay, California, USA, that impact long-term carbon sequestration - RushMan_CattailNLB_D2 | ecosystem: Environmental > Aquatic > Marine >... | reverse complement strand
CCGAGCCTTTGCATTTCTGTTTCAGAAAATCACCGAAATTTTGATAAAACATTTCAAGGTTCTTGTCTCCTCCCATCCGAATACCATAAGGCGGATTGGCTACAATGACATGCTTTTCAAGGACAGGCAGCTTTTTGAAGTCCGCCCTTTCAACGCTGACGTTATTTCCGTAATGGAGCCCCATGAGGTTTGTCCGCGCCGCGCTGACAGCCTCTGCGGACACGTCACTGCCCGCAATCAGCCCTTTCGGCAGTTCCCGGATGTGTCCGTCGGCCTCTTTTTTTACCTGCTTCCAGATAGTGCCGTCAAAGTCGGGCAAAAATTCAAAACCGAATCGATTCCTGAAAATACCAGCAGGGATATTGCTATATCGCATGAGCGCTTCACACAAAAGGGTTCCCGAACCGCACAAAGGATCATATAAGGGAACAGAACCGTCCCATTCGCTGAATCGGATAATCGCGGCAGCGACGGTTTCTTGCATCGGCGCCGAAACGGTCTCCTCTCTATATCCTCTCCGGTGAAGCGCGCCGCCCGAAGTATCGAGGCTTATTACTGCCTGATCTTTTCTGATATGAAGGTTCAGCAAGATATCCGGGTTCCTTACCGACACATCCGGACGCCGGCCGGTTTTTTCTTTGAAGTAGTCGGCAACCGCATCTTTAAGTCGGAGAGCAGCGTACTTTGAATGTGAAATTGCGCTGTCGGAAACGTTACCCGATACGGCAAAGGTATTGCCTTTTGCAAAAAAATCTTCCCACTTGATCTGTTTGGCCATCTGATACAGCATATCGTTATCAGGACAAGCAAATGATATTAACGGTGCAAGGCACCGTGAAAGAAGCCTGGTCAGATAATTAATTCGATACAGCGTTGATTTGTCCGCCTTGAAATGAATTCCGCTGAATTCCGGCCGGACATCTTCGGCGCCGAGTTCAGATAACTCCTCCGCGCCGGCTTCTTTTAAACTGTCGGCGACCTGGGCAAAATAACGGCAATCCTTCTGATATTGATATACCGCCGCTTGCCGCTTGTCTCTTCTAAGGCGTTTAACCCCATCGGCTGATGCTCTCATAATAAGTTCATTTTAAATCTCTATCTCATGCTTTCTTTGAACGAGAGGAATTCTTTCACCAATAAGAAGTAAATACTTGCTGCCTATCTCAGCCGTTAAGTCAGATACTGTATTTACTGTTTTTGCAGAGCCTATTGCATAAACCTTGCTGATGATTGCTGCGGATTTAGAAAATAGATTTGAAAGGTACTTAGCAAGTAAATTTATTTTTATCTCACATATTATCAATCAATTGTCAATGTTTAAAAGTGATTAATCGCTTATGGGAAAGATGGCGTTAAAGATGAGACTTTTGGATCTGGTTCGTCACGTAATTCTGACATTGCAGATTTAATGTAAAAATATAAATTTTAAACGAAATTTTAAATGTTCAATTCAGGGATAAGAAAAAGCTTGACAACAACCCTAAGTACAGTTAGATAGAAGATTCTTAATTATATACGTAGGTCATGATGAAAAATATTTCAGCCATTAACATCCTTATTAGCCTTATTATTAACCTCGTAGTAGGTGTACTTATCTGCTGCGAGGCAAGGGGTTGATAATGGCCTGATTTTCCGACCAAGCCAAAAAAACAAAAACCGTTATCAGCCCCGAAAGCTGATAACGGTTTTTTTTTTAAGGAGACAAAGCCTATGAAAAGCGACCTGGTAAAAAAAGGGGTGGAACGGGCGCCCCACCGTTCATTATTTAAAGCCATGGGATACACCGATGCCGAAATCAACAGACCGCTCATCGGCATCGCCAATTCCGCCAATGCGGTAATCCCCGGCCATATCCACCTGGACAAGATTGTCGAAGCCGTCAAGGCAGGGGTCTATATGGCGGGCGGGACCCCCATCGAATTCGGCGTCATCGGGGTTTGCGATGGCATTGCCATGAACCATGTAGGGATGAAATATTCCCTGGCAAGCCGTGAGCTGATCGCCGACTCCATCGAAGTTATGGCCGTCGCCCATGCCTTTGATGCCCTGGTTCTGGTTCCCAACTGCGATAAAATTATCCCGGGAATGTTGATGGCAGCCGCACGTCTCGACCTGCCGGCCATCGTCATCAGCGGCGGCCCCATGCTGGCCGGCAAACATCCGGAAAAAATCGGCGGCGCTGACGAAATCGATCTGATTACGGTGTTCGAATCTGTGGGTGCCGTACTCTCGGGCGATATGACCGAAGATCAGCTTTGCCGGATTGAAGATGCCGCCTGTCCCACCTGTGGATCCTGTGCCGGCATGTTCACTGCAAATTCAATGAACTGTTTGACCGAAGCCGTCGGCATGGGTCTTCCGGGAAACGGTACCATCCCTGCGGTCATGTCCGCCCGTATCCGCCTGGCCAAGGAAGCGGGCATGAAAATCATCGAGCTTTTGGAAAAAGATATCACGCCGTCAAAAATTATGACCGAACAGGCGTTTCAGAATGCCCTGGTCGTGGATATGGCCCTTGGATGTTCCACCAACACCGTGCTTCACCTTCCTGCCCTGGCAAGGGAAGCAAACGTATCTATCGATCTTGATCAGATCAACGAAATCAGTAAAGCCACGCCCCATCTGTGTTCCCTGAGTCCCGCCGGACCGCACCATCTTGAAGACCTGAACCGCGCGGGCGGCATTCAAGCGCTCATGAAAGAACTGTCCGGCACCGGCCGTATTAAAACGAACTGCCTCACCGTTACCGGCAAAACCGTGGGAGAAAATATAAAACACTCAAGCGTCATGGATAGCACGGTGATTCGATCCACCACCAGTCCTTACCATCAAGAAGGCGGTCTTGCGGTTCTTTTCGGAAACCTTGCCCCTGAGGGCGGCGTGGTAAAACAGTCTGCTGTTTCGGATGAGATGCTGCGTCATGAAGGCCCGGCCCGGGTATTTAATTCCGAGGAAGAGGCCACCCAATCCATCATGGGCGGCAAAATAAAAAAAGGCGATGTTATCGTGATTCGGTATGAAGGACCCATGGGCGGTCCGGGTATGCGGGAAATGCTGACACCAACGTCAGCCATCGCCGGCATGAAGCTGGACGCGCATGTGGCGCTGGTAACGGACGGCCGTTTTTCAGGAGGGACCCGGGGCGCGGCCATCGGGCATATTTCACCGGAAGCCATGCAAAAAGGACCCATTGCCATCGTTAAGGACGGCGATTTGATTGTCATCGATATTCCGGCCAAAACATTGACCCTCAAAGTGCCGGACAGCGAAATTAAGGACCGGTTGTCCAAATGGTCTCCCCCGACTCCCAAAATAACCCATGGATACATGGCCCGATATGCAAAAATGGTTTCATCTGCCAGTGAGGGGGCGGTCGTTCGGTAAAAAAGCGCTTTGCGGCAGATATTAACATTAAATCGAGAAAAGGAAGGAAGAAACATGAAACTCACAGGCGCACAAATTATGATGAAGGTTTTAAAAGAAGAGGGGGTCGATACGATTTTTGGATATCCGGGTGGCGCTGTCATCGACATCTATGACGAACTTGAAAAATCAGACATCCGCCATATTCTTGTTCGTCAAGAGGCCTGTGCCGTCCATGCCGCCGACGGTTATGCCAGGGCCGGCAGTCGGGTGGGCGTGTGCCTGGTAACATCCGGACCCGGTGCGACCAACACCGTCAGCGGCATTGCATCCGCATACATGGATTCCATTCCTGTCGTCATATTTACCGGTCAGGTTCCGACGCATCTTATCGGCAACGACGCCTTTCAGGAAGTCGACACCGTAGGAATTACGCGACCGTGCACCAAACACAACTATCTTGTTAAACGAACCGAAGATCTCGCGAGAATTATCAAGGAAGCCTTCATGATTGCGAAATCGGGCCGGCCGGGACCTGTTCTGATCGATATCCCGAAGAATGTCGGCGTCACCGCCGTTGACTACAAGCCGGTTAAAAAAGTCAATCTAAAGTCCTATAATCCAACATACAGCCCCAATGTAAAACAGCTTCACAAGGTTGTGGAATTGATTAAAAATACGAACAAACCCATGATTTTCGCCGGCGGCGGCGTCATTCTTTCGGGAGCTGCCAAGGAGTTGACGGAGCTTGCCCGCAAAACCCAGATCCCCGTGACCACCTCCCTGATGGGGCTCGGCGGATTCCCGGGGACAGATCCTCTCTGGCTCGGTATGATCGGCATGCACGGAACGTATCGCGCCAACATGTGCACCGGCGAGTGTGACCTGCTGATCGGTATCGGGGTTCGATTTGACGACCGTGTTACCGGAAAAACAGATGCTTTTGCAGCCAATGCCAAAATTGTTCATATTGATATCGATCCCACATCCATCCGCAAAAACATCCCGGTTACCGCTCCCGTTGTCGGAGACTGTAAAATCACCCTGGCCAAACTGAACCAACTGTTGAATAAGGAAGACTTGGGAAATTTGAAGAAAAAACGGAAGAAATGGCTTGATCAGATTCAACGCTGGATAGATACTCAGCCCCTCGCCTATAAACAGAAAGACATCATCAAACCCCAATATGTGGTAGAAACGCTCTATAAACTAACCAAAGGCAAAGCCATTATCACCACCGAAGTCGGTCAAAATCAAATGTGGGCTGCACAATATTACCATTTTGACCAACCCAACCATTTTATTACCTCCGGCGGCTTAGGGTGCATGGGGTTTGGCTTGCCGGCAGCCATCGGCGCACAACTCGCCTGTCCGGATAAGCTTGTGGTCGATGTTGCAGGCGACGGCAGTATTCAGATGAACATCCAGGAAATGACCACTGCAGTTCAGTGCGGTCTTCCCATAAAAATTGTCATTCTCAACAACGGGTATCTGGGCATGGTCAGGCAGTGGCAGCAGCTTTTTTTCAATAAGTGTTATGCCGCCACCTGTTTGGATTGCGCGCCGGATTTCGTTAAGCTTGCCGAAGCTTACGGCGCAGAGGGCTTAAGAGCCACAAAGCCCGAAGAAGTCGAAACAGTTTTGAAAAAAGGACTTGCTTCAAAGAATCCGGTGATCATGGATTTCAGGGTCGACAGGGAAGAGTGCGTTTACCCGATGGTTCCTGCCGGCGCGCCGGTGACCGAAATGCTTCTCGTTTAAATTATTCAACGCTGCTGCCAAAGAAAAGGATAAAAACCATGATAGAAGAAAAACATATACTTTCGATTCTGGTGGATAATGAGCCCGGTGTTCTTTCAAGAATCTCAGGATTGTTCAGTGGAAGAGGATTTAACATTGAAAGCCTGTGTGTTGCGGAAACCATGGACCCGCAGGTATCGAGAGTGACATTGGTCACAAATGGGAACCCTCCGGTAATTGAACAAATCGAAAAACAACTGAACAAACTCATCAATGTGATCAAGGTTCACGATCTCACCGGAAAGGAATATGTCAAGAGGGAGATGGCCCTCATAAAAGTGGTCGCAAAATCGGAACATCGTGCCGAAATCCTCAGAACAGTGGATATTTTCAGGTGCAAAGTGGTTGACGTCAGCCCCGAGCATTACACCATTGAGGTCACGGGTGACGAGGAAAAAATGCAGGCAATTTTAAACCTGCTGAAACCCATCGGAATCAAGGAAATCGCCCGGACGGGAATGATAGCCCTTTTCAGAAATTCGAAATAAAAGGAGAATAACATGGCCAAAATCAATTTCGGCGGAATAGAAGAAGAAGTTATTACGTCTGATGAATTTCCTCTGAGAAAAGCCAAGGAAGTCCTCAAAAACGAAACCGTCGCCGTCCTCGGATATGGTGTTCAGGGTCCGGGACAAGCGCTGAACATGAAAGACAACGGCATCAACGTCATCGTCGGCCAGCGCGAAAACAGCAATTCCTGGGACCGTGCCGTTGAAGACGGTTTTATTCCCGGTAAAACCCTTTTTCCCCTTGAAGAAGCGGCCCGAAAAGGAACCGTTATTCAATTTCTACTTTCAGACGCCGGTCAGGTGGCCGCCTGGCCGACCATCAAAAAATGCCTCGGCGATGGAGACGCGCTCTATTTTTCTCACGGCTTCTCAATTGTCTATAAAGAGCAGACCGGTATTGTTCCCCCTGAAAACATCGATGTGATCCTGGTGGCTCCAAAAGGATCCGGCCGAACCGTTCGAACCAACTTTCTGGACGGCAGTGGGATCAACTCGAGTTTTGCAATATTTAAAGACTACACCGGACACGCCAAAGAAAGAACCTTGGCACTGGGAATTGCCATCGGTTCGGGTTATCTGTTCCCCACCACTTTCCAAAATGAAGTTTACAGCGATCTCACGGGGGAAAGGGGTGTTTTGATGGGTTGCCTGGCCGGTGTGATGGAGGCCCAATACAACCTTTTGCGAAAGCATGGCCATACGCCAAGCGAAGCCTTTAACGAAACCGTTGAAGAACTGACCCAGAGCCTGATTCGCCTTGTGGCGCAAAACGGTATGGACTGGATGTATGCGAACTGCAGTACCACTGCCCAGCGTGGCGCCCTGGACTGGAAACCTAAGTTTCGTGATGCGGTGGGTCCGCTATTTGACGAACTGTATGAAAAAGTGGTGTCCGGGGTGGAAACCAAAAGAGTTTTGGAAGCCAACAGTACTCCGGACTATCGCGAAAAGCTTCAAAAAGAACTGGATGAGATCAAAAACTCTGAAATGTGGTTAGCCGGCGCTGCGGTACGGGCTTTGAGACCTGAAAACAGATAGAGGAGTAAACATTATGGAACCGATATTGCTGTATGACACCACCTTGAGAGACGGAACGCAAGGGGAAAGCATCAGTTTCAGCGCCAAGGAAAAAATCCAGATTGCAAAAAGACTGGACGACTTCGGCATCCATTATATCGAGGGGGGGTGGCCGGGCTCAAATCCCAGAGATATGGAATTTTTCGACCTGGCACAGAAGACTAAATTTGAAAATGCCCGCATAACAGCATTCGGCTCTACGCGAAAACCCCGTATCGATACTTCTGATGATCCGAATCTAAAAGCACTGCTGAAAGCCAAAACCCCTTCGGTAACCATCTTCGGAAAGACATGGGATTTACATGTCCAAAAGGTCATGAGCAATACGCTCGAAGAGAACCTGGCCATGATCGGTGAATCTGTCGAATATCTAAAAAGCGCGGATCGGGAAGTTATCTATGATGCCGAACACTTTTTTGACGGATATAAGGCGAATCCGGGTTATGCATTAAAAACTCTCATTGCCGCAATGAATGCCGGCGCCGAATTTATTGTGCTGTGCGACACTAACGGCGGAACCCTTCCCGTTGAAATTAAATCGATCATTGAAACGGTGCAAAAAGGGCTCTCAGCGGAATACAACACGAATAAGGATTCGTTGCCGGTTAAGATCGGAATTCATACGCACAATGACAGCGGTTTGGCGGTGGCCAACACCATTCAAGCCGTTCAATCAGGTGCTGTAATGGTTCAAGGAACCATTAATGGATATGGAGAAAGATGCGGAAACGCCGATTTGACCTCAATCATGCCCATTCTCCAATTTAAGATGAACCGGCCGTGTGTTTCTGCTGAAAACATGGAAAAACTCAGATCGCTTTCACGGTTTGTCAGCGAAACCGCCAATATGATTCCTTTGAAAACCCGTCCGTTTGTCGGAGAAAGCGCATTTGCTCACAAAGGCGGAATTCATGTCAGTGCCATCATGAAAGTCTCAAAAGCTTATGAACATATGACGCCGGCGCTTGTTGGAAACCGTCGTCGCGTGCTGGTTTCGGATCTTTCCGGAAAAAGCAATATCGAATACAAAGCCAAAGAACTTGGGATCGAGCTGGGCAACAACGGCTACGACAGCCGTAAAATTGTCACTGAAATAAAAAAAATGGAACAGGAAGGATACCAGTTTGATACGGCGAACGGGTCGTTTAAAATCCTGCTCGAAAAATTTACCGAACAGTTTGAGCCGCTGTTTGATTTAAAATCTTTCCGGGTGACCATAGAAAAAGATGCCGACCGGCCCTGTTCGGCCCATGCCACCATCAAGATATCGGTGAGAGGACAGGATGAAATCACCGCCGCTGAAGGAGATGGCCCGGTGAGCGCCCTGGATAACGCCCTGCGCAAGGCGCTTGACAAATTCTATCCGGATCTGGATGCCATGCGCCTGATCGATTTTAAAGTCCGCGTCATTGACGGGCGTCAGGGAACAGCCGCAAGGGTCCGCGTGTCCATCGAGTCTCGGGATCATGATCATATCTGGAGCACCATCGGTGTTTCCGAAGATATTATTGAAGCAAGCTGGCAAGCCCTTGCCGACAGCTTCCAATATAAACTTGCAATGGGAAAGGTATAAAATTTTGAAAAAAAGAGAGGAAATCAACGCCGCAGGACATTTTTTCTATTCTGTCCTGCGGCCGATGCTCGTTCGCATTTTGCCCGTTGTTAAAAAAATACAAATTTATTATCAACTGAATATCCACGAACAGGAGCAAAATCATGGAAGAACGAGTCATTATTTTTGATACAACGCTAAGAGACGGCGAGCAATCTCCCGGCGCCAGTATGAACGCCGCGGAAAAGCTTCGACTGGCCACGCAATTGGAAAAGCTCGGCGTCGATGTACTGGAAGCCGGGTTTCCGGCCGCCTCCGAAGGAGATTTTGATGCGGTATCCAAGATTGCCGGAAAACTTAAAAAAACGGAAGTCGCCGCCCTGGCGCGAACCTCCAAAAACGATATCGACCGGGCCTGGGGCGCCATTCAGCATGCCGCAACACCAAGGATTCACACCTTCCTGGCGACATCAGACATCCATATGCATTACAAACTCAATATGACCCGGGAACAGGTTCTCAAAACCGCTTCAGAATCCGTAAAATATGCCAAGAGCTTTACGGACAATATCGAGTTTTCCGCAGAAGATGCTTCGCGAAGCGACCGGGATTTTCTCTGCAAGGTGTTTGAGACTGCCATCGGGGCCGGTGCCACGACCATCAATATCCCGGACACCGTGGGATACGCCATCCCCATGGAATTCGCAGATCTGGTGAAATATGTCATAGACCATACGCCCAACATCCATAAGGCCGTCGTCAGCGTCCACTGCCACAATGATCTGGGGCTAGCCACCGCCAATACCCTTGCCGCCATCAACAACGGCGCGAGACAGGCGGAAGTCACGATCAACGGCATCGGCGAACGCGCGGGAAACACCTCTCTGGAAGAAGTCGTTATGTCGCTTCATACCAGGCCCAATTATCTGCCATTTTCATCCAACATCCGGACGGAGCAGATTTATCCCACCAGCCGGCTGGTCAGCATGATCACCGGTATTATTGTCCAGCCCAACAAGGCCATTGTGGGTGCCAATGCATTTGCTCACGAAGCGGGAATTCATCAGGACGGCGTTCTGAAAAATCCCATGACATATGAGATCATGAAGCCCGACACCGTCGGGATCAGTGCGAGCAAGTTGATTCTGGGAAAACACTCCGGAAGACATGCGCTGCGCTCTCACTTAAAAGAAATGGGGTACGATCTTTCCGACGAAGAGTTAAAACTTGTTTTTAAAAAATTCAAGGAACTGGCCGATAAAAAGAAGCACGTTGTTGATGAGGATCTGGAAGTGATTATTACGGAAGGCATCTTAAGGACCGCGGACATTTTCCAGCTGGAATATCTGCATGTCACCAGCGGTACGACCGTCATTCCCATGGCAACCGTCAGACTCTTAATCAATGAAAGGCCGGTTCAGGGTACGGGATATGGAAACGGCCCCATCGATGCGGCGTATGACTGTATTGCCAAACTGGCGGGAACAGAATCCGAACTCATGAGATTTTCCATCAGCGCCATTACCAGCGGCACGGATGCCCAGGGCGAGGTTACGGTACGGTTGAAGGAAAACGGCCTGGTGGCACTGGGCCGCGGGGCGGACCCGGACATCATCACTGCCAGTGTGAAGGCTTACATCAACGGGCTCAACCGTCTTGAATACTTGAAAGCCAATCCAATAAAGGCCACCGCCTAATTTAAGGTGATTGTTTTCTCAAAATCTGAAGGGGCATACTAAGCCCCTTCAGTTTTCCACCTAAACACCTTTTTAAGATAACCGTTTTAAATCTCAATTGTGCCGATGACATCCGCGATGTCCGTAATATTTCGTTGCATCAGGAATGCCTCAATGCCGTCGATGATATCGATGGTTGCATGAGAATTGATAAAATTGGCGGTTCCCACCTGAACGGCCGTCGCGCCGGCAATCAAAAATTCCAGCGCATCCTTTGCCGTCATTATGCCGCCGATGCCGATCACCGGAACCTTGACGGTTTGTACCACTTGCCAGACCATGCGCAATGCCACCGGCTTTATCGCAGGTCCGGAAAGGCCGCCGGTAATATTGGCCAGCTTTGGACGCCGGGTTTCAATATTTATGGCCATGCCGGTAATGGTATTGATCAATGAAATCGAATCCGAACCCTCCCCTTCTGCGGCTTTTGCAATCTCTGTAATATCGGTGACATTGGGAGAAAGCTTGACCATCAACGGTCTATTGGTCTGTTTTCTGATCGCCTTTACAACTTCTGCCGCAGATTCAGGATAAGCGCCAAAAGCAATTCCGCCGGATTTTACATTGGGACATGAAATATTGACCTCGACGCCCGAGACCACATCAATGTCTTCCAGGCGGGCGGCCAGTTCGGCATATTCAGTAATGCTTTTACCGTAAATATTGACGAATACCGGTGTATTGAGCCTTCTTAAAAACGGCACCTTTTCTTCAATAAATGCCGCCAATCCGACGTTTTCAAGACCGATAGCGTTCAACATGCCGCAGGGCGTTTCAACGATCCTTTGCGGCGGATTTCCTTTGGAAGGTTCAAGGGACAAACCTTTGACAACAATCGCTCCGAGGCGATTTAAATCAACAAGGGCTTCATACTCTTTTGCATATCCGAAAGTGCCGGATGCCGTCATCACAGGATTGCTGATCTCTATCCCGCCGATATTCACACGCATGTTTGGTTTTTTCGAGGTCATATTAAAAATCCATTTAAGTAAACACCTTTCAATCAGGGATATTAAAGACACTCATCAGTTTTCATTCAAGACTTATTTATAAAATAAATATTGATAGATTACAAGGATCTGTTTTAACATGTTTCAACCTATTGGTGCTTGAACGGAAAGTTATGCTTAGGCAAAATCCGAATTTTCAATGACAAAATGACCGAAACTAATACGTTGAATGTCCGAATTGTTGGCGTCGCTTCGGTGGAGACCAATGTTTTTGTCATTTGAACTTTTTTGTCATTGTTTCGTATTTCGTGTTTCGTATTTCGAATTTTTGACCAAAAACTAAAGTCTTCGATTAATTGCTATTGAACAGGGCAAACAGTCCCCGAGGTAATCTTATGAAAAAAATTCTTGGCATTATCGGTTCGCCGCGAAAACTTGGTAATTGTGAAATCATGGTTAAGGAAATCAGCCGTCAACTGACCATTCCCCATGAGTTGAATCTTTTGCGGCTTCAGGATTTCAACATCCTTCCCTGCAGGGGGTGCTACAACTGCCTTTTCAAAACCGAACACTGCATTCTCGAAGATGATTTAAATACGGTAATTCAGGCCATGGCAGAAGCCGATGCCTACATCGTATCTGCACCGACGTATTTTCTGGGAATCAATGCATCCCTTAAAATGCTTCTCGACAGAGGCTTATCTTTTTACGCTCATATGGATAATCTGTGGGGCAAACCGGCGGTTGGAGTGGCCATCGCCGGCATTGAAGGAAAGGAAGGATACAGCCGGTTGGTGATTCAAAGTTTTTTAAAAATGATTTTCGCAGATGACAAAAATACCCGCGTGGTATACGGCGCCTTGCCCGGAGAGGTTTTTATCAATGAAAAAAACAAACAAGCGGCTTTCAAACTGGCATCGGCGCTTTTTGGGTCCAAAGTAGAGACAACCGGCCCTTGCTGCCCTCATTGCGGTGGGGATACGTTTCGTTTTATGGACCATCATCGCATCCAATGCATGCTGTGCAGCAATGCCGGGTCCATGACAGTAGAATCAGGATCCCTTTCCTTTAACATCGACAAAAGCGACCACGATTTTTTTTCCAGTAGAGAAGATGCGCTCAAGCACAAGGAATGGTTGCTAGGAATGAAATCCCGCTTTGTCCAACACAAGAAATCTCTTAAAGAGATTACGCAAACCTATCTGAAGCAGGGAACCTGGATAAAACCCCCGGTGAAGGAAATAGGAAAGAGAAAATAGGTGACTGCAAACAGACACAAGTTTAATTAGAAGTTAAGAAGGTTAGAAGTTTACCCGCCTTTGGCG
>Ga0055483_10000244_pt1 | contig 12313 bp, 6 predicted proteins | sample RushMan_CattailN_5_FD_57938 | JGI IMG/M metagenome (GOLD analysis project Ga0055483, IMG submission 57938) | Wetland microbial communities from San Francisco Bay, California, USA, that impact long-term carbon sequestration - RushMan_CattailNLB_D2 | ecosystem: Environmental > Aquatic > Marine >... | reverse complement strand
TGCCCTGCAGCATTGATCTCAACCCTGTTAGGTCCATCAAAATATGGTAATTGCTGGCTGACTTCATCCACACCTAAAAGCCCACCATGAGGTTGCTCTAGGACAGCATTCGAAACACTGAAGGCCATTGGGAGGCTATCGGGAAGGTAATATACACGGTATGCATTTGTTTGTATCAGCGCAGGTACAGCCCCTTCTGGTGCAGGGTCATTTAATGGCTGAATTGTATAGCGCTGCTTGGCTTGCACCATCCGTGTCTCAAGACTACCCTCTAGTTGGCGGTAATCCTCCCAAGCATACCAGGGTGCCAGGAAACGCGCCCCTGCTGCCAGCAAGGGTTTCAGACAAGCATTATTAGGAAAAAACTGCGTGTAATATTCTCCGGGATCATTCGCTACCAGTAGAGCCATGGCTTCAGTTTCAGGCTGGCAGGCTGGTTCTGTCTGGAAAAATGGCTGGTGTGTGGTGTAGACATCAAACACACTGGCCCCCATCGCCATTACCAATAAACCCATCGTCCATCTGGCCCCCGATCTGACTGTTTTGCTTTTTAAAGGCGTTTCCCTCCCAACAACCTTCACGCGCAACCAGACGCTACTTAACCCTAAACCAGCCAGCAGCACAATAGCAAAACTTCCATACACAAGTGGGCGTAAGATATGCCGAAATAACAACAGAAACTGGCTACTCTCATATAATGATCGCCATGGCATTTGCTTTAAATCAATCCACAAGATTACAAAAACTAGTAACAGGCTGGCGAAAAGGATCATCCGTCGCTTCTTTTTACGGAAAGCGAGTGGTGCAAACAATGCCAGGATCAGGGGTACCCAGCCAATATAAGCATAATACTCTTCACGCGCTGGTAAATCATTGTAGGCATCGGGCCGGAAAGTGTTTTTTGAGGTGAAATCTAGTAAAACCTGCCAGGGAGTTTGTGAACCATAAATTCCAATCCCCTTATTCATGCTCGAGGAGAACTGTAATAGAGGTAACACATGGATGGCTACTAGGCATAAAGAAAGTATCCCCACAGCAGTATAAGACCCCAGCATTTTCCAATCTACTCGGACGAACGGGCTTTTACGCTGTATGGTAATTACTGTCACAATGACAAACAAGGCTGCAGTAAATGCCAGGTAAAAAGCATAGTAAGAGTTTCCTGAAAGAACCAACAAGGCGATCGCCAGGGCAGATAGAGCAATGTACATCATACGTCGCGTACGCCATAGCTTGTATAATCCCCATACACTCCAGGGAATCCAGGCAAAACCAAAAATGAACAGGTATTGACCCTGTAAGGCATGAGCCAGAGGTTGGCCGGCAAAAGCAAATACCAGCGCCATCCATATGCGCACTACCCGACTCAACCCCAGGGCAACACCTAACTGCCTCATACCCAGGGCTGCTACTAAAATAGATAGAAATAGTGCAACTTTAAACCCATTTTGCACACCCCACACCAAGGTGGATATTCCTACCAACGGATTCAAGGAGTGGAACATCGGGTCAGCTACCATAGGCTGACCTGTGCGCATCCAGGGGTTCCAAATGGGGAATTGATGGTTCTGAGTCACTGATTGATAGAAAACCCAATCCAGTGCCTGGAACATCTGGGATTCATTCCCAGGTAATTCCTGGTTGCTTTTGAAGTTTAAGAAACTTTGGCAGAAAGAAAAGACCAAAAGGAATAGCAGGAGCAATTCCAGTGCTGATTGGATTTTAGAAGAGCACCTGACAAAATCTACAACCTGATGGCCCCAATGGTTTACCTGGCTGGTGCCAGGTTTGGCTGATACAGACTGCTCTGGCTGAGGAATTTCCACTGGTCCCACTTGATTATTTTCTAAAAACTTCTCTTGGGTTATTTCGCCACCAGATTCGAGAGATTTTGGAATTGCCTCTTTGGGGTGCTCGATCGAGCCACCCTTGTCCCAAAGTTTCCGGCGTAGCAAAGCCACTGCCACCAGCACTGCACCAACCAGCACCAGCAACCATACCAGCCAACTAGAATCTAAATTCAATATGCCAATTAAGAGAGAAATTTTGAGCACGAAAATCGCCTGGCTGGCAACGACAAGAGCATAAGTTAAAGATTGGACAATGGGCGTAGGATACTCCAGGTACCAGATTGATAAAATCGATCCTTGCGCCGTTTAGCTGCGTAACCCTAATTCCAGTCTTGAGATAACTAAGCGTTGTATTTCACTAGTACCTTCATATATTTCAGTGATCTTGGCGTCACGGAAATAGCGTTCCACGGGTAATTCTTTGCTGTACCCCATCCCTCCATGGATCTGCACTGCCGTATGGGCAGCGAACATTGCCGTCTCAGAGGCAAATAACTTAGCCATAGCGGCCTCGCTCGTAAATCGCTCTCCGCTGGTTTTGGCTTTTTCTTTTGCGATTGCCGCATTGTATACCAGCAGGCGTGATGCCTCGATGCGGGTTTTCATATCAGCAATTTTGAATGATATTCCCTGGAATTCGCCGATCTTGGAACCAAAAGCCTCGCGCTCCCTGGCATAGACTACACTGGCTTCGTACGCTGCTTCGGCAATGCCCAATGCTTGAGCCGCAATACCAATCCGCCCAGCATCCAGCACTGTCATTGCAATCTTGAACCCTTCTCCCTCTTCACCCAGGCGGTTTTCAACTGGGCAGTGGTAATCTTCAAACAGGATTTCACTAGTAGCGGAGGCGCGAATCCCAAGCTTGGGTTCTTTCTTCCCTCGCACAAAACCTGGGAGACTAGTATCAATTAAAAAGGCCGTGATTCCGTGGTGTTTCTTTTCAGGGTCTGTCATGGTAATCAGAACCACATAATCAGCGACTGGTCCACTCGTCACCCATGACTTACGTCCGTTTATAATGTACTCATCTCCGGCGCATACTGCCCTGCTACGCATCGTTCCCGCATCTGAACCCGACATGGGTTCAGTGAGCGAATATGCCCCAACAGATTTTCCTGATGCGACTGGAGTGACGAAGCTCTTTTTCTGGGTTTCGGTGCCAAATATCAAGATGCCATTGCAAAATAACGAGTTATTGACAGACATAATCGTGCCATGGGCTGCATCCACTTTACAAATTTCCTCTAACGCCAGCACATAGGCGAGGGTATCCATACCCGCGCCGCCATATTCCTCGGGCACTTCAATTCCCATGAAACCCATTTCACCCATTTTTTTAATTGTCTCTGAGGGAAATTCCCCGCTCTCATCAAATTCTGCCGCAACTGGGGATAATTCTTTCTGGGCAAAGTTACGTGCCGCCTGGCGGATACTCTCATGTTCATCAGTCATCGGGAATAATCCACTTCCAGCCATTTTTCCTCCGTTTATTTTTGCTGAGATCGATTTTTGATTATAGCATGGGAAGGTACTCACATTCAATTTTTAGGGTTATCAACATGCTATAAGCCACGATTTAGGTTTATACTAAAGATGGGAAATAAACAGGGAGAAGCGATATGCTATCAAAAATCAAAAACACATTGATTGGCACTCCGCTTCCAACACATCAGCTTGCTGAAAAACGTTTGAATAAAATCAGGGCTCTGGCAGCATTTTCACCAGGTGCACTTTCATCGATTGCATACGCCAACCAGGAAATCTACCTTGGGCTTGTGGTAGCAGGTGCAGCTGGCCTGGGATTAGCCCTGCCCATCGGGCTGGCTATCACCGTGCTGCTGGTGATCGTGGCAATGTCATATTTCCAGACCATACAGGGATATCCATCGGGAGGGGGTTCATATATCGTAGCACGTGAGAACCTGGGTACTCTTCCGGGGTTGTTTGCTGGTTCGGCCTTGCTGATCGATTACCTGCTCACCGCCGCTGTAAGCCTTACTGCCGGTGTTGAAGCCATGTCCTCGGCTTTCCCTGCCATATACCAATACCGCATCGAGATAGCCCTGGTGCTACTGGCTATAATCACAGTTGCCAACCTGCGCGGCCTGCGGGAGACTGGTTCTGTGATGGCCGTACCAGTGTATCTTTTTTTATTGGCTTACCTACCCATGCTGGCTTATGGTGTGGTTCAATTTCTGGTTCATGGTAGTGTGCCGCTACAGGCTACTGCTCCACCGCCCACCCAACCCATCACTCTTTTCCTTGTCATCCATGCCTTCGCGACTGGTTGCACTGCCCTGACGGGTATTGAAGCGATAAGCAATGGTGTGCCTGCTTTTAAGTCCCCTGAAGCCAAGAATGCCGGCAGAACGTTGATCGTTATGGCTATCCTCATGGCAGTTTTATTCGTCATAAGCCTGGGCTTGACCCAGCTTTTTGGCATTATATCTGAACCTGATGAAACCATCCTCTCTGCTCTGACGCGCCATATACTCGGCAGTGGGCCGGCTTATCTTTTCATCCAGTTTTCCACCATGCTCATCCTGGCGGTGGCAGCCAATACCAGCTTCGCTGGCTTCCCGCAGTTGGCAGCGTTTCTGGCCAAAGATGGCTTCTTGCCCCGGCAGTTTACCAGCCTGGGAGATCGCCTGGTTTTTACCAACGGAATCATTGCTCTGGCTGTTGCGACTGGCGGTCTGATCGTGATTTTTGGCGGAAACAGCCACTCACTCATCCCTTTATTCGCCATCGGCGTATTTCTGGCTTTCACCCTTTCGCAAGCTGGCATGGTGCGCCATTGGTGGCATGACCGGAGTAAAAGATACAGCTGGCTGACCAAAGCGAGTATCAATGCCATCGGTGCAGTGGCAACCCTGATTACCTTGCTGATCATTTTAGTCAGCAAATTCCTCAATGGCGCCTGGATCACGGTGCTGCTCATCCCCTTCCTGGTGTTTGTCTTTCATCGCATCCACCTGCATTACATTGCCGTGGGTAAGCAACTCAGCCTGCGCGGTTTACCGCCTAACCTCAAACCTCTGCCACCCTTGCGGCTGGTAGTTCCGGTCTCAGGAGTGCATCGAGGTATTGTAGATGCAATGGCGTTTGCCCAATCGATCTCCAAGGATATCACCGCAGTATATATTGAGCTACAGCCTGGAGCTAGTGAGCAAATGAGAGCTGAATGGAATGCCTGGTGGCCGGATGTGCCACTGGTGGTACTTCCTTCGCCTTACCGTTCCATTGTCTCTCCACTGCTCGATTATCTGGATGAAGATGACCTCAGGCACAATGATGGCACACAAGCGGCTGTGATCTTGCCAGAATTCATCCCTGCCAGGTGGTGGCAAGCATTGCTACACAACCAAACATCGATACTGATACGCGCTGCCTTGCTTTACCGCCGCCGGACAAGGGGTTTCCAACGTATTATCATTGATGTTCCCTATCACCTTCGGAAATAACTAAAGGAGTAATGACCCTATGAAAATTCTAATCGCAGCCGATATGGAAGGCATCACGGGCGTTACCAACTGGAACGAGGTAGACCCTGCTCATGCCGAATACCCGCGCTTTCGGCACCTGATGACAAGTGATGTCAATGCAGCTGTGCGTGGTGCTTGTGATGCTGGTACCGATGAAATCCTGGTTACTGACGGGCATGCGTATGGCTCCAACATCCTGATCGAGGAGCTAGACCCATGCGCCCACCTGATCTGCGGCAACGATTCTCCCCTGGCTATGATCCAGGGGATTGGGCCAGATGTGAATGGAGTCATTTTGGTCGGCTACCATGCCCGTGCTGGCAGCCAGAATGCCATTTTAGACCATACCTGGTCTAGCCGGCGAGTGGCTAACTTGTGGCTAAATGACATCTTACTAGGCGAATACGGCTTGAATGCCGCTGTTGCAGGCTATTTCAACGTACCTGTGCTCATGCTGACAGGTGACCAGACAGCCTGCGCCCAAGCTAGTGAACTGCTTGGCAATATCGAAACGGTCATCGTCAAGACTGCCTTAAGTCGTATGGCTGCAGAATGCCTGCCTCCCCAGGTAAGCGAAGAGCTGATCCAAAATGCTGCCAACCAAGCCATAAAGCGCCTAAAAGCTGGCGAGGCACCCAAGCCATTCATCATTCCTCCACCAGTGCGCGTCACCATAGATTTCAATAGCTCAGATCAGGCTGATCAAGCAGCCCTGCTGCCTGGCTCAAAACGCCAGAATGGCCGCCGACTAACCTTCACCTCTGATGATATGCTGGCTGCTTATGCTGCTTTCCAGGCAGCCATTGCCATGGTAAGCTTGTAGATTTCCTGATGGATCTATATACAGTCGGCCATAGTAACCATCCCATTAACAAATTAACCCAGCTACTGGTCAATCGTGCGATCACACGGCTGGTTGATGTGCGCAGCCACCCGTACAGCCGCTTTAATCCACAGTTCAACCAGGCCGCCCTAAGGCAGACCTTGCTTGAATTGGGTATTGACTACATTTACCTGGGTAAGGAATTGGGAGGTCGTCCTGCTGACCCCTCCTGTTATAAGCATCATACCGTACGGACTAAAACCAGCGATTTTCTGCAGGAGATTGATTATAACGAGGTGATGCGACGCCCCTGGTTCATCCAAGGCATTCAACGCCTGCTTGAATTGGCTGTTGGACAGCTCAGCTGCATATTGTGCAGTGAAAAAGACCCGGCTGGTTGCCATCGCCATCATCTCATTGCCAGTTATCTTTTAGATCATTATCCTGAGGTGCAGGTCAGGCACATCCTCGCTGATGGGAGTGAAATCGGGGCGAAATACCTGCTAAGCGCACCAGGCACTACGCCTACTAATCAGCTTTCTTTTTAGCCCTAAGATAGGCTATCCCAGTCCGTGCTTAGATCGCTATCTGCTCCTTTGCTCTCAAAATCCCTTAAAGTAACTATGCTATAATCCCAACCCAGAAAGGTACCTTATGCTTAAGAAATTCGTCACCATCTTCGGTGGTGATCCTAACAAACGTACTATCAGCAAATCGAATGAGATTGTTGAGCAGATCAACAGCCTGGAGCAACAGTTCGAGGCATTGAGTGATGATGCCCTGCTGGAGAAGACGGCTGAATTCAAAAGCCGGCTGGCAAGTGGTGAAATCCTGGATGACCTGCTGCCCGAGGCTTTCGCGTCGGTGCGAGAAGCCAGCAAGCGCACCAATGGGCAACGCCATTATGATGTCCAGCTTATCGGCGGCATCGCCCTCCACCAGGGAAAGATCGCTGAGATGAAGACTGGTGAAGGTAAAACCCTGGTGGCGACTCTACCTCTATACCTGAACGCACTTACCGGGCGCGGCACACACCTGGTGACGGTCAATGATTACCTTGCTCGCCGCGACGCCCGCTGGATGGCACCTATCTACCATGCACTAGGCCTAAATGTGGGCGTGCTGCAGATGGCCACCCGTACCGAAAACGGTAAGAAGGCTTTCCTGGTTGACCTTGAGAGGAGCTCTCCGCACGAAGACCAACACCAACTACGCCTGGTAGACCGGGCTGAGGCTTATGCTGCCGATATCACCTACGGCATCAACTCGGAATTTGGCTTCGACTTTCTGCGCGATAACATGACGATGCGCCTGGATGAGCGCGTGCAACGCGGCCACTATTACGCCATCGTGGATGAGGTTGACAATATCCTTATTGATGAAGCCCGTACCCCACTCATTATCTCAGGCCCCGCCCAGGATGATGCTGAATGGTACGTCCGCATGGCCCAAGTGGTGCGTTCACTCCGCACTGAAGACATCGAGCTCGACGAGCGCGACCGTACTGTAAATCTCACGGAGCTTGGCGAGATCCACGTGGAAGACCTGCTTGGAATGGCTCTGCGCGATCCCGATCGACCGGAGGATGTTACCCCGGAGCAAGCTCGACTCATGGGCTTCCTGGAGCAAGCGTTGCGGGCACAGTTCCTGTTTAAACGCAACAAGGATTACCTGGTACAGGCAGGCAAAGTGGTCATCGTAGATGAGTTCACCGGGCGGTTGATGCCCGGCAGACGCTGGTCGGATGGATTGCACCAGGCCGTAGAAGCCAAGGAAGGTGCACGTGTGCAAGCGGAAAACGTCACCTACGCTACCATCACCATACAGAACTATTTCCGCATGTACGATAAGCTATCGGGGATGACCGGCACTGCCCTCACCGAAGCCGAGGAATTCGACAAGATCTACAAGCTGGATGTGGTAGCGATCCCCACTAACCTGGAATACCAGGCCTCACTGCCTGATTCTCCGCTTAACGCGCTGGAAGCCAAGGACGAGCAGGGATACAAGTTTCGTTATTATGCACTTCAGGATGACCCTGAGCAAAGGGCGGTCTTCTTCCAACGCAAAGACTACCCAGATATCATCTACCGCACGGAGGAGGTCAAGTTCAGAGCAATCACCACCGAGATCCTACGCAATCATGCCATGGGACGCCCCCTGCTTGTTGGTACCACCTCGGTGGAGCTATCTGACCACCTCTCCACTCGCTTACGAGCTGAGCCGCTGCGCAAGCTTGCCCAGGTGGCAATACTACGCAAAGCCTGGCTGGAGAAGAATAACCGTGAGGAAGATGGGCGACTGATCGAGGAATTGCAGCCTTTCAACGCTCCTCTAGACCAGCTGCAAGTGCCTGAAATGCGCAAAATGGCGCGTGAGCTGGAGATTTCCTTCAACCCTGAAGATACCGAGAACCTGCCACGCTTGCTGGAAGTGCTGGACTTAACTGCTGAGGATGCTGAGCGCCTTAAGGCAGACCTGCAATCGGGTATTGCCCACCAGGTGCTGAACGCACGTAAGCACACCGAAGAATCGCAGATCATCGCCGGGGCAGGGGCTTTCGGTGCAGTCACCATCGCCACCAACATGGCCGGTCGTGGTGTCGACATCAAGCTGGGAGGCGAGCTGCCTGAAAGCGTGGTGGACTCAGTCAACCGCGTGCTACACCGGGCTGGTGTCGATGACCCTTACGACTTGCGCCACGAAGAACGCCGCCAGGCACTTGCTGACTTATCACCAGAGCAGACTGGTATCTACGAGGCTGACATCGGGCGCTTTTTGGGCTACATGAAAGACATGGAGCGTGTTAAGGAGCTGGGAGGCCTGCACGTAATTGGCTCTGAGCGACATGAAGCCCGCCGTATCGATAACCAGCTGCGCGGCCGTGCTGCCCGCCAGGGTGACCCGGGCTCATCGCGCTTCTACTTATCCCTGGAGGATGACCTGATGCGCCGTTTTGGCGGCGGGCAGGTCGAATCTATCATGCAGAGGATGAAGATCGACGATGCCGTGCCCATGGAAGTGGGATTAGTCAGCCGGTTGGTGGAGCAGTCGCAGACCCGAGTGGAAGGTGCTAACTTTGATGTTCGCAAGCACCTGCTGGAATACGACGATGTGCTCAACACCCAACGCCAGCGGATCTATTCTCAGCGCGACCTCATCTTCACGAAACCTGACCTCTCGGAAGATGTGAGTGAGCTGCTTAAAACGGAGGTCAACCGCCGTGTGCCGGAAGCGCTGACGGATGCGGAAGGACCCTGGAAGCTGCTCGCCTGGCTAGACCAGGTGCAGCCTACGCTCGACCTGGGGGGCATGCTGTTTCCCTCCTACTCAATGAAGTTATTGCTGGATCATCTTTCTGACCAACAGAAAACTTATGCCTCTCCGGATGAGCTGCGTGATGCCCTGGTGGGTCTGGCTGGTGAAGCCCTGCAGGCAGAAGAAGAACACGTGCTTAACACAGTCAACAACCTGCTGGATGCGGGACGCGAACACCTGGAGAGCCTGCTTAAAGAACGCCTGGATGCCGTGGATACTTTCATTGAAGGGCTTTCCCTGGGCGAAGGGGACGAGGAAGCACAACGCAGCCCACGGCAATTATTGGATGAGCTGGTGGGCATGGTGCATGTTAGTGTGCGGCTCTCACCCGAAGAGCAGCGCCTGCTGCGCGATGACCCCCAACAGCTGCGGCCAGTACTGCGCGAGCAGGTGGAAAGTGCCGTAACTACCCAGTCAGCATTGCGCCTGGTGGGTGCCATCGAGCGCCGGGTGGAAGATTCGCTCGAAGTTGAGGCCGGCAGGGAGGCTAATGGCGAGTGGGAGAGCATGGCTGACCAGGTGTACCAGTCGGTGCAGCGCGTGCTTACCCGCCGGCGAGAACGCCTGATGGGTAATGGTGCCGGACCTGGTTCGGGCCAGCTGGCGCACGAGCTGGATGTAGCCATGGCAAAAATCAGCGGACCGGTAACCTCCAACAACGTGTTGGGCTTGCTGTTAATGATGCCGCAAGGCACACGGGCCAGTTTTGACAAGAAAACCCACCGACGTATTCTCCAGCGGACTACGCGCCTGACGTATTTATACCTGGCAGCCCGTCTGCTGGAAAAGCAGTCCGATGAGAGCATCACCGAGGACGTTTTAACACACCTGCAATCTGCCCAGCAGACCATCCGCCGCGCCTGGGGGGCTAACGAATTCGCCCGCCTGGCCGGAGCCCGCCTGCCAGACCTGGACTCAGGGTTGCGCGACACGCTGTGCGAACAGCTAGGAGAGGAAATCTGTGCCCAGCTCCAGACCCAGCCCTTGCAAAGCCTGGATCGTGAGCAGGCAATCAGGGTAATGGATGAGTTTGGCCGACGGATGCTCACTGAGATCTACCGCCAGCTGCTACTGGGTGTGATCACCGAGTTGTGGGTAGACTACCTGACCCAGATGGAAGCCCTGCGTGTATCGATTGGCCTGGAAGCTTATGGCCAGCGCGACCCATTGGTGGAATATAAGCGCGAGGCATTTGATAAGTTCCAAAATTTGCTGAAAGATATGCGTGCCGGAGTGATCTCGCGCATGTTTGTATACCGGCCACGAGATATGAGCGCCATGCAGAGCGAGGTGCGCCGACCCACCCCCGAAGAAGCGGGTGAGGGCTTGCAGCCGCCACTGGAGATGGCGGAGGCATCCGGCGATGATGGCAACGAGCCAGCCGCTGGACCGCCTGCTGATGGCAGTGGAGAGGAAGACCAAGATGAAGAGGTTGAGATGGAAACCCAACCTGACCAGCCCAAAATGAGCCGTTCGCAGAAGAGGAGACGGCATAGGAAGTAAGGCCATGGCTGTAAAGGATTTGTTTCATAAAAAAAAACAAATCGATTCAATTCGTGGGGTAAAAGAAAAACACCAAGGACCGCACAAAGACGGTGCAGGTGACCGCGATGGGTCACTAAGGGGTTGAGGGGAAAAACATCTTCTTGGTGGGGTATTAATGAAAGCATATGTAATTATTGAATGTTTGCATTGAATTAATTCCAAGACTATCGATGCAAGGAAATGCATATTTCACTTCCTGTACTGATAAAGACAAATCGGCATACGCTTGCTTTTATCATAGAATTTTTATGAGTACATTCTGATTATAGCACATTTGTTCTAAACCTGCAAGGGGTTTTGGATTATATGCGAATATTTTAAGAATTCTCATCTTCAAGCACGTTATCGATCGAAAGAACATGCTCGATACAGAAGAGCATTGATCGAAATTGCACAATCGATACAGAAGAACACTGGTATTCTATTCCACAAGGAGATTTTGGGGAATTTGTAAAAAAACCGTAATATTTTAAGATTTCTCATTTACCAGGAGGTATTGATGATTAATCGTGGGTCAACGTAAGAATTATCGATAAATGACCTAAAGCGCAGCGACGAAGATCACTTCAAAAGACCGATGTATGCCAGCGCAGACCTCCGGGCAGCAGGTAGCGATGGTAAACGAGATGAAGCCTTCGACGAACATAAAGAAAAATCCACAAAAGGTAGGGCTGAGGCAGTTGGGGGAAAACAAGCCTTGGAAGTAAAAAAACTGAAATGAGAGATTTACCGATAAATCGCTGCAAAACCCACCCCTCGGCTGCACGAGGAGTTGGGTGGCCGATTTCAGAATGAGAGAAACTTTGCCAAAAGCTGCGTTGTCAGCCAAAGAATGATTGGCAGCAAGAGCGCAGAGGCGAAGCTACGAAATGTGCTCAGATCCTAAGGCCAGGTGGATATCTTGCCGATCAGTTCCCGTTCTCGTATCAGGGCTTCCATAGCCGTCTTCGTAGCTCCAATATCCTGGTAACCGTCGTCTCGTACAAGATCATGCAATCGATCACTGGTGGTTTGAAAGAGATCGCTCGTCTCATTGAGGGCGCACCGCTTCTCCTCTTCTAGATGATTACGAATTCCGATGATGGGTAATACAAAAACCAAAATCGCCAGTAACAATGTCATACCGGTAATGAAGACATCCACGGCGGTATTTAAAGGGTTAGGATTCAGAGGGTAGGAAAAGATCAGCACGAAGATGATCCCGATGCCAGTGCGAGAGGTAAGTGCAGAGAATGCGTGCGCAGGTTCCAGTTTGAGCAGGTTGATATTGGTTGCGTTTGCGTGGAGCA
>Ga0055483_10000243_pt1 | contig 12316 bp, 13 predicted proteins | sample RushMan_CattailN_5_FD_57938 | JGI IMG/M metagenome (GOLD analysis project Ga0055483, IMG submission 57938) | Wetland microbial communities from San Francisco Bay, California, USA, that impact long-term carbon sequestration - RushMan_CattailNLB_D2 | ecosystem: Environmental > Aquatic > Marine >... | reverse complement strand
GCGGGCGGCATCGTGGTGATGAAGCGGCGGACGGCGACGCTGACGCGCGCGGAGCTGGAAACGGCGCTGCGGCGCGAGGCCACCGCGCAGCGCTAGTCCGCGGTACGAAATTCGATGGACACGCGCGAAAAAATACTTTCCCGCGACGGCCTGCACGAAGTGCTCGAAGAACATCGCCGCGCCGGGCGGAAAATCGTCTTCGCCAACGGGATTTTCGATCTGCTGCATGCGGGCCACGTGCGCTACCTGCAAGCGGCGCGCGCCGAAGGCGATCTGCTGGTGGTGGGCGTCAATTCGGATTCGAGCGCGAGGCGGCTGAAGGGCGAGGGCCGGCCGATCCTGACCGAGCGCGCGCGAGCGGCGCTGGTTGCGGCCCTGTCGGCCGTGGATTACGTGGTGATCTTCGACGAGCCGGACGTGCGGGCGCTGCTGCGCGAATTGCAGCCGGACGTGCACGCGAAGGGTACCGACTACACGGCGGAAACCGTTCCGGAGCGCGACTTGGCGGCGCTGCTGGAGATTCGCGTGGCCATCGTGGGCGATCCGAAGAATCACTCGACGCGCGACCTCCTGGCGCGGCTGCGAGGAACGAGCGGGCGCTGAGGGCGCGCCTGTTTGCGGCGGGCGAGGTTGGTTGAAGACGGACGAGGCAAACGGGTGAGTGAACCTAGAAAGTTCTGGATGCGATGGCGCGTTCGCGCGGGCTATCCCGTGGCGGTGCTGTTCTGGATTTTTGCGCGGCCGTCGTACCGCTCGATTCTGGTGGGAAGCGCGATCGCTGCGTTCGGGTTGGCGATTCGAGGGCTGGCTGCGGGACATTTGCAGAAGGACCGCGAATTGGCCACCAGCGGGCCGTACGCGCTGACGCGCAATCCACTGTATTTGGGCAGTTCGTTGATGGCGACGGGTTTTGCGGTTGCGGGCGGCTGGTGGGCGGACGGGGCGCTGGTGATCGCTTACTTCGCGGTGTTTTATTACGCCGTGATGCGCAACGAGGAAGCGGATTTGCGCAAGCGGTTCGGCGCGGCCTTTGACGAGTACGCATCGCGCGTTCCGCTCTTCTTTCCGCGCGTGACGGTGCGGCAAAGCGGCGCCAGCCGGGCGGAGCACCGTGTGGCGAAAGCCTTTTCGTGGGCGCTTTACCGGCGCAACCGCGAATACAATGCTCTCGTCGGCACGGTGATCGGCATCGGGCTGCTGTGCGTGCGGATGTGGCTACGCTGGCACTGGGGATACTAGGGATGATGGACTTCCAGCCGGCGATCTGCGCCGGGCGCTACTGCAGGCGATAAACCGCGTGCATCATGCGCTGAAACTGCGGCCGGTAGATGAGGTCAAAGGCGCGTTCCTTGCCGGGAAACATTTGCAGCGCAGCTTCGCGCGTGGCGGCGATCATTCCGGAAGCTTCCTCGGCGGAGAGATCGCCGGAAGCGATGGTTTCGAGCGTGAGCCGGACCAGAATGCGCAGACGGCGGATGCGGCGGCTCTCTTCATCAATTTCTTCCTGGCTCGGTCTAAATTGCGGGTTTTGGTGCATGACTTCCATACGCCGGGGTCTGAAAATAGTATGGACTGGCGATGGAGATCACGCAATAGTACCGGGCTCAGAGTCTTCGCGAATGCGGCGTCTGCGAAGCGCCGCCGGATTAGAATTACGCGGTGTTTTCGAGGGCATTCTCAGTGAACGATCCATACTTGCCTGAACGTGCGGTGCTGGTGCACGCCGCGGACTCGTTCGGCGAAGCGATCGTGATTCGCGGCTTGCTCGAAAGCGCCGGGTTTCGCTCGCCTGGTCCGCCAAGTTCTCACCTGCTCCCGGTGAGCGAAACGTCCAGCAGCAGCGGCAAGGATGTCTACGCTCTGGAATCGGAGGCGGAGGAGGCGCGCAAGCTGATCCAAGAATATTTGCGCACCGGCGCGAGCGAGTCGGAGTCGGACAGCGAGCCCGAGGACGAGAAGCGCTGACTTGCGCTGAAGTCTTACCAGAGTGAAGCGCGCGCGGATGCGAACTGCGCGCTTTCGCGCGATTCCTGCTCCGCGTAGTCGCTAAGCACGAGATTTTTCCCCTCCGCGATTGCGGTGACAGCCCCGTCCTGATCGGTGCGCAGCAGGCGCACGCCGTCCTGTTCGTATCGCCTCACCACGGACGGTGAAGGATGGCCGAAGGGGTTGGCCACACCCACGGAAATCACGGCCACGCGCGGATCGACCGCCGCGAGGAACGGCGCCGTGGAAGACGTTTTGCTGCCGTGATGCGGCACTTTCAGAAATTCCGAATCGAGCGGCTGATGGTCGGCGATCAATCCTTCTTCTGCGGGCTGCTCGATGTCGCCGGTCAGTAGAAAATGCGACGGGCCGTCGGAGAGCCGCAGCACGACGCAATTGTTATTGGGCGAATCTCCGGCGCCGCCGGCGGGCGGCCACAGCACATCCGCGCGAGCCGGGCCCCACGCGAAATGCTCGCCCTGATCGACGTGCACTACGGGAATGCCGCGGGCCCGGGCTTCGGCCATCAAGCGCGCGAACGCGGGGCGCGGATCATCGCGTCCAACCCAGAGCTGGCCGACCTTGAAATTTTGCAGCACGGAATAGAGGCCCTCGATGTGGTCGTGGTCGGCGTGGGTGAGCGCGACTACGTCGATGCGCTTGAGGCCGCGCGACCAGAGGTAGGGCGAAACGACTTCCTCGCCCAGGTCGGTGCCCGTGCGGTAGCCGCCTACCCATTCGGAGCCGGCGAGTCCTCCGCCATCGACGAGCATCGTGTGGCCGCCGGGAAATTCCGCGAAGATCGAGTCGCCCTGGCCGACGTCGAGGACCGTGACGCCGAGCTTGCCGCGGTCGAGATTTGGCGCGAAGGGATACGACGCGACCAGGATGGTGAGCACGGCGAGAACGACGGCAGTGACCCATTCGGCGCGCGCAATGGGCGGTGGCATCTGGCGCTTGGCAGCACGGCTGGCGCGTCGCGAGACGGCCGCCCGGGCTGCGCCGGCGAGCAAAGTGAGCATTGCGAGGAATGAGATCAGCAGCCACACAGGCGGGCCGGGAATACGATAGGAGACGAATGGAATTTTGCTAAACCATTCAACCGTGGCGAGCAGCGCGGCGGTGCAAAGTCCCAGCGCTTTCGCCAGCAGCATGGCGAGCCACGACCAAACGAATGTGACGCCCAAAGTCAAAAAGCCGAGCGGGACGATCAGTCCGGTGAGAAGCACGGCGGGAATATTACTGATTGGCCCAGCGAGGCTGACGCGGTGAAAATCCTGCGCCAGCAGCGGCATCATGCCCCACTGGATCACGACCGAGAGCAGAATTACCTCCCACAATCGCAGGCCCACGCGGACGGGTGCGGTGGTGAGCGCGTTGGCATGCGCCGCCACACGCTTCGGCATGCGCGACGCGAGATACGCGGCCGCCGCGCGCATTTCGATGCGGAATTGGACGACCATTGGCGGATGCGCGCCGTCGCGGGTCACGTCTCCGAGATGCCGCAGACCCGCGCGATAGGGCGCGGAGGAGCGCTCCATCCACGGCAGCGCCAGCGCGGCGATCACGCCGGCGGCGAGAAAGGAAAGCTGGAAGCTCGAATCCGCAAGCTCGGAGGGTTTCCACAGCAACAGGACCAGAGCCGCAAGCGCAACGGTGTTGAGCAGGTCGATGCGGCGAAACAGCGGACGCGCGCACAAAAAGAGCGCGGCCATCAGCGCGGCGCGGAGAATCGGCGGGCGGTCCTGCACCAGGCCGACGTAGGCGGCGAGCACGGCCAGCGTAATCAGGCTGGTGGTCGCGATCGAAAAGCGCAGCCTGCGGCAGAGCCAGAAAAGAAAAATCGTGAGCGCGCCGACGTGCAGGCCGGCAACGACGAGCACGTGATACGCGGCGGTGGTCTGAAACGCGGTGACGATACGGGAATCGACGAAGCTGCGGTCGCCGAGCAGCATGGCGCGCAGCACGGCGGTGCGCTTTGGCTGGCCGGGAAAGAGCGCGTCGAGGCGGGCCAGCAGATCGCCGCGAGCGCGGGCCACGCGCTGCAAGACCGTGGGCGGGGGGCGGCCGATCAGTCGCAGCAATTCGCCGCTGCGGAGCGAGCCGGTCAGGTTAATGTGCTGGCGAGCGAGGTAGCCGTGGATGTCGAACGCGCCGGGATCGAGAAAATCGCGCGGCGGGCGTGCCTTCATCAGCACTTCGACGCGGTCGCCCGCGCGCAGGCCCGGCGGAACGCCCGCAGATTGCGGGCCATCGTAGAGATTCGCGCGCAGGCCGCCGCTGACGGGAACGTACGAGCCGGCGATTTCCACCTCTTCGAGATCGATGACATAGCGGCGGCCCCAGGGAAGCGAAAGAGGATCGTCGCGCAGGCGACCGCTCCAGCGCAGCGGCATGTTGAGATCCAAGCGGCCGGCGGCGATCAGGCGCGTCACGTGATTGGGCGGCACGCTGGCACGCTCGATGCCGCGGGCGAGTCCGCCGAGAGCGAGCCACGCGACGAGCGCGAGCGTCCAGGCCGCAGCCACGCGTTTGCCCCACGCAAGCAGCGCGGCTGCGAGCATGGCGGCGAGAGCGGCGAGCAGCCAGCCGCGCAAATCTCCCGGCCAGCGTGATTCCAGCGCGATCCCGGCTGCGAATGCGGCTGCAATCCACAGCGCGGGGAGTTTCATGGGGCTCGCCTCACTCGTTTAAGGCGCGCGACGGTTTCCATGTGGAACGTTTGCGGGAAAAGATCGAACAGGTGAACTCCGGCGAGTTCGTAGCCGGATTGCTGAAAGGCGGCCAGGTCGCGCGCGAGTGTGGGCGGATCGCAGGAGACATAAGTGATGCGTTCGGGCGCGATGCGTGCGAGATTTTTTACGATGGGCGGCGTCAAACCGGCGCGCGGAGGATCAAGCACCACCAGTTGCGGAGCACCGCGATATTTGGCTAGGAACTGCTCGGCGTCGGCGACGCGAACTTCCACCGAGGTGCTGCCTCCGCCTTGGCCGGGCGCGCGAGGAATAACAGCGACATTGGTTTCGAGGTCGCGAGCGGCCGCGGGATTCGACTCGACCGCAATGACGTGCTGGAATCGCCCGGCCAGCGGCGCGGAAAAAAGCCCAACGCCGGCGAAGAGATCGAGCGCCAGCGAGCCGCCCGCGTCGTTTTCGGCCACTTCGCCTGCCAAGTCGCCGGCGAGAAAGCGGTTCACCTGGAAGAATGAAAAGTGGCCCACGCGATAGGAGCGTCCGCCCGCTTCGCAGGAAATGAATCCGGGACCGAAAAGCTCCATGCGTTCTCGGGTGGGATCGTGAAAAAGGAGGCTCGCGATTTCGGGGACAAATTCCCGCATTTTTGCTGCAAGTTCCGAGGCGTGCGAAGGGAAGCCCGAGAAAGTGGCGGTCACCAGCAACTGGGAATCGTTTGCGCCCGCGAACGCTTCAATCTCGCGAACATTTTTCGGCAGAGCGCCAGCGACGAGCGCTTCGCGCAGAGCGAGAAGTGCCTTCAGCAGCAGCGGCGAAAGTATTTGGCAGTCCTCGACGGCGCAAAGGGCGGAGGAATTCGCGCGAAAGTAGCCGATGCCCAGATTCGCGGCTGCTGCCTGAGCGCCGGGCGTTGCGGATTTCGAGGCTGAGCCCTCATGCGCCGCATCTCCGGCGGGGCGCACTTTCCACTGCGCGCGATTGCGGTAGGCCCACGGCGGAGAGGCGTGCGCGGCGATTTCACCGGTCCAATCGATGCGGCCAATGCGACGAAGCGTCTCGCGCAGGATTTCCGATTTGTATTTCAGCTGCGCTTCGTAGGGAATGTGCTGGTAATCGCAGCCGCCGCAGACGCCGAAATGCGGGCAACGCGCGGCGATGCGTTCGGGCGATGGAGCGATCACGCGCTCGACGCGCGCGCGAACGAATTTCTTCTTTTTCTCGACGGCCGCAGCGGACACGCGTTCGTCCGGCAGCACGAAGGGAACGAAGAAGGTGGCGCCGTCGTGATGCGCCAGGCCCTCGCCGCCGTAGATCAACTTCTCGATGGTTATGTCGATATTCGTCATTGGCCGGTAGCGTGCGCGCCCGCGTGTTAGCTCAGATAGAAGAGGCTCAGCCGCGGGACGTTGAACTTCTCGAACAGGCGCTTCTGCATGTATTGGCGCTCGAGCTGCGCCAGTTGGTCCGTGGACATCTTACGCCGGTACGGGGCGAGCGAGCGGTCCATTTCGCGGCGAACGGCCAGCAGCGACTCGTCGTCGGCGTCGGCGGAAAGCGAGGCGGTCAACTTTTCTTCGAACACGGTGAGGCGGCGCTCGAAATCCTCCAAATCGAGCGGGCCGGGCGAATCGATCAGCGTCAACGTTTCGTCGAGACGCTTCGCGGTGTCTTCCAGGCGCACCGCGAGTGCTTCGTGCAGGACGCGCTGCTTTTCGGCTGCGGCGCGCAATCGGGCGGCATTGCGCTCCAGATATTTGCGCAACTCATCGCGCGAGAATGGTTCCGCGCCAGACTTCGCAGCAGCGACTGTCGGGCCCGCCCCAGCGGCGGCTTCTTGCGCTTCGGCGGCCGCATCCAGCACGGCATCGACGCAGTAGGCGAGGCTTTTCATCTGGCGTCCTCCAGCGGCGCGCCGCGAACGCGCCCAACTTTCGAAGGCGCGGTCGATGCCTTTCAGCACGGCGGGGAGGGGAATGCCCGCTTTCTGCCACGTCTCCACGATGGCCCAATCGAGAGGCGACACCAGTAAATGCGCGCCGCGCTTGTGCCAGAAATACTCCTCGATTTCCGTGAAATAGTTGAAGTAATTAAACGGTTCCATGGGAGCCAAATGAACGCTTGGCTTAGGCTCAATCATTTTCGGCCGGGCAGTCGCAAGATAAGACGAGCGCGGTCATTGGTGCTTGCCTGACGTGGATGCCTTTTTGGCCGCGCCGCCGTGTTCGCGCGAGCCGGACTGATTGCGCTCCCAGACGATGCGCAGGCCGTCGAGCGTGAGAAATTCGTCGATGGTATTGATGTGGCGCGAGGCGCGGCCGATCAGCGCGGCCTGCCCGCCGGTCGCGATGACTTTCGTCTTCTCGCCCATTTCTTTCTTCATGCGCCCCAGGATGCCGTCCACCAGATCGGTGTAGCCGTAAAACAACCCCGCTTGAATGGACGCGGCGGTATTCGTGCCGATGATCTTCCCGGGATCTTTGATTTCGACGCGAAACAAGCGCGCCGCGCGGGCAAAGAGCGCGTCGGCGGAAATGCCGATTCCGGGCGCGAGCACGCCGCCCATGTATTCGCCGCGTTCGGAAACGGCGTCGAAATTGATGGCCGTGCCGAAATCCACGACGATGCACGGCCCGCCATATTTTTCGTGCGCCGCGACGCTGTTGACGATGCGGTCCGCGCCCACTTCGAGCGGATTGTCGTAATGCACGGGCATGCCGGTTTTGACGCCCGGTTCGACGAACAGCGCCTTGTGGCCGAAATACGTCTGCGCCATTCCGGCCAGCGTGGCATTCAGCGGAGGCACTACGGAGCTGATGATCACGCCGCCGATTTCGCGCGGATCGAGCTCGCGCAGGGTGAAAAGATCGCGCGTGAGGATGCCATATTCGTCGACGGTCTGATCGCGCGCGGTGCTGAGCCGCCAGTGCGCGATCAGCTCCTTGCCGCGAAAAGTGCCCAGCACCGTATTGGTATTGCCGACATCGAGGGCGAGCAGCATCACAACGCCTCCGCAACATCGCCTGAAAGCACGATCTCGGTGCCTCGGCCGTCGTCGCGCACCACGCGCAGCACGCCACTGCTATCGAGGCCCGCCGTCGTTCCGGTAAAGCTTTCGGCGGCGGTGGTAATCCGCACGTGCTTGCCTTTGAAGTAGCTCGACACCTGGGCGAAGCGCCGCAGAATCGGCGCGGCTCCTTCGGCGAGAAACTGATTGTAGTAGCGGTCGAGCCGTTGCAGCAATCGGATCAGCAATTCCAGGCGCGAATGCGACTTGCCGGTTTCGATGCGCAGCGAAGTGGCGATCGGCGCGAGCGGAGCCGGCATTTTCGCCTGGTTCACGTTGAGGCCGATCCCGATCACCGCGTAGTGAACGCGATCGGGCTCGGCGTGCATCTCCGTGAGGATGCCGCCGAATTTTCTGCCGCCAGCGAGCAGGTCGTTGGGCCAGCGAATATCGGGCAGGGCATCGAGCTCTTCTGCGGCCGCGTCGCGTGCGGCGAGGCCGGCGACGAGCGTGAGCAGCGGGGCATGCGCGGGCGGAATCGGCGGCCGAAGAAGAACGCTGCAATAGATGCCCGCCGATTTTTCGGACGTCCAAGTGCGGCCGGCTCGTCCGCGCCCGGCGGTTTGCTCCTCGGCCAGCACGACGGCGCCATGCGGCTCGCCCGCTTCGCCCAAGTTCATAGCCACGGCATTCGTGGAGTCGGTTTTGAAGAAATGGTAGATGCGGCGGGCGAACGGCGTGCCGTAAAGCCGGTGGCTGAGCATCTGCGGCGCCAGAATGTCCGGCATGCGCTCGATGTGATAGCCGCTGTGCGCGTGGCCCTTCACGCGCACTCCCAGCGCGCGCAGCTTTTCGATCCAGCGCCACACCTGCTGGCGCGTCACGCCGATTTCCTTGGCGATTTTGGCGCCGCTCACCACGATGGTGGCGTTTTCGGCGAGCAAGGTCAGCAGCGCGTCGATGCGCCGGTCGGTGGTGCCGGGAAGCTCCGCCAGAATGCGTTTGGTGGCCATGCCGGAATCAAAAAGCATACTTGAGCTGCAAGCGCGCTACAAGGCTCGAAGTCGGCGAGCCGGGTCGCCGCGGATCGGGGCATCCCACGCTTCGCGGCGGACGCCTGTTTCGCGCAAGCACGCGATTCGCGTTCAAGCCGGATGTATTGCAAAAGGCGCGCGCACGGCTTACCCTCATATTCAGTTCGATTGTTTCCAAACATGGCGGCGAAAACAAAACCAGACGAAGCCGGCGCAGGCTGCCTTTACATCGTGGCCACGCCGATCGGGAATCTCGAGGACATCACGCTCCGCGCGTTGCGCGTGCTGCGCGAAGCGGACGTGATCGCCTGCGAAGACACGCGCCAGACCATGAAGCTGCTCACGCACTTCGATATTTCCAAGCGGCTGGTGAGCTATCACGAGCACAACGAGATTACCCGCGCGCCGGAGATCGTGATCGAACTGGAGCAGGGAGCGAAAGTGGCGCTGGTCAGCGATGCGGGCACTCCGGCGATTTCCGATCCGGGGTTCCGGCTGGTGAGCCTTTGCCTGCGCCACGGGATTGCCGTGGTTCCCGTTCCCGGGGCTTCCGCGTTTGTGGCCGCGCTCGCCGCTTCCGGGATGCCCATCGACGAATTTACGTTCGCGGGCTTTTTGCCTTCGCGGCAGACGGCGCGGCGCAAGGCCTTGCGCGCGATGGCCAAGGAGCCGCGCACTGTGGCGCTCTACGAAGCTCCGCACCGGCTGCTCGATGCGCTCGAAGACGCGCTGGAAATTCTGGGCAACCGGCCAGCGGTGATCGCCCGGGAAGTCACCAAGGCATTCGAGGAATTTCAGCGCGGCCACCTGGAAGATCTCGTCGCGGCCGTGCGCAAGAAGCCGCCGCGCGGCGAAATCACCCTGCTGATCGGCCCGGCGGATGGCCACGTGGTCCATCCGGGCGGCAACGGCGCGATCGCCGTCGCGCCGCTTTCCCATCGCGTGGAGCAAATCATGAAAGAGCGCGGCATCGACCGCAAAGCCGCGCTGAAAGTGGCGGCGCGCGAACGCGGTATCACCCGCCGGGAAGCCTACAAGCAACTCCTCGTCACGCGCGACGAATAGTTCCCCTTTCTTCGCGGCCCGGACCTGTAAAAGCCAGACCAAAAAAATCAGCTTGACACAGGTCTTTCTATCCGCTACACACTGTAGCGTTACATGAAATAGCGAAGGCGGTGAAGTCCATGGCAAAGCCGAACGGCGAGCGCCCCAAGGGGCTCGGCCAGATCGAGCAGATGGTGATGGATTACGTCTGGGCCCACGGACCGTGCCCGGCGGAGGCGTGCCGCGAGGCGCTGGCCCCCTCGCGCCCCATGAAGGAATCAACGGTGCGCACCATCCTGCGCCGTCTGGAAGAAAAGGGCTTCGTTGCTCACGAAGTGGAAGGCCGCACGTATATCTATCGTGCGGCGCAGGCGCGCCAGAACGTGGCGGTGCGCGCGGTGAAGAACATCATCGACCGCTTCTGCGGCGGCTCGGCGGAAGAGTTGCTCGTCGGCATGGTGCAGAATTCCGTGATCCGGCGCGAACAGCTTGAAAAGCTGGCCCGCCGGATCGCGCGGGAAAAGGCGGCCGAAAAAACGGCAACGGGCTCGAAGAGCCGCGCTGCGAAGAAAGGAGAATGATTATGTCTCCGGACCTGGTTCACGCCGGTTCGACGGCTCTCACTTTCATGCTGGATGCCGCGCTGCGTTCCCTGATCCTCGCCTGCTTCCTGGCGGTCGTTCTGGAGCTGTTTCGCGTCCGCGTGGTGCGTGCGGAACTATTCGCATGGCGCGGCTTGCTGTTCGTAGCGTTGGCCATGCCGTTGCTGATGTGGCTGAGTCCCGCGGTGCCGCTGGCTGTGCCGGTGCCGAGCTTTGCGCGGGATGCGGCAGCGGCGAGCGTCCAAGCGGCGCAACCCGCACCTGCGATTGAGGTCGCGCCAATGCGCGCGCTGGAATTCCAACATGCAGGAGATCAACCGGCGAGCCGGCGAACTCGGCCGCGAAATGGGCGACCTGGGCCGGCAGATCGGAGAAATGGCGCGCCAGGAAGTGCAGCGGTGGAGCGACTCTTCGGAGCAGATGCGCCAGCTATTCGAAAACGCCATCGCCAGCGGCGCGGCCAAGCCGGAGTGACGAGCGAGCGGCGAGGCTAGTCGGCCGAAAACGCCGAGGGCCGCTCGAAGAACGCGTCGACGCGGTCCAGGATTTCGTCGGCGGTGTGCGAGTGGTGGACGGCTCGCCGCAATTCGCCTCCGTTGCGGACGCCGTGGGTGAAATAGGTGGCGAACTGCTTCATCTTGCCAATCGCGTCCGGCATCTCGCTGGCGATCAGGCTGCGAAAATAGCCGGAAAGCAGCTGGTAGCGATCCGCCTCGGTGGGCTGGCCGTAGCGCCCGGTCTCCACGTAATCTTCGATTTGCCGGAAGATCCACGGATTGGACGAAGCCGCGCGCCCGATCATCACCGCGTCGCATCCGGTTTCCGCAATCATGCGCACGGCCTCTTCCGGAGTGCGCACATCGCCATTGCCGATCACGGGGATGCGCACCGCTTCCTTGACCGCGCGAATGATATTCCAGTCCGCCGACCCGGCGTAGCCCTGCATGCGCGTGCGCGGGTGGACGGCAATCGCCTCGATGCCGATCTGTTCGGCCATGCGCGCCACGTCCACGGCCACGATGCTGTTTTCGTCCCAGCCCGAGCGAATCTTGATCGTCAGCGGCATGCGCACCGCCGCGCGCACGGCGCGGAAAAGCCTTTCGACATGCGGAAGGTCGCGCAGCAGGCCGGACCCGCCGCATTTCACCACTTTTTTCACCGGGCAGCCCAAATTGATGTCGATCTGGTCGAAGCCCAGGTCTTCGGTCAGCGCGGCGGCCGAAGCCATGACCTCCGGATCGGAGCCGAAAATCTGCGCGGCGATGGGATGCTCGTCTTCGTCGAAATAAAGGTAGCGTAGGGTGCGCGCGGCCTGGCGGCTGAGGCCCTCGGCGCTGGTGAACTCCGTCATGATCAGGCCGCAGCCGCCCAGCGAGCGAATGGTGCGGCGGAAAACCGTGTCGGTGACGCCGGCCATCGGCGCCAGAATCGTCGCCGGGCGAATCACGTTGGCGCGAATTTTCAGCTCGGCCGGGAATATGGCTGCGGGCATAAGGGTAAGTTAGCGCTGGATGGCCGTGGCGTTGATCTCGGCGTGGGATTCGGGTGCGGAAGCGTCACGGGCGGGCCAGACGGTATCGAGCTGCGCCAGCATGCGCTCTTTCGAGCCGCCGAAAAAATTCTCCAGCACCTGCATCAGCGCATGCGCGCGTGCCTCTTCGGCGCTGAGCTTTGCGCGGTAGACGTACTTTCTGCCGGTCTTGCGGCGCTCCACGATGCCCTTGCGCGCCAGCCGGTCCATGATGGTCATGATGGTCGTGTAGGCGCGCGCGCGCCGCTCGGCGAGGCGGTCGCGAATTTCGCGCACGGTAGCCTCGCCCATGGGCCAGAGCGTGTTCATGCAGTCGAGTTCGAGCGGCGCCAGATCGAGCACGGAACGCCGCGGCGCGTGCGCGCGTTCGACAGCCAGCTCGTTGCGCAGCTCGTTTGCCTGGTCCATCTTCTTTACGCCTT
>Ga0055483_10000242_pt1 | contig 12353 bp, 9 predicted proteins | sample RushMan_CattailN_5_FD_57938 | JGI IMG/M metagenome (GOLD analysis project Ga0055483, IMG submission 57938) | Wetland microbial communities from San Francisco Bay, California, USA, that impact long-term carbon sequestration - RushMan_CattailNLB_D2 | ecosystem: Environmental > Aquatic > Marine >... | reverse complement strand
ACGCGCCGGAAATACTCGGTCGCTTCCGGATGGAACGTTCCGCGAACCAACTCCTGCATGATGATCCGGTTGATTTCTTCGCGCTCGGCAATCTCCGGGCGAATGCAACTCAATCCGCGACCGGCCAGCGCGTTCGGGTATACGTCGCTCTGCACGAGCCAGCGCGTTCCAGTCACGCCGAGGCATTGGTATCCGCACTTCTTGGCCTCATCGGCGACAACCTGGGCGATGTGCAGCCACGGCAGTGGCAATCTGGACTCAATCAAAGGCAGCGACTGATGGATCGTGTTGTCGGGACAGATGAGGAAATCCGCGCCGGCCGCCGCCAGCTTGGCTGAGGACGAGAGCATCAAATCACCAACGCCCTGCCAGTCGCCGGCCTCTATGCATCGCATGTAGTCCGCGAACGAATGCGTGTGCATCGATACTTCCGGGTGAGCGTACGGGCCGAGATACCGCTCTCCTTCCTCGCAGATCGTTCGGTAGCAGAGCGCGGCACCCTCCGCGGAGCATCCCACGATTCCGATATGTCCGGGCATGGCTCAGAGCTTATGGCCGGCGGAGCGCGCAGTCAAACCGCTCTCCAATCAACGTCCTCGCGAGCTCGTAAACCAGCGCCTGCTAGATTGCCACACCAGGCCCGAGCCAAACCACGGATGCCGCCGCCACAATGCACGCCGCAAAAACCCACGGAACCGAAAACCCGATTCTTGGCGCGACAAATTTTTCCTGCGGCACGATCCTGCCGGGAACGAAGAGTAGCCCAATTGAAAGGAGCAGCGACTGCGGCGCCGCGTGGTGCAGAATCGCAGCGATCGGATGGTGGTCGAATGCCGCGGTCAGGCAGGCGATGGCTCCGGCCGCGAGCCAGTTGGTGAGCACCAGAAAACGTGCCCGCGCCCTCGGGCCGAAGCCGGCCATCAGCTTCACCACCTCGCGAATGGAAACGATGTAGCCGAATGCTCCAAGCGCGATCAGCGCGTAACGCCCCAGCGAGCCGGCGTGGAAGTGCACCATGGCCCACGCGAAATCGTCCGTTCGGGCCAAAGCGCTAAACGAAAGCTGCATCGTGAACCACAGCAGATTGAACCCGGCTGCGAGCGCCAGAAACAAGCGCATGGCCGGCCCCAATCGCCGCCGCCCGTAATACGCAACAGCCAGCGCCGCAAGCCCAATCGCCAAATTTGCAAAGGGTCCGGCCAGATCGACCGCCGCGCCGCGCACGGTGCAATTTACGAAGATCGACGACAGCGAGACAATTCGCCCAGCGCAAGGCAAGCACCGCCGCGGCCGAGCGCATGATGAGCCACGTCCGCCGAGGCGTAGGCCAGCAGCCGAATCGCCGCCACGGCCACGACGCTATCGCGCGAACCATCGGCCCGGATCGCGCCGGCGCGGCTTTCCGGTGAGAACTTCTGCGTCTCGGAGGACGCCACTATTCTTGAAGTCCCTTGGGCTCGACCATTTTGCCGGGGTTCATGCGATTGTCGGGATCGAGCGCCTGCTTGATGGCGCACATCACGTCGAGCGCCGCGCCGTGTTCTACCGGGAGATATTTTTTCCGCCCAAAGCCGATGCCGTGCTCGCCGGTGGAAGTGCCGCCCATTTCCAGCGCGCGGCGGATGATTTTTTCCTCCAGGCGCAGCGCTTCTTCGTGCTCGGCGGGATGATTCGGGTCGAGCACGAAGGCCATGTGAAAATTTCCGTCGCCGACGTGCCCGACCACGACCGCGGGAAACGGCGCGCCGGCAACATCCTCCTTCGATTCCACAATGCAATCCGCGAGGCGCGAAATCGGCACGCAAATGTCCGTGGTGAAGGTTTTTCCTCCGGGACGAATCGCCAGTGTGGCGAAATAGGCTTCGTGGCGCATTTTCCAGAGCGTCTCGCGCTCTTCGGGCGAAGTGAACGACTGGAAGCCGGTCGCGCCGTGCTCTTCCGCCAGTTTCTTCACCGTCCCGGCCTGATCGTTCACGGCCCGCAGGCTATCGCCGTGAAATTCGAAAAACAGAATCGGCGCCACGGGATAATTCGTCTTCGAATAGCGGTTACACGCGTCGATTTGCCCCTCGTCCATCAGCTCGATGCGCGCCACGTTAACGCCGAGCTGAATCGTCTCGATGGCTGTTTCCACGGCGTGGCGGATCGTCGGGAAAGTGGCACACGCCGCGCCCACGGCTTCCGGAAGCGGGTGCAGCCGCAGCGTGACTTCCGTGATCACGCCGAGCGTGCCTTCCGCGCCGACGAACAGATGCGTCAGATCGTAGCCGGCGGCGGATTTTCGCGCGCCCGAGCCGGTGTGGATCACGCGGCCATCGGCCAGCACGACGGTCAGCGCCATCACGTTTTCCTTCATCGTGCCGTAGCGCACGGCCGTGGTGCCCGATGCGCGCGTGGACGCCATGCCGCCGAGCGTCGCGTCCGCGCCCGGGTCGATGAAGAACGTGAAGCCGGTATTGGCCAGCGCGCGTTGCAATTCCTTGCGCGGCACGCCCGCCTGCACGGTGGCCTGCAAATCCTGCGGGCTGATGCGCACAATCTTGTTCATCTCGCGCATGTCGATGGTGATGCCGCCGTGGATCGCATTGATCTGGCCTTCCATCGACGTGCCCGCGCCAAACGGAATCACCGGCACCTGGTGCCGCGCGCTGATTTTCAGGATTTCGCTGACTTCCTCGGTCGAGTGCGGAAAGCAGACCACGTCCGGCGCGGCGGCGGCGTGATACGACTCGCCGTGGCTGTGGTGCTCGCGAACGATTTCCGCGGTGGTGGCGCGGCGGTCGAGCAGCGCCTGCAAGTCGCGGATGGCGGCGTCCATGCGCTCCCGGACCGGCAATTTGATTTGTGTGGCAGCCATGAGTGCACCTGAGTTTTCGCGCGCGGAATCCGCTCTTGCGAGTGTCCGTCACCGCGCGCCGGGGTTCGCAACGGCATCAATATATCATCACAACCAGACCGGCGACGCGCCGCCGAGGCTTCACCCGCGAAATTCACAGTTGTGAGGGAAAGATTTCCAGCTGGAATGGCTAGCGCTGAACGGTCACGTCGTAGTACGCCACCGAGCCGTCGCCGGCGAGCTTGGGATCGACGCGCACCACTTGAAACGAGTTTCCCTTCAGATCGTTCACCGAGCGACTGAGCACGTCGTGCGCGCGCTGCTGAATTTCGGGAGTGATATTCACCGCGTGACGATCCTTCGCCAGCGCGCTGGCATCCAGCCGGTAAGTTGCCATGCGGCTTCCGGCGTTTTGCGAAACCACCTGCACGCTGACGGCCGGACGCGGCTGGTCGTGGAACCAATACCTCGGCGTAAGCAGCACGAACGCCACAATCAGCGCCACCATCACGTCGTACTGCCACGTCATGCGCTCGTACGACCAGAAGAAGATGCGTCCCAACGCTCGCCAGAAAGCGCGCATCTCAGTGCGCCGCTCCGTTCACCACGGCGCCGTCGCGCATGTGCAGCACGCGATTGCCGTACGTCGCCGCATCCGGATTGTGCGTGATCATCACGATGGTCTGCCCGAGATCTTTGTTCAGCTGGCGCAGCAGCGCCAGCACGGTTTCCGAATTTCGCGTGTCCAGGTTTCCCGTGGGCTCGTCGGCCAGCACGATTTTCGGCTCGCTGACGATCGCGCGCGCCAGCGCCACGCGCTGCTGCTCGCCTCCGGAAAGCTCCGAGGGCCTGTGTTTCAGGCGCTCTTTCAGCCCCAGCAGCTTCACCACCACGTCGAAGCGGTGCGGATCGAAGCCGTTGGCGTGCAGGTGCTGGGCCAGCGCGATGTTGTGGTAGGTGTCGAGCGTGGGCAGCAGGTTGAACCGCTGAAACACGAAGCCGACCTTGTGCCGCCGCAGCAGCGTGCGCGCGGCATCGCTCATCTCGCTCAAGTCGTTGCCGTCCAGCAGCACGCGGCCGCTGGTGGCGCGCGCCAGACCACCGATCACGTGCAGCAGCGTGGACTTGCCGCAGCCCGATGGCCCCATGATCGACACGAATTCGCCGGGAAGGATTTCGACGCTGACGCCGCGCAGCGCGGGCACCTCCAGCCTTCCCGAGCGGTACACCTTCCACAAATTTTCCGTCTTGAGTATCGGCTCCACTACGCGCTCCCGCGCCAACGATTGCGATACAGGGATACTTTGATTGTATCCGCGTTTTCTTCGCCTGCCTAGCATCGCGCGGCGCGATTGTTTCCCGCGCGAAATCCGGCGCGAATCGTTTCGACCGGCCGCTGGATTTACATGAATCTTGCCGCGCTACTCGTAGGCCAAGGCTTCCACCGGATCGCGGCGGCTGGCCAGCCACGCCGGATAGGAAGCGCCCAGCAAACCGCCCAGGAGGGCGATCGCCGCGGCGATCAAAATCCATTTGAACGTGATCAGGATCGTAAGCGAGGGAAATATCTTGAGGAAAATCGCGCGCATCACGTAACTCAATCCCACTCCGGCCACGGCGCCGCCAAGGCACAGCAAGGCCGTCTCGCTGAGGAAGATCTGCACGATGTAGATCTTCGAAGCGCCCAGCGATTTCAGCACGCCGATCTCGCGCGTGCGCTCGATAATCGTGGTGTACATCGAAAGAAAGATCACCAGAAACCCGATGCACACCGCAATGCTGATCATCACGTCGATAAACGCGCCCAGCCCCGGCAAGTTCGTCGAGGTCATCAGCGACATGTAATCCTTGATCGAGCGAATCTCGTAGCGCGGCAGCAAGTCGCTGATTTCGTTCATCACCGCCGGAATGTGGTCCGAGCGGTCGCATTTCACGAAAAATACCGACGCTTTGTCGCGCGCTCCGGACATTTCCTGCAGCGTGGACATCAGCACGAAAAGCCGCGCGCCCTTGCCGTGCTCCACGATCCCGGACACGTGAAAATTATGTCCCAGCAAGTGCAGCATCTGCCCTACGTGGACGTCCTTGGCTCGCGCATACACGTCGTCCACCAAAATGTCGTTCGGGGCCGTCAGACCGTGTCCCGCGTGAAAGACGAAGCCCCCGGAAACCTCCCCAAACGTCTTCGGATCGATTCCGTACACCAGGTCGAGACCGTTCACCGAGTTGAACTGGAGCAGCACCGGAGCCACCGCCTGGACGTAGTCCAAATCGCGCAGCTTGCCCGCGATGGCGATCGGCATCGGCGCGCCGCTGAAGGCCATGAAAATCGAGGCCGAAGGCGGCTGCACCATGATGTCCGCGCCCACGCCTTCGGTGCGCTTGGCGTAGTCGTGCAGCAGTCCGCTGGTTAGCCCGACCACGATAATCACGAGCGTGACCTCCACCGCCACGGCGATCACGGTGATGGCCGTCCGCACCGGCCGGTGCAGCGAATTGCGCACGATCATATGCCCGATCACTTCGAGCCCTCCGGATGCGCGTCGTCCGGCTGGGCGTTCTCTTTGGATCCGCCCACGGTCACCAAATCGGTCCCCGCCGGCTGCTTCAACACGAACCGGTCGGCGGAAATCGCCAGATTGAGTGTGAGACGCACGATGTGAATATCTAAATTATAGTCGCTCGCGGGCCGGTTGACAGAAATTTGCCGCGGATAGTTTTCTGCTCCGAAACGATCCCACTCGGAATAGCGCACATCGGAGGCCAGCTGGCCGCCCGAATCGTATGTCTGAATTCGCGCCACTTCCAGATTGGACCGATCGACCCAGATCTTCCGGGAGATCTCCCAATTCGCCTCCGCCGCGTTGGCCGCATCCGCGGGCCCCACGCGATGAATCACCGTCAGCACGTAATATGCCGCCGCGCCCTGCGTGGCCTGTTCGAAAAGCACCGGATCTTCGGCGGGAATCGGGGTCCAAAACAGCGCGCCGGTCAGATGCTGCGGCCGCAAATTCTCGATCGCCTTGGACGAAGGACGCTCCAACGCCGCCGGGCCCACGATGAACTTGTTCTTCGACGGGATAAAAATCCGAAACGTCTTCCCGTTGCTCACCATGTCGAAGATGTCCGTGCCCACCACGGGGGCCTGCCCGATCACCCGGACGTCGGCCGGCTTCTGCGCGAGGATAAAGCCGTTCACCTCGTGATATTGCTCGATCACGCCGGTGTAGGCCGAGCCGGCGGTCAGCACCATCGTGACGGCCGCATTCATCGAAGTGATCGATTGCACCTGATGGTCGTAGGCAGCGATCAGCTGCTGTTTCGTGGCGGTCTGCAGCGCCACGGGCGGGCCGGACGGCTTCACCACCGTCTTCCGGCTGATCGCGCAGCCCGCGGACAACGCAGCCGCGAGCGCGAGCGACAGCACCCAAAAGCACTTCCGCAGCCTAAATTGAGGAAAAGTCAGAAGCACGAACCTCTAAATCTAACAGCCGGCGCCGCGGAGTGTCAAACCAACCACGCGCCAGGGTTCGAAAAATCAATTCGCTCCCGGCGCCGTTCGCGCCCCGCCGTCTGAAATCCACGCGGCGATGTCCGTGATCACCTGCTGGTCCACGTGCCCGGGCTTGTTGTAGTCCGGCAGAAGCGACGCCCCGGTTCCGGACATGAACAGATGATCGAGGTCAGGGTAAAGCTTTAGAGTCGCGTTTCTGCGGTGTTCAAAAGCCGCTTGCCATGCGCTGAAGTCGCCCTTGGGAGTCACCTGGAAATCGCGGCCGCCCTGCAGGATCAGCATCGGAATCTTCAGCCCCTCGGCAACCTGCACCGGATTGTAGCCGCGCAGATCGAGCCAGTAGGAAGCGGCCATGGTGCCTCCGAGGACCGGCACGTCTTCTCCCGGCTTCAGAGTGGGACTTTCGATCTGCTTGGCCGAATCTTCCGCGATCTGCACCGCCTTCTCGTCCTGCGCAGTGGGCTTCGGCGGCGCCTTGGGAGCCTGGTCGCTCGCCGCTTTTGGAGCCAGGGATGGCTTGTCCGCCGCTGCGGTGGCAGCCTGTTCGGCATCTTCCTTCGCGATATATTCCACCTCTCCCAGAAGCACCTTTTCCAGCGGACGCGCATTCGCCGCCAGCATCATGATTCCGGCAATCTGCGGGTCGCCGGTCGCGATTCGCGGCGCCAGGTATCCGCCGAGGCCAAGCCCCACTAAATAAATGCGCTTCGGATCGACATTCGGCTGCTTCGCCAGCATTCCCACGGCAACCCGCGCGTCGCTGATCACTTCGTCGTCGACGGTCAGCTTTTCCGGATCGGCGTTGCTCTTCGCGCCGTATTTTGCCGTGCGCTTCGTATACCGGTAGACGGCGATGCCGCGGCTCGCCAGCCCCCAGGCCAGATCCTTCAGCGGCTTGTCCGCGTAGATCGTCTCGTCCTCGTCATGTGGCCCCGAGTCTTGCAGCAGCACCACCGCGGGAAACGGCCCGTTGCCCTTCGGCAGCGTCAGCGTGCCGGGCAATTCGAAAGCGCCGTTGACCAGATTCAGCGGCTGCTCGGTGAAATCGGCCGGATTGGCGTACGAAGGCACCTTCCACGGCGGCAGTGGCGTACGATAAGGGGCGAACTCAATCCTGGCGATTTTTCCTTCCACATTGAAGGCGAACTGCGCATCTATGAGTGAGTTGTCGAATTTGCAGATCAACAGCACCACATCGAAGTTTTGCACTTTGCCCGCGCGCGTGCCCACAATCGACTGATATGAACCTTCCTGCTTCAAGATGCTGGCCCACACCTGGGCCAGCTTGCCGGGCGCATTGTTAGCGGCCATCTTGGTATCGTATTGCGCCTCGACTTTGTCGAATTGGCCGGTGGCGATCTCCTCCAGCAACTGTCGCGCTGAGACCACGGACGGCGGCGCGCTCTTGGAGAGCTCGTTGCTATAAGCCTGCTCGTTGGGCTTCTGCACGTCGGTGAGCTGCGCGGCGCACGGCAGTACCGCCATCGCCACCAGCAGAGCTAAAGCGCAAAACTTCATCGCGAAATCCTTTCGACGGGCAGCCGGCGCCGGCTCTGCGGCAAAAAATGAGCGGAGCAGATTGCGGCGGAAATCCCGGCGGAGCGGCGTCCCATCGCTTGTCGTTTGTAGCGTACCGGCGATTCTATCGAAAGTTAGTTTCCGATAGAAGCCGATAATGTCGCGCACAATGCGAGCGCGCCCGGCCTACGGCGCATCCGGCAGCACCGGCAGCGCCACCGTATCGACCGTCACCGGATCGTCGCGCAGTTTGATGTACAGCAGCGTGCCCACCGGGCGCGGAACCGTCAAATTGTTCGCGGCGTATCCGAACGGCACCGAAACGGCGTGCGCGAACGATGGATCGGACGCCACCGCGTCGACCAGGTACAGATCCCGCCCCATCAGCGTGCACGGCGCGGCCGCGCTGGCCGGACAATGCACTTCCTTCAGCGTGGGAATGCGCACCAGCGTCGCCAGCGCCTGCCAATCGCCTTTGGTCCCGTCGCGGTCCACCGCGCGGAACCGCAGCGGACCAAAGGCCGAGGGCCCAAAAGCCTTCAGCGGTTCGAGCGTCGCCAGCAGGCTCCGCGAATCCTGCAAGATCAGATTCCCGCGCTCCACGCTCAGCAACACGTCCGACGCATCATCCGCCGTGGCCACCTCGATCTTTTCCGTTCGCGGAAACTCCGCCGGCACCTCGGATTTCAGCGCGAAGACCACGCTTCCATCTTGCGGCAGCTCCTGCGAATTGCCGAGATGCAGGAACGAAGCGGCCGGCCCGCCCGCCACGCTCACGCTCATCAACGTCACCTTCGGACGCGGCGCTTCGATCGTGGTGGGCAGCTCGATCGCGCGCCCGTCCTTGAGCGTCACGCGCGCCGTCAACTTCGCGCCGGCGTGCAGCGCTTCGCCGGCAGCCGCGTCCTTCGCCGCCAGCTCCAATTCGCCGTCGCTGCCATGATGCTGCACGTCCCCGGCGGCAAACTGCACGCCGCCCAGTTCCACGCTCGCCACTTCGTCCAGCCGCGCGCCGATCAGCACGCCGTGGGCATCGCCTGCGTGAATGCGAAACCGATCGAGCTTCGCTTCGTCCGCGTACGCGCGCAAATCGATCGCGTCCGGCTTGGCCAGCCCGTACTGCGCCACCAACAATTGGAACGGGCCCGGCGTTTCGCCCTTCAGCGGCAAAGTCACCGACACTTCGCCGGCCTTCGCCGTTTTCCACTCCAGTTTCAGGGGCTTTGCCGAGTCGTATTGCAGCGCCACGCTTTCCACGCACACGGCCGCGGGCGAATGCAGATCGAGCGTGCCGTCGCGCCCCGCCACCAGCGCCGCCCGCCCGGAATGCGGCACGGTCCACTTCGCCGGCTGCGCGCTGCGGAAATGAAACGTCGGCCCGGTGAACCGCTGAAATCCCCAAGTGCCTTCGAGCGTCCCGTCGAGTGACGCGTGCATCTCCCCGGCGCGCAACGAGCTGGTGTCGACCACGAAACCGCCGCGCGACGCATCCGGCGCGGCCGGAAGATTTACGTCCTTGCCCGTTTTGTCCTGGAGCCGCAGATAAAAATCGTGGCCCAGCTTCGTGGCAAACGCCAGCGGCACCCCGGTCACCGGCAGCACGAGCAAGCTTTTGCTCAGGCAATAGACCTGTTTGGGATCGACCGCGTGCATCGCCGGCGCGTGCTCCGCATCCACCGGCGGAAGTCCCACCACCAGCACCGATTGGGGATTGTGAAACGAGGGCGGCGCGTTCAGCCGCAGGTTCAATTCGTCGCCGTCGCGAATCGCCAGCGCCGGGATGTACTGATAGTCCGGCGAGCGCAGGCTTCCCATGATACGCACCAGGTCCACCACCGATCCGATGTACGGGCTGTAATACCCGCTGCGCGCGATCGGCGTGGAACTCACCGCGCCGATCAAATCGGCCGAGGGGCCCGTGGTGAGCGAAGCGACCATCGACCCGCTGTTGTCCTGAATCAACAGCTGATCGTTGCCTTGCACCAGGCACGATTCCTGCTGGTCCAGCGGCTCGCTGAAGCAGCTCCGATCGAGCTTGACGCTCAGCGTGCGCGCCAGCAGCGCCGAGCGTTGGTGCAGTTCCTGCGGATCGCTTTGCGACGTGGCTCTCACGTTGTTCAGGTACGCGTCCAGCCGCGCTCTTTCCAGCCCGGCGCGGTTCAAGTCGCGCACCGCCCGTACGAACACTCCCGGCTTGCTGCGCACCGCGTTGCGCACCGCCGAAAATCCTCCGCCCGTTTCCGGTGCCAGCAGCAGAACCGCCTGCTGCGCGCGCGGCGGCACTGTGACGACGATGCCCTCCTGCCGGAAGTGCTTGTCCCACGTCTCCGCCTGCGTGAACCATTTCTCGGGCGGAGGATTCGTCGGCCCCTGCAGAAACCCGACCACCAGCAAATAACGGGCGGACTGGTCCGCGGGAAGTTCCGTCTGAATCCACAGGCGGTCGCCAGCGCGCAAGTTTGCAACTTCGGAAATGGGCAGAGTCAGCCCCGCGCGCGTTACGCGCATTTCCACGCGCGGCCCGGCCAGGTCGAAGGCGGCCGTGTCGGCGCGGGCGGCGGAGCAGGCGAAGACAACCAGCGCGCAGAAAATCGCGTTCCGCAGAAAACCATCGCGCGGCCACCGCCGCGCAAAACTGCCAAAACGCATAAATACTCCCCCTCAGCGAAAACGCCGCGAAGACAAGGTTACGGCGGGCCGGAGATGCCGGAACACCCGCTGATTTTAGATGCGAAGGGCCCGTGAGGCGCTGCCGGGCTGGTAGGAGCGCTGCGAAAGAATTATACGAGGTTTCGCCTGGCGTTTGAAGGCACCCAGACGAGCCCATTTCCCCGGCACAAAACCGGCAGATCGCTTCCCGACAATTAAAGATCGAGCGGTTGACACCCCGCCGGGCCGGGTTTAACGTAAAATTACCGGGCATTTAGCGGATATCCTCAGCGCCGCTGGGCAGTTCCCGGGATTTTCCGGCTCGCTTTAGCCCGTATTTGGGACGCGGCTTTATGCCTCTCACTCCGCGACTCCATTGGCCGGCGTACTCACCAGAAGCGACCCTTCCGAAGACCGGGCGTCCCGTATGCCCCGACGACGGCTATTCCGAAAGCCTTATCCAGCGCGCCGTCTTTCGCCTGGATCGCGTGCTGCGGAAATGGCAGGGCATCTATGAGTTCTGCCAGGCCGGCGATTGTCTGCTGCGCGTGGCGATTACCTCCGCCAGCAAGAAAGTCGAACTGCCGGACGGCAGCGTGGTCCGTCCCGGCGACCAAATCATCGAAATCCACTGGTGGAACGAGCACGTCGCGCGCCTGATCGCGGACCGTCCAGCCCTGGCGCGCGCGAAAGTGCTGCTTTCGCTCGTCGAGCATTCCTTCGAGCAGTTGGCGAGATACGTGGCCACGGCGCCGGAGGCGCAAGAAGCCCGCTTCATCCACGGCAACGCCGTGCTGCCCATGCACCGGGAAGACGAACTCGCGGCGCTCGTGCGGGACTTCGGGTTTTCGGTGGTCCACCCGCCCGCCGGATACTTGGAGCAGCTGCACGATTTCTTCGAGGAGTATCTGGTGCGGGCGCTGCTGTGGGCCTTTCACCGGCGCAAAGCGCACAGGAAGCGCGTCCTCCGTCGCGTCGATCTGTGGGCGGCCCGCGCGGATTTTCTGGAGCGCTACGGTCCGGCCCGCGAATTAGCGCTCGCTTCCGCGCCTCGCGTGGCGTCCCGCTGTTCGGATTGAAGGAACCTGCGAAGGTGAACTAAGAGGACGCCGGCACGACCGGATCTTCCTGCGTGGCCAGCTGCCCTTGATGGTCCGCCCCGTGAATTTTCCCGTCGGCGTCGAGCAGGAACGACCGGCGTCCCGTCTTGCCGTAAACCTGCGGCATCGCCGCGATTTCAAACGCGCTGGCCGCACTGCCCTGCTCCGCCGTCACGATCCGGTAGCGAAATTCGTACCCGCCTGCCCTGCCCGATGCCAGATCCTTATCCACCAGCGACGCCTGATCCGGCGAAATCTGGTTCGGCGGCGCGGGCCCAAGCTCCGCCAGCGAATCCGGCAGCTTCCCGTACGCCCGACGGTAGCGTTCGATGGCCTCCTGCAGCGTGTGCAGATTGGCGATCGCCGAAGTTTCCTTTCCCGCCAGCGCGTCGTCCGCCCATTGTTTGGCGAGCTGCGGAATATCCAGCAGCACCAGCCCCAGCGACAGCAGCCGCCAGCCGCCGTTCTCACGCACCATTCCGAACGTGGTGTCCTGCCCGTCGACCACCTTCACCGGAATGAACGAAAGATTCTCGTGCGTGCGCGGCTCGCCGAAGCGGAATTCGGCGGTCCCGCCCGCCGTGGTGCAGCGAACCACGGGATGATTCTGGTTGCCCGTCGAAAGCAGCGGATGTCCCGGCCCGTCGCCCAGCGAAAAACGGTCGAGAAACGCCGTCCGCTGGTTCGCAGGCAGCGCCAGAAATGCCGACGCGTTCGCCTGGGTCAGATCGTTGGC
>Ga0055483_10000239_pt1 | contig 12386 bp, 9 predicted proteins | sample RushMan_CattailN_5_FD_57938 | JGI IMG/M metagenome (GOLD analysis project Ga0055483, IMG submission 57938) | Wetland microbial communities from San Francisco Bay, California, USA, that impact long-term carbon sequestration - RushMan_CattailNLB_D2 | ecosystem: Environmental > Aquatic > Marine >... | reverse complement strand
ACGGGTTGCACTGTCTCAGTATCCCAGGATATGCAGGTGGTCACCACCAGTCAAAAAGTGAAAGATGCACGTCGGGCTCAGCTGGAATTTTTACTTACCTCTCACCCGTTGGATTGCCCCATTTGTGATAAAGGCGGCGAGTGTCCATTACAAAATTTGACCATGGCACATGGTCCGGGAACAAGCCGGTTCTATTTTGAAGACAAACTAAAACTTGCCAAGAATTATCCCTTGGGCGAATTGATCTATCTTGACCAGGAGCGCTGCATCCAATGTGCACGCTGCATCCGCTTCCAAAGGGAGATTGTAGATGATCCGGTGCTGGAATTTTATCATCGTGAGCGCCACACTGAAATCATCACGCGTTCTGAACCCGGTTTTGATTCCTATTATTCCGGCAATACCACCGATATCTGCCCGGTGGGAGCACTGACGACTAAAGATTTTCGTCTGAAGGCACGCCCTTGGGAGATGCGGCCGGTTGCATCTATTTGCAACCACTGTCCGGTCGGATGCAACATCGTGTTTGATACACGCCGTGAAAATGCATCCGGAGGAAAAATCGTCGTGAAAAGGGTGATGCCGCGCCAGAATGAGCAGGTGAATGAAATCTGGATGTGTGATAAAGGCCGCTGGGTACATCATTACGCCGGGAGTAAAGATCGCCTGACAAAACCCATGGTCCGTAAAAATGGCGAATTGGAAGAGACCAGTTGGGACGAAGCCCTGGATATGGCTGCGGACAGGATGAAAGAAGTAGGGGGTAGGTTGGTTACACTCGTAGGGGGCCGGCTCGCAAATGAAGACTTCTTCAACCTGCATCAACTCGCTCAAAAGCAGCGGGGAAAATCCATCCTCTATAGCTACATGGGTGGTGGAGACCTGGTTTCGCAGTTTGGGCCAACCGGTGGCACGAATATTGGTGATATGGGAAAAGGCGATGCCATCCTGGTGATCGCTTCAGATTTACGCGAAGAAGCGCCTATCTGGTGGCTGCGCATAAAACAAGCAGCAGAACGTGGCGCCGAATTAATAGTCCTCAACCCACGCGTGACCAGGCTCGAACGATGGGCCACACACATTATCCGTTATGATTATGGAGAAGAATTATCAGCCATCGATAGCCTGTTGCCAGAAAGAGGCAAGGGTAATTCCCAAGTTATTCAGGAAGCTTCCCAGGCATTCGCCCAGGCAGGAAATGCGCTTATCTTCTATGGCAGCGAAGGCATTGGATTGGCACAATCTAATCTTCTTGCGCAGCGCTGCGTAGACCTGCTGAAATCCAGCGGGCATGTTGGTCGTGTAAACAATGGATTGATTGGCATCTGGCAAAATGGGAATATGCAAGGCGCCTGGGATATGGGTTTTCGACCACAGGGCGATCTCGTTAATTTGCTTAAGAAGGCTGGAGTGGCATACATTGTTGCGGCTGATCCGGCGGGAGATGATCCTGAGTATGCTGAGGCGGTAGACAGGGCGGATTTTGTGATTGTGCAGGAATTATTCCTGACAGAAACAGCCAAAATGGCCGATATCGTCTTGCCGGCTTTGCCTTTTACTGAGCGAGAGGGCAGCTACACAAGTGGTGAGAGGCGGGTACAACGATTTTATCCTGCCGTGGTTCCAGTTCCGCAAGCGTCGCCAGATTATGTTATCGCAGCTCAAATCGCAGCGCGCCTTGAATTACCCCTGGCGTATAAAGCAGCGCCACAAGTTTTTTTGCAGATCGCTGAACATGTACCCGGGTACGGCGGGTTGACCTACCAGAAACTGTCTGAAGTAACCGAACAATGGCCCATTATAGGTCGAAAGGATCTGTATTATGGTGGCACTTCATATGATAATCACCAGGGTCTGGGTGTCCATCTGGAAACGTTAGCACCCGAGACCATCAAAGAATATAAGGGATTGGCCGCTCCTGAATCACCTGTGGTACCATCCGGATCGCTGAAGCTTGTCCCGACTACACGCCTGTATGATCGCAGTAATGTTGTGCTGTCTTCTCATCTGCTCGAACAGCGTATTGCACGACCATCAGTCAGGATTCATCCCAAACTTGCCGAGACTCTTAAGTTGAAAACGGGTGACCAGGGCACGCTGACCTTAAATCAGAACAGTTACTCAGTGGAGATCGAGATAGACCAGGAAATGGCTGATAATGCAGGCCTGGTTCCACGCAGTGTGGGTATTCCAATTAGCCACCCCTTAGCTGCGATACTAGAAAAAAGAACCCCGGAAACGCAAGAAAATAACGAGGATCGATCATGACACCAGAATTCCTGATCGCTGCAGCCATAAAATCGATTATTTTGATCCTGCTCCTTACCGGAGGGTTTGCTTATACCACACTGTATGAAAGGCGTTTACAAGCCCGCATTCAGGTGCGTATCGGCCCTAACCGTGCAGGTCCAGCTGGCATCCTGCAGCCCATTGCAGATGCAGTTAAATTGATTTTTAAAGAGGAACTAACTCCCCCAAGCGCAGATAAATTGTTATTCTTGTTAGCCCCAGTTATTACCGTACTGCCAGCGCTGATCGTTACGGCAGTGATCCCATGGGGGCCTGATGTAAACGTATTTGGTTACAACGTCACCCTGGACATTGCGAATATTAATGTGGGCATCCTCTATATCCTTTCCGTAACTTCTATTGCTGTCTACGGCATAACCCTGGGGGGTTGGTCTTCAAATAATAAATATTCGACGATGGGAGCCTTACGAGCGACTGCACAAATGATCAGCTATGAACTGGTGATGGCTTTTTCCATCATGGGCCCGGTGATGATCGCAGGCTCGATGAACCTGCTGGATATTGTGAACGGACAGCGTTTTGTCTGGTACATTGGCTTCCAGCCCCTGGCATTTGTTGTATTTATCCTGGCCGCCCTGGCTGAAGTAAACCGGGCGCCTTTCGATATGCCGGAGGCCGAACAGGAATTAACTGCCGGATACCACACTGAATATTCCGGTATGAAATTTGCTCTCTTTTTCATGGCTGAATATATCAAGATGATTGCGGTTTCCATGCTGGGGGCAACACTGTTTTTCGGCGGTTTTCTTGGCCCGGGGATTGATACATATCCCTGGTTAGGCCCAATCTATATGTTTATAAAAATCGTAATAGGACTGTTTTTCATTATCTGGGTGCGCGCCACCTGGCCACGTCTGCGTTACGACCGGTTGATGATGCTGGGCTGGAAAGTGCTCTTCCCCATTATCCTGCTCAGTGTGGTTGTCACCGGAATAGTACTGTTAGTCATCGGAGGTTAGCCCATGCTGAAAGGTTTATGGACAACATTTTTGTCGATGCTGGAAAGGCCCGCAACCTTTCAATACCCCGAGCAAAAGAAGTTAACCGCCCCCCGCTTTAAGGGTCGCCACGTGCTTAACCGTTATGACAATGGTCTTGAAAAATGTATAGGTTGTTCTTTGTGTTCTTCTGCCTGTCCATCAGATGCCATTTTTGTTGAATCTGCCGAGAATACCGACGAGGAGCGCTATTCGCCCGGGGCACGCTATGCCAGCACTTATCAGATTAATATGCTGCGCTGCATTTTTTGTGGTTATTGTGAAGATGCCTGTCCTACTGAAGCAATAACGCTTGAGGATAATTACGAGCTGAGTTTTTATGATCGACATTCTGCAATCTATACCAAGGAACTGCTAATCCAGCCGGTCAAACCTGGCGGGAAACCAACCCCTCAGAAGACCGAACCTGGTGTCTTCACACGCGCTGTACCGCTGATGGAAGATCGAAAAGACTGATAGGAGATATTCATGGTACTCACCTGGATAATATTTGGGGCTATAGCCATCTTGGCGGTCACATCGGCTGTCGCGATGATCTTGGTGCGTTCTGCACTATACGCGGTGCTCGCCCTGGTTGGAAATTTCATCGCTGTCGCCATGCTGTACCTGCTCTTGGGTGCTCCCTTCATATCGCTGGCACAGATCACGGTATATGCCGGGGCTATCATGATCTTGTTCTTGTTTGTGGTCATGATGTTAGGTACGCAGAAGATGGAATTTGATGAGCCACTGTTGGGGCAGCGCATCGTTGGAGGAGTATTAATCCTGGCCTTTCTTGTAGGAATTATCTACTTCATCGTTACTCAATTTGGAGGACAGCCTTACCTACCTTTGAGGTCTCAGAGCTTGGGTGGACCGGTTGAGGTGGGCACTGTATTGATCAACCAGTACTATCTGCCCATATTTATTCTGGGCTTCCTCTTGCTGGTAGCGACGATTGGCGCAGTTGTCCTAACTCGCTATAAAAGCCCGAAAGCAGGATTAACACATGGACAGTACGATATCCTGACTGAGCCAATGGAAAAAAGGGAGGAGGAATAGATGTTAATCACCATCAATATTCCACCCATCACTTATTTTTTGGGTATATCAGCGCTTATGTTCCTGGTAGGTTTCATTGGCGTTACCTTGCGCAAAAACACTATTGTGATTTTTATGTCCATTGAATTAATGTTCAATGCTGCCAACCTGGTATTTGTGACCTTCGCTTCATACTACAATCAGGTCAACGGACAGCTATTTGTGTTATTTGTCATGGCTGTGGCAGCTGCGGATGCTGCAGTTGGACTGGCATTGGTTGTATCGATCTACCGCTCAAGGAAGAGCATTGATATCGATCATGTCAGTGAGATGAAAGGTTGATCCTAAAGACGACGCTTAAACCTGGAGATGATTATGTCCCTTACTGAGGTCTACAATATCAATCCATACTTTACCCTGGTACCTCTGGTGATTATTTTTCCATTCCTCGGTATTGTCATCAGTCTTGTCTTTGGCAAAATGATGAAGCAAATGGTAGTGGGCAGCATTGCCAGTATCGCCTCCGGCCTGGCATTTGTGGTTACATTGTTTTTGCTCTCGGCGGAATTGGGTTATGGCCAGCCAGTCAACGTCAAGGTTATCGATTGGATCACTGTAGGTGCTTTTTCAGCCAGCTGGTCTTTCAGGGTAGATACGCTTTCCATCGTGATGATGCTGGTGGTTTCGGGCGTAGGCACGCTGATTCACGTGTACGCTATCGGTTACATGTACAACGATGTACGTTTCAATGAAGACCCCGGGAGATATCGGAGGTTTTTTGTATACTTCAATCTCTTCATCCTGGCGATGATGCTGCTGGTCAGTGCTGATAATTATTTACTGCTGTTTGTCGGTTGGGAGGGGGTAGGGTTGTGTTCCTACCTGCTGATTGGGTTCTGGTTTGAGAAGGGTCCCGATGGTATTTACAACGCGTGGGCTGGAAAAAAGGCCTTTATCGTCAACCGTATCGGTGATTTTGGGATTTTGATCGCCCTGTTTCTTATTTTTGGCGCATTTGGCACGTTCCAGTTCGATACCATATTCAGCAACGCACCACAGATATCCCAGGGCATGGCGCTTGCCATTACCATGTTCTTGCTGCTGGGGGTAACGGGTAAATCAGCGCAGCTTCCCCTGTATGTCTGGCTGCCTGACGCCATGGCAGGTCCCACACCTGTTTCGGCACTGATCCACGCGGCCACCATGGTTACCGCGGGTGTATACCTGGTCGTTCGTTCTTCGGCCTTATATGCCGTGTCGCCTATTGCTTCAGGTTTTGTGGCGTGGATAGGTGCACTCTCAGCTATTTTTGCGGCGACAATTGCCATCGGACAGTTCGATATCAAGCGCGTACTGGCTTACTCCACCATCAGCCAGATTGGCTACATGATTGCAGCCGCCGGCATCGGCGCGGCTTCAGCAGCCATTTTCCACCTCATTGCACACGCATTTTTCAAGGCGCTGCTGTTCCTTGCTGCTGGTTCGGTGATCCAGGCCGTGGAGCGCGGTGAAGAAAAAGCCGGTCATGGCGGTGAGGAGCTTGATCCACAAGATATGCGTAATATGGGAGGTCTGTGGAATCGCATTCCGCTTACCTTCTGGGTGTATTTGATCGGCGCACTGGCGTTGTCTGGAATCGCGCCACTGGCCGGCTTCTTCTCAAAGGATGAAATCATTACCAATGCATATACCACCAACCCAGGAATCTTCGCCTTGCTGGTTGCAGGAGAGTTCCTGACAGCATTCTACGCTTTCCGGCAGATATTCATGGTGTTCTTTGGTAAATCCAGGACCAAGGCGGCTGAAAATGTTTCCGAGAGCAAACCGGTTATGACTATCCCATTGATCGTCCTGGCTTTTTGCGCCTTTGTGGGTGGAGCAATCAATTTCCCCACGGTGGGTTCATTGACCAGCTGGCTCGAGAAGACGGTCAGCCATATTCTTGAAGCGCCGTTCAATGGTTTCTCTACAGGACTTGCGCTCGGCCTGGCCGTATTGGGTGTCATCGTCGCCTGGGCGGTCTACGGGCGCCGTTCATTGGGTGCACCTGATACCCCGGATCCAATTTCCAGAACGTTGGGGCCAGTGTTCGTTGGGATGAACAGGAAATGGTGGGTAGATGAGTTCTACGACTTGATAATTGTCCGTCCATACAATTTCATGGCACAACTCTTCTTTGGGGAGTGGATAGACAGGGAAGTGATAGATGGAGCCGCCAATAATATTGGGGGAACAACGCGCTTCTTCTCGGGTTTGATGAGCAAGCTGGAGTCAGGATACTTTCGCACTTATGCCATGGCGATGTTGCTGGGGGGTGTAATTATCCTGGTTTATTTCGTTTTCAGATAACCGCGGAGAGTAATCATGTGGTTATACGTAGATCAGAGGTCAATTCTGGAAGGTAACATCACTCTTCAACAAGGAAAACGCTTATGAATTACTACCCGCTCATTATTGTGACCTTTTTCCCGGCGGTAGGCATATTGATTATCGCTTTGCTAAAAAAAGAGCAGAAAAAGGCGATCCGTTGGGTGGCACTTGTTACATCGATCATCACCTTTGGCATCTCGTTATGGATATTATCTCTCTATGATCCCAATAACCCTAATATCCAGCTCACGGTTAAGATATTATGGCTAAAGGCGAGCGATATCGAGGTGAACTTCCTGATGGGGTTGGATGGCTTGAACCTGCTCCTGCTGCTGCTGACAACGTTCATTTCCCCGTTAACCATCCTGTATACCTGGTCCTCAATCGATGAGCGTGTAAAAGCTTTCATGTTGTTCTTCCTCTTCCAGGAAATTTCAATGATCGGGGCTTTCCTGGCACTCGACCTGATTTTCTTCTTCATTTTCTGGGAATTTTCACTGATCCCCATGTATTTCATCATCGGCATCTGGGGTCACGAGCGTCGAATTTATGCTACCTTAAAGTTTATCCTTTTCACCATGACCGGTTCGGCGTTTATGCTGGTTGCCTTCCTGTTCATCGGATTGACCGCAGGAACATTTTCCTGGATCGACCTGATCAATAACAGAGCGCTTTTTGGCAATTATCAGCTCTTCCTGTTCATATTTATGGCCATTGGTTTTGCGGTCAAGGTCCCGATGTGGCCCTTGCATACATGGCTGCCGGATGCACACGTGGAGGCGCCCGCAGCGGGATCGGTGATCCTAGCCGGTATCATGCTGAAATTGGGCACTTATGGGTTCTTGCGTTTCAACCTCTTCTTATTCCCCGAATTGAGCATAAAGGCGGCCCCTTATATTGGTGTACTGGCATTAATCGCCATACTTTATGGGGCGGCGGTTTCATATGCTCAAAATAACTTCAAGAAGCTGGTTGCATTTTCCTCTGTGAGTCACCTGGGTTTTGTGATGCTGGGCCTGTTTGCGTTGAACCAGCAGGGTATAGCAGGAGGCATTTTGCAAATGATAAACCATGGTCTCAGCACCAGCGCATTGTTTTTAATCGTTGGGATGCTGTATGAACGCAGGCATTCCCTCGAATTCGCTGCCTATGGCGGCATCTGGAAGACTATACCCGTGCTGGGAGCGATAACCCTGGTGGTAACACTCTCATCGATGGGCCTACCGGGTCTGAATGGCTTTGTGGGTGAGTTCACGATCCTTCTGGGTGCATTCCACTCAACCGCACTGCGTACGTACTGGATTGCTGGTATAGCAGCAGTGGGCGTAATACTGGCAGCCATCTATCTTCTGGTGATGTTCGAACGCGCTTATCTTGGTCCGATTAAGCACGAGGAAAACAGGAAACTGCCTGACATCAATATTCGTGAAGTACTGGTGCTGGTGCCTATTCTGATCTTCATCTTCTGGATAGGGCTATATCCGAAAACTTTCTTTGACTTGATCAATCCGACCGTTCAGAATTTGGTCTCGATTGTTCAAAGTACAGCAGTGGCAATGCATTAGGAGATAACATCCATGATGACCCTGGCAGACTTTGTGGCACTTCTTCCTCTGGTAATTGTCGTCGTTTGGACGCTGATAGTACTGGTACTTGATCTATGGATACCGGCTGACCGCAAAGGAGTAACAGCTTTCCTGTCAGCCCTGGGCCTGGCGGCGGCGATGGGTGTAAATCTATCTCAAAGCGGTTATGTGGTAAGCGCTTTTAATGGTATGGCCATTGCGGACAACTATTCCCGTTTCCTGTCGACGATCTTCCTGCTGAGCGGCATTGCAGGCATCGGAATTGCTTATGATTACATCAAGCGCATGGGGATTGAGCGTGGGGAATACTATTTGCTGATCATGCTCTCGGTTGCAGGCATGATGTTGATGTCTTATGCCTATGATCTGATCATTGTCTTTCTGGCGCTTGAGCTTCTCTCTCTCCCTCTCTATATACTTGCCGGGTTTGCTCGCTCAAGGCGGACATCAGAAGAAGCTTCCATCAAATATTTCCTATTGGGAACATTCGCCGTTACCTTTGTGGTCTACGGCATCAGTCTCGTCTACGGGGCTACCAGCTACACTAACCTGGGGGATATCATCAACCAGGTCAGGGCAGGGGGGCTCTACAGTGATGTTATGTTGCTGATCGGCTCGGGTATGCTGCTGTTAGGGTTTTCCTTCAAGGCTGCAATTGTTCCTTTCCACGGTTGGGTTCCGGATGTTTACCAGGGCTCACCCAGCCCAGTGGTGGGGTTTATGTCTATAGGCGCCAAAGCTGCCGGGATTACCGCACTCTTGCGGGTGTTCGTAATTGCTTTCCCAACCCTCAGCGCTAACCTGACCCCGGTCCTTTACGGCCTGGCAGTGATCACCATGATATTAGGCAACGTGGTGGCGCTTTCACAGCGCAACATCAAGCGCCTGCTGGCGTACTCCAGTATTGCCAACGGCGGCTATCTATTAATGGCTTTTGTTCCATATGGACAGAGCGCGGTTGTTAACAACTCAGTCGGTTCGATGCTGTTCTATTTGCTGGCATATGCACTGACGAACTTCGCAGCCTGGGGTGTGGCAATATCGCTGGAACACGGTGATGGTGAAGGCCTGCAATTGGAGGATTATGCCGGGTTGGGTAAAAAATCTCCTATCCTGGCATTAACCATGGTGGTTGCCATGCTTTCTTATACAGGCATACCATTGACAATTGGCTTTTGGGGAAAGTTTTACCTCTTCAGGACGGCCATCCAGGGTGGGTTTATCGCCCTGGCGGTGATTGGACTGATAACCTCAGTAGCCTCCGCATACTACTACCTGCGCGTAATCGTGTATATGTACATGCACCCGGGTGATCCAGTTGTTACAGGCGATTTCTGGCTTAAGCTTGTGGCGGTTGTTGCGGCGCTGGCAGTGATCGGGTTGAGTTTTATCCCCGGATCAGTATTCAATTTCGCCGTTCAATCCATCATCCATTGACCTGAAATCATACCTGTGTAAGGCAGTTTACTTTTGTGGTCTTGCCGAAAAGAGCCTCGGCAGGACCGCAAATGGTTTAATGACGTATTATCCAAATACCTTGCCCATTTTGCCCTCAGTCAGGAGAAATATTTTTCCGCAGGGGAAGAAATTTTCATAAGTTTTTTGGCTTCGGTTTTTATTAGTCTCTACCCCGGCAAGTATTAATCATTCAATATTTATCTCTTCAGGAAGCTTTTTTCTTCTCCCCGGGATGAGAAATGGAGCGAAAAGCAGCAGTACGGGCAAGAGGAGTGTGCTTGTCGCCAGGATTCCTGCCTGGATGGAAAATCTCCTGGCGATCAAGCCGATACCGGGTCCACCGGCAACCTGCCCAATGGCGTCTGCCTGCCCTGCCATGGAAATGATCGTGGCGCGTATGGTTGGATCAAGTCTCCGATTCACCCAGCCCATGTAGATGGGGTTGATCACATTGCGCAGGATGGCAATAACCCATACAAAGAGGATCGCCAGTGGAAGTCCTCCTGATAAGGCAAAGAATGCCAGCGAAAGGATCAGTGCTGTACTGCTGATAGCCAGGAAGCGGACCATTGAGTTGGTGCCGGATGGGTACAGGTGCTGCTTGACGAATTCCAGCGCTGCTGCTGAAAGAAGAAATGCCACGCCGTTAATGAAACCAAACCAAATGACCTCCGGGACATTGGGAAATGTAAAGTGTCCCAGCAAATGAGCTACCCACAGCCGATCATATCCTTCGCTGTAAAGGCCAAAGAAAAAGCCAATAAGCAATATCCGGATCAGGATGGGGCGCTTCTTGATCATCCCCATCCCGCTGCGGAAAGCAGCTATGATGCTCTGTCCGGTCCTGGGTATTCCAATGGCAGCATTTGGATGAAAATTGGTCTCAGGCATACGCCAGATAAGGAAGCACCCCAGAACTAAGAAAAATATTCCACTGAGGATGATGGAAAGCTGCAGCGCGATCACACCTAATGCCGCACCCACCAGGATACCGGTAATCCCGCCGTATTGTTCCATTTGAGCGCCCCTGACAAAAGCGCTGTTCGCCTGCTCTTCACCGATTTCATCGCTGATCCATGCCTGGACAGAACCGCTGGTGAACGTGTATCCCAACCCCCATACCAACTGTGCCAATAAGATAGGCGCGAACAATGCCCAACTGCCCTGTAAAATCATTCCAGCCCCAATCAAAAAAACACCAACAACGATCGATAATTTACGGCTGTACAGATCAGCTACGATCCCGGTGGGTATTTCGAACAGCAGAATGGAGAGCTCAACTGTCGTGCCAACAAGCACCAGCTGCAGCGGATCGAGCCTTGCAGTGACCACATAATAAATGCTATCCACTGTAAAGGCCATCCAGAAGAATGTAGACTGCAGGAAGGAATAGGCAAGATAGATGTTCAGTGATCTTCTTTGCATGGTGAAATCAACTGCTTTCTATGTATTGACTGCGAAAGATAATCTGCACATAGAGCGGCTGGCCTATATTATTCCTGTTTTAGTATCCACAGAGGTTATTTTAGGTGATTATTGCATAAAGAAAGGGGATGAGCGCCCCAACAAAAGTACACACGGCATTTACCCAATCGTTATTGAACCAGCCAATCCCCCTGGCCAACTGTGTGGGACTACCGCAGGTATGCTGCGGATGTCTCTCAGTCTCTTTTTTACAGGTCGGGCAAAAGTAAACAGCCTGGATGGTTGCTCCCAACAAGGAGTCGACCAGGCTGCCCAGCAAGCCAGCCAGGCTGACAATTCCCAGGAGGGCCAACCCGTATGATATCGACGGCTCCAGGATCCCTTTGGGTCGGAAAAAAGCAGCCAGGAGACCAATGAGCAGCCCTCCCCCCAGGGCTGCGAGAGTGCCTGTCCAGGTGATTCCTCCCGAAGTGCCAGGATCGACGATTTTTCCGCTGGTGATCAGCCGTGGTGATGTGGCGCTGAGCGCGCCCAGTTCTGTCGACCAGGTATCGGCATTGGCGGCAGCCAGTGAACCCGCAAATCCAAGCCAGACCCACACAGATTGCGGGAACCATATATGCAGCAGCACGAACACACCCGCCAGCCCCCCGTTTGCCAGCACCTGTACAGCATCTCGTTGTGAGCCTTTGGCGTATTTTTCCTGCATCGACGTCTTCTTTTCTTTGAACATGCGTGAAAGCAGGCTGGAAGAGGCAAAGAAGACGACCAGAACAGCCGCCCACGGCAAACCACCCAACCCAAAGACTATGGTTCCCAGGATTGTGGCGGCGATTGCTCCGCTGGTGTTTAATGCGCGTAGATACTTTGCGGCCAGTGAGATGAGGATGGCAAACAAGAACCCCACTACGAGCTGCAAGATAGATATCATAGCAGTAAAAAGGTGGCGATGAAAAGTAATACGGGTGTGACCAGGTTGCCTGCAAAAAGCACGTAGGCAACAGGCCTGTTTTCGACCTGGCGATAGAAGAATAATCCCAGGGTTATGCTCAAAACATAAACAAATGAAGCCAGGATGGGCAGCAGCAAGATGTGAATTGACGGTCCTGCTTCCAGGGGCAATCCATCGACGTTATATCCGAGCGAAAGCTCAGGTCTTATTGAAATCAACATGCTGGCGGCAACGAAAAGGAGTGCAACCAATACAAGGCTGGTTACA
>Ga0055483_10000238_pt1 | contig 12389 bp, 8 predicted proteins | sample RushMan_CattailN_5_FD_57938 | JGI IMG/M metagenome (GOLD analysis project Ga0055483, IMG submission 57938) | Wetland microbial communities from San Francisco Bay, California, USA, that impact long-term carbon sequestration - RushMan_CattailNLB_D2 | ecosystem: Environmental > Aquatic > Marine >... | reverse complement strand
GGCTCGATATTCAGTGCGATATCAAGCTTGCCATCCATAAAATCTTGCTTTGCCTGGGTAAACTTGTCCATGCAGTCCTGCGGAATGTTGGCGTCCAGACCGTGGAAATCTGCTAGACCAGAGGCACCATCGCGCATGGAGATCCAGTGCTTGTCGGTAGGTGCGTTATATGGCTCACCTGTGGTCTTGTGATTCCACCAGTTATCGATCACCCATTCGATGTCTGGGTCCCAATAGGCCAGTGGACTGGTGAGCACTTGATCGGGTGATGCGAAGTTGTAATCTTGGTATGGTCCGTAACAGGTGATGTTATCCTCGTCACAAGGCTCAAATGATTCGGCAATCATGAACAGATGATCGATGCCGGCTGCAACCTGTGCTTTTGCGGCTTCGTAGGCTTTGGCAGGATCATACCAGCTATCAACGAAGGATACCTTTTGGACAATGTTGGGATTTACTGACTTTGCCCCGGCGAAAAAGGCATTGATTTCATCATTCACGTCGTCATAAGCAAAGGTACCAACCGCGCCGATAACATTGGTCTTGGAGGTGCAGCCTGCCAGGATGCCCATCAGGTAGGAGGGCTCATGGATGCGCTTGTAGACCCAAAACACATTCCCACCTAAACCCTCGTTACCAGAACCTACAACCACCCAGGCAATTTCCGGGAATTCGTCTTTCAGGTTCTTCACCTGGTCGGAATAGGTGCTGTGAGCCCAGATAATGTCATATTTACCCGATTCTGCATAGGCTCTCAGTACTGTTTCAGCTTCGTCACCCCATACTCCCTCGGTGTAGTCCAAATCAGCCATGGTCAGACCATGAGGTTTTTCAGCCTGGACACGTGCATATGATTCAACGAAAGTCCGGTCCCAGGCATTGTCGAGGCCGACAGTCAGGATAGCAGCCATGTGGAGTTCCGTCGGGCCTGCCATCGTTTCCTCAGTCACAACAGGTTCCTCGGTGACGGGTGCTGCGGGCTCAACAGTAACCTGTGTTGCAGTTTGAGTAGCACAAGCACTCATTACCATGGAAAGTAACACGACGATGACGATCAGTTTTAATATCGATTTTGTAGACATTTAAAATCTTCTCCTCACGAACGGATTGTGATTAATAGATCTTGTTTTGATCGGCTTTAATATGGCATAAGTAAATAAATTGGAAAGACTACCTCCTTCCGTTCATACCATTTCAGGCAAGCGCACGATTATTAGTGTATTTATGATTTCTATGGATTTATCCTGGAGACTGCAACCTTGTGCTTTTTTGTTGGTCATTTTAATCCTTGGGACATATTATTTTATAGACACAACATTTTACCAACGAAATAACCGTCTGGTGAAAGAGCCCTTGTTCATCAGTGGCGAAGAATCCAAATTATGTAATGTGATATAGAAATTATCAGGCACTTGCTAATCCGAGGAATTGATTATAGTCGTGAATGTTCCACAAGGCAAAACAGGTTTCAAATCTTTTAGAAGGGGTATTTGGTTTGCCTCTTGTTTGTGTGGTGATATTGGTTATAATTATTGTCAGATGTCTGCCATCATACATCATAATATAATCGAAACTGCATTCTTTGTCAACGCAGACGGCATATTTTATCTATGCAGTTCATTGGACGATTTACGTGGATAAACTCTCGCGCTTCCTTGATGTAATAGACCGTGCTTATGCTGGCCCTTTAGTAGATGAGGAGGATTTTGACCTCAAATATGTGGCGGGGGGTATGCAACGTGTTCTTAAAGAATACAATATAAAATTCAACAAAGAGCAAATTATCCAGCAGGATGATGCCATGATTGACCGGGCCTTTGAAGCCGGGCTCGATTTTTTAGTTACCTGTGGAGTCTATGATCGCAGCACAGGGCGTCTGCTCAAGTTTTCAAGGGATGAAATCCTCGAAGCACTCAATGGAGCTCCTGCGGAGGTGAATATCGGTGAAGGCGCCGATGCCCGGATTTACCGCCCCCGCAAAGTGGAAGATACCAAGCCGCCCCAGGTGAGCGGTGGGCCTATCGGCACCCCCCTATCTGAAGACCAGTACGTGACCATCATGCAATCTTACTGGCAGGAACCCATTCTGGACCTGATCGTCCCCGGGACGCTTTCTACCACCTATGGACGGCTGTTACGGGCCAAATCTCCGCTGGAGATTGCTGCCTCGTGGCAGGAAGTTTACTTGGGAAACGAAGCTGCTAAGCGGGCTGGCAGACCAGGCTTGTCACGCATGTGCGTGGAGATGTCAATCAGCGATGTTGGCCATCTTTCGTCGGTCAGCCGGGGCGGTTTCAAACCAACCGATGTGCACGTGGTGCCCATGATCGGCGAGATGAAAACCAACCATGAGTTACTCAATAAGGTAGCCCATAGCCTGCACCAAAAAGGGGTTATCCTGGGATTCTATAATCCCATTCTGGGAGGGTTGGCAGGTCCGGAGGAAGGGGTTGCCGTCCTTATCATCGCCGGATGGATGGCACTGCACATGATGTACATGCCAGATAGCGTGGAATCCTGCCCTACCCACCCCTTTATGTTCAATTCCACTGCACCCCAGCTCTTGCGGGCAGTGAGTGTGGCTGCTGCAGCTTTTGCTCGAAACACCCACCTGCTCACCGAATTTATGACCTCCCCGGTAGGCGGCCCGGGAACCGATACGCTCTTGTATGAATGCACTGCCATGGCGCTGGTGGCCTCTGTCTGTGGGGCTTCACGCGTGCTCGGTGTGCGCTCTGCTGTAGGTGTGGTGGAAAATCATTGCACTGGGCTCGAGACCCGCTTCAACGGAGAGGTGGCGCATGCAGCCACAGGACTAAGCCGGGCTCAGGCTGACGATATGGTAAAACTGGCGCTTGAGAAGTACCGGCCACAATTGGAATCCAAACCCATCGGCCTTCCCTTTAACCAGGTTTACAACCTCGAGACCCTCCAGCCTACTCAAGCCTGGGTGGACATTTATAGCCGGGTGAAGGAACAGGTATCTGATTGGGGTTTGCCACTGATCCATGAATAAAATCCTTATTCGCAACTGTCAATACCTGGTAACCTGTCCCGGCACCTCACAAGGCATTCTCGAAAATGGGGCCATTTATATTGAAGATGACAAAATTGTAGCTGTTGGTAAATCCTCACAAATTGATGCCAGATATAGCAGTCAGCCAGATCTTGATATCCTGGATGCCCGTGAGAAAGCCGTATTGCCTGGCTTAGTAGATGCTCACAACCACGTTGGCGAAGTGCATACCTTACTGGTACCCGGCTGGTTGGATACGCCCATCACGGGCATTGTGGACGCGACCAACCGCATGTACTGGCCGGCTTATAACTGGCTGACCGATCAAAGCGCTTATGACCTGACTCTCTTCGGCTTACTGCACACCATAAAACATGGTGCCACCACCCATACCGACGCCATGATCTTCCCAGATGCCATGTGCCGTGCTTCCATAGAAGCCAAAACTCGCACGGTGATTTTTCCCCAGATGATCTCCAGCGTGCGTTTGGCAGATGCCAAGGATGAGCGTGAATACCTGGATCATACAGAGGCCATCATCCAGACTTATCACAACGCCGAGGAGGGGTTGATTCGTGTCGGGGTGCATCCCAGCACGGTGTTCAATTGCTCGGAAGAATTGCTGCTGGGTGCCATGGCGTTAGCCCGTAAATATGAGGTGCTGTTTGCCACCCATATTGCCGAATCGCCAGACGAGAAGGAGCAGGAAGAGCAAGTCTTTTCTGATCGTGGTGGGCTCATGCCATATTTACGCGACCTTGGCTTGCTCAGCCCGCACTCAGTGCTTTTCCATGGCACTCTGCTAGGAGAAAATGATATAGACATTTTGGCGGAAACCGACACTGCTCTGGTGCACTGCCCAGCCACCAACGCCTGGTTCGGCTACTGCGCTTACCTGCCGTATATGTTGAAAGCAGGCCTGCGTCTGGGCCTGGGTACCGACTGTGTGACCCACAACATGTTCAACGTGATGCTCTCCGTGATGCAGCACCACAATATTATGCCCAGGCAGCTGCGCGGGGTAGACCCGGCAGTCATCTTCGAACTGGCAACTATAGGTGGCGCACAAGTACTTGGCATGCAAGACAGCATCGGCGCTCTTGAACCCGGTAAAAAAGCAGACATCATCACCATCGATCTGAAGGACAACACCAGTTTATTTCCACTCAGCCCACAGGTCTTTTATTCTATGCTGGCTCTTAATGGCGCTGGCACTGAGGCATGTGACGTGCTGATCAATGGAAGGTTTGTACGCAGAAATTACGAATTTACGTACCTGGACGAGCCCGCCATCATCGCCCGTGCCTGCCAGTGGTGTGACAAATTCGGACTAGATTATCAGCGAATGCAGCACAACCACCAACCCATGTTCCAGCGTGTTCTGGAAGAATTTAAACTACACCAACGGAGGCCAGCTTGACTACCATACTGATCAAAAATGGCTACCTCATCACCATGGATGCCGAAGACCATTGTCTTTATAGCGATCTCCTTATTGAAAATGACTCGATAAAGCAAATCGAATCCAATATACAATTTCAGGCTGATAAGACCATAGATGCCGAGGGTAAACTTGTGCTCCCGGGTTTCGTCCAGGCACATATACACCTGTGCCAATCGCTTTTCCGCGGCCAGGCAGATGATCAGAACCTACTCCAATGGTTGCTGACCATCACCACCCTCGAATCGCATCATACCCCTGAAACTCTATATGCTTCAGCACGCTTGGGGTTAGCCGAGATGATCAAATCGGGAGCTACGGGGGTAATCGACATGGGAACCTTGCACCACCAGGATAGCGTCTTCCGAGCAATTGAAGAATCAGGCATGCGTGCCCAGGCAGGTAAAGCCATGATGGACCTGACCGAGAATCTTCCACCAGCCTTGCAGGAGACAACTGAAGATTCGGTGAGAGAGAGCGTCGACTTGCTACATCGCTGGCATGGAAAAGCTAACGGACGCATCCGCTACGGTTTTGCTCCTCGTTGGCAGCTTTGGAATACTGAAGGCCTCTTAAAGGAAATAAAACAGGAGGCAGACCAGCATGCGGCTGGTATCCACGGGCATGCAGGAGAAATACAAGATGAAGTACCCCAGATGCTGCGTGATCGCGGCTTTCGTAACCTAAAATACCTGGAACATATTGGCGTGGTTGGCCCAAACGTGCAGATGGCGCATTGCATCTGGCTGGACGAGGCCGAAATGGCCGTATTGGAACAGACTGGCACACATGTATTGCACTGCCCCTGTTGTAATTTAAAGTTAGGTTCAGGCATTGCCAAGGTGCCCGAGATGCTGGCCCGTGGCATTAACGTAGCGCTTGGTTCAGACGGCACACCCAGCAACAATAACTATGACATGTTCATCGAAATGCGCTTTGCCTCGCTCATTCACAAATATCGCCTGGGAGCCGATGCCATGCCAGCTTCGTCAGTCTTGCGCATGGCTACCAGCAACGGAGCCAAAGCGCTCAGCCTGGGTGAAGATGGCCTGGGATCATTGGAAGCAGGGAAAAAAGCAGACCTGATCATTCTGGATGATGGCGGCTTGCGCGCTGCACCACTGCCAGACTTCGTTCGGGATGACCCGATCAGACGCATCGTATCAGCTTACCAATCTACCAGTGTAGAAACCAGCATCATCGATGGCCAGTTAGTGATGGAAGAGGGACGCTTACTCACCATGGATGAAGAACAAGTGCTAGCCGATGCACGCCAGGCATGGGAAACGATTACCAAGAAGGCGACCTTATCCCGATAGGTTTGGAGCATGTTTCATTGTAATTATCTCGCCACGGAGTCTCTTGAAGAAATGTTAACCTGCTTGCATGAGCATAGTGGTGAGGCTCGGGTTATTGCTGGGGGTACCGACCTCATTCCACAGATGCGCTGCGGTAAGCTTTCTCCGGGTTTGCTGCTAGATCCGCTGCGATTACAACTTAATCAGGCAACCCAAAGTGAACAGTATATACGCCTGGGGGCTTCATTCACACACAGCCAGGTTCTATCTTCAGCCCTACTGCAGCGTGAGCTTCCCGTCCTGGTCAGTGCCTGTCAGCAAGTAGGTGGCCCACCCGTGCGTAACCGTGGCACTTTGGCCGGCAACCTAGCTAATGCCTCGCCAGCTGCCGACGCTGCCTTACCCTTGTTGGTTTATAACGCTCAGCTTGAAGTGGCCAGCCAGGTGGGTGAACGCCTGGTACCCCTGAATCAATTTTATACCGGACCGGGCCAAACTTGCCTGGCACACGATGAGTTCATTCACCACATCCGCGTACCCAGGGTATCACCCAATTCGAAAGCAGTCTATCTCAAGCTGGGTAAGCGCCAGGCTATGGCGATTGCCGTGGCTAGTGTAGCCGTCAGATTAACTTTTAATGATAGCAATCAGGTAGTACAAGCACGCATTGCCCTGGGATCGGTCGCCCCCACGCCACGCCGGGCATATGCAGCAGAGGCGCTACTACAATTGCGCCGACCCGACCTGAGCTTAATCCGCCTTGCTGCTCAAGCTGCACAACAGGCTGCCAACCCCATATCTGACCTACGAGCCAGTGATGATTATCGCAGCAAAATGGTGCTCGTGCTCACGCAGCGTGCCCTGGAAATGCTATGCAAAGATAGATACCCTGTTTATTCCAATGGAAGAGATTGAACTCCACCTCACAGTCAATAATCTGGCTTGCACCTTGATGGTACAGCCGTGTTCTACTTTGCTGGATGTGCTACGCGAAAAACTGGGGCTCACCGGTACAAAACAGGCTTGTGGAGAAGGTGATTGTGGTGCCTGTGTGGTGGTTATGGATGACCAGGCAGTTAATTCCTGCCTGGTTCTGGCTGCACAGGCGGAAGGAACTAAGATCATTACCGTAGAAGGTCTGGCAATGAATGGGAAACTTCACCCACTTCAACACTATTTTGCAGAAAAATGGGCCTTTCAATGTGGCTTCTGCACACCAGGCATGTTGATGTCCTGTTATGCCCTGCTGCTGCACAACCCCAATCCCAATGCTGAAGAAATTCGTCAAGCCATCGCCGGGAACCTGTGCCGCTGTGGCAGCTATCAGGGTGTGGTGGAGGCTGTGCTTGCCACAACGAAAATGAAACACGAGGTCAGTCATGGTGGGGTTTAGCGTCATAGGTAAACCGGTTCAGGCCAATCGCAGCCACGAGATCGTCACCGGCAAGGCGCGTTACTGCCCAGACATCCACCTGCCGGGTATGCTGGTTGGTAAACTGCTTTACCCTAAATTCCCTTGCGCAAAAATAATTCGCCTGGATGTGCGGGCCGCACGCGCCCTACCCGGGGTGATCAGCGTGTTGACCGCCAGTGATATCCCTGGCGAGAACAGCTACTTATACGCAGAACCTGCCGACCAACCATTATTGGTTACCGATATGGTGCGTTACCAGGGAGATGCTCTGGCAGCCGTCGCTGCTGAATCTGAAGAAACCACCCAGGCAGCACTAGAGGCCATCCAGGTTGAATATGAACCGCTGGAAGGGATTTATGATGTCAGGCAGGCCATGCAGCCCGGTGCTCACCAGGTTTGGCCAGATCGACCAAATATTTGCGATCATCTGGTGATCAACCATGGTGATATTGAAGCTGGTTTTAAACAAGCTGAGGTAATTGTTGAAAACACCTATACAACGCCGCTGATTGAACATGCCTTCATGGAAACCGAAGGTGCCGTGGCATATATGGACGAGACAGGCACTATGGTGGTTTATTCATCCTGCCAGGCACCTCATCGCGACCGCTTGCAGATTGCCCGTTCTCTCGGTGTGCCCGAGAATCAGGTGCGGGTAATCACTCCTCACATTGGTGGAGCATTTGGCGGTAAGGATGAAGCCCATGTGCAAATTCACGCGGCTTTGCTGGCACAAGCCAGCTGCCGGCCGGTCCGCCTCATCCGCACACGTGAGGAATCGATCCTTACCCATGTCAAGCGTCATCCCATCATCATCCGTTATCGTAGCGGCGCTAGCCAAGATGGAAAGCTCACCGCCGTACATGCAGAGGCCATTGGCGATACCGGACCATATCTTAATGCCGGGCGCGATGTGATGAATTTTGTGGCGGCTACCCTTAGCGGGCCTTATTATGTGCCCAATGCCAGGCTGGAAGCCTACACAGTGTTCACCAACAACCCCATCTGTGGGGCAATGCGCGGTTTTGGTATTCCACAAGCCAGTTTTGCCTGTGAGGCCCATATGGATGCCCTGGCGCGAGCCCTGGATATGGACCCACTGGAGATCCGCATGCGTAATGGCTTGGAGACCGGCATGCAGGTACCTACGGGTGTCACCATACGCGAGGGGCGAGGGATGAAAATTTGTCTCCAAGAAGCCGCCCAGTTAGCTGGCTGGAAGGATCGGAAGAAGATAAACCGCCAACCAGCCCCGCATATGCGGCGTGGTTGGGGAATGGCTTCCATCTGGTTCAGTATAGGCATGGGGCGCAATATTCCCGATCATGCGGCTGCCTCGCTGGAAGTGACCCGGGATGGCTCGGTGATCCTGCATACGGGTGCCGCAGACATGGGACAGGGAGCGCATACTACCCTGGCGCAGCTGGCCGCCGAAGCCCTGGGAGTCCGGTTTGAGACCGTCAGGGTGATTGGGCCCGATACTCACCAAACCATTGACGCTGGCCCATCGGTTGCCAGCCGCCAGACTTTTATCTCAGGTAACGCTGTGTTGCGGGCGGCAAAACCCATCCGTGAGACCCTGCTTCAGAGCGCCAGCGAGATGACCCGTTTACCATCAGAACTATTGCAATTAAGAGATGGTATCGTGTTAGCCGATGGTGAAGCTTTATCGCTTAACGTGGCACAGTGCGCCCAAAATGCCTTGCAAAACAACCGACTCCTGCACGCCGATGGCTTTTATGCCATGGAATACCCTGAGAAATTACCCCCGCATAACTACCCTTATGCTCCCTCGGTGTTCACTTATGGCACCCAGGTGGCCCAGGTGCTGGTAGATATAGAGACCGGGCAGCTCACCATCGAAAAACTGGTGGCTGTGCAAGACCCTGGTAGGGTAATTAATCCAGGAGGAGCACGCGGACAGGTGGAGGGAGGTATCATCATGGGCCTGGGCTATGCCGTGATGGAAGAACTATTGGTGGAGCAGGGGATTACGAAAAATCCTAATTTGGGAACCTATCTCATCCCCACAGCCAAGGATGTGCCTGAGTTGGTCATTAAGCTTGTGGAGGTACCTGAACCCTACGCACCTTATGGCGCCAAAGGACTGGGTGAGCCTCCCCTCACCCCCACGGCACCGGCTATTCTTAATGCTGTGGTAGATGCGATTGGTATACCCCTGACTCAAATACCGTTGACCGCTGAACGAATTTTAGGTGCCATCGAAGCTGCACGCCCTACAGACATTCAGAATAGTCCAAAAAACCTATCATGAGCCCTTTTTCTATTGAGATACAGTCACATGCCTGAAAACTGGCTTATCCGCCAGGTCTGCCTGGAAAATTACACCGCACCCATGGATATCGCCATCAGGGATGGTAAGGTTAAAGAGATTGGGAAGAACCTGGATGGTGAAGGCTGCCAGATAGTGAATGGCAGCGGGATGATGGCATCACCCCTCTTTATTGACCCTCATCACCACCTGGACTGTGCCTTCCTTAACGAGCCACCCAATTTATCCGGCACGCTGGAAGAAGCCATACACATTAATGCCCAGCTTAAAGCCAATCGATCCGATGCGGATGTTTATGAAAAAGCATGCCGAGCTTTAAATCTGGCTCTGTACAACGGCACTGGCTGGGTACGCAGCCATACTGACATCGACTCGATCTCGAAGCTTAAATTACTTCACCCTATTGTTGAAGCCAAAGAAAAATTCCGCAGGCTGGTAGATGTGCAAATCGTGGCTTTTCCACAGCTGGGTGTTGTGGCTGATCCTCAGAGCGTGGATTTAATCCAACAGGCTATGCAGGAAGGTGCCGAAATTGTTGGTGGAATGCCACATGCTGAAGCATCTCTTGAAGATGCTGCCAAGCACATTGAGTTGCTTTTCCGTATCGCCGAGAAGTTTAATGCCGACATTGACATGCATGTGGATGAAACGGATGACCCTGCTTCCCGCACACTGGAATTGCTCGCTGAGGCCACCCTGAAGCATTGCTACCAGGGGCGGGTAACTGCCGGCCATTGCTGCGCTCTGGCTTCTTACCCAGACGATTACGCCAGCCAGGTGATTGAGAAAGTGGCTATGGCGCAGATCAACATCGTCACCAATCCCCTGGTGAACCTGTATTTGCAAGGTAGGCAAGATAGGCAACCCGTCAGACGAGGTATCACCCGTGTAAAACAACTGTTGCAAGCAGGGGTTAATGTCACCTGTGGCTCAGACGATATCGCCAACCTGTTTTTCCCCTTTGGCCGGATGGACATGCTTGAGATTGCCATGATCCCCTCGGTGGTCTCTCACCTTCCCCGCCCCGAAGAGATTCAAACTGCCGTTAATATGCCCCGTGACTGGGCTGCGCGGACCTTGAACCTGCTGGATTATGGGATAATACCTGGAGCCTCTGCCAACCTTGTTCTTCTGGCGGCCACAAATGCCCAAGAAGCGTTGCAGCTCCAGCCAGCCCAGCGGATAGTCTTCCGTAATGGGGCATTGGTTTCTAATTAAGAAGAAAAGCTGGCACAATAACTTTTTACAAAGGACATCTCTTATGACAGATAATGACCTACTTCCCCAGATTACCCAATCGGTGATAGACGGTGACGCTGGTTTTGCCAAAGAAATCACGCAGCAAGCCCTGGAGGCTGGCGTGGACCCATTGGTTATCCTCAACCAGGGGCTGATGCTCGGTGCTGATGAGGTTGGGAAGCGTTTTGAGTCTGGCGAATTCTTTCTGCCCGAGCTCATGCTAGCTGGTCGCGCTCTCAAAGCAGCCATGGAAGTGCTCAACCCGCAACTCGCGGGGAAGAGCCTGGGTTCCAATACTACATCCAGGGGAAACGTGGTCATTGCCACCATCCAGACCGATATCCACGATATTGGCAAGAATATCGTTGCCTCCATGCTCACAGCAGCTGGTTTTATTGTCACCGACCTGGGTGTGGATGTTCCCCTGAAGACTATCGTGGACAAGGCCGAAGAAATAGGTGCACAAGTCATTGCCCTATCTGCTTTACTCACCACCTCCATGCCTTACATGAAAGACCTCATCAGCCTGCTTATAGGGAGAGGCCTCCGCCAAAAATATATTGTGCTGGTGGGTGGTGCCTCTGTGACCGAAGCCTGGGCAAATGATATTGGAGCAGATGGCACAGCGCGCAATGCTGCCCAGGCGGTATCCCTGGTGCGCAAATCACTTAATAGCGCCTGAGAGGTGAGTTATGGTTGATTTTCTTGAAATCCTCGAACGATCCAACACAGGTGAATATATCTCCGAAGAGGATTGGGACCTTGAAAAAGTAGCTTCTGCTGCCAGGCGGCTGGTGAGGAAGTATCGCCTGGAATGGGATCGTAATCAGGTGGTTACCGATGACTCAAGCTTGGCCGATGCGATATATCAGGCAGGTTACGAAATGGCGCTTGAATTGGGTGCATATTGTCGTTCCACCGAACGCATCATCGCACTGACCCAGGACGAGATCGATGAAGGCATTGCAAATACTCCTCAGACCCTGGTAATGGGCGAGGGGAAGGATGCGCGCACCCTGTATGCACGAAAGCTGGCAGATGAACGAGTTCCGCTTTTCTTCGGAGGGCCACCCGGCAACCCCATTCCCCAACCTTTACTGCAAGCCAATATGGTCTCGTATGTGCAAGAACCTCTCATAGATTTAGCCACCTGTGGCACGCTGACCGAGGTAGATGGCTACCCCGTCCGCACAGGCCATCCCATGGAGATTGTCGCCACGCGTCGCGAGCTGCAATATATGCATGCAGCGCTGGAGCAGGTCGGCCGACCCGGCATGGGTATGCTGGGGGCTCAATCCAGCGTCTCAGAGCTGGGTAACCTGGCAGCCAGCCAGCCTGGATACCTGCGAACCTGTGATTCGCATCTGGTGCCCATGCTAAATGAGTTAAAGATGGATAATCGGAATTTTTCTCGTGTGGTTAACTCGCTGGACTATGGCATGATCAACGCCTCGCTGGCTTGCGTTATCGTGGGTGGCCTGGGCGGCGGCCCTCCTGGTTCTGCCGTGGTCAATGTGGCTTCTTTCCTGGTGGCGAACCTAACCTGTATGGCAGGGTATCATTTACTACATCCCATCCACGTCAGGCACGTGGCTACTTCCACCCGCGAGGTGTTGTGGGTCATCAGCATCGTCGGGCAGGCCTTTGCCCGTAATGCCCCCGCTATTATCGTAGCCGATATTTACCCC
>Ga0055483_10000236_pt1 | contig 12455 bp, 12 predicted proteins | sample RushMan_CattailN_5_FD_57938 | JGI IMG/M metagenome (GOLD analysis project Ga0055483, IMG submission 57938) | Wetland microbial communities from San Francisco Bay, California, USA, that impact long-term carbon sequestration - RushMan_CattailNLB_D2 | ecosystem: Environmental > Aquatic > Marine >... | reverse complement strand
GATAGAGTACCTGGCTACGAACCAGGGGGTCGTGGGTTCAAATCCTGCCGGGCGCGCCAGTCATTTCAAGGCCCCAGCGAAAGCTGGGGCCTTTTCATTTCCGGCCTGTGACCAAAACGCGTCCGGCTTCGGACGCATGCCTGTCCTCGACGGGCTCGATCATCACCAATCCTCAGCGAATGGTGAGATAACCGCCCGGCACGCCGTGCGGCGACAGGACGAACTCCCATAGCTGCATGGCCCGGGCTCTGAATCCGCCGGCGCAGGACAGGAGGTAATAAGAGAACATTCGATGAAAGCGCTCGCCATACTGCGATCGGAATCGATCCCAGTTATCGACGAAGTTCCCGTGCCATGCCATCAATGTCTTGTCGTAGTCGGCGCCGAAGTTATGCAGGTCCTCCACCACGAAGAGATTCTCCATGCTGGCGCCGAGCTGTTTCAGCGAAGGAAGCATGCCGCGCGGAAAGATGTACTTGTCGATCCATGGTTCGGTGTAGTTCTTGCTCTCGTTGCCACCGATGGTATGCAGAAGAAACAGCCCGTCCTCCTGGATCTGCGAGCGCACGGTCTCCATCAATGTCCGGTAATTCTTGTAGCCGACGTGCTCGCACACGCCGACGCTGACGACCCTGTCGAACTTCACGCGCCCGGGGTTGTAGGTGCCGATATCGCGGTAATCGCACAGATGAAACTGTACCGGCAGACCCTTGCACAAATCCCTGGCGTATTCGACCGGCTTATTTGCGATGCTCAGCGCGACGACCTCACAGTCGTGGTGCTGCGCCATGTGCTTCGCCAGGCCGCCAAATCCACTGCCGACTTCCAGCACTTTCTGACCCGGTTTCAGGCCCAGCTTTCGGCACACCAGGTCGTATTTGGCGAACTGCGCGGCATCGAGAGAGTCTGCCTCCGACCAATAGGCACAGGTGTATGCCATGCTTTCGCCGAGCATCGCCCGGTACAGATCATTGCCCAGGTTGTAGTGGACGTTCGCGACTTCCCTGGACTTGACCGGCGTCTGCTGGTTGAAGATCGAGTTGAGCAGCCTTTGCCAGGCGAACGAGAGGCTGTAGAGGCGCTGGTCCATGTCCTTTGCCAATGCCCGGTTGAACAACTCGTCGAGTTGCCTGCAGTCCCACCACCCGTCCACGTAACTCTCCCCCGCGGCAAGCGTTCGGCCACGCGCAAGGCGGGAGTAGAGACGCTCGTCATGTACCTGCAGGTCCCACGGCTTGTCACCATTTATGGTGATACCCGCCTCGGCGAACATTGCCGCCAGGGTCGATTTGGTGATGCTTTGCATGTTCCCCCCTCCCAACCGTGAAATGGCATTCGAACGGACGACTGCCAAGGGCCGGCAGCAGCCATTGGTGCCTCGGTGCAGTTTAGCGAGCTTGCAGCTCGGCCAGCCTCGATGCGACCCTAAGGAAGCTGTTTCCGGCTACACAGGGGAGGGCGGGGCGTTGCAGGTAGTTGATTTAACGAGCGACCAGTGTCATTCCAGGGCCTCAGCGAGAGCCCGGGCCTTGTCATATATCTCACAGCCGCTCGGCGATGATCCGGAAGTGATAGCCCATGACCGCCAGCTCCATGGCGGCGTGGAACTTGCGCGGCTGCGCGATCAGCGTCGTCCAGAACAGCCGCCAGTATGCGAGCCGGCCGCGCTGCCGCACTCCCAGCGTCCACAGCGAGCGCAGGAACGCCCGCACGTCGGATAACGTCAGACGCGTACGCGGTCCTTGCGGCCTCCAGTTCGCGAGGAACGCGCGCACCCTGCGGTAGTAGTTCTCCGGCGCGTACAGCGAGCGCATCAGCTCGCGGTACTCGGAAAGCAGCCAGCCCCGGTCCAGCCGCGGCACGAAGTTGAGCACCGCCGCGGTATTGTTGCCGATGCTGCCGGCGAGCATGCGTCCCTCGCGCGCGAGCCGCTCGTAGAGGCGGGTTTGCGGCAGCGCGGTCAGGAGCCCCACCATCGCGGTCACCACTCCCGAGCGCTGGATGAACTCGAACTGGCGGCGGAAGACGTCGAGCGGGTCGTTGTCGAAGCCGACGATGAATCCCCCCATCACTTCCAGGCCCGCGGCCTGAATCGCGCGCACGACGTCGGCGAGATCGCGTTTCTCGTTCTGCACCTTCTGGCATTCCTGCAGCGACTCCGGCACCGGCGTTTCCAGCCCGACGAACACTTTCTTGAATCCCGCGCGGACCATGAGCTCGAGCAGATCCCGCTGCTCAGCGAGATTCACCGAAGCCTCGGTAAGGAAGCCCATCTCCGGTCGCGCCCGCTCGCGCCACTCGACGAGCGCCTCGAGCATCTCTCTGACCCGCTTCCTGTTGCCGATGAAGTTGTCGTCGACGATGAACACCATGTCGCGCCATCCCGCCTGCCGCAGCGCCTCCAGCTCGGCGATCAACTGCGCCGGCGACTTGGTGCGAGGCACGCGGCCGTAGACCGCGACAATGTCGCAGAACTCGCACTCGAACGGGCAGCCGCGGGAAAACTGTACCGGCATCGTCACGTAGTGGCGCAGCTCGACCAGATCCCAGCGGGGCACCGGGGTCCCTCCGAGATCGGGAAACTCCGTCCCGCGATACGTCGGCTTCACCATGCCGGCGCGCATATCGGCGACGAGATCGGCAATCACATTCTCCGCCTCGCCCAGAACGAAGTGATGGATCTCGGGAAAATCCCGGTGGCCGGTAGTGAACAGCGGCCCGCCCGCGACCACCGGGCGCCCGAGCGCCGCGCAGCGGCGCGCGATCTCGCATGCCGAGTCCTTGTGCACGATCATCCCCGACAGGAAGATCCAGTCGGCCCAAACGATGTCGCGCTCAGCGAGCGGTTCGACGTTTGTATCGACGAGCTTCAGTTCCCAGTCCTGCGGGAGCATCGCGGCGACCGTCAGCAAGCCTAGCGGAGGAAAGGCGGAGCGCTTCGCGACGAACCGCAGGACGTACCTGAAGTTCCAGAAGGTATCCGGATCGCGCGGATAGACGAGAAGAATCCTCATTCAGGCCCCCAGTTCCCGCAAAGACGGAAACGGTATCCGAAGATCTGCCGGAGTGACAGCCTCTAATTGCCGTAACGCAATCTGCGCTCAATTCTCGTACACGCGAGTTCGGCCGAGCGTGCCCGACAGCGCCGCTTGGCGACCCCGCAACACGCCCGCAGCGTTGCGCTTCGGGGCGCCGGGATAGCCGCGCGCAACGAACCCAGGCCGCCTCAAATCTCGACCAGACCGTCGGATAACTGGTCGCTGTTTTCCGGGTCGGGCGGATAGTGCTGTGCCATCGCCGCGCCGCACGCACCAATTGCGGCGACAAAGCCCTCCACCACCCGGCCGTTTCTCACGTGCTCGACGAAGGTCCCGACGATGCCCTGCCAATGGGCCTCGCCAAGCTTTTCGTGGATGCCCTGGTCGGCGACGATCTCGACGTAGCGCTCCGCGAGGGAAACGAAGAACAACACTCCCGAGCGGTCGCGGGTCAGGTGCACGCCCTGCAGGTAGAACTGCGCCTTCGCCAGGCGCGCGGCGCGCGCATGCTTGATGTGGCGCGGGATCAGGCGCAAATGCAGCCCTGGAACGTACAGGAACAACAGCGCCAGGACGAGAAAGGTCAGGAGCTGGATCTGATAGAGATGGACGTAGGCGAGCGGGACCGAAAGGAGCAGGAGCACCCCCGGCAGCAGCAACGCCGCGATCGCCGCCCACAGCAGCGGCACGAAGACGTAGTGATCGCTTTCGCGCGCCACGACCGCGACGAATTCGCCGCTCGTGTTGCGCTCTGCGGCGTGGATCGCGGCGGTGATCCGGGCTTTGTCGTCGGCGCTGAACCGGATCATGGCGGTCGCGCTCACCAGCCGCCCGAGGCGCCGCCACCGCCGAACGAGCCGCCGCCGCCGGAAAAGCCGCCGAAGCCGCCACCGCCGAAGCCACCGCCCCCGAAGCCACCCCTGCCGGAGCCGCCGAGCATAGCCAGCAAGCCCAGCGACAGCAATCCGCCGCTCCCGCCGCCGCGCCGTCCAGTCGCGAAGATCCCCGCGACCAGCGGCAGCAGGACGAACAGCAACATGAGCAGCATCAAGCCGCCGGTGGTCGATTGCTCGCGCACTTGTCGCTGCTGCGCGGCGGCGGCGTGATCGCCGAGCAGCGTGAGAATGGCGTTGGTGCCGGCGACGATGCCGCCGGCGTAGTCGCCCTTCTTGAAGCGCGGCACGATGATGTCGTGGATGATCTCGAAGCTGGCTGCGTCGGTGAGCGTGCCTTCGAGACCGTAGCCGACTTCGATGCGAAGCTGCCGTTCGCCCGCGTCCACGATCAGGAGCGCGCCATTGTTCTTGCCCTTCTGGCCGATACCCCAGTGGCGCCCGAGCTGGTAGCCGTACTCTTGGATGGGATAGCCGTCGAGGGTCGGCAGCGTCACTACTACCAGCTGCGTGCCGCTCTTCTTGGCATAGGCGGCGAGCCGCTGCGACAGGCGCTCGAACACCGCCGCCGGCAGCAGATGCGCGGCGTCCACCACCGGTCCGCTCAGCGCCGGGAACGGCGGCAGGCTCGCACCCGGAACAGCCCGCGCCGCGAGCGCCGCGCCGCCGCCGAATTGCGTCAGCAGCAGCGCCCACGCAAACAGCACGCGCCTCACCGCGTCCCCGAGAAATCGACCTTGGGAACCTGGCGCGCCTGCTCGGAAATGGTGAAGTTCTGGATCGGCCGGTCGCTGCTGTAGAACGCCGAGCGGTACCAGCGGCCGGGGATGGTGGTGAGCTCGGTGTTGTACTGCTGCACCGCCAGGATGTAATCGCGGCGCGCCACGGCGATGCGGTTCTCGGTACCCTCGAGCTGCGCCTGCAGCGTGAGGAAGTTCTGATTGGCCTTCAGGTCCGGATAATTCTCGGTCACCGCCATGAGGCGCGTCAACGCGCCGCCGAGTGTCGACTGGTTGCGCTCGAACTGGGCGAAGGCCTTGGGGTTGGTGAGGATATCCGCTGGAATCCGCGTCTGCGTCACCTTGGCGCGCGCTTGCGTGACCGCCTCCAGCACGCTCGCCTCATGCGCGGCGTAGCCTTTCACCGTCGCCACCAGGTTCGGAATCAGGTCCGTGCGCCGCTGGTATTCGTTGAGCACCTGGCTCCAGGACGCAGCCACCTGTTGCTTGTAGGTGGGGATGTTGTTGATGCCGCAGCCGGCGAGCAGCAGCATCGTGCCGAACACCGCGACAAATGGCGTGAACTTCCTGATGCGCTGTGGCACTGACATGCGGTTCATCTGGGGCTTTGACGTCGAGGAGGGCGCTCATGATAGCAGCGGATTGCTGGCGGCTGTGCCGGGTGCGCGTGGACTTCGCCGCGGCACGCAGCAAGGGAGGCGTCAGATGTGTGGTGCGGATGGGTGAGCAGCTTCGCCGAGGGTGCTCGAGCCTTGCGAAGGACAGCAAACTCCTTCGCGCCCGTTACGGGCCCATCAAACGCAGGCAGCCGCCGAGCGTAGCGCCCGGGAATCGCCCCTCGTACGCGGGCCGCGTTTTGCTCGCCAATCAGGCAGGCGAGCTCGACCTGCTGCCCGCCTACGGAGATGTTCGGCGTCCTCAGCTCCGCTGCAAAGACGAGATCAGCGGACATTTCACGGAGCCCTTTGCCGATCGGCATCGCACGACGAGCCGGTCGAGCACCGATTCGATGTGCCGCAAATCGGCGAGCTTCGCGCGCACGTCGCGGAGCTTGTGTTCTGCGAGCTTGCGCGCCTTGCCGCATTGCGTGCCGTCCTCCAGCGTCAGCAGCTCGGCGACCTCATCCAGGCTGAATCCCAGCCGCTGCGCCGCCTTGATGAAGCGCACGCGCGCCAGTTCCGCGCCGCCATAGCGACGAATGCCGCCCGCAGGCCGGTCCGGCTCCGGGATCAGGCCCTTGCGCTGGTAGAAGCGGATGGTTTCGACGTTGACGCCTGCCGCGTGCGCCAGCGCGCCGATGGTGAAGCCTTCCAAGGGGTGGTTCATCCTGCTTGACTCCGTACTTGGGTACGGAAGTAAGTTTATACGATGAGTGCACGACCCCCGGACGATCTGGATCAGGGCGCCGGAGGCAGCGCGTTGCTGGCGGGCGGGCTGGCCGCCGTCCTGGCCTCGACCTGCTGCCTCGGGCCGCTCGTCCTGGTGATGCTCGGCATCTCGGGGGCGTGGATCAGCGACCTGACGGTGCTTGAGCCCTATCGGCCCATCTTCATCGCGGCGGCGCTCGCGGCGCTGACCCGCGCCGCCAGGGATGCGGGCTATCCGTCAACGCTGGCGGCGAACGGGAAATGAGCGAAGTGACGCTGCAGTCCGCCTTGACATGCCCGCGGTGCGGCCATGTCAAGGTCGAAACGATGCCGACCGACGCCTGCCAGTGGTTTTACGAATGTGAGCAATGCCACGCGGTGCTCAGGCCCAAGCCGGGCGACTGCTGCGTCTACTGTTCCTATGGATCCGTGCCTTGCCCTCCGATCCAGGAGGGCAGGCAAGACGAGCATTGCTGCCAGTGAAGCAAGGGATCTCCCGCCGACGCAGGCGGACTGTCCGCGCCCGGCCAAGAGCGGTCATCTAGTGAGAGTGCCGGTGATGGGCGTCCGGGAAGTGCGGGTGCGTATGCCCCAAGTGATCGTGGCGATGGCGGTGGCTGTGCCGCGTTCCGGGCGCGACCGGTTCATCGTGCTGATGCTGGTGGTGTTCGTCATGCTCATGCTCATGGGTGTGCTCGATCGCTTCATGCACGTGGAAATGCTCGTGCCGCTCCGTGACGTGCAGCCAGACGCCGACCGCCATGAGCATTGCCGCAATGGCGAACTGCAGCGTTAGAGGTTCCCCAAGCGCCAACAGACCAATCGCCGCCCCGACAAATGGCGCGACGGAAAAGTAGGCCCCGGTCCGCGCCGTGCCCAAATGGCGCAGTCCGACGACGAAAAGAGTAAGGCTGACCCCATAGCTCACGAAGCCCAAGAGCAAGGATCCTCCCAGGACTCCGATCGCCGGCAGGCTCGAGCCCAGCAAGAAAGCGAGGGTCACGTTGACGGCTCCTGCGGCGAGCCCCTTGGTCATTGCGATGAAAGTCGCATCGGAGAGCGACACGCGGCGGGTCAGATTGTTATCGATGCCCCACGCCAGACACGCGCCCAAGACCCCCAGCGCCGGCCCCACGGAGCTCAGCTTCACCTCCCCCTGCCAGGACAGCACCGCCGCACCCGCGACGATGGCGAGCATCCCGAGTGCAACACGCCGATCGAAGTTCTCGCGAAAGGCAAACCAGGCGATGAGCGCGGTGAACAGTCCTTCTGCGTTCAGCAGCATCGATGCGCCCGACGCCGGCATGCGCAGCAGTCCATAAAGAAGGAGAACCGGAGCGACGATCCCGCCCGCTACGATGGCGCCGACGAGCCAAATGCGTTCGCTCGCTGCAATTCGCGCCGGACCTGCCCGGGTTGCAAGGCGCAGGACAAACAGTCCGGCGCCCGAACCAAGGTACAGCAGGCCGGCGAGCAGCCAAGGCGACGTTTCGCCAAGGAGGAGTTTCGCCAGTGGAGTGCTGGCTCCAAACAGCACTGCCGCCGCCAGAGCAGCGAGAATGCCTGGATTCCTCCCGAAGCGCGTATCGACCATTGGAGCGGATTGTCCGCCGTCCTCGCGAAACATTGAACCCTTGCCGAAGCCGGGTGGACGCGACGTTTCTTTATCCGAATGTCCGACTCCAACATAAAGCGCTCGCGCGGTGCTTTGTTATGCGTGTGAAGTCGCCTCTCGCGGCGAATACCTAAGCTGCTAGCATCAAACTCCGCACAAGGCATTCCGTGTACGCCGCGGCTGCAACAGGGCGGAGCGGAGCTCGGAGATCGCATCACATGTACAGGTCTCAAGGCAGTATTTGCAGAAAGATGCTGGCGGTGCTCGGATTGGGCCTCGCGGCGGCGCTCTTATCCGCGCTGTACGGCGTCTTCGCGGCGTTCGAGGGCCTCGACGAAATCGCCCGCGTGAACGCAAGCTACGCGCAGCAGGCGCGCATGATCGGCGACGCACTGGAGCAATTCAGGGAGGAGGCGCAGGAGGGGCGGAAGGCCCTTACGCCCAGCTCGCGGGCGGAGGATCCGGAACGCCATCGGAGCGCGTTCGATGCTTTCAAGAGCGTGGGGCTCGACCCGAAAGCCGGCGGCATGGCGGTGAGCGGGATCGACGGCCCGCCGGCCGCGCTGCTCGCGCAAGCGGTCAAGTTCTTGCGCGGGACCGCGGACTCGAAAATGTCCGCCGTCCGGGCGCAGATCAGAAGCCGGCTCACGATTGCCCTGGCGGCGATGGGACTACTCATGCTTGCCACGCTGCTGGCGTGCTTCCGGCTCCTGCTGCGCGCGGTGGTAGGTCCGGTCGTGGCGGCTACGCGCGCGGCCGAGACCGTCGCGGACGGAGATCTCAGCGCGCCGTTTCTGACCGGCTCAAAAGACGAATTCGGCCGCCTGTTCGAGGCGCTCGAACGCATGCGCATCGGCCTCGCGGAATCGATGCGGGCGATCCTGCTCCTGGCGAACGGCATGCGCAACGATTCGATCGACATTGCGCGCGGCAATGCCGATCTCTCGAGCCGCGCCGATGAACAGACTTTCTCGCTCGAGGCCGCGGCATCCTCGCTGCAGGAGCTGTCGGGTGCGGTGACGGGCAATTCCGACGAGGCGCAGCGGGCGAAGCTGCTCGCGAACGAGGCGAACGAACGCCTTGGGGCGAGCGCCGAGGTCACTTCCATGATGATCGGCGCGATGGACGAGATTTCCGCCTCGAGCCGCAAGATTACGGACGTCCTGGAAACGATGGACTCGATCGCCGTTCAGACCAATCTGCTGGCGATCAACGCGGCGGTGGAGGCCGCGCGCGCCGGAGAGCACGGTCGCGGCTTTGCCGTGGTGGCGGAGCAGGTGCGTGCGCTCGCGCAGCGCGCGGGCTCGGCGGCCAAGGAAATCCGAGGATTGATCGAAACCAGCAACGCGGCCGTCGCGGTCGGCGAAGACCTGGTCATGAAGACTGGAGAGTCGCTGAGCGAGATCCGCGGAGCGATAGACAAGGTCAACGCCATCGTCGGAGGAATATCCACGTCCTCGCGCGAACAGCGCAACGGCATCGAGCAGGTCTCGCGCGCGATCGAGCAGATGGAACAGGTGGTGAAGCAGAGCGCCGTCCTGGTCGCGCGGTCCGTGGCGGAGATACGCAAGCTGGCGGGTCAATCCGACGCGCTCGCAGGCGCAGTCCGCCGGTTCAAGCTGAGGGAGAGACCGCTGCCGAGCGCGTAGCGCGAACGTGCCGCCGCCGGCCCCGGAATTGCGCGAGTCGTCATGTCGATGATTCTCTTGCGTTTGCCCGGCCAAGGCTGTAAGAGAATTTGCTGGGACTTGTCCGAAAACGTCGGCGCAGGAACTGCGCAGCGTACGATGCACGGGCCAATCGAGGGCGGGGTTTCAGCTTGCTTGTTCCTGGGGTAGCAATGAGATGAAAGTCGCCGTCGTCACCGCCTACTACAAGGAACCCGAGGCGATCGTGCGGCGCTGCATCGAGAGCGTCGCGGCGCAGAGCGTTCCGGTCACGCACTTCATGGTCTCCGACGGTTTTCCGCGGCGATTTCTCGACGCTCTCCCGGTCCGGCACGTGACGCTCGGGGCGGCGCACGGGGACGCCGGCGATACGCCGCGCGCCATCGGCAGCATGCTCGCGGTGCGCGAGGACTTCGACGCGATCACTTACCTCGATGTCGACAATTACTACCTCGCCGACCACATCGAGCTGATGTGCGATGCGCAGGCGAGCGCGGCCGCGGAAGTGGTTGCGGCGACCCGGTTCTTCGTGCGCCCCGACAATTCGGTCCTGCCTTACCCGGAAAACGACCCGGAGCAGCACGTCGATACCAATTGCATGTTCATCACGCGCCCGGCGTTCGATGCCGTCGCGATCTGGGGCTCGATCCCCAGGCCGTTCAGCATTTTCGGCGACCGCGTCATCTGGGCGGCGATCAAGGCGCGCGGCTACCGCCGGGCCCACGTCAGCGAGCCGACCGTCGCATATTCGATGCTGTGGGCTTCGGCGTACCGCGCCTGCGGCGAAGTTCCGCCGCCGCAGGCGAAGGACGGCAGCGCGGCAGTGAAAGAAGCTCTGAAGTGGTGGCGCGGGCTAACCGATAGCGAGCGCCAGGGCTACGAAAGAACCTTTGGAATGAAGTTGAATTTCGACGTGGCGCCCGATTTGACCTAGGTGCTGCCGGGCGAAGGCCCTATTGCGAGCGCAAGGCGTCGCTCGTTTCCTCGTCAAGCCTTCCCGTGGCCGCGAGATGGTGCGCTTTCTGGAAGCGCTGCAGCTCGGAACGGGTGTGGCGCCCCATGACGCCGTCCGGCTTGCCGACCGGGTAGCCCAGCGCGTTCAGCCTCTGCTGGGCTTCGCGCACCGACATGTGCCCGCCCGATGCGCCCTGCACGCCGAGGTTACCGCCCGTGCCGAGGCCGCCCTTCACGTGCTGGGCTCTGTAGTTGCGAACGCCCCTGACTACCCCGTTATACGAGTCCATGAACGCGGCAACGATCACCTTTCCTTCGGCCGTGTTGGAATAGCCGCCGCCGACGCCGCCGAAGCCGGAGCCCAGCAAGCCGCCCAGGCCGCCCAGGTCCCAGCTCTTGGCGCTGCCTTCGGAGGCCGCGAGCTGCACCCCGGAGCGGTTGTCGTCCAGGGTCAGCATGGTGCTGGCTTCCTTCGCCGAGACCGACCCGCCCAGCATCGCGCCGACGCTGCCGAACAATCCACCCAGCGTCGCGCCCGCCCCGCCGGCCTTGCTGTTGGAGAAGGTGATCGACGGCGCCAGGGAATAGTCCGCGGAAACCATCTGGCCCTTGCCGAAGTGCGACCCCGAGCGCATCTCGCCGGAGCGCTGCAGCTCGCGCTCCCGCATCATGCTGGACATGGCCCGGCCACGATCGACGACGACGAAGCAGTTGGACTGCTGGATCATCAGTTTGAGCACCGGTGTCGTCGAGCCAAGGTGGTATTGGCCCGTCAGGGTTTCGTACCACGGCGCGTCCGTATCCTCGGTTACCGCGATTGTGCCGAGCGGAGCCTTGCAGTGCTCGAGCTTGTTATTGGCGCCCTGGCTGTTGGCGCCGCCGGCGGACCCGGTCGCCACCGTCTTGGCCGAGGAATTCCCCATGTCCATGCTGGAACAAGCGGCCAGAGCGCCGATGACCGCGCAGCTCGCCGTAACAGCGAAAAAGCGTCTTTTCATTATCGCCTCCCTCTATGCCCGCGAAAGATTTTGCAGCAAAAATGCGCGCCATGACAGTGAATCGTGCTCATGCCGGTTCAATCCGTCCTGGGAAAGTAGGACAATGAGCCGAGCTGAACTGATGCTGACGAGCAGAGGACACCCCATGGCAACGCCGCTCAGATCCCTCAAGCCCGGGCAGGCCGTCCCGCCGATCCGTACCGGCGAGGAATACATCGCGAGCCTGCGCGGACGCAAGCTCAAGGTCTTCCTTTTTGGCGAGCTGGTTGCGGAGCCCGTCGATCATCCCGTTATCCGGCCGTCGGTCAACGCGGTGGCGGAGACCTACGATCTCGCGGCGCGCAACCCCGAGCTGGGCAGCGCGCTGTCGCCTTACACCGGCGAGCGAATCAACCGCTTTCTGCACGTGGCCACCAGCGCCGAGGACCTGGTGATGCAGAACAAGATGCAGCGCCGCCTCGGCCAGCTCACCGGTACCTGCTTTCAGCGCTGCGTCGGGATGGACGCCATCAACTCCCTTCATTCGGTGACCTACGAGATCGACCAGGCGCAAGGCACGTCGTATCACGAGCGTTTCCTCGCGTTCGTGACCCGAATGCAGCGCCGCGGCTACGTGATCGGCGGCGCGATGACCGACGTCAAGGGCGACCGCGGCAAGGCCCCGCACGAGCAGGCCGACCCGGACCTGTTCGTGCACGTCACGCGGCGTACCGAGGAAGGGCTCTACATCCGCGGCGCCAAGGCGCACCAGACGGGCTGCATCAATTCGCACTGGCTGATCGTGATGCCGACGCTTCGCCTAGGCGCCGAGGATCGGGACTACGCGATCGTCGGCGCGCTGCCCGTGGATGCGCCCGGGATCACCTATGTCTACGGGCGCCAGTCCTGCGACACGCGCAGCATGGAAGGCGAGATCGACGCCGGCAACAAGCGCTACTCGGGCCAGGAGGCGATGATCGTGTTCGACGACGCGTTCATTCCCTGGGAGAACGTGTTCATGGACGGCGAGCACGAGTTCGCCGCGATGCTGGTCGAGCGCTTCACCTGTTATCACCGCCGCAGCTACGTGTGCAAGACCGGCGTCGGCGACGTGCTGATCGGCGCCGCAGCGACGGTGGCGGATTACAACGGGGTGGAGAAGGTCTCGCACATCCGCGACAAGCTGGTCGAGATGACGCACCTG
>Ga0055483_10000229_pt1 | contig 12659 bp, 9 predicted proteins | sample RushMan_CattailN_5_FD_57938 | JGI IMG/M metagenome (GOLD analysis project Ga0055483, IMG submission 57938) | Wetland microbial communities from San Francisco Bay, California, USA, that impact long-term carbon sequestration - RushMan_CattailNLB_D2 | ecosystem: Environmental > Aquatic > Marine >... | reverse complement strand
CGAGCTTGGCTCGACCGGTTGGGCCTTACTGACCGGGCTAACGATGAAGTGAATGGTCTGTCGCGCGGGATGCAGCAGAAAGTTCAGTTCATTGCGGCAATTCTCCACAAGCCTCCGCTCGTGATCCTCGACGAACCGTTCACCGGGCTTGATCCGGTCAACGCCGCCCTGGTCAAGGACGCCATGCTGGAACTCCGCAATGAGGGCAACACTATCATCCTTTCGACTCACCGCATGGACCAGGTGGAGCAGATGTGTGACTCCATCTGCCTGATGAACAAGGGCCAGAAGATTTTGGATGGCGACCTGAAAGCCATCAAGAAATCATACGGCAACAACACGGTCCGGATTGAATTCAGCGGCGATCCGGCTTTCATGCAGCTTCCCGGCGTCATTGAAAGGACTAATTCTTACGGTGAGGTCGTGGAACTCACCCTGCGTCCGGGGGCCGATTCCCAGCAGATTCTGAGGAGCGCCGTCGAGCGCGGGGTTCAAATTCGCCGCTTTGAGCTGATCGAACCTCCGCTGAACGATATCTTCATTGAAAAGGTTTCGGAGCGCGATGCGTAAGATCTGGCTCATCTTCAAACGCGAATACATTACACGGGTGCGAACCAAGGCCTTTATCATTGGAACCCTGGCATTGCCCGTCCTCTCGATCCTCGTTCTGGGGATTTCGGTTTTTGTCTCTGGCGGAACCTCCGGATATAAGGTCAAGATCGCCATCGTGGACGAAGTGGGGGGACTTGGGAACGCGGTCGAGATGAGCCTGAAGGAAAGCAAATCCCAGTTTCAGCCTGAAGTCGACGTAGTTGAGATTGTCGACCACCCGTCGCCGCAGATTGAGGAGTACTTCAATGCCCAGGTCAAGAACGGCGACCTTGGCGGATTTCTGGTGCTTCCGAAAGGGTTGGCCACGGGGACGGCCTCCGCGCAGTTTCACGCCAGGACCTACCGTGCTATGTCCCTGCTTGGCCCCATCCAGCGGGCCGTCAGCGGTGCCATCATCTCGCATCGGCTGGCAGAGGAAGGGAAGAAGACCGGCACGATGAAGAACATGTTCGAACTTGCGCGGGTCAGGCTGATCAACGTCACGTCGCAGAACCAGCACAAATCGAATGATAACACCTTTGCGATCGCGATTATCGCCGGGATGGTCCTGTATATGACGCTGATTGTCTATGGGATGTCCACCATGCGCTCGGTGATGGAAGAAAAGTCCACGCGCATTATTGAGATCCTTGTTTCCTCCATCAGGCCCTTCGATTTGCTGACCGGAAAGATCGTGAGCGTGGCGGCGGTGGCGCTGACTCAGTACCTGGTGTGGGCTGTGACGATCGGCGTCCTGTTTGCCTCGGCCTCCGGCTTCGCTCAAATTTTGCGTCCCGGCGCGGCCCCTCCCGAAGTCAGCCTGTCTCCCAGCTTTCTGATCTATCTGGTGATCTTTTTCCTGTCGGGTTATTTCCTCTATGCAGCGCTGTACGCCGCCGCCGGAGCCATCGTTTCAACCGACGAAGAAGCTCACCAGGTGCAGATGCCTCTGACCCTGCTGATTGTCTGCAGCTTTCTGCTTTTCAACGTGATCCTGAACGATCCCAACTCGACGCTCTCCGTCGTGCTTTCCATCATGCCTTTCCTCTCCCCAATCCTGATGACGCTCCGCATTGCCATCGAGACTCCGCCTTTCTGGCAGATTGCGCTGGCGCTGACCCTTTCGACCCTGACGACGATCTGGGTGATCCGCATCTCAGCGAAGATCTATCGGGTCGGAATCCTGATGTACGGAAAGCGACCCTCCCTGAGGGAATTGCGCCGATGGCTGCGTTATTCCTGAGGGCTGCGCAACGCGGACAATGTTCCGCCTTTTGCGGGGCTCCTTCCCTGCGACAGTTTGCCGGTTGAATTACCTTAGCGCCTGGGGCAGCACGCACCCGGTGGAATTGGAGAACCGTGCGGGCAGGTCTGAGGATGCTTCAGGAAGATGCAGAGCTTTTCGGTCACTTCGGCGCTCAGGTTGTGCTCAATCTTGCAGGCATTTTCATCCAGCAGATCCCTATGGATGGCGAACAGCTCGTAGAACAACCGCTCAGAAAGACGGTGGCGGCGGATTACCTCAACGGCGCGCCGCTCGCCCTGGCGAGTGAATGAAAGCATGTCATCGTTGTCGAGGCGCACCAGCTCTTCCTGCGCCATAAGCTGGAACGTGGCGCGGTTCTGCGCGAACTCGGGCAGCGCAGAGGAAGGGAAGATCGTCTTGCTGCTGTCTTCCTGATAGTGCCAGACAGCCTTCAGCAGGTTTTCGATCAGTTCCTCCTCGTAGGCCGGGAAGACCGAAACCTCTGACAGCTTGCCGTGATGGAGCTCGATGCGGCGCTCGGCCATGCGGCCAATGCCCGGGTCGTGCGTCACCATGACGATGGTGTGGCCTTCGCGATGCAGCTCCGTGAAAAGGCTCATCACCAGCGCCTCGTTCACTTCGTCCAGGTTCCCGGTCGGCTCATCAGCAAGAATCAGGTTGGGCTGGTTGATCAGCGCGCGCGCCACGCAGACCCGCTGCTGCTCGCCGCCCGACAACTGCGAAGGGAGATGATGGATCCGGTCACCCAGGCCTACCCGCACCAGCGCATCGCGGGCCTCCGATTCTTCCGCCAGGCTGTGGAAATACTGCGCCAGCATCACGTTTTCGAGCGCCGTGAGGTACGGCACCAGGTGGAACTGCTGGAAGACGAAGCCGATCTTCTCGGCGCGGAAACGCGCGAGGTCGATCGAAGAAAGCCGGCCGATCTCCTCGCCGCCGATTTTCACCGAACCGTCACTCGGCGAATCGAGGCCACCCAGAATGTTCATCAGCGTACTCTTGCCTGAGCCGGATGGCCCCATCACGGCGATCCATTCTCCTTTGTCGACGGTGAACGAAACGTCTTTCAGGGCCGCAACAGAGCTACCGTAATGCCGGGACAGATCTTCAACTTCAATAAGAGCCAAGTGCCTATTCTCCTTTAAGCGCGGTCGCCGGCTGAATCCTGCGCATGATTCCCACCGGGAAGAAGGTCGCGAGCATTGCCAGAAGAATTGTGCCAGTCCAAACCAGTGGAAGCGTCCACCAGACAATGTTCAGGCTGACGCCGAAAAGCCGTTGGCCCACTTCAGAAGCCAGAAAGCCTCCCAGGCCAAATCCCACCAGGCCGGCCACAAATCCCAGGCTTGCGCCTTCCACGACAAACAGCCGGGTGACGTCGCGATTGCTTGCTCCCAGCGCCTTCATCACGGCAATGTCTTTGCGGCGCTCCAGCACAATCGCCGTCATCGTCGCCATAACGCAGAGCGCAATAATAACCAGAATCAAACTCATCAATGAAATCAACAGCCCGCGAATCGTGTGCAGAACCTTCCCTTGAGAATACACGATCTGGCGGATGGGCCGAACTTCAAGCTGAGGAAACGCCGCTGCAATTTCATGAACGCCCTGCTTGATGGCGGCGGTTCGGCCGGGGATGTTCATCTCAATCAGGCTGATTTTGCCCGTGAGGCCGGACAGCTCTTGCAAGTCCGCAAGGGGAACAAAAACCTGGTCGTCTTCAGACGAGCCGGTGGAGACCACCCGCGCCACTCGAAAAGTCTGAGCTGCAGCCGGATCCGCAGCGGAACCGCCGCTCGGTGCGACGGCAAGCTTGACCGTGTCTCCGGGCTTCAGCCGGAAACGCGCGGCAAGATGCGCGCCCACGGCGCAGGTTCCGGAATCAAGCTGAGCATCATTTGTCCCAGCCTCCACGCGCCAGCCGGGCACAAGACCGCGCATGGCGGCAAAATCAGCTCCCACGGCCACGATGTTCTCAAAGGTCGGCAATCGAGGTTCCGTCGGGACGCGTGAAATGCGGGTTACCAGGTACAAGACCGGAGCGGCCACGAGTCCGCTGACCTTCGAACGCAGCGACTCGACCCTATTGAATGTTGCTCCGTCCATCAGGCCGCCCATCGATGCCGGGCCGGAGGAAGCCACGGCCTTGCTACTGAGAACCACGTTGGCCCCGTAAGAGCGAAACTCCTCGGTCATCTTGCGGTGCACGTCGCTATAGAGGTTTAGCAGGGTCGAGGCGAGCGCGGCGCCCACCAGCAGAGAAATCACGGCCAGCGCCGCCTGCGGGCGCCTGACCACCAGCGAGCGAAACCAGAGCCGCCAGAAGAGCGACCGCCGGTTACCGGATTGTTCTATCCTGCTATTCATTCCTCAGCACCGTAGCCGGCGACACATTGAGTCCCTTGCGCAGCGGAATCACGCTTCCCGCCAGCGTCACCAGCAGAGCCAGCGTCAGAACAATCGGCAAGATCACCCAGTGAATGCCGATCGAAACACCGAACACCGCCAGAGACAACCTGCTGGCCAGCCAGCTTCCCAACCCGTATCCCACAACGCCGCCCGCCAGCCCCACCGCGAAAGCTTCCAGAAGAAAGATGGAGGCCACGCGGGCGTTGGTGGCGCCCAGGGATTTGAATAAGCCGATTTCCGCTCGACGTTCCAGAACCGTTGCAAACATCATGGAAGCCATGGCCAGCGCGGCGGTGGCCAGGGCTGCAATGGCCAGCAGCGTCATCAGCAGGCCGATGTTGTTTACGATCTTGCCTTCGGTCGCAGCCACGCGATAAACGGGCTTGGCCTCCGCGCCTGGAATCGCCTGCTGAATCTGATAGGCAATCGAGCTGACGTAAGGCGAACAGTACCATCGCTCGTAGTCGGTCGGATTCAATTTTGTGATGTCGGATCGGCCAAAGGCATCCTCCGGCTTGGTGAGCGCGCTCACTTCCACACGCCGCACTTTTCCTTGAAGGCCGGCGAATTGTTGCACAGCGGCGAGCGGCGCGAGCGCTTCGCTGTCCTCTTCGCCGCCGGTGCGAAGGATGCCGCTGACCTTGAGCGCCATGGTAGAGGTAGAGTCGCCGGTGCTGTGGAAGGTGAGGCTGTCGCCGCGTTTGATTCCCAGATCATTCGCCAGCGCTACGCCGACCAGGCATTCCGAAGAGTCCTCGCCCGGCCAGTTACCCTGGACCTTCCAGGCCGGATGAAGCTTTTCGAGGCCTGTCGCAAACACGTCGCCGGGATTCACCTTGAGCGCGTGTTTGAACCAGCTCCCAATCACCACGATCCGATGGCCGTTTACCGTGGCCGGCGCGTAAAGAAAGGGCGCGAAGGCCATGATGTTGTTGCGCCAGAAAATCTTCTTCAGATTGACCAGGCTAGCTTCATGAAGGAAAGTCCCGGCGCCCGCGGGCCGGTAATCGACCCCGCCCACGGCGATGGAAAGGCTGTCGGATGCCGGGGTCACGGAGATATTGGCGCCGAACGAGCGAAGTTCGCGCGCCACCTTGTCTTTCACGCTGAGCGAGAGCGTGGCCACGGCCGTGGTCACGGCAATGCCCATGGCCACGGCAGCCACTCCCAAAAGTTTTCGCCGGCGACGACGTGTGAGCGACCGGCTGACAATCCTGCTTAACATAGGCTTAGCGGAAATAACGCGCCGCTTGCGCAAGCGCGGCCTTGGAAATAATCAGCGTGTTGTTCCGAACCAGATAGTCGATGTGAATGGGATTGCAGCCGCCCGCCGAGCCGATGGTCGGAATATAAATCGCCGAACCGCAATTCCTGCAAATGACGTTCTGGCCCTGCTGATAATAGCCCTGGTCGCCGCAGATCTGGCAGGCATCGAGGCCCACGCGCACCGTGTCCGAAGAATCGACGATGGCAATGAACCGAACGTTTGCTCCGTCGATCGAAACCATGTAGTGGTGGAGCTCGTGATCCTTGAGCTGCGCCACCGGAACGCGGACCACGCCGTCGGTGATCGTGAGCGGGATGGGCGGCCTGACAGCCTGCGCCACCCGCGAATAAACAAAATCGGCGCTGATCAGGATGATGACAATCAGTCCCACGGCGCTCGCAGCCGTCTTCCAGAAGCGGTCGCGCTTCTGCCCGGCAAGCACCTTCCGACGCTCGGGGCCGGACATCTGCGCAAGTTCGGCTTCTGAAGCCGAGCCGGACTTGATCTTCTGCGCCAGCACCATAAACAGGCAGAGCGCTACGACGGCGATAAAGAAGAAGGAGTCGCTGTTGGCAATGGGGCCAATGATGGCCATGGCGCGCGGTCCCGAAGGGAGAATCTGCGCCTCGGAAAGCTCGTGGTAGCCGGAAATCACCAGTTGTACGGCAATCACCAGGAGCACAAGGCTGGTGACGCTGAAGAACTTGCGGAGGTTGACCTTGATGCTTCCCTTGAAGAACGCAACGCCCAGCCCGATGGCCAGAGCCAGGCCCAGCACGGCTCCCATGAAGTTCATCAACTCGGTGGTTTGCAAGGACACCGCGCTCAGAAAGATGGCTGTTTCGGCGCCTTCGCGGGCCACCATCAGCAGGACAAACGCGAAGACTCCCCAGGCGCCCGAGCGACTTTTACTGATGGAGAGGGTGGAAATTTTGGTTTCGATTTCCTTCCGGAGCCCCTTCGACGTGCGCATCATCCAGACCACGACGGAGGCGACAAAGACTGCGCCCAGCATCATCATCCAGCCTTCATAAGCGTCTTCGCTGATGGCCCACTTTTGAAGGAAATACGCCGCAGCCGCGCTGATAGCGACTGCCGTTCCGACGCCCCACCAGACGAAGCGATTCCAATCCTCCCGGCCGGCTTTCCTGAGATAGCTGAGAACGATTCCAACAATGAGCGCGGCTTCGACGCCTTCGCGCAACGTGATCACTAACGAGTCAAACATGCTGAATTCCTAACAATTATTGCCAGTTGTTTGCCGAACCGGGGAAGCTGTTCTCTGAGCCAGACCTCAAGCCGAAGCAGCCTTCTTCCCATCCCTGGACGCGCAGCTCCCGCAAAGCCCGCCCAGTTCGAGCCGGGCCACGCGGATCTTGAGACCGTGGCGTCCCTCAATCTGGCTCTTCAGCTTTTCGAAGAGCGGGTCCTGGATCTCCAGCACCCCACCGCAGCGCTGGCAGGTGAAGTGCATGTGGTCCTTGTTGGTGCGGGCTTCGTAGTAATGGCCGGAGCCCCGGAAGTGCATCAGGTCAAGCTCATCGATGATGCCCAGCTTCTTGAGCGACTCGAGGGCGCGATAGACGGTCGCCATGTGCAGTCCGGGCATCTGCTTCTGAGCTCGCCGCAGGACTTCGGGCGCATCGAGGTGCTCACCGGCTTGCTGTAGGACTTCCGCAATCACCCGGCGCTGGCGGGTGAGGCGAAGGCCATGCTCGCGGAGCTGGGAGGTGACAGAGCGGCGTTCTTTGAGATGTTTTGCGAGAACCATATCTAGTTGCGAATAAGTCGCAACTAAATATACCAGATCGGTGGGCTCGTGTCAACCGGAGCACGTGCGAAGAACACCGGAGCACGGGCGCCGGCAGCGCGTTCGGTTTGTAACGGTGCGGTGTGTGCCCATTCGGGCGAAAAAGCCGCAGAGCGTGAGGACGGGCCTTGCGTTGCAAATTCCCGTCATCCATGCGCGCGTCGGACGGCAGGACGGGCGCGACTTTGGCGCGCGTCTGTAGGCGAGGCTGCTCATACTGCCCCCTCCGCTTCCGGGCTGGAGTCTGACTGGCGCAGCAGAATCATGGAGCGGCCCTCCACTTTGATCTGCTGGCTTGCCTTGCAGATTTGGCCGTGCTCACCGCAGAAGCCTCCATGAGTGTCGAATACTTTCGTCCATTCGCGCCCCCAATCCGCGCCTGGCAACACGAATTGCAGCGGCTCGTCGTAGGCGTTGAAAATCACATAGAAGCTTTGGTCCACCACCTGTTCGCCGTGCGGGCCGGGCGTGGCGATGCCCTCGCCATTGAGGAACACTGCAAGCGATTTGGCAAAGCCGGCCTGCCAGTCCTGCTCGGACATTTCGCGGCCGTCGGGAGCAAACCAGGCGATATCCAGCTCTCTCGATCCGCGAACCGAGCGACCCTCAAACCAACGCCTGCGCTGGAACATGGGGTGCTTCTTGCGAAGAGCGGCGAGGCTACGAGTAAATTCCAGTAGCTTCTGGTCGGCGTTCTCCCAGTCAAACCAGGTGAGTTCGTTATCCTGGCAATAGGCGTTGTTGTTGCCCTTCTGAGTGCGGCCGATTTCGTCGCCGCCCAGCAGCATGGGCACGCCCTGGGAAAGCAACAGGGTCGCCAGAAAGTTGCGTTTCTGCTGTGCGCGTACGGCGTTCACTTTCGGGTCATCGGTCGGTCCTTCCACGCCGCAGTTCCAGGAGCGATTGTCACCGGTTCCATCGTGATTTTCTTCGCGGTTCGCCTCGTTATGCTTCTTGCTATAGGAAACCAAGTCGTGCAGTGTGAACCCGTCGTGAGCAGTGACAAAGTTGACGCTGGCGGTGGGCCGGCGGCCGCTCGATTCGTAGAGGTCGGAGCTGCCGGTCAGCCGGAAGGCCAGCTCCGGAACGGTCTGATCCTCGCCCCGCCAGTAGTCGCGAGCCGTGTCGCGATATTTTCCATTCCACTCCGCCCAGCCGGGAGGGAAGTTGCCCACCTGGTAGCCGCCTTCGCCCAGGTCCCAGGGCTCGGCAATCAGCTTGACCTGCGAGATCACCGGGTCCTGGTGGACCACGTCGAAGAAGGCGCTCAGGCGGTCCACTTCATGCAACTGCCGGGCCAGCGTCGAGGCCAGATCAAAGCGGAAGCCGTCCACATGCATCTCGCGCACCCAGTAGCGCAGGCTGTCCATCATCAACTGGATCGAGCGCGGGTGCCGCATGTTGAGTGAGTTTCCGCAGCCCGTGTAGTCGGTGTAAAGGCGGAAATTCTCGTCGTCCAGGCGGTAGTAGCTGGCGTTGTCCACGCCGCGAAAGCAGAGCGTGGGACCCAAATGATTGCCTTCCGCCGTGTGGTTGTAGACGACGTCGAGAATCACCTCGATCCCGGCCTGGTGCAGCGTCTTGACCATGCTCTTGAATTCGGTCACCTGGCGGCCCAGCGCTCCCGCGCCGGCAAAACGAATGTCGGGAGCAAAATAACCGATGGTGTTGTAGCCCCAGTAGTTGGTCAGGCCGCGTTCGACCACGTACCGTTCGGAAACCGAATGATGCACGGGCATCAGCTCAACCGCCGTGATTCCGAGAGACTGGAGGTGATTGACGACCGCTGGATGGGCCAGGCCGGCATAGGTGCCACGCTGTTCGGAGGGAACTTCGGGGTGGCGGGCGGTCATTCCCTTCACGTGAAGCTCGTAAATGATCGACTCGTGCAGCGGAATCCGCGGCGGCCTGTCCCCCTGCCAGTCGAAGCCAGGGTCAATCACCACGCTTTTGGGCATGTAAGGCGCGCTGTCGCGTTCATCCATTCTCAGATCTTCGTCGGGATTTCCGACCGGATAGCCAAACATGATGTCATTCCACTCCAGCACCCGGTCGATGGACTTGGCGTAGGGATCGAGGAGCAGCTTGGCGGGATTGAACCGATGCCCTTCGGCCGGCTCGTAGGGGCCGCTGGCGCGATAGCCATAGCGCTGCCCCAGGCCAATTTCCGGCAGATAAATGTGCCAGACAAGGTCAGTCTGCTCAGTCAGGCTGATTCTCGCCGTTTCACTGTTTCCCGTGTCGTCATCGAACAGGCAGAGCTCAACTGCGGTGGCGTTCTCTGAAAACAGCGCGAAGTTGGTTCCTGACCCATCCCACGTCGCTCCCAGCGGGTAAGGCTCTCCCGGCCAGACCTTCATGCGCGCCTCCGGAATTTCATCAATTCATGCCTCGAACCACGTCAACTCTGTCGGAACTCTGACTCATAAGGATTATCGAATGAAACGATCATAGAGCACAAACTTTGTTGCCGTTTTCAGGATCGGTCGCGCCAGGCGACGGCACAACTGGCCGTGCTGCAGGTCACTGCGGGTTTTGGCTATTCGGCGAGAATAAATGTAGAGGGTGGTATTTGCCAATATTTCAAACAAAAGGAGGGTCCGTGCATGATTACGAAAAGAGCGGCTTCTCTCCTGAACCTGATCCCGCAGCGCATCGCGCTTGCGGCGGTCCTGTTCCTTCTGGGAGCTTTTAACATCAACACGCCTGCCGTTGCCGCCGATTCCGGCCAATCTTACCAGCAAGAGGAGACTCGCCAGCTGGTTGTTTTGGTGAACGATGCGGCGGCGCTGGTCCAAACGAAAGGGGAGGCGGCGTTTGTCGATTTCCGCGTCTCCGGCAGCCGCTGGCGGCAAGGTGAGACGTATATCTTTGTGCTGGATCGCGAAGGAAACATGATTGTCCATCCCGATCCGGCGATGGAAGGCAAGAACGAAATGGGGCTGAAGGACATCAATGGCAGGCCTATCATTCAGGGGCTTATCGCGGCCGCGACGGCGACGCCCAGCAAACCGGAAGGCTGGTACCACTATGAATTTCCGGTTCCGGGCGGCCTCTTTCCGCGATGGAAGAGCAGTTACGTGAGGCTGGTCGTGGCTCCGTCCGGCAAGAGCTATGTGGTTGGTGCGGGCATGTACAACGACCGCATGGAAAGGGCCTTTGTGGTGCATACGGTAACGGATGCCGTCGCACAGATTGAGAGGAACGGCCGGGCGGCTTTCGCGTTGTTCCATGATCCGACAGGTCCCTTCATCGCCAAGGAGGCGTACATTTTCGTGATCGACCCGAGAGGCGTTGATCTGGTCAACCCGGGCTTCCCGAACCTGGAGGGACGCAACATTCTGAACGTGCAAGACACGCAGGGCAAGCAGCCGATCCGGGAGATGTTCAAGGTGGTCGAAACCAGGAGTTCCGGCTGGGTGGATTACATGTGGCCGAAGCCAGGAGAAAGCGTCTCGACGCAGAAGTCGGCCTATGTCAGCAAAGCGAAGATGGGGGACGAATGGGTGATGGTCGGTTGCGGCGTTTACCTGGCCGACGCTCCCAAAGCAGCGCAGGCTGAAACGAAGATGACCGCAACAGAACTGATGACGCTGGTCCGCGAAGCAGCGGCGGTCTTTGAAAAGCAGGGTGAGGCGGCTTATCCCGAGTTTCGACAGAAGGGATCCCAGTGGTTCCAAGGCGATACGTATTTCTTCGTCTGGACCATGGACGGAACCCGGGTTCTCCACGCCGCGGACCCCGCCAGCGAAGGCCAGAACGTGGGCGGCATGAAGGATGTCCTGGGAAGGCCTATTGGCAGGATGATCCTGGAGACGGCTTCCAGCCCTTCAGGTGAAGGATGGATCCATTACATGTACCCCGAGCCGGGCGATATTTTCCCGACGTGGAAGTCCACGTTTGTGAAGCGAGTGACTTTCCCCTCCGGGAAGGAGTATGCGATCGGCTGCGGGATCTACAACATGCAGATGGATAAGGCCTTCATCGAGGACGTGGTGAACCGAGCCGCGGCTCTCGTCGAAGTCCACGGGCAGGATGCCTTCGGCCTGTTGAGGGACAAGACGGGACCGTTTGTGTTCATGGACACCTACGTGTTCGTTGAAACCACCGATGGCACTGAGTTGGTAAATCCCGCCCAGCCGAGCCTGGAAGGAAAGAATATTGCTCACCTGAAAGACCTGAAAGGAAAGGCAGTGGCTGAGGAGGAAATCACGGCTGCCATGGTGAACGGGAGCGCGTGGCTGGAGGTTTACTGGTACAAGCCCGGAAGCAATACGCCTGCGAAAAAGCACACCTACGTGCGCAAAGTGCAATCGGGCGAAGATACCTACATCGTTGGGTCGGGCTACTACATGGATTAGCGGACTATCGGCTGTTAAGGGGTTACAGGGTAGCGCCCCCCCGAAGAGCGCGGTGCAGCCTGCTTATTTTTTGGAGGAGGGCGGAACGGATGCCCGCTCTCCTATTCGTTAGTGTCCTACCGCAGCGAGATGAGAACATGTGCGTGGTGCCGTTGTTGAGCGTGGCGCGCAACAACCAGGTGCCGGTCGCAAAGCCCGACGTGCTGCTGAGTTTTGGGATTGCGTCCTTTTCGGTTTAGGTTCCCAGCCATGTCCGACAGGTCCGCAGTGGACGTTTTCAGCAATCTGCTATGGGGTAAATTCGAACCACAACCGCACGGACCGGCCCGGAAACGCGGTGAGCGGCTGGCCGAAGAGCGGAGATGAACTGACCGCATCGAGTGTCATGTAATTCCGATTTCCCAGTAAATCCTCCATTTGAACGCTAACGTGCGCTCCGAAGCTGTTCTTTCGCTCATTGAGAATCCGCCCCAGTGAAAGATGACGGTAAGCGTAAAGTGAAACTGAGCGGTAGGCAGGCCCGTTTCCGCTGTTGCGCGGCAGGTCACCGCGGTCATTGAACAGCCCGTCGCCGTTGACATCCTTGCCTGTCAAAATTGTGTAAGGAGTGGAGGTGTGCCAGGAACCCAGGACCGTGAGCGAGATTGAACCTGGCAGGCGGAAGTTTCCGACCACGCTGGCGTTGTGCGCAGGGACGCCGGTGGAAGGCGCCCATTCGGCGCGGAGATTGTCCTGGAATTCCGGAAATGAGAAAGGCCCGTCTGTGTTGTCGCGAGAGCGAACCCACTCGTAATTGCCGATGAGGTTTTGTCCTTTCCAGCGGTATTGCACCCGGATGTGAACTTCATGTTTCCGCAGAAGGCGGTTGGATTCCAGCAGGTCCGTCCAGCCACTGGCTGAAGCGATGCGCCGGGATCCCAGGAGGTGCGTTCTGTCAGTCCATGTGTATTCAAT
>Ga0055483_10000228_pt1 | contig 12676 bp, 9 predicted proteins | sample RushMan_CattailN_5_FD_57938 | JGI IMG/M metagenome (GOLD analysis project Ga0055483, IMG submission 57938) | Wetland microbial communities from San Francisco Bay, California, USA, that impact long-term carbon sequestration - RushMan_CattailNLB_D2 | ecosystem: Environmental > Aquatic > Marine >... | reverse complement strand
TCACGCGAGCGTTCGGGCGCGTTCGAGGGCGGCGATCAGCGCGGCGCGAATGCCGGTCTCCAATGCCGAATGTCCGGCATCAGGTATGATCGTCAGGCGCGCGCCGGACCAGGCAGCGGCCAGTTCGAACGCGCTGCACGGCGGGCAGATCATATCGTAACGGCCCTGCACGATCTCGCCCGGAATGCCCCGCAACGTCTCGACATGGCCCAGCAGGCCTTCCGGGGGGAGGAACAAATCATTCGCGAAATAATGCGCCTCGATGCGCGCGAGGCCGAGAGCGGTGCGGTCCTGGGCGAAGGCGCTGACGGTCTCGAAACTCGGCATCAGTGTCGAACATGAACCCTCAAAAACCGACCACGCGTGGGCAGCGGGGGTATGGACGTCAGGATTCGGATCGCTCAGCCGCCTAAGATAGGCACCGAGAATATCCCGCCGCTCCGCCGGCGGCAGAAAATCCAGGAAAGCCTGATGCGCGTCGGGGAAAAACTGCCCGATCCCATGCAGGAACCAATCAACCTCGTTGCTGCGCCCGAGAAAAATCCCGCGGAGAACCAGGCCGGCAACGCGCCGCGGGTTGGATTCGGCATACGCGAGTGCAAGGGTCGACCCCCAGGAGCCGCCAAATAACACGCAACGGCGGATGTCGAGAAAATCGAGCAATTTGTCGATATCCCCGACCAGATGCGGCGTGGTGTTAGCCTCGATACACCCGAGCGGCGTCGAGCGGCCAGCGCCGCGCTGATCGAACACGATCAGGCGCCAGACATGCGGATCGAAAAATCGCCTATGCACCGCCGCAGCGCCAGCGCCCGGCCCGCCATGCAGGAACAGGATCGGTTTGCCCTGCGGATTGCCGACCTGCTCCCAATAGAGGGTGTGGCCGTCGCCGACCGGCAAGAACCCAGTTTGGTAAGGCCCTATTTCAGGAAACAAGTCGCCGCGCGGCACGTTCAGGTTCCGCCGAACGCGGCGATCACGCGCGCGATCTGCGCGTCGGTCAGATCAGGATGGATGGGCAGGGCGAGGATGCGGGTCGCCAAATCCTCGGCGACCGGGAGCCGAATCCCGTCATGGGCAGCCCGATAGGCTGGCTGATGATGCAGCGGTTTCGGGTAATAGATCGCGCTTGGTACGCCCTGTTCGCGCAACCGCGCCTGCGCCGCGTCCCGCGCCGCGGTATCCGTGAACAAAATCGCATAGATCGCCCAGGCGCTGGTGGCGTTTGGCACTCGCGCGGGCGTGGTCACGATGCCGGCGAATCCGGCATCATAGGCACACGCAATTTCATCCCGGCGCGCGAGTTCATCGGCGAAGACCTCGAGTTTCGTGAGCAGAACCGCGGCCTGCAAGGTATCGAGGCGGCCATTCATGCCGATCCGCTGGACCTCATAACGTGAGGCGCCTTCGCCATGGGTTCGCAGGGATCGATAGAGTGCCGCGCGTTCCTCGCTTTCGGTGAACAGCGCGCCACCGTCGCCATAGGCGCCGAGCGGCTTCGAGGGAAAGAAACTCGTCGCTGTGGCATCGGCGGTGCGACCGAGCCGAACGCCATCAAGCGAAGCGCCGAACGCTTGCGCGCAATCATCGAGCGTGAACAGATCATACTGCGCCGCGATCGCGCGGATCGATTTCCAGGGAGCCGGCTGGCCGAACAGATCGACCCCGATTACGGCCCGCGGTCGCAGTTTCGCTCGCTGCCGCACCGTCTCGATCCGTTCTTCCAGATGCGCCGGGTCGATCTGGAACGTGGCAGAATCGATATCGACGAATACCGGTGTCGCGCCCAGCAGCAGCGGCACCTCGGCCGTCGCGGTGTAGGTGAAGGCCGGGAGAAAAACCGCATCGCCCGGCCCGATCCCTTCCGCCATCAACGCGATTTGCAACGCATCCGTGCCGGAACTGACGCCGACACAATGCGCCGCCCCGCAGAATTCGGCGAGCTTTTGCTCCAGTTCGGCGACTTCCGGGCCAAGGATGAACTGGCCGTGCGCCAGCACGGCATCGATCCGGCGCCGTAGAGAAACACCAAGCCGCGCCTGTTGTGCCGCGAGATCGAGAAACGGAATGTTCGGCATTGTCTGGTCCATGATTATCCTTACCTGCCCGGACGCACCGCGGCGAGCGCTGTGCTCCCGCCGTATTCCGGAACCAGCCGCGCCAGGCTTGCGCAGGCACCGGCCCGATCGCCACGACCGATCTGGCCCGCGATTTCATCAAGAGCTCGACCGATGATCGCCGGATCGGCGACCCGTGGTGCAGCCATCAGCAAACCCGGAAAACGGGTTGGGATCGGCCTCTCGCTGCCATGAAACAATTCCTCGAATAATTTCTCGCCGGGACGGAGACCAGTATAGCTGATCGCGATATCCCTGTCCGGCTGCAATCCGGCAAGGCGGATCATCTGCCGTGCCAAATCCATGATCTTCACCGGCTCACCCATATCGAGCACGAATATTCCGCCCTGCGCAACCGGCAGGTCAGCCTCGGAACAGCCGGCGACCGAAGCCTGCAACACCAGCGAGACCGCTTCGCGAACGGTCATGAAATAGCGCCGCATATCCGGGTGCGTCACGGTCAGTGGCCCGCCGCGCGCAAGCTGGCGGCGAAAGATCGGCACGACCGACCCGGTCGACCCTAATACATTACCGAAGCGGACGGTGACGATCCGCATGCCGCCCTGAGCACTCCTCGCGGCGATATCGAGACCCTGCGCATACATTTCCGCAAGGCGCTTGGTCGCTCCCATCACCGAGGAAGGGTTCACCGCCTTGTCGGTCGAAATCAGCACCATTAGCGCGGCACCGCAGGCACGCGCCGCATCTGCGACGTTGCGGGTGCCGAGCGCATTGGTCGCGATGCCTTCCAGCGGGTTCGCCTCGACCATCGGCACATGCTTCAGGGCGGCGGCGTGGAAGACCAGTTCCGGTCGGATTGCCTCGCAAATTGCCGCAATCCGGGCCGTGTCGCGCACATCTGCAATGACTGGATCGCGCGGCACGGCCGGATTTGTCTCAGACAATTCGAGATCGATGCGCCACAGCGCGTATTCGCTGGAATCCAGCAACGTCAGCCGATCCGGCCCGAACCGCGCGACCTGCCGCGCCAGTTCCGCGCCGATCGACCCGCCAGCACCTGTCACCAGCACGCGCTTGCCCTGGATCAGCCGCGCCATACCCTCGCGGTCCAGTGCCACTTGCGGGCGATTGAGCAGATCCTCGATCGCGATCGGCCGGAGCGAGACGCCTGCGGGATCCGCACTGGTGGGCGCTAGTGCGGTCGGGTGCGGCGCGCGCGCGACGCGCAGGCCGCGCGGATCGGCAAGCGCCATGATCGTACGCAGCGCATCGCCGGTGAGTTCAGCGCTGGCGATGATCAGCAGCGCCGGCGGTTCGCCGGCTTCTTCAAGCCGGGTCAAAACCTGGTCAAGGCCGCCGAGTGGCGCGAGGATCGGAACATTGTGAATCCGCCGTCCGGCTTCACGTTCCGAAGTCGAGATCAGACCCAGCACGCGATAACGTCGTTTGGCCTCCCGGCCGAGGGCAGCGAGAAACAGTTCCGCGCCCTCGCCATCGCCGATCACCAGCGCCGGTTCGGCGTCATCGGCGTCAGAGTCGCGCCGCGTGCGCGCGATTCGATACAACAGGCGCGGTGCGATCAGACCAAGGCCGAACGTAATCATCAGCAGCACCGGGAAGCTCGGTGAGGGCAGGGTGGCACCGACGCCGAGCAGCAGCAGGACGATCAGCAGGGCGGCCAGGATCGAGATCATGCCGATCGCGGTGACATCGGAGAGCGAAGTGAACCGCCAATGTTGGCGCGCCAAGCCAAAAGGGACGCCGATCAACCAGACGGCGCCCGCTCCAGCCAGCGGCAGCATCGCGGGCGCGGGCGCGGGATGGCCGGGATTGGCGAGCCAGCACGCGGCGATGACCGCAAGGGCGGCGAGCAAGCCGTCCAGCAGGACATTGATCGAGATGCGGACCTGACCGCGTTGCATCCGCAAATCCATGATTTCGCTCCTCTAGCCGATCAGCGCCGAGGAGTCATTGGATTACTGCAATATGTCCGAGGTGTCACTTCTTGAGAAAACCGGTTGGACCTTTTTACGGACAGGTTATACCTCAAATTATACCTCAAAAAAACAACCGGGGTTCAGGGGTCTGCCATGGCAACCGCAACTATCGGGGTAAAGCTCGACGAAACGATCCGCGCCCGCCTGCGCGATGCCGCCGAACGACAGGGGCGAACCACGCATTTCGTGGTCAAGCAGGCGATCCTGGCTGGCCTGGAACGGCTCGAACGCGGCGAGGCGCTGTTCGATGTTCCCGCATCACCCGAGATCGGACCCGAAAACCTCGCCGAGGATCATGGTCTTCCCATACCGTTCCTCGAATTCGCCCAGGATGTACAGCCGCAATCGGTGCTCCGCGCCGCGATCACGGCCTCATATCGCCGCCCGGAGACCGAGTGCCTGCCTGCACTTATAGCCCAGGTCAATCTGTCGGCAGCCGAAGCGGCCGAGGTCCGTTGCCTTGCCCGCGATCTTGTCCGAGCCTTGCGCGCCAAGGGCACGCACGGCGTCGTCGAAACCCTGCTTCAGGAGTACGCGCTCTCGACCCAGGAGGGCGTCGCTTTGATGTGCCTCGCCGAGGCATTGCTGCGCATCCCCGACGCGCCTACCCGCGACGCACTGATCCGCGACAAGATCGGCCGTGGCAACTGGCAGAGCCATCTCGGGGGCAGCCAGTCGCTGTTCGTCAATGCCGCCACCTGGGGCCTGCTCGTCACCGGCAAGCTGACCGCGACGGCCAGCGAGTCGGGGTTGTCCGCTGCGCTGACCAAACTGATCGCCCGCGGCGGCGAACCGGTGATCCGCCGTGGCGTACACATCGCCATGCGCCTGATGGGCGAGCAATTCGTCGTCGGCCAGACGATCGGCGAAGCTCTCGCCAACAGCCGCAAATGGGAAGCACGCGGCTTTCGTTATTCCTACGATATGCTTGGCGAAGCCGCCCTGACGCAAGCCGATTCCGCGCGTTACTACCGAGACTACGAACAGGCGATCCAGGCGATCGGCAAGGCCGCGCGACGCCGCGGCATCTATGACGGCCCTGGAATTTCAATCAAACTTTCCGCGCTACACCCGCGCTACGGTCGCGCGCAACGCGAACGGGTGATGGACGAATTGCTGCCTCGCTTCGTAGCGCTGACCAAACTCGCCCGCGCCCACGATATCGGTATCAATATCGACGCCGAGGAAGCAGAGCGCCTGGAGTTGTCGTTCGATCTTCTGGAAGCGCTCTGTTTCGACCCGGCATTCGAAGGCTGGAACGGCATCGGCTTCGTCGTCCAGGCCTATCAGAAACGCGCCCCGTTCGTGATCGATTTTCTGATCGATCTTGCCTCCCGCACGCGGCGCCGGATCATGGTCCGGCTCGTCAAAGGAGCTTACTGGGATTCCGAAATCAAGCGCGCCCAACTCGATGGGCTCGAAGGCTTTCCGGTCTTCACCCGCAAAATCCACACCGACGTCTCCTATCTCGCCTGCGCGCACAAACTTCTCGCCGCCCCCCAGGCGATCTTCCCGCAATTTGCTACGCATAATGCGCAGACGGTCGCCAGCATCCGTGCCATGGCCGGCGCGAACTTCCATCTTGGCCAGTACGAATTCCAATGCCTGCACGGCATGGGCGAGCCGCTCTACGAAGAGGTCGTGGGCCCCGAAAAGCTCGATCGTCCCTGCCGGATTTATGCGCCAGTCGGCACCCACGAGACCCTGCTCTGCTATCTGGTCCGCCGGCTGCTGGAGAACGGTGCCAACACGTCGTTTGTCAACAAGATCGCCAATCCGAAACTGCCCGTCGACGCCCTGATCGAAGACCCGGTGGCCGCGGCGGTTGCGATTTCGCCACAGGGCGCGCCGCATCCAAAGATCGCGCTCCCGCGCGATATTTTTGCCCCTGCGCGGCCCAACTCATCTGGGATCGACCTTGCGAATGAACAGCGCCTCGCCTCGCTGTCGTCGGCCCTGCTTGCGGGCCTGGAGCAAAATTGGCGTGCGACCCCGATGCTCGCTGGGGGCGATGTCGATGGCCCGGTCCGGTCCGTATTCAACCCCGCCGACCGGCGCGACCGGGTGGGATCGGTGATCGATTCCGAGCCGTCAGTCATTGACGCGGCGTTTGCCGGTGCGCTCAATGCCGCACCGATCTGGCAGGCCACCCCGCCGGAGGATCGGGCCGTCACATTGCGCCGTGCCGCTGAACTTCTCGAAGCCCGAATGCCGCACCTGCTGGGTCTGATCGTTCGCGAAGCTGGCAAGATCCTGCCGGGCGCAATCGGTGAAGTGCGCGAGGCGGTGGATTTCCTGCGTTATTATGCCATGCAGATTGCTTCCGGCTTCGATAACCAGACACATCGCCCGCTCGGTCCGGTCGTGGCGATCAGCCCGTGGAATTTCCCGCTCGCGATCTTCATGGGTCAGGTCGCCGCAGCGCTCGCTGCTGGCAATGTCGTGCTGGCCAAACCCGCCGAGGAAACCCCGCTGATCGCCGCCGCGGCGGTACGCATTCTCCATGAAGCAGGCGTGCCGCGTGGTGCGGTGCAGTTACTGCCCGGCAATGGCACGATCGGCGCCGCCCTCATCGCCGATCCGCGGGCACGCGGTGTGCTGTTCACCGGCTCCACCGAAGTGGCCCGCGCGATTCAGCGCAGCCTCGCTGGCCGGCTCGACGCCCAAGGGCGGCCGATCCCCTTGATTGCCGAAACCGGCGGCCAGAACGCGATGGTCATAGATTCTTCTGCGCTTCTTGAGCAGGCGGTCGGCGATATCCTAGCCTCCGCCTTCGATTCCGCCGGCCAGCGCTGCTCGGCCGCGCGCATCGTCCTGGTGCAGGCGGATATCGCTGATCGGTTCGTCACGATGCTTAAGGGAGCGATGGCCGAACTCGCCATCGGCCGCCCCGATCGCCTTGCCACCGATATCGGTCCGGTTATTTCAGAATCCGCACGCGCGAATATCAATGCCCATATCTCGGCGATGCGCGAGCGCGGCTTCACCATCACACAAGCGCAACTGAAAGCCGATACCACGAACGGGATTTTCATTCCTCCGACGCTGATCGAAATCCCCGATTCCTCAGTACTCGACCGCGAGGTTTTCGGTCCGGTCCTGCATCTCATCCGCTACCGCCGCAACGAGCTCGACGCACGGATCGATTCGCTCAACGCGCTTGGCTACGGGCTCACCTTCGGCATCCATAGTCGCATCGACGAGACGATCGCGCATGTGACGGATCGTATTCGTGCTGGCAATATTTATGTCAATCGCAACATGATCGGAGCAGTCGTCGGCGTCCAGCCGTTTGGTGGCCATGGCCTGTCCGGGACCGGGCCCAAGGCAGGCGGCCCGTTGTTCCTGCTCCGCCTGCTGGCATCGCGTCCGGATCGGGCGCCGCTGCCGGAAGGCGCAAGGCCAGCAAGTTTCAAGTCTTTCCTCGCCTGGCTAGAGCAGGAAGGGCTGGAAGAAGCTTGCCTGGCCATTGGTGATCTGACCACGCCGGTCGGCGCATCGGAGGAACTGCCGGGCCCAGTCGGCGAGCAGAATCTTTACCGTTTTGTCCCACGCGGCACCGTGCTGTGCATCGCACCCACCGAGGCGGAATCTCTTCGGCAGATCGGTACGGCGCTGATCACGGGCAATCGCGCGCTGGTGCAAACTGACGCCGCTCTTTCGTGCCTTAACCGTTTGCCAAAATCTCTGTGCGGCTGGATCGCGCGCATCGGCGCGGAGAAAAGCCCCGATATCGCCGCCTGCCTGTTCGCCGGTCATGCTGATTCGCTTCGCATCTGCTTAGCCACCCTCGCCGAGCGCGATGGTCCGGTGATCGCCGTCCATGTCGCGCCACCCCAGGATGGCAGTGCGAACGCGGCCTACCCCCTGGAATTTCTGGCCGCCGAGCAATCGATCAGCATCAACACCGCCGCCGCTGGTGGTAATGCCAGCCTGATGTCGGTCGGCTGATCCTTCTCATGTTGACAAACGGTTCGGCAAAGCGGTGGAATCCCACGCAAAACACTGACGGAGCGCGGCCAGGCCGATGACAAGCAAAGACCCGTATCAAATCCTCGGTGTTCCCCGCACCGCGACCGCCGAAGACTTGCGCAAGGCGTATCGCGCCCTGGCGAAGAAGCATCATCCCGATCTCAACCCAGGTGACAAAGCCGCCGAAACCTCATTCAAGGAAATCTCCGCCGCTTATGCGCTGCTTTCGGATGCTGAACAGCGTGCGCGCTTCGATCGCGGTGAGATCGATGCCTCCGGCGCTGAAAAACCCGAGACTGCCTATTACCGCGACTACGCCGCCAGGGGTGCTGGTGCCGACGCTTATCGTCCCACCGGCCATGGCGGTTTCGGCGGCGCGGAAGACATCTTCGCTGATCTGTTCGGCGCCCGCGGCAATTTCCGCATGCGCGGGCAGGATTTGCGTTTCCGTCTTACGATCAGCTTCCTCGATGCCTATCAGGGTGCCGTCCAGCGGCTGACACTGCCCGATGGCGGCACGATCGATGTTCGTATCCCGCAAGGGGTGGAGGATGGTCAGATCCTGCGTCTCGCGGGCAAGGGTGCGGCCGGTATCGGCGGTGGTCCGCCAGGCGACGCGCTCATCGAGATCGCGGTAACCCCGGATTCTCATTTCCAGCGCAAAGGCAACGATATCCATCTCGACCTCCCGATCTCGCTGGCCGATGCCGTGCTGGGTGGCCGCGTCCAGGTGCCCACGCCGGGCGGTCATGTCGCGATGACGCTGCATCCAGGTGCCAATTCCGGTCAGGTGCTGCGGCTCAAGGGCAAGGGCATGAAGCGCCATCACGGCGGCGCCGGCGATCAGTATGTAAGGCTGCTGATCATACTTCCTGACCCGATCGATCCGGCGCTGCGCGAATTCGCTGAAGCCTGGCGGCTCAAACATGGTGGCGCATCACAAGCGGCGAAGGAGAAAACCCCATGATCGAGGGAGAAGAAATCTGCGCCGAATTGTCGATCACCACGGAGCGGCTGGAAATCTGGGTGCGGCAGGGATGGCTGCTGCCGGCGCGGGAGGGGGATCGCCCATCGTTCGGCCCTGCCGATCTGGCACGAGCCCGGCTGATCGCCAGCCTGTCACGCGATTTCGGCGCCAATGAGGAGGGGATCGACCTGATTTTGCATCTGCTTGATCAGGTGCATGATCTGCGTCGCGCCTTGCAAGCCACGCGCATCGCGGCCGATCGGATGGACGCGAAAGCGCGCGAGGAACTGTTGCGTTACTTATCCGAGGAGAGCTAACCGACTGACTGATCCTTCTCTGCCAGCCCCGCGCGCGCCAGCCGATCGGGGGGCGTTCGATTCTCTGATTGGTCTTCGCGTCGAGTCACGCTATATCTCCACAGCGAATGGTTCGGGAGCGATACCCGCATTGTGCGCATAACTCGCCCGCGGGCTTGATCCGGCGGGACCCGAACAACCACAACTCATCGTGAAACGATGAGGAGACAAAAGGATAGCCGTAATGGCCAATGAAAAATCGCAAAATGTGCAGGACGTGTTCCTGAACCATGTCCGTAAGAGCAAGACCCCTGTGACCGTCTTCCTGGTGAATGGCGTGAAGCTCCAAGGTGTGATTACTTGGTTCGATAATTTCTCGGTTCTGCTCCGACGCGACGGACATACTCAACTCGTCTACAAGCACGCGATCTCGACCGTGATGCCCGGTGCGCCGATCATGTTGTTCGACCCCACCAAGGCGGAGCCGGGTGCGCCCGCGGCCGGCGGCTCCACACTGAGCCTCAGCGCACGGCAGTCCTTGATTGAGCGTGGCGAGGATAACCCCGATTGAGCATTGATACCGAAGCCGCTCCGGCGCGCGCGGCGATTCTCGTTCCATTGCAGCATGGTGCGCGTCAGGATCGGCGTGAATCGGAAGCTCGATTGGCCGAAGCGACCGGTCTGGCGGCCTCTATCGGCCTGATCATCGCCTATGATCAGGTGATCCCGCTCCGTTCGCGCCGCCCGGCTACGTTGTTCGGCTCCGGCCAAGTTGAGGCGATCGGGGCCGCGATGGCGGAGGCCGCGATTACCGTCGCGATCGTCGATACCGCGCTAACTCCGGTGCAGCAGCGCAATCTCGAACGCGCCTGGGGCTGCAAGGTGATCGACCGCACTGGCCTGATTCTCGACATCTTCGGCGAACGAGCCCGCACATCAGAAGGCGTGCTGCAGGTGGAACTCGCCCATCTCGCCTATCAGCGCTCCCGGCTGGTCCGTTCCTGGACCCACCTTGAACGCCAGCGCGGCGGCTTTGGCTTTCTTGGTGGTCCCGGTGAAACTCAGATCGAAGCCGACCGCCGCCTGATTACCGAGCGCATTGCGCGGCTGAAGCGTGAACTCGAGGAAGTCCGCCGCACCCGCGCCCTGCATCGGGAGGCGCGCAACCGCGTCCCGTTCCCGATCATCGCCCTGGTCGGCTACACTAACGCCGGCAAATCGACCCTGTTCAATGCCTTGACCGGTGCCGCGGTGCAAGCCGAGGATCAGCTATTCGCGACTCTCGACCCGACCATGCGCCTCATCGAATTGCCCTCACATCGCCGCGCGATCCTGTCGGACACGGTAGGCTTCATCTCCGACTTGCCGACCGAACTGATCGCCGCCTTTCGCGCCACGCTTGAAGAGGTCGCGAACGCCGATATCATTCTCCACGTTCGCGATGTCGCTCATCCGGACAGTGCAGCCCAGCGCGACGATGTCATCGCCGTGCTCGACGGTATGGCGGCCTCCGGCATGATCGACGCGTGCTGGCAGGATCGTTGCATCGAGGTGCTCAACAAGATCGATCTGCTGGAGGGCGATGAGATGCCCACCGGCGCCGGCATTGCAGTTTCGGCACTCACCGGCACCGGTCTTGTCGAGTTGCGTGCGGCGCTCGACGCCCGTCTTGCCGCTTCCCTTGAAATGGTGACCTACGATCTGCCGGCCACGGACGGCGCGCGTCTCGCACTGCTCTATCGGCTGGGTGAAGTAACGCAGCGCCAGGATCACGACGATCGCGTTGCGGTAACCGTCCGGTTGCGTTCCGAGGATCGCGCGCGCTTCGAGCGGGAATCCGCGCCTTGAGCTTCGATGGGGCGACGCTCCCCGCGATGACCTTGGATGATGCGGAGATCGCCGCGATTGCAGTCCTCATGCGCGATGTGGCGCGGAGTACGATCATGCCGCGTTTCGGCCGGATCGGAGCGGCCGATATCGAGACCAAGACGGGACCGCTCGATCCGGTTACAATCGCCGATCGGGAGGCTGAAACCGCCCTCATCGCCGGGCTCAAGGAACTCTTCCCCGATATTGCCGCGATCGGCGAGGAAAGCTGTGCCGCCGATCCGTCGCTCTATACGCTAATCGGTGGCGCACGCCCGGTCTTCGTGATCGACCCGATCGACGGGACTCAGAATTTCGCAAGCGGCCTGCCATTGTTCGGCGTGATGATCGCCCTGCTCGAAAGCGATAAAATTCTCGCCGGGCTGATCCATGATCCGATCCGCGACGATACGGTGGTCGCACGTGCCGGTCATGGCGCGTTTTTGCGTCGCCATGGTGAGGCCGCTTGCCATGATCCCATCCGTTTGAAAGCCGCCTCCGCGCGGCCGCTGGATCAGATGATTGCCGCAATTTCCTGGCAATACATGCTTGACTCCGAACGCGACGTGGTGCTCCGCCATCTGACCCGGCTCGGCCAGGTACCGAATTTCCGCTGTGCCGCACATACCTATCGGGCGCTGGCGATGGGACATCTGCACGCCACGATCTCGCGCCGTACCCTGGCCTGGGACCATGCCGCTGGGGCGCTCATCGCGGCCGAGGCAGGGGCTCATGTCAGGCGGATCGACGGCGGAGAATTTTGCTCTACGGATCGCGATGGCGGAATTCTGATCGCTCCCGATGAAGAAAGCTGGATCATGATCCGCGACGGTTTATTCCGCGGCTGATCCGCCAGCTGCCACCCGGTCGGATCAGGCCGGCACCGGTTCGGTCAGGCTCTCCCGCCTGAGAATAACGCCGGCGAGATAGAGCGAGCCGCAGATCAACACTCGTTTCGGCTGGCCATCTTCGGCCAGCCGCCGCAACGCGGCCGCAACGGTCGGGCCCGGTGTCGCAATCCCGTTGGAGGCGGCAATGATCTGCTCGACCGGCAGTGCAAGATGCTGGTCGGGCTCGGCTACGGCCTGCACACTCGCGGCAAACGGCATGACGATTCGCAGAAATTCCGCGCAATCCTTGGACTGCTTCATTCCCACGATCAAATGAAACGGCGTTGCAAAATCGCGTAGAACCCGCGCGATCGCTTCGGCACCACCGGGGTTATGCGCCCCGTCCAGCCATATTTGCGAGCCGGCTGGCAACAGATCCGCATAGGGAGCCCCTAGAATTTGCATCCGGGCTGGCCAGTTGGCACCGGCAATGCCGGCCGCAAGCACATGGTCCGGGAGCGAAAACCCACCAGCGTACAGGGATGCGATCGCGATGCCGGCATTGTCGAGCTGATGCGCGCCGGCGAGGGAAGGGGCCGGCAGATCGAGTCTCCGGGCAGAATCCTCGAACATGAATCCGCGTCCGCTCGGCCTAACCTGCCAGTCCCGC
>Ga0055483_10000224_pt1 | contig 12773 bp, 4 predicted proteins | sample RushMan_CattailN_5_FD_57938 | JGI IMG/M metagenome (GOLD analysis project Ga0055483, IMG submission 57938) | Wetland microbial communities from San Francisco Bay, California, USA, that impact long-term carbon sequestration - RushMan_CattailNLB_D2 | ecosystem: Environmental > Aquatic > Marine >... | reverse complement strand
CCCTACCCTGAGCCGAACCGCCTCGTCGCCCTCTACACGACCGACGCCCAGCACAACCAGTTCAACGGCCGCTTCTCATACGCCCTCTACCGCCAACTGCAGCCCGCCATCGCTTCGCAAACCAAAACCGCGGCTTATGCCTCCTGGCCTTTCACGATCACACGCCCCGGCGAGCCCGGCGTGGTGTTCGGCCTGGCCGCGAGTGCCGATCTCTTCCCGATGCTCGGCATCCGCCCCATGCTCGGCCACCTCTACTCGGCCACGGACGAGCAGGCGGCGCATCCAGTCGTCGTCATCAGCGAAGATGTGTGGCGCAAGCGCTTCCAAGCGGACCCGTCGATCATCGGCAAAACGATCGAGCTCGACCACCACCCCTTCACCATCGTCGGTGTTCTCTCCGCGAAGCTGCGCTTTCCGATGCTTCCCGGCACGCCCGATGTCTGGCTCCCGCTCTCTTCGGCCAGCCTGGGCCAAATGTTGGCCGCGATCTCGAATTCCCTGCAGAGTGCCATGCCCGGGGGCAATTCCACCTCGCTTAGTCCCGACCAACTCGACGTACTCGACCTGATTGGAAGGCTGAAGGACGGAGCGACGCCCGCGCAGGTGCAGGCCGCAACCGTTTCGGTGGTGAAAAACTTCGTCAAGGAGAACCCCGAAGAGGGCATCGGCACCAGCGCCCGAGTCGCGCCGCTCGCCCAGGAAGTCCAAAAAGGCTACCGCACAGCGCTCCTGCTCCTCTTCGGAGCCGTCGGCCTCGTGCTGCTGATCGCCTGCGCCAACGTCGCCAATCTGCTGCTCGCGCGCGTCACCGCACGCGATCGCGAAATGGCCCTGCGCATGGCCCTGGGCGCGGGCAAGCGAAGAATCGTGCGCCAGTTGCTGGTCGAGAGCGTCGAGCTATCGCTCGCCGGCGGCGCCGCCGGCGTCTACCTCGCCTACCTCACTCTCACGAATCTCGGCCATTTGATCCCGCACACGCTCGGCCAGGTTCGCGGCGCCACGCTCAACGGCCACGTCCTCGCCTTTTCCGCCGCCGTCTCGATCGGCGCGGGCCTGCTGTTCGGCTCGCTCCCCGTCTGGGGCATCGCCGACCTGAAAGTCTTCGAAACGCTCAAGGAAGGCGGCCGCGGCCTCAGCGGCTCCGGTTCGCGCCACCGTCTGCGCAGCGTCCTGGTGATCGTCGAGGTAGCCCTCGCGGTGATCCTGCTCGTCGGTTCCGGCCTGCTGCTCCACAGTTTCGTGCGAGTGATCTCCGTCAACCCCGGCTATGATCCCAATGGCGTCGTGCTCGCCCAATTGAATCTCCCCACGCACACCTATTCGAAGCCGGATCAATGGCGCAACTTCGTCACCACCACTCTCGTCCGCCTGCGCTCGGAACCCGGCGTCCTCGAAGCCGCCGCTGCGGTCACCCCGCCCATCGCCAAGGAACGAATCGGCATCGGCGCCTCCTACGACATTGCCGGCCATCCGCTTCCTCCGGATAAGCAGCCGCAGGCCGACGTGTTACCCGTCAGTCCCGGCTATTTCCGCCTGATGCGCACGCCGCTGCTCCGCGGTCGCGCCTTCGCGGATACGGACCAGCACGGCTCGACACCCGTCTGCATCGTCAACCGCTCGCTCGCCGAATCGGAATTTGGCGCGACGGGCCCGCTCGGCCAGCGCCTCACCTTCACCCACATCGGCACCGGCTGCGAAATCATCGGCGAAGTAGGCGACGTGCTCAAAGGCTCGCTCACCGCCAAGCCGACGCCGGCGATCTATCTCCCGTTCGAACAATTCCCGTTTCCCGTCGTCAGCTTCCTCGTCCGCACGTCGCTCAAACCGGCATCGGTAATGCCGTCCGTGCGCAGCGCGCTCCACGACACCGGCCCCGACATTCCCATCGGCTCAATCGATCCGATCGAGCAGTTGCTGAGCAACACGATGGCCCAGCAGCGTTTCCGCACGCTGCTCGTCGGGATGTTCGCCGGGCTGTCGATCTTGCTCGCGGCGGTGGGAATTTCCGGCGTGCTCGGCTATTCGGTCAGCCGGCGCCGGCAGGAAATCGGTGTGCGCATGGCGCTCGGCGCCACGCCGCGCGAGGTGCTGCGCCTGGTGCTTGGCGAGGGCCTGCGCCTGGTCGGAATCGGCGCGGCGGTCGGCCTCGGCGCCGCGTTCGCCCTGACGCGCCTGATGCGCAGCCTGCTCTACGGCATGAACCCGGCCGACGCGCTCACCTACGCCGGCGTAGCGCTGCTGCTTTTGCTCGTGGCCCTCGTCGCCTGCGCCATGCCCGCGCTGCGCGCCGCGCGCGTCGAGCCCACGGTGGCCCTCCGCTATGAATGAGCGCCGCTCGAAGATGTTGGGGGATTCGGCTATCAGGGATTCAACCCTGGCAGAAGCCGCATGGAATCGAGGGTTGCGGAATGAGTGCGGCAGTTACGGTTTTTTCGCAAGGACAGGACGTCACAGGCTTCCGCGGCTTCACAGGCCACGTGCCTTGGCGAAAAACCGCCGCTGCAGGAACGCGCCTTTGATTTCGGGGGTCGCGGCTTTAGCCGCGACATAAGGCCCGGGGAATCAAAGGGGCTTTAGCCCCTGAAGCTCCTCGGCAAGACTTTTGCCGGGAGCCCGAAAAGGAAAGGACTCGCGAATTGAGGCGGTTGTGGCAAGACGTGCGATACGGCCTGCGAACGCTCGCGAAGAGCCCCGGCTTCACGCTGGTGGCCCTCATCACGCTCGCCCTCGGCATCGGCGCCAACACCGCCATCTTCAGCGTCGTCGACGCCGTCCTGCTCCATCCGCTGCCCTACCCCGAACCCGGCCACATCGTCGCCCTCTACCGCACGAATGAGCGGAAGGGACAGGAAAACGGCACATTTTCCCGTGGCCTCTTCACCGACATTGGCGGCCACGTCCCGGCCATCGAGAACTTGTCGGCCTACGACGTATGGCCGATGACCATCACGGGCCCGGGCGAGCCAGCCGAAGTCGGTGGCGTCGCATCAAGCTCCGCCATCTTCCGCCTGCTCGGCATCCGCCCCGTTCTCGGCCGCGAGTTTACTCAAGCCGAAGACCGCCCCGGAGCTCCACCCGTGGCGCTGATCAGCGAAACTCTATGGCACATGCGCTTCGCGGGCGCAGGCTCTGTCATCGGGAAAGGCATCGACATCGCCGGCGTGCCCTACACCATCGTCGGCGTTCTTCCCGCAGGCTTGCGCTTCCCGGAACTCGGCGGACAGATCGACCTGTGGGTTCCGCTCGCTTCCGACCCGCAGATGAAGTCCCTCGCCGCCAGCGGCATGGCCAACGCCGAGAAGATTTCCTACCTGAGCGTCCTGGGCCGCCTGAAACCCGGGGTCACGCTCCGCCAGGCGCAAGCGCAATCCGCCACGCTCGCCGCGGGCCTGGTAAAGGCCGATCCCGGAGACCGGCAAGGAATGGGTCTGCGCGTGGCGCTGCTCGAACACGAAGTTTCAAAGGGCTACCACACCGCGCTCGCCGTGCTCCTGGGCGCCGTCGGTCTGGTGTTGCTCGTAGCGTGCGCCAATGTGGCGAACCTGCTGCTGGCGCGAGCCACCACGCGCCAGCGCGAAATCGCCCTGCGCATGGCGCTCGGCGCGGGCCGCGCCGGCATCGTGCGCCAGATGCTGGTCGAAAGCCTCGAATTGTCACTCGCCGGCGGCGCGCTCGGCTCATACCTGGCCTGGCTCGCCGTCACGAATCTCGGCCGCATGATTCCCATGTCACTCACGCCGTACCACGGCGTCACGGTAAACGCGGCCGTGCTCGGCTTCGCCGCCGCCATTTCGCTCGCCGCAGGCATTCTCTTCGGCTCGCTCCCCGCCTGGCACGCCTCCGACCTCAACGTCTACGCCATTCTGAAAGAAGGCGGCCGCGGAACCAGCGGCGGCGGCCACCGCCGCTTGCGCGAAGCACTCGTCGTGGTCGAAGTAGCGATGGCCGTAATGCTGCTCGCCGGCGCCGGCCTCCTGCTGCGCAGTTTCTCCCGCCTGCTCTCGACGAATCCCGGCTTCGAGCCGCAAGGCATCGCCGTCGCTTCGCTCAGCCTGCCGCGCTCGACCTATCAATCCCCGGACCAGTGGCGAACCTTTGTTTCAACGACGCTCGATCGCCTCCGCGCCGAACCCGGCGTGCGCCAGGCCGCTGCCGCCGTCACGCCGCCGATGGGCAATATCAAGATCAGCCTCACCTACACCGTGGCAGGCCAGCCCACGCCACCTGCTGGTCAGGAACCGCAAGCCGACTTCCGCCCCGTCACTCCCGGCTATTTCGCCGTCATGCACATCCCGCTCCTCTCCGGGCGCGATCTGGCCGCGAGCGACACGGCATCGAGTGCTCCGGTATGCGTCGTCAACCAGGCCCTCGCCCGCGTCTCCTTCCGCGACGCCGGCCCGCTCGGCCGCAGCCTGACAACCGGCGACCAGAAGCCATGCCGTATCGTTGGCGTCGTCGGCGACGTAAAAACAATGCTCGGCGAGACGCCCGACGCTGCCGTCTACGTCCCTTTCAGCCAGTCGCCATTCTGGGTGGCCACATTCCTCGCCCGCGGCCCGCGAGCGACGGCCGCGCTCATTCCGCTGCTGCGCGATTCCATCCGTTCGGTCGACCGCAGCCTCCCAATCAATACCGCGACGCTCTCGACCCTGCTCGATCGTTCGGTGACGCAGGAGCGTTTCCGCACCACGCTCGTTGGCCTCTTCGCCGCGCTGGCCATCCTGCTCGCGGCCGTCGGCATCTCCGGCGTGATGGGCTATTCGGTCAGCCGGCGCAGGCAGGAGATCGGCGTGCGCATGGCGCTCGGCGCCCTGCCCGGCGACGTTCTGAAACAGGTGGTCGTCGAAGGACTCCGGCTGGCCGGCATCGGCGCGCTCGCGGGCCTCGTGGCGGCGCTCGGCTTGACGCGCTTCATGCGCAGCCTGCTCTACGGCGTCGGCCCGGGCGATCCGCTCACCTACGCCGCCGTCGCGATGTTTCTCTTGGTCGTTGCCCTTGCCGCGTGCGCGCTTCCGGCGCTGCGCGCCGCCCGAATCGATCCCACCGTGGCGCTGAGGTACGAATGATGCCGTCCGGGAAGGAACGAGAATGAATTCCCTGTGGCAGGATGTTCGCTTCGGCTTCCGGATGCTCAGAAAGTCGCCCGGCTTCGCGGCGGTCGCCGTCATCACGCTGGCCCTCGGGATCGGCGCGAACGCCGCGATTTTCCAGCTCATCGACGCCGTTCGCCTGCGGACTCTGCCGGTGAAGGACCCGAACGCTCTGGCGATCATTCACCTCGACAAGCATCACTGGGGTCAAGGAAACTTTTCCGGCGCCTATTCGGATTTCACCTTTCCCCTGTGGCAACAAGTACGAGACCGGCAAGCGGCTTTTTCGTCCGTGGCTGTCTGGGGCGACGCCCGATTGAACCTGGCAACCGGGGGCGAAGTGGATTTCGCGCACGCCATCTGGGTCAGCGGCGAATTTTTCCAGGCTCTCGGAATACAGCCCATGCTCGGCCGCCTGATTACCACGGCGGACGACCGGACGGGCTGCGGCGGAGGTGTGGTTCTCAGCTATGCCTTCTGGCAGCGGCGGTACGGGGGATCCGCGTCGGTCATCGGCAGGGAGATAACGCTCGAAGGACACTCGTTTCCCATTCTCGGCGTCACGCCGCCGAGTTTTTACGGGGTTGCGATCGGCGACCGTTTTGACGTAGCGGTGCCGGTCTGCGCCGAGCCGATCGTTCGGCCCCGGGAACATTCGCGTCTGAACGGGCCCAATGCCCGTCAATCCTGGTGGCTGATGGCGATCGGACGACTGAAGCCCGGCTGGAACCTGAAGCGCGCCACGGCGCAGCTTCGTGTGATCATGCCCGCGGCGCTGCACGAAACGATCCCGCCGCAATACGACGCCGGAGGAGTAAAGCATTATCTGGCATACCAGCCGGAAGCGATTCCGGCGGCGAACGGCTTTTCCGAATTGCGGCAAGACACCGCGACGCCGCTTTGGCTGCTGCTCGGGCTTTCGGGACTGGTGCTGCTGATCGCGTGCGCCAATCTGGCGAATTTACTGCTGGCGCGAGGAAGCGGACGCGGACGGGAAATCGCCGTGCGGCTGGCGCTGGGAGCTTCGCGCGGGCAACTCGTCCGGCAATTGCTCTGCGAGAGCGCCTTGCTCGCAATTGCCGGCACGGTGTGCGGCGGTTTCCTGGCCTCGGCGCTCAGCTCTTTTCTGGTCGCCTTCATCAGTACGCCGCACAATCCCATTTTCCTCGACATGCCGACCGACTGGCGCGTGCTGTGCTTTGCCGCGGGGCTCGCGATCCTGACGACCATCCTGTTCGGTTTGGCTCCCGCGATGCGAGCGGGCAGCGCGTCGCCCGGCGCCGTGCTGAAAACGGGCGGACGCGGCACAACGGCAGGGCGGGACCGCTTCCGCTTGCAGCGCATTCTGGTCGCCGCGCAAGTGGCCCTCTCGCTCGTCTTGCTTGCGGGGGCGCTACTCTTTGCCCGCAGTCTGCGCAATCTGCTCACGCGCGATCCCGGGTTTCAGCAGACCGGCGTACTCGCCGCCGAAGCCGATTACACCCGTCTGAATCTGCCCTCCGAAAGCCGCCATGCGTTCGAGACCAATCTGCTCGAGCGCATTCGCGCAATCCCCGGCATCGAAGCCGCCGTCGCGCAGCGTTGGCCGGTGGGGGAGAGCAGTTCGAATGATTGGGTAATCGGCGACAAGTCGAACAAGACGGAAGATACGACCTGGCTCGATTGGATCAGCCCGGGTTATTTCCGCACCCTGGGAATCTCCATGCTGGCGGGCCGGGATTTCGACCAGAGGGACACGGCGGCGTCGCCGAAAGTCGCCATCGTGAATCAGGTCTTCGTCAGGAAGTTTTTGGGCGGAAAGGACGCGGTGGGCAAGCAATTTCGCCTCTGGGAATCGCCGGGCAAGCCGGAGCCGTTCTACACGGTCGTCGGCGTGGTGAGCGACACGGTCTACAGTGACATGCACCAACCGTTCGTTGCCATCGCTTACCTGCCGCGCTCCCAGGTTGAAAAGCCCGGCACGGACCCGGTGTATTTGATTCGTTCTCAAACCGGCATGGGCGGGTTGCTGAATTCGGTCAAGGACGTGGTCGCCGGCGTCAATCCGGAAATCGACCTCCAGTTCACCGTCCTGCGCACTCAAATCCGCAACTCGCTGTTACAGGATGAGCTGATGGCGATGCTCAGCGGATTTTTCGGCGGATTGGCAGTGCTCCTCGCGGCGATCGGGCTCTACGGGACGATTTCCTATACCGTCGCGCAGCGAACCAACGAGATTGGCGTGCGCATGGCGCTCGGCGCGCAACGCGGAAACGTGCTGCGGATGATTCTCGTGGAAGTCGCGGCGCTGGTGGCGATCGGCATCGCGGCTGGAACGTTGCTCGCGCTCGCGCTGGGAAAGACGGCGAGTTCCCTGCTTTTCGGGCTCGATCCGCGCGACCCGGTCACCCTGATAGTGGCCGTGTCGACTCTGGCGGCGGTCGCCTTTGTCGCGAGTCTTGTTCCGGCACGGAGGGCGTCGCGCCTGGAAGTGACGGCGGCGCTCCGATACGAATGACTTTCTCTATGGTCTGGGGAAACGTTCGGCTCCTCGGGGCAGGCCGGGTGCCTCCACCGAGGGAGGAGATTCCCGCCGAACGGAGCGATGGAAGAGGAGATGAAGGTGCAAAACCTGTGGAATGAGGTGCGGTACGGGCTGCGAACGCTCGGGAAAAACCCCGGCTTCACCCTGGTGGCAATCATCACTCTCGCGCTCGGCATCGGCGCGAACACGGCCATCTTCAGCGCCGTCGACCGTATCCTCCTGAACCCTCTTCCCTACCCGCAGCCAAATCGCATCATGGCCATCTCGCGAGAGATGAACGCTCCCGGTCCCATGGGCCCCAACCAGAACCCAGGCCAGCAAGTGCAGGAGCGTCGTCGCGTCTTTCAGGGCCCCGGCCCCGCCCCGGCCATGAAAACAGGCCAGCCGGGCCGCGCTCCCCACATGGAACGCAAGGCCAGCCCCGTGCACGCCCCCGCAAAGACCGGCCAGCCCGGCGCATCTCCCCAGCCCGAGATCAAAGCCCCGCCCGCTGCCCCCGCCATGACCGCAGGCCGGCCAAGCCCCGCTCCCCCAGCCGGGACAAAAGGTCCGACGCACTTCCGCATCCGCCTGGGTCCGGGGGAAAAGCCCGGCGGCAAGTCAACAATGGACGTGTTCTCCTATCCCGATTTCGAGGATTTGCGCGCGAATTCCGCCGCCTTCGAGGAAGTGGCGGCCTACCACGAAGAGCACGTGACACTCACGCGCCGTGGCGAGCCGGCATCGATCAGCGCGGTCGTCGCCAGCGCCGCGCTGTTCCGGTTGCTGCGGACGAAGCCGGTGCTTGGCAGGCTCTTCACCACGCAGGATGACCGCGAGGGCGCGGCGCCGGTCGCCATGATTGGCGAGAGGCTCTGGCGCGACCGGTTCAGCGCCGATCCGGGCGTGATCAGCGGCATCATCGAGTTGAACAACCGCGCCTTCACGGTAGTCGGTGTTCTGCCGGCGAGCCTGCGATTCCCGCCGTTCGTCGCGCAGGCCCAGGCGTGGATACCCCTGGTTTCCGACCCCGTGCCCCAAGTTCAGCAATTGCGCTCCAAGCGCGGCTTCAGTTTCCTCTCCGTCATCGGCAGGCTGAAACCCGGCGTGACGATCGAGCGCGCCAACGCCGAACTCTCCACACTCGCCGGCCGGCTGGCCATGACCTACCCGGAAGAAGATGGCGGGGTGATCGAGGCTTCTCCGCTCGCCCGGCACCTCGTAAAAGACTACCGGCTCGCTCTGCTGGTTCTGCTGGCCGCCGTGGGTCTGGTGCTGCTGATCGCCTGCGTGAACGTGGCGAATCTCCTGCTGGCGCGGGCATCGGTGCGCGAGCGCGAGCTGGCCCTGCGCCTGGCCATCGGCGCCGGCCGCGCCAGGGTCATCCGCCAGATGCTCGTCGAGAGCCTCGAGCTGGCCGTCGCCGGAGGCGCAGCCGGCGTATTCATCGCCTATCTCGCCGTGGCAGCCTTCGTGCGCCATCTGCCGCCCACGCTCCAGGAATTCCAGGGAGTTACGGTGAGCGGTTCGGTGCTGGCCTTCGCCGCCTTCGTCTCGATGGGCGCCGGCATCGCGATGGGCCTGTTGCCGGCCTGGCGCCTTTCCGATCTCCGGATTCATGAAATCCTGAAGGGGTCGGGCGGCGTCGTCGGGTCAACCTTGGCCAGGGGACGGCTCCGCGAAGTGCTGGTGATGATGGAGGTCGCGCTCGCCGTCGTGCTGCTCTCGGGTGCGGGCCTGCTGCTCAGAAGTTTCGGCAAGCTGGTCAGCGTGCCGCTCGGCTTCCGGCCGCAGGGCGTCATGATGGCGCGCGCGGATTTGCCTGCCGCCGGCTACAAAAGCCCGCAACAGTGGCAGGCCTTCGCCTCGACGGCGCTCCAGCGCCTGCGCGCGCAGCCTGGCGTCCTCCAGGCCGCCGCCGCGGGCACCCCGCCCATGAGCGGGATGCGAATGGTGCTCAGCTTCTCGATCCCCGGGCAGCCGCTGTCGCCCGACAATATCCCGGTAGCCGATTACCGCGTCGTCACCCCCGGCTACTTCAGCCTGATGCGCATTCCCCTGCTGCGCGGGCGCCCGTTCCTCGATACCGACTCACCGTCGGCGGCGCGCGTCTGCGTGGTGGATCAGGCCTTCGTCGAGCGCTACTTCCCCAGCGTGGATCCGCTCACCCAACAGCTCCACGCCGGAATGCCTCCCGAGTCCTGCCAGATCGTCGGTGTCGTCGGCAACGTCATCTCCGGCACCCTGAGCAGCGCTCCCGCGCCCGCCATCTATATGCCCTTCGACCAGCAGCCCTTCCTCTCCCCGGCCTTCCTGGTTCGCTCGGGAAATCCCGCCGCCATGGCCTCGGTGCTGCGCGAAGACCTCCATGCCCTGAACCCCGCGCTTCCCATCGCGCCGGTGACGCTCTCGAGCCTCCTCAGCGGCTCGCTCGAACAGGACCGCCTCCGCACAACGCTGGTCGCCCTCATGGCCGCGCTGGCCGTTCTGCTCGCGGCGGTGGGGATATCCGGCGTGCTCGGCTACTCGGTTACCCGGCGCACGCAGGAGATCGGTGTGCGCATGGCGATGGGCGCGACGCCCCGGGAAGTCCTCAATCAGGTCGTGGGTGAAGGATTTCGCCTGGTAGCCGTCGGCGCCGTGGTCGGCGTCGTCGCGGCTCTGGGCCTCACCCGTTTCATGCAAACCCTGCTTTACGGAATCGGCTCGGCCGACGTCGTCACCTACGCCGGCGTCGCGCTGGTATTGCTCGTGGTGGCTCTGGGGGCTTGCGCCTTGCCCGCCCTCCGCGCTTCCCGGGTCGACCCAACGGTGGCTTTGCGGTATGAATAAGAGCGCGCGGGGAATCGAAGCGGTTCCGGGGACCGCAATTTCCGGGAAATTCCGGAAACAAAAGCTTCTCCGCTCGCGTTCTATAGAAGTGCAAGGAAATCGCCCGGATCAAACTGCAATTTGGAGAGGGAAATGAGGAAGAACCCAGTCTACACGACGATCGCCGTAACCCTGTCGATGCTGCTGGCGCTGGGAGCGCCGCTCGGGCTTGCCGCCCAGGACGTACAAGCGTCCCCCGCGCAGGCGGCCCAGCCGCAGACGCAGAAGGCCCCGGCGACCCAGCCGGCGCAGAGCGCGCCTCCGCTGAACGTCAGTGCCGGCCGTCAATTCATGCAGGACATGCCCTGGTTTCCGACTGCCATCACACCCTACGTCCAGCGGCAGGTTCCCGAGCCCGTGCTGACGAATTCTCCCACCCTCGACCAGATGATCAAGCAGGGCAAGCTCGAGTTGAGCATGCAGGATGCGATTCGCCTGGCCGTCGAGAACAACCTCGACATCGACGTACAGCGCTACATCACCTGGATCGCCGATACCAACGTCCTGCGCGCCATGAGCGGCGCGCCCATCCGCAGCGCGGCCGGATTCACTTCCGTCCTGGGCCAGATCCCCACCCCGAGCTTCGATCCGACAGTCACGACGACACTGACCTGGCAGCGCCAGTCGATTCCGATCACCAACCCGTTCACCTCCGGCACCGGCCTGATCGGCGCCAACATCCTGTCGGCCTTGACCAACTACAATGCCCAGGCCAATTTCACTTTCTCGAAGGGCTTTGAGACCGGCACATCGATGAGCGTCTCCTTCGACAACGCGCGCTCGTCGACCACTTCGCCGGCCACGATCTTCACCCCCGCGGTGCAATCGTCTCTGTTCTTCGGCTTCCAGCAGCAATTGCTCAAGGGCTTCGGCATCCTGCCCAACGCCCGCTACATCATCGAAGCCAAGAACGGCTCGAAGGTCGCTCGCGACCAGCTTGCCTATTCCGTCATCACCGTCATCGCCAACGTCGAGAACGCCTACTGGAACCTCGCCTACGCCATCGACAACGTCAAGGTGCAGCAAACCACCGTCGACTGGGCCAAGAAAAACCTCCTCGACACCCAGCGCCAGCTCCAGATCGGCACCCTCGCTCAGCTCGACGTCGTCGCCGCTGAATCCGAGCTTGCCACCGACCAGCAGAACCTGATCGTCGCCCAGACAAACGAGCAACAGTTCCAAACCGTGCTGCTCAACCTGGTCACCAGGAACCCGATGGCCGCCGGGCTTGAAAGCATCACCGTCGTCCCCAGCGACAGCATCAACACCCCGCCCAAGGTAGATATCATTCCCTACCGCGACGCCGTGCAGGAAGCCTGGCAGAATCGCCCGGACCTTCTCGCCTCGCAGTTGAACCTCGAGAACGACGGCATCGAGGTGAAGGCCACGAAAAACGCCCTGCTGCCGACGATGACCCTTTTCGGCCAGTACGGCACCGAAGGCCTTGGCGGCAATCAGATCATCACCACCACCACGCCCACCGGCTTCGGCCCGAATACCAGCGCCCCGATCGTCAACGCCCAGGGCCAGCAGGTTCAGGTCAACGGCCAGAACCTCTACGTGCAGACCGCCACCGGCGCCACCATCAGCCGGGAAACCATTCCCGGCGGTTTGCTCGATTCCTGGCAGACCCTGTGGAACAACAACTTCCCCACCTACGCCTTCGGGCTATCGCTGAGCGTTCCGCTCCGCAACCGCTCCGCGCAGGCCGATAGCGCCCAGGCGCTCTTGCAGCAGCGGGAAGCCGTGGTCCAGCTGCAGTCGCTCAAGAACAACATCGCCGCCACGGTCCGCAACGCGCAGATCGCCATGCAACAGGGCCTCGCCCGCGTGCAGGCCGCAGTAAAAGCCACCCAGCTCGCCCGGGAAACCCTCGACGCCGAACAGAAAAAATTCCAACTCGGCGTCTCCACCGACTATCAGGTCATTCTCCGCCAGCGCGACCTGGCCACCGCCGAAGGCAACGAGATTCAGGCCAAGGCCACCCTGCTCGAAGCCATCGTCACCTTCAACCAGGCGCTCGGCCGCACCCTCCAGGTGCACAACATCTCCATCTCCGATGCCAGGAACGGGCACGTCATGAGCACGCCGCTCATTCCCGGCACCCCGGTCCTGAGCAGCGCCCATCACTACGGGTTCCAGCAGGGCTGGCACTAGAAACTTCCCACATACAAGCGGGCGGCGAGAGAACCCAAACCCTCGCCGCCCGCTTTCCTTTCCTATCGTCACAAACTGCCCAATCGCCCCGTCTTGGTAGATTCTCTCTTGGTTTTCAATGTATTTTTTCTTTGAGGTGGTGCGGAGGAACT